>MRWG01000346.1_pt1 | contig 65011 bp, 61 predicted proteins | sample 1013341 | NCBI WGS metagenome assembly MRWG01 (sample SAMN06117577, study PRJNA244670) | biofilm metagenome | biome: Water; feature: Cathode Biofilm; material: Biofilm; isolation source: microbial consortium enriched at the cathode of a solar microbial fuel cell | place: USA: District of Columbia ...
GGAAATGGACAAATATCACCTATCAAGTTCGAGAGACAATACGCTCGGGCCCAAAGCCCGGAACTGTCCACCGAAGCGGGGTAACTCCAGTACCCGGGTCCGAAGATCGGGAATTGATCATTAGGATCGCTTTCGGGCGGCGGTATGTAGCGCCCCCTGTACCATGTTTTAATTCTTTCAAAAACGCTCACAACCCCAACCACTCCTCCAAATCCTCCGCAAACATCGGTCGAGCCAGGTAGAAGCCCTGCCCTACCGTCACGCCCAGTTCCTTGCATTTCTCCAGTTGGGATTCGGTCTCAATCCCCTCGGCGATAGTGACCAGGTCCAGTTGCTCGGCCAGCGTAGAGGCCGCGCCGACGATCGCCCGGCCCCAGGGTTTGTCGAGGTTTTGGATGAAATACTTGTCGATCTTGATAATGTCGATCGGCAGGTCCGCCAGATAAGCCAGGGAGGAGTGTCCTGTGCCGAAATCGTCCACGGCGATCCGGCTGCCCCTCCTGCGCATCTCCGATAGAAGATTGATGGCTCGATTCGGCTGGTCCATGATGCCGGTTTCGGTGATTTCGAAGTGGACATTGCCCATCGGCATATTGGAAAACCGGAAGTGCTCTAGAAGCCGGTCCAGCAACCTGGAAAGCCGAAACAGCGATGGGCTCAGGTTGACAGCCAGTTCACCGTCAAAGCCTTTCAACCGCCAGGTCGTCAGGTCCTGCAGCCCCTGGCTTAGAATGGCCTCCGTCAAAGGCAGCATTAAAGGCGTCTGTTCCACGAACGGCAGAAAATCACCGGGCGGAATTTCGCCAATCGTCGAATGATTCCAGCGGCACAGGGCCTCTACGCCGATGCACTTGTTCGTTTTAAGGTCGACCTGGGGCTGGTATGCCACTCTGATACCGTGCTGGTCTTCCAGCGCGTGCTCCAGGTCGAGCATCAGGCTGAAACGAAAGCGCGACTCCTCATCGGACTTGAGGTCAAAGGTTTCGAAGTTGTACTCTGATTCCCTCGCCTGGTGAGTCGCAAATACCGCGGTGCGCACCAATTCACTGATCGTTTTGGCGTGGTTCGGGTAATGGCTAATGCCGACAAATGCCTGTACGTGATAAGCAATACCAGCCACCTCGAATGGCTCCCTCAGCGCCGACAGGCACCCTTGAACGTACTTTTTGACTTGCCGATAGTCACCTCGCGATAAGACGATAGTGAACCGGTTTTGCGTTATGTAATAGAGTTTTCCCTCCGGCTCAGAAACGCCCTGAAGTGTCCGGCCAATTTGACCGAGCAATGTATCTCTTTCGCCGGGCCCGAAGGTTTTCAGCACAAATTCCACGCCATCGATATCCACTACCAGTAAAACCAGAGACTTATCGACACCTTTTTCAATCCAATTGCGCATATCAAAGTAGAAACTATCCCTATTAGGCAGATTCGTTCTCGAATCTTTAATGCCATCCTCTGGCATATCTCTATGACTGACTGTTGTTGCTGTTGTCATTCGAGCCCTCATACGTTTTTTGTTGGGGTTTTTAGCGCAAAGGCTAGAGCGTTATTCAATAAATGCACAAATCTAATCCGTCTCTTCTATTAGCTCGCCGGTTTCGAGCATGAGCATGAACGAATCTTTAAACAGGATGAAAGCCCCTTTTTCACGGGCGCCCTCGATCTTCTTGGGTCCCGCGTTTGGTCCGCAACATAGATAGATAAGGCCCTGAGTAACGGTTTTGCGAACCTGCATACCGCAATCAGAAGCGATGGCTTCCAGCTCGGCGCGGCGGGGTTTTGGGAAACCGGTGAAAAGCACATCCGGTTTATTGGAAGGAGGTGGTGGCGGCGCCGGCCTGGGCTCAATCAGCAATGACTCGGCTTTATCCAGGTATTCATTAACTCGATCCTTGCGGAAGGTCCGGAACTTCCTGTCCTCGGTGGAGACCCCTTCGATATATTTCCCGGATTCCTTCCAGTTCTCCAATCGCCAGGTGCGTTCCTGCCCCCGAGCGTCCGTGTAGCGAAATGCCAGCAAATCCATGCTGCGCTCCTTATGCCTATTTCACCCGTGACTGTCTAACCTGTCTAATTCTTGCCTTTGGGCCTTAGGCCCGCCGCCGATTCCTTAAGCGCATTGGTCAGGCGTGATACGGACGCCTGGTCCTCCTCAGAGAGGGCCCGGTAGTTATCCAGGACAGCCCTTTCTCGCGGATCGAGTCCCTCTTCCTTGCTCGGCGTCCGCTGCCCGGTTAAATCCATAAAGCACATCCACGCCGATCGACGCCACGGCCGACAAGCAGGTCGAATCTGGATGCCGCTGGTCTTTTTCATATTTGATCTGAGTATTTCGATTGACTCCGCCTATGTCCCCAAAAGACTCCTGATTGGGCCCATGTCGGCCTCTTTCTTTTGGAATTCTCTCTCCGACCGACCGAACTCATTTGTGTGCAACACCTGTTGATATGCGCATTTTCGTGTACACACTATACCCATATGAACACAATTGAACGATTTTAGAACTATGCCCCATTTGCTAACCCTTGAGCAAGCCCGGCTCTTCATCATTAACGGGGGACACCGGCATTCATTAAACTGATTTTGCGACGACCGGTTTAATGGAGAATACCGATGTCCCACGCAGGAATGGTTTTAGGCATACCCGGCCTGGAGATCGAACGGGTAAAGCGCCGCCGAGGTATTGAGGTATGGGTGAAACCTTACCGCAGACCGCCCTGTCGGCACTGCCACGGCCAGGATTTAAGGTAATGGAGGCGCGGGTCGGAATCGATCGGGTCGGCCTACCGACGGCGTGGCCGGAGTTTCCGCTCCTTTATAAAGGCTGAAGTAAGGAATTGGAGGCGCGGGTCGGAATCGAACCGGCGTATACGGAGTTGCAGTCCGCTGCATAACCACTCTGCCACCGCGCCTTGTCGGAAAGACTGCCAGGCCCTGTCGGGCCGCCGTCCCTACCGGGTGGGAGTGGGTATTCTATGGATTACGGGGCCGGAATCAAGTCTCCTTTTTCAATTCCGGCCATGCGGCCGCCAGATAAATGCACATGGACCAGAGTGTCAGGCCGGCGGCCACGTAGAGAAGCGCCACTCCCACGGCGTCCAGGAGGGGATATTTTTCGGGGTTGATGAGCAGCAGCGCGACGATGGCGATCATCTGTACCGTGGTCTTGACCTTGCCCAGGTAGGACACCGCAACACTGGTACGCTTGCCCATTTCCGCCATCCACTCGCGCAGGGCAGACACGACGATCTCGCGGCCGATAATCACCATGGTGGCCACGGCGAAGAGTACGCTCGGGTGGGTTTCCAGGAGCATGATCAGCGCCACGGCGACGATCAGTTTGTCCGCAACCGGGTCGAGAAAGGCGCCGAAGGGAGTCATCTGGTCGAGCCGCCGGGCCAGGTAGCCGTCGAACCAGTCGGTGAGGGCCGCCAGGCCAAAGACGGCCGCGCTGACCGGGTGGCGCCACTCCCAGGGCAGGTAGAACACCAGCGCCAGTAGCGGTATGAGCAGGATACGCAGTAGGGTCAGAAGATTGGGCAGGTTCCACATAACTGGCCGACGATCAGGGACAAAGGCAGGAACTTACTCGTTGTGAAGGGTGCTGTAAATAGTCTCGGCGACCTTGCGACTGATTCCCGGCACTTTCATCAGTTCATTGACGCCGGCCTTTTCCACTTCCGCGACTCCCCCGAAAAATCGCAGCAGGTCCCGCCGGCGCTTGGGCCCCACGCCCTCGATCCCCTCCAGGGGCGATTCGCGCCGCTTTTTGCCCCGGCGCTGGCGGTGGCCGGTAATGGCGAAGCGGTGCGCCTCGTCACGTACCTGCTGAATCAGGTGAAGAACCGGGGAATCCACCTTGAGGATGCGCTCGCCCTCTTCGGTGGCGAGCAGGAGGGTTTCCATGCCCGGCTTGCGGGCCGCACCCTTGGCAACGCCGATCACCTGCACACCGGACACCGCCAGTTCGCTGAGCACGGCAACGGCCTGGCGCAACTGGCCCTTGCCGCCGTCGATCAGGAGAATATCGGGCATCCTGGCCTCGCCGCGCTTGAGGCGGGTAAAGCGCCGGGTCAGTGCCTGGGCCATGGCGGCGTAATCGTCGCCGGCGGCCACGCCCTCGATATTGAACCGGCGGTAGTCGGTCTTGATCGGCCCCTCGGGCCCGAACACCACGCAGGAAGCCACGGTGGCTTCGCCGCTGCTGTGACTGATGTCGAAACATTCGAGCCTTTCCGGCACGGCTTCCATGTCAAGATGATCGCGCAGGGCCTCCAGGCGGCGCTGGATATTCTGCCGGGATGCCAGGCGGCTGGCCAGGTTCTGCGCGGCGGTGCGCTCGGCCAGTTCCCGCCATCGGGCCCGGGTGCCCCGGACATTGGGCTTGACGTCGATCCTGCGCTCCAGCAGCTTGGCCATGGCGGCGGTCAGCAACTGAGCCTCTTCGGCGGAGACCCCCGCCACGATCTCCCGGGGTGGGTCGGTAACCCCGCCGCCCTTCAGGTAATACTGGGAAAGGAATTCGCCGAGCACGCCGAAGTCCTCTTCCTCGAGGGGAACACGGGGGTAAAAGCTGCGGCTGCCGAGAATCCTGCCCTGGCGGATACAGAGCATATGGACGCAAGCCCGGTCCCCGGACACCGCGGCGGCAATGACGTCGACATTGCCCCGGCCGGCCTCGATCACCTGCTCGGACTGCATCTGGCGCAGGGCGACGATGCGGTCCCGCAACTCCGCCGCAGCCTCGAAATCCAGGCTGGCGGAGGCTTTGTCCATATCGGTTTCCAGTTCCCGGATAATGCGGTCATTGCGACCCTCCAGAAACAACCGGGTGTGGCGCACGTCCCGGGCGTACTCATCCTCTGAAATCAGGCCGACACAGGGGCCGGTGCAGCGCTTGATCTGGTACTGGAGACAGGGCCGGGAGCGGTTGCGGAAAAAACTGTCCCGGCACTGGCGTACCTTGAAGGTCTTCTGCAGGAAGGCCATGTTGTCGCGTACCGCGTTGGCGTTGGGAAAGGGCCCGAAATAGTGCCCCTTCCTGCGCTTGGCTCCACGGTGAAAGGCCAGGCGCGGATAAGGTTCGCCGTCGGAGAGAAAGACATAAGGGTACGACTTGTCATCCCGGAGCAGCACGTTGTAAGGGGGGCGGTACTGCTTGATCAGGTTCTGTTCGAGTATCAGGGCCTCGGCCTCGGAGGCGGTGACGGTGACCTGAATATCGCGAATGCGGGCCACCATGGCGGCGGTTTTGGGCGCCTGGCCCGATTTGCGGAAATAACTGGCGACCCGCTTGCGCAGGTTCTTGGCCTTACCCACGTAAAGCACCGAGCCCTGTTCATCGAGCATCTGGTAGACGCCGGGACGGTAAGTCAGGGTTTTGAGAAAGGCGGAAATGTCGAGCGTCATCGCGTCAGAGAACTTCTCCCGGGTCGACCAACCCGTATTTGACAGCAGTCAGGGTCAGTTCGACATCGTTGCGGACGCCAAGTTTATCGTAGATGCGGTATTTGTAGGTATTGATGGTCTTGGGGCTGATATTGAGGATGGCCGCCACTTCCGCGGCCCGGTGACCGCTGGTGATCATCTGGGCGATCTGCAACTCCCGCTGGGAAAGATTGGCCATGGGCGACGGTTCCTGGCCCGGACTCAGGCCGTGGACCACCATCTGCTGGGCAATGGAGGGGCTGACGTAAATCCGGCCCCTGAGCACACACTCGATGGCCTCGCTGATTTCCTCGCAATCGGCATTCTTGGTGATGTATCCAGCCGCGCCCGCCTTGAGCATGCGGTGGGGATAGATGTCGTCGGTAATGGCGCTGATAACGATCACCTTGACCCCGGGGTGACTCTGGAGAATCCGCCGGGTGGCTTCAAGGCCCCCGATACCGGGCATGCGCAGGTCCATAAGGACGATATCCGGTTCCAGGGCCCGCACTTTCTGGAGCGCTTCCTCACCGCTCGCCGCCTGGCCCACAACCATCGCGCGGTCGACCTCCTCGAGCATGCCGCATATTCCCAGGCGAATGAGGTCGTGGTCATCGACAACGATGACCTTGGCTGTCTCGCCCTTCCCCGGGGCCGGTTGTTCTGCCGTTATCAAGGTTTCTGCCCGCCGCTGTTGTCTGTCTTGTTGTTTGGACGCGGTTCCACACGCCGGAACGTGATGTTGATCCGTTCTCCCTGGACACCCCGCTCCTTGGGCACACGATGCTGCCAATTGTGCTGTATGGCACCGCTCATAAGCAATAGCGAGCCGTGGCCCAACACCAGTTTGCAGGGCCCGGCGCGCCGCTGTCGGTGACGCAGTTCAAAACGACGGCTACAACCCAGGCTCACCGAGGCAACCTGGGGCCTTCGTCCCAGTTCGGGCTCGTCGTCGCTGTGCCAGTCGACGCTGTCTCGCCCGTCCCTGTAGAGATTTAGCAAAGCGCTGTTGAAACGCTCCCCGGTACTCTCCTCCACCCGGGCCTTTAAGCACCGGAGGACCGGCAACCAGGGCTGTGTGGCGAGAGCCACACCGGAATAGCTGTAATCGGCACCGGCATCGCCGTACCAGGCATTGAGCCGGGGCACGGGTATACACCGGCCGGCGATACGGATATGGCTCTGCTGCCAATTGACTGTTTCCCGCAACTCGGCCATCAGCCGGTCCGCCTCCCCGGCGCCGAGCCAGTGCGGCCAGTACCGAAGTGCGCCGCCGTCGAGATCGATGGTTTCGTCCGCCCCGAAATCCAGCATGGCCTACGCTCTCAACCCGGTTCCGCAGCCCCGAGGATACGGGGCTCGATTTCCAGGGCGATACCGAACCGGCGCCGCACGTCGCCGGCAATTTCCCGGGCCAGGCCCAGGAGTTCTTCCCCACTGGCACCGCCGTAGTTGATCAGCACCAGGGCCTGGCGGTCATGAACACCCACCGATCCCTGCCGTCTGCCCTTCCAGCCGGCCTTCTCGATCAGCCAGGCGGCGGGGATTTTGCCGCCTTCGGCCAGCGGATACCAGGGCATGTCCGGATACTTATCCCGGAGCCGTTGCAGCGATTCGCTGTCGACAACAGGGTTTTTAAAAAAACTGCCGGCATTGGCCAGCCGGGCAGGGTCGGGAAGCTTGGCCCGGCGCAGGCGACACACGGCTTCGCTGAGCGCCACGGGCGAAGGGTTGGCACAGTCGGCCAGTGCGCGATTCAGCTCGGGATAATCCAGGCGCAGGCGCGGTATCCGGGACAGGGACAGCGTGATGGCGGTGATCACCAGCCGGCCGGCCAGCTCGCCCTTGAAAACGCTGTCCCGGTAACCGAAGCGACAGTCCGAGGCGGACATCCGCACGGTTTCGCCGCTGTCGACAGCCACTGCCTGCAGGGAAACGAAATGATCGCTCAGCTCGACACCGTAGGCGCCGATGTTCTGGATGGGCGCCGCCCCCGCACAGCCCGGTATCAGGGACAGGTTTTCCAGGCCATACCAGCCCCGGTCCAGGGTGGTTTGCACCAGATCGGGCCAGTTCTCGCCGGCGGCTATGCGCACCTGGACCTGATCGCCGTCGTCGGCGAGAAGTTCGATACCGGCGAGCCCCATGCGCACCACAAGGCCCGGAATATCGCCGGCCAATACCACATTGCTGCCCCCGCCCAGGACCGTGACCGGCAGATTCCCGCCCCGGGCAAAGGACAGGGCCTCGCGAAGGTGTTCTTCGCGGCCTACCTCACAGAAGTATTCCGCACGCCCCGGGAGGGCCAGGGTATTGAACCCTGCGAGGGGCACTTCCCGGCGAATATCCATGATCAGCGCAGGTGGTGTTCGCGAATATGGGCGAGCAGCCCCTCGGACGCGGATTCGATCAGGTCCAGTACCAGTTCGAAGCTGCGCCCCCCCTGGAAATAGGGATCGGGGACTTCCCGGTAGTCCGGATGACCGCCGAAATTGAGAAAGAGATCCAGGACACCCTGGTAGTGAGGCGGGGACATGGCCCGAAGATCGGCGAGATTTCGCTCGTCCATGGCCAGGATATAATCGAACTTGTCGAAATCGGAGGGGCTCACCTGCCGGGCCCGCAGGCCGGCGATATTCAGGCCCCGTTTTTGCGCCGCGTCCAGGGAACGGGGATCCGGCGGCTTGCCCACGTGCCAGTCGCCGGTACCGGCGGAATCGATCTCCACACGCTCGTCGAGCCCCTCGCTCAGTACCAGGCGATGAAAGATTCCCTGGGCCGTCGGCGAGCGGCAGATATTGCCCAGGCATACGAACAGGACGCTGACTTTATCCTTTCCTTTCATAGTACTGCAGACTCGATGACGGGTTTCGGCGGGAAGGCGACAGTATCGACTCGGAGATTATAAATCAAATACGGCCTGCGGCGCTGGCTTGCCGCGGGTCAGCGGAGGCGGTAATGACAGGGTTTCAGTTGCGGGCTTGCGCAATCCGGCCGGACACGCGCTCCAGGTCCTCTTCGGTATCGACACCGCCGGGCACCGGCTCGATCGCATCCGCCACGTGAATGCGGTCGCCGTTCCAGAGAAAACGCAACTGTTCGAGGGATTCCAGCATTTCCGGGGGTGCCGGCGGCCAGGATACAAACCGCTTGAGATTGGCAACGCGATAGGCATAGAGACCGATATGGCGCCGGGGGTGAAGCCCGGCGGGCAGGTCGTGGGCTCCGGCCTGGAAGTGGTCCCGTGGCCACGGGATCGGGGCACGACTGAAATAAAGCGCATAACCCTCCCGATCCGTCACCACCTTGACGATATTGGGGTTGCGGAAATCCTCCGCGGCAATAACGGGCTCACTCAGGGTGGCCACCGCCGCGTCCCCGTGGGCCGCCAGATTGGCCGCCACCTGGTTGATGACCGCCGGGGGAATGAGCGGCTCATCGCCCTGGACGTTGACAACGATATCGTCATCGGCAAAACCACAGGTTTCCGCCACCTCCTGAAGGCGATCGGTGCCGGACTGGTGTTCGGCCGAGGTCATAACGGCCTCGCCGCCAAAGGCGGCCACCGCCCCGGCAATGCGCTCGTCGTCGGTGGCAACGATCACCCGGCGGGCGCCGGCCCGAAGCGCCTGGTCGTAGACGCGCCGGATCATGGGCTTGCCGGCAATGTCCCGCAAGGGCTTGCCCGGCAGGCGGGTGGATCCGAAACGGGCCGGAATGACTATATGAAAATCGCTGTCCACTGCTTACACCAATCGGTCTATGGCATCCACCAGGGCCTCCAGGCCATTGTCCTCAAGCCTGGCGGCAACGTCCAGGACCCAGGCGTCGCATTCGGGGAAATCCCGGCATTTTACCGCATCCTTGCCGGTGAGGATCACCGGCCGGTCATCGCCAAAGCGCAAGTCTTCCGGCGAAAAATTGTGGTGGTCCGGGAAGGAATGCAGGCGCACCGACAACCCCAGTGCCGCGAGCGTCCGGGCAAATCGCGCCGGATTGCCAATACCGGCCACCGCATGCACCGAGCCGGAACCGGGCGGATCCCTGGCATCCCGCCGTCCGCCATCGACCAGGTGCCGGAACCCCAGGGGCTGAAAAATCATCCGGTATTGCCGGGGGTGGTTGACGACGAGATTGCCGCCGTTGACCACCACAAATGCCGCTTCCCGAAGACGCCGTGCCGGCTCCCGTAATGGCCCGGCAGGGAGGCAAAGCCCGTTGCCGAGGCCCCTCTCCCCGTCCACCACCACGATTTCCATATCCCGGGGCAGGCGGTAGTGCTGGAGCCCGTCATCGCTGAGGATCAGGTCGCAACGGCTCGATGCCAGCAGGTGGCGGGCAGCCCCGAGCCGGTCCGGGTCCACCACGACCGGGCAACCGCAACTGGTGGCGATCAGCAGCGGCTCGTCGCCGCACTCCGAGGGATCGCTGTTCTCGGTGACCTCAAGGGGGTAGTCCCGCGCCCTGCCGCCGTAGCCGCGGCTGATGACGCCGGGGTTGAATCCGCGCGCCTGCAGGGCCTTGACCAGGGCGATAATCAGCGGCGTTTTGCCGGTTCCGCCAACGGTAACATTGCCGACCACCACGACCGGCGCCGGCAGCGACGATGGCCGCCGGGATTCCAGGTAATGGCGCCGCAGCGCCGCCAGCGCGCAAAACAGCCACGACAACGGCAACAGCAGTCGCGACCAGCTGCCGGGTTTGTACCAGGCGCGTTCCAGTGCGGTCATGACGGGACTTCGGACTCCCCCGTAAACTGTTTCCGATAGAGCTGGGCGTAGCGGCCGCCGGCTGCGAGTAACTCGGTGTGAGAGCCCTGCTCCACGACCCGGCCCTTCTCCAGCACAAGGATGCGATCGGCATTTTCCACGGTGCTCAACCGGTGGGCGATAACGAAGGTGGTACGCCCGCGCATGGCCACTTCCAGGGCGGCCTGGATGTGAGCCTCGGACTCCGTATCCAGTGCCGAGGTGGCTTCGTCGAGAATCAGTACAGGGGCGTCCTTGAGTAGCGCCCGGGCAATCGCCAGGCGCTGCCGCTGACCGCCCGACAGGAGCACGCCGTCGTCGCCGATGGGGGTATCAAAACCCCGGTCCATGGCCTCGATAAAATCCAGCGCGTGAGCCGCCCGGGCGGCCTCCCGGACCTCGTCCGGCGTCTTGTTGACCAACTCGCCGTAGGCAATATTGTTATAGACGGTATCGTTGAACAGGGTAACGTTCTGACTGACCAGGGAGATATGGCTGCGCAGGTTTCTCAGGCTGTAATCGCTGACTTCAACGTCGTCGAGCAAAATGCGGCCGTCCTGGTAGTTGTAGAAGCGGGGAATCAGGCTCACCAGGGTACTCTTGCCGCTGCCGGACGAGCCTACCAGAGCCACGGTTTCGCCAGCCGCCACCGAAAAACTGACATCATCCAGGGCGGCCACCCGCTGGCTGCCGTAGCGGAAGGAGACATGATCGAAGGTGACCCGGCCCGCCACCCGCTGCGCCTCGAAGGTGCCCTCGTCTCTCTCCTCCTGCCGATCCATTGTTTCGAACAGCACCGAGGCGGCGGCAATGCCCCGCTGGATGGTACTGTTGGTCTGGGTCAGCTGGCGCAGGGGTTTGGCGAGCAGGCCCGCGGTCAGCAGGAACTTGGTGAAGCCGCCGGTACTCATGGTCCCGAGGATTTCCGGAACCATGGCCATCCAGATCAGCACAGCCATGGCGGCGGCCACCAGGATCTGGACAATGGGGCTGCTGGCGCCCTCGGTCATGGCCAGCTTCAGGCTCTGTTTGCGATTCCTGCGGCTGGCGTCGAACATGCGTCCTATCTCGTAATCTTCGCCACCGAACAGCCGCATTTCGCGATAGCCCGAAACGGCCTCGCTGGAAACCTGGGTCACATCGCCCATGGCATTCTGGATGCGCTTGCTGAGCCGTCGGAAACGCTTGCTGACAAAGCCCACGATCAACGCGATAACCGGCATCACCGCAAAAAAGATCAGCGCCAGCCGCCAATTGAGAATAAACAGGTAGACCAGCAGGCCGATCACCAGGGACCCCTCCCGGATAATGACCTTGAGGGCGCTGGTGGTGGCACCCATAACCTGTTGGACGTGAAAGGTCAGTTGCGCCACCAGGTGCCCGGATGCCTGTTCGTCGAAATAAGTGCTGGGCATGCGCGTGTATTTCTCGAAAATTTCCCGCCGCAACCGGTCGACGATGGACTGGGAAATATAGCTCATGCCGTAGTTCCCGATCAGGAAGCCGAGCCCCCGCACCAGGGCGATGCCAACCATCATTACCGGAATGACCACACGGCTCTGGCTGAGAATATCGCCCTCGCTGACCATCAGTTCCGCCAGCCTGGCGGTGACCCCGCGATCGATATTCTGGATATCCATGGGCAGGTCGCCGGCGGACTCGCCGGTAATCACCGTGAGCACGTTGACCAGGTAGCCGGTGAGATCGACGAAGGCGATCTCCATGGCCGAGAACATCCACAGCCCGAGAATACTGGCGATAAAAATCAGCCAGTAGGGCTTCAGGTAGGCCAGTAACCGCAGGTAAATGGCCAGGTTCGATGTCGAAGAGGTAAATGGCTTCGCCATCAGGGCTTGGTCTCCCGGGGCTCCTGGGTAGTAATGGACAGGTGCACAAAACCACTGCGCCCGGCGGCATCCATGGCCGTTACCACGGCCTGGTGGGTCGCCTCGGCGTCGGCGGTGATAATCAGCGGCATCGATTTGTCGCCACCGGCAACCCGCTCCAGTGCCGCCATCAGTGTTTCCGCCCTGCGATTGACCAGGGCCTTGCCGTTGACCGAGTAAGTGCCGTCTTTCGCCACCACCACCTCGATGGTTTCGGGTTCCGCTTCCGTCGCCCTTTCGCCGCTGGCCTCGGGCAAATCCACCATCAGGCGGGTCTCCCGGGTAAAGGTGGTGGAGACCATGAAAAAGATCAACAGCAGGAATACCACATCGATAAGTGGTGTCAGGTTAACGCTGTTTTCGGCGCGCTTCTGGCGACGGAACCTCACGACGCTTGCTTCTCCGCCGGCTTGTCGTCGATCTGCATGAGCCGGTCTCCGTGGAGGGCATCCACCAGCTTGACCGCCTGGTCCTCCATGACCACCACCAGGGAGTCTATCCGGCGTTCGAAATAACGGTGGCAAATCAATGCCGGGATGGCAACGCTGAGGCCGGCTGCCGTGGTGATCAGGGCCTCGGAGATGCCGCCGGCGAGTACCGCGGCATTGCCGGTCCCCTGCAGCATGATGGCGGAAAAGACCTTGATCATACCGATCACGGTGCCCAGCAGCCCCAACAAGGGGGCGATGGCGGCGACGGTGCCTAGGATGGCCAGGTAACGCTCCAGGTCGTGGATCACCTGGTTGGCGGCCTCCTCGATACTGTCCTTCATGATATCCCGACCGTGGCCCGCGTTGCTGAGGCCGGCGGCGAGGATCTTGCCCAGGGGCGACGAATCGCGCAGTTCCTGGATTTTTTGCCGGGTAACCTGGTGACTCTTGAGCCAGCTCCAGACCTGGTGGAGCAGTGCCGGCGGCACCACCCGCGCCGGCCTCAGCGCCCAGTAGCGCTCGATGGCAATGGCAATAACGGCGACGGAGCAGGCCAGGATCGGCACCATCAGCCAGCCGCCGGCAATCACGAATTCGTACACCCTCATCCCTCGCGTTGTTTTATCGCCGCAAACTTTAACACAAACCGGTCCACCCCTTGGTCGACCGGTTAACACCGTGCGCCACCATTGAGGCTCAATGCCAGTAACGGCGATAGCGACGGCGGTATTCCCGCATCACAGGGCCCTGGTCGCCCTCCCAGGTGAACGTAATCGCGCCGCTTTTCGCGGTGGACCAGGGCCGGCTTCCCTCCGCGCGATATCGGGCCCGCACGGTCTCATGGGGGTGGCCGAAGTGATGATTGAATCCCGCCGAAAACACCACGTGGGTTGGCGACACTGCCTTTATAAACCCCACGCTGGACGAAGTCTTGCTGCCGTGGTGAGGCGCGATCAGGACATCCACCGGCTTGCGGAGCAAGCCCGCCCGGACCAGCTCTCGCTCCACAGACGCCTCTATATCGCCGGTCAGGAGAATGCGGCTCCCTCCCCGCTCGACCAGGATGACGCAGGAGCGGTTGTTGTCATTGGCGGGGGTCCCGGTACCGGGATGCAGGATACTGAACGTAACGTCCCCCCACTGCCAGCCCTGGCCCGCCTGGCAGCGCTGAGCCCGCCTGTCGCCCGGAAAGTCCAGCGCCGGTTCGCCGGTTATCACGCGGGAAACGCCGATCTGGTCGAGAAGACCGCTAAGCCCTCCGGCGTGGTCGCTGTCGCCGTGGCTGACCACCAGCCGGTCCACCCGGGCGATGCCCAGGTGGCGCAGGTAGGGGGCGACAATGGCGCTGCCGGCATCGAAACGGGGGCTGTAGCGCGGCCCGGGGTCGTAGACCAGCACCCGTTTCCCGGCCCGGACAACGATGGCCAGACCCTGGCCCACATCGAGCACCGTCAGGGCCAGGTCCGGCGCCGGCGGCGGTGTCGCCATGACCAGGGCACCGACGATCACCACGGCCGGCACGCGCAAACCCAGGCCGGCGGGTAACACTACCGCGATAGCCACCAGGGCCACACCCGCCAGGAAGGCCGGATCAGCGGCCAGTGCCGGTTGCCAGGTCCAGCCCGCCGCCAGGGGTGCCAGCCACTCCAGGAGGTCAGCGGCCCAGTCGAGCTGCCAGGACGCAAATTGCCAGGCCAGATGCCGGCCCGCAGGCCACAGTGGTCCCGAAACGATGCCCAGCAGGCAGGCCGGCACCACCGACACGCTGATCCAGGGCACCGCCACCAGATTGACAACCGGTGCCACCGGGGACACATGCCCCTGATACGCAAGCAGCCCCACGGCGAGGGCGGCGAAGACAACCCACTGGGCTTCCAGCATGCGAAACCGGCGGCGGGGCCGGGGCACAAACCAGGCCAGCAGGCCGGCCACCGCCGTGAAAGACAGCCAGAAGCCCGCCCGGGTCGCGGCCAGGGGATCGATAAGGGCAATGACGGCCAGGGCAAGTGCGAACCCCTGCCAGGGGCTGACCCGACGCCTCAGCAGCGCCGCGCCGAGGACCGTCGCGGTCATCGCCAGCGCCCGCTGCACGGGCAGGCCGAAGCCGGCAAGGGCGCCATAAAAAACCGCCAGCACCATGGCCGACAGTGCTGCAATGATAGGCGCGGGCACCGTCGAGCCGGCCGCGGCAGCCAGCCGACCCAGCGCGAACCCCAGTATAAAGCCGAAGCCCGCCACCATGCCGATATGGAGCCCCGAAACAACCAACAGGTGAACCGTGCCAGTGGCCACCAGTTGCCCCCATACGGAAGCCGGTATCCGGCTGCTGTCGCCGAGCACCAGCGCCGTCATGAAACTTCGCGCCACCGGGGCAACGGGCAATTCACCGATGGCCGATGCCAACGTCCATCGCCAGCAATCCAGCAGACAGGGCCCGCCCTGTGCCAGCAGACGGTTTTCCCGGTGATCGCGCACATAGCCGGTGGCCGAGATACCCTCTCCCAGCAGCCAGCGCTGGTAATCGAAACCACCCGGATTGGCGAATCCACGGGGGGCGCGAAGCCTGACCCGCAATGTCCAGTGCTGGCCGGGAGCCACTGCCGGGGCGCCGTACCAGCTGATACGCAGGCGACGGAGGGACTGCACCGGGCCCCCATCGATAGCCTGCGCGCTCTCGACGTCGAAAAGGAACCGAACCCGTCGCGAATTGCGCTCGGGCATCCCTTTTACGGTACCCGTTACCCGGTAATCGGTTTTGTCCAGGGAAACCGGCAGCGTCCCGGCGGTTTGCATCGCGCCCCACAGGCAACCATACAGGCAGCCCAGGGCAATAGCCGCCGGCACACGGCTTGCCGGAAAGCAGAGACCGGCAATGACCGGGAAAGCGACGGCCACCAGCCACTGCCCGTCCGGCAGCGCGGGCCAGAAAGCCACGGAAAAGACACCAAGGGCGAACGCCCAGAGTTTGACCAGCATCGCGACGTCCCTGTCTGATTGCCGGTGCAGTATAAGCCGGGACTACCGCGGCTGACCAACAAAGCGCCGTTCATGCGGAAGCCGGCCGGTTCCCGGCCTTGTCGTCACCATCCTCCCACTGGTTGATAGTGGCGACCGCCTGGTGCTGACTGAGAAACACCTGCCCGGTCAGGTGGCTCAGGAAGTCGGTCTTCTCAAGGGTATCCATGACCGGCCCCTTGACCTCCGACAGATGCAAACGAATGTCCTGGTCCCGCAGGTTATCGTTGATGGCTTCCAGGGCTTCCAGGGCACTCATGTCGATTTCGTTGACGGCGGTACACATGAGCACCACATGGCGTAACTCGGGGCGCTCCGCGACCAGCGAGAGTATGCAGTCTTCCAGATAGGAGGCGTTGGCAAAATAGAGACTTTCGTCCACCCGCACCGAGAGGGTGTGGGGCCGGGTAAGGACCCGGTGGCGTTCCACATTGCGAAAATGCTCGGTACCCGGAACCTGGCCGATGACAGCGATATGGGGCCTGGATGTCTTGTAAAGGTGCATGGCCAGGGAGGCGGCGACCCCGCAGATGACGCCGGCTTCCACCCCGAGAACCAGAGTCACCCCCAGGGTGGCGGTGACAGCGATAAATTCCGACAGAGAATAGCGCCAGGCGCGCCCGAGGATGGAAAGATCCACCAGGGACAATACGGCAACAATAATGGTCGCCGCCAGAGTCGCCTTGGGCAGGTAGGCCAGAAACGGCGTCAGAAACATGGCTGCCAGGGCGATACCGGCGGCCGTCAACAGGCTCGACGCCTGGGTTTGGGCGCCCGCGTCGAAATTCACCACCGAGCGCGAGAAGCCGCCGGTGACAGGAAAACCTGAGGAGACCCCGGCGGCCAGGTTGGCGGCGCCCAGGCCGATCAACTCCTGGTTGGGATCGATGCGCTGGCGCCGTTTCGCCGCCAGGGTATGGCCCACGGATACCGATTCCACGAAACCGATGATGGCAATGAGTACCGCCGGTATTACCAGGTCGGGCCAGGGCACGGCGCCAAAGTCGGGAAGCCCCGGAGCCGGCAGCCCCGTGGGCACATCACCCACCAGCGCCACGCCCTTTTCGCCCAGGTCGAGCCACCAGGCGCAAAGAATGGTGACCACCACCGCCACCACCGGTCCGGCCTTGGCGGCAATAGCGGCGACATCCCGGCCAACCCCGAGGCCCATCAGCAACTTCTTGAGGCCAGTGCGGCTCCAGAGCAGAAAGGCCATGGCGCCGATCCCGATCACCACTGTGGGCAGGTTGGTGTCCGGTAACTGTCCGGCCATGGCCACCAGCTGCGCGTAGAGGGATTCACCCTGCCCGCTGATACCCAGGATATGTTTCAACTGGCTCACCGCAATCAGGATACCGGAGGCCGTGATAAAGCCGCTGATAACCGGATGCGAAAGGAAGTTGGCGAGAAAGCCCAGCCGCAACAGTCCCGCCATGACCAGGAATGCGCCGGACAGAAAGGCCAACAGGATAGCCGCCACCACGGCCTGGGCAGTGCCCGGCGCCGCCACCTGACCCACCGCCGCCGCGGTCATCAGAGAGACCACCGCCACCGGGCCAACGGACAGGGTGCGACTGGTGCCGAACAGGGCGTAGGCGGCCAGGGGCAGGATACTGGCGTAGAGCCCCATCTCGGCGGGCAGACCGGCCAGCAGTGCATAAGCCAGGGACTGGGGAATCAGCATGATGGTGACGATGACCGCCGCCAGCAGGTCGCTGATTGCGTACGACCGGCGATATGTTCCAGCCCAGCTCAGGATGGGCAGATACCGCCTCAGATGGTGGAACACAGGCGTCCCCCCCCTACTGCTCGGTGATCGCCGGCCGGGCCAGCCACTCCCTGCCCCGGAGCATGGCCTGCCAGTAGATGGGCGGCAGCAACTTTTCCTTGAGCAGCCAGGCCATTCTGCTGGGCTTCTTACCGTTGATCAGCCAACGGGGCATACTCGGCAAAAGCTTGCCGCCGAAACCGAACTCCGCAAGTACCACTTTGCCCCGCTCGACGGTGAGGGGACAGGAGCCGTAACCGTCGTAGTGCGCGACACCCCGGGCCCGGCCCATATCCGCCAGCACGTTGTTGGCCACCACGGGTGCCTGTTTGCGGGCAGCGGCGGCGGTCTTGGCGTTGGGGGCGTTCATGACGTCGCCCAGGGACCAGATATTGGCATAGTTTTTGTGGCGCAGGGTATTCTGGTCCACATCCACCCAGCCGGCGCTATCGGCGAGGGGGCTGACCCGGATAAAGTCGGGCGCGACCTGGGGCGGACTGACATGGATCATCTCGAATTCACGGGCGACCGTCTCTACGGCCCCCTGCCCGTCGGTTCGTTCAAACCAGGCGGTTTTGCCGGGTCCGTCGATTTTCACCAGGTTGTGCCCGAAGTTGAGATTCGCGTGATATTTCTCGACGTATTCCAACAGTGCCGGCACGTAATCCGCGACCCCGAAAAGCACTTCTCCCGCCGAGAAAAAGTCCAGGCGGATATTGCCAAGGCAGCCGCTACGGTACCAATGGTCGGCGGAGAGGTACATGGCTTTCTGGGGCGCCCCGGCGCATTTGATGGGCATGGGCGGCTGGGTGAAAAGCGCCCTGCCTGACTTTAGATTTTGGACGAGGTTCCATGTATAAGGGGCTAAATCAAAACGATAATTCGACGTCACGCCATGGTGACCCAGGGTCTCACTCAGGCCCGCGATGCGATCCCAGTCGAGCTTGATACCGGGTGCAACGATCAAGCGTTTGTACCCCAGGTTTCGACACCCTTCCAGGATAATGCGGTCATTGTCGGGATCGAAGGCGGCCACGGCCGCCTTGATCCAATGCACGCCGCGGGGGATCAGGGATGCCAGGGTGCGCGCGGTTTTCTGCGGGGGAAATATACCGGCGCCCACGAAGGTCCATCCGGGCTGGTAATAGTGCACGTCGGCCGGGTCGACGATGGCAACCGACAGGTCGGCCCCGCGCCGGACAATACTGGATGCAACAGCTATTCCCGCGGCCCCTGCCCCGACAATGACCACATCATAGCTGGCAATTTCGTCACCGCCAGTACCGGCGATACGCGAAACCACTGAACTCATGTCGTAACCGGCGCCTTTCGCGCGGGCGAGAATACGCTGCAGATCGGCATTCCTGTCCCCCCGGGTCAGCGCCCAGAGGGTGGTCGAGCGCATACCGCTGCGGCAGTAGGCATGGGTCGGCCCGGGCAGCGTGTCGAGCAGCCTCGAAAAGGCGTTGGCATCCTCATCCCGGACCCTGCCGGAAACCACCGGCAGGTACCGGGCCTCGATACCGTGCTGCCGGGCCGCCTCCCGGATTTCGGCGAAATTGGGCTGATCCGCCCCCTCGCCGTCCGGTCGGTTACAGATGATACTGCGGACCCCGCGCTCGGCAAGTACCGCCACATCGGCGCAAGCCAGTTGCCCGGATACAGAAAAACCGGCCTCAATATCTTTTATTTCCATCAGGTTATATCACCTATTTAAAGCAAATTAACAGGAACTTTCAGGTAGACCACGCCATTGTCTTCCGGGTCCGGCAGGTGGCCCGCCCGCATATTGACCTGCAGGGAGGGAAGGATCAGGCGGGGCATGTCCAGGGTGGCGTCCCGCTGTTCGCGCATGGCCACGAATGCTTCCTCTTCAACATCGTCGCGGACATGAATATTGGTGGCCTTCTGGGTCGCCACCGTAGTCTGGAATTCCACCTCGCGACCATCGGGGCAGTAGTCGTGGCACATGAACAGCCGGGTCTCGTCCGGCAGCGACAGCACGCGACGGATGGATCGGTAGAGTGTCCGGGCATCGCCGCCCGGAAAATCGGCGCGGGCCGTGCCCCCGTCAGGCATAAACAGGGTGTCGCCGACAAAGGCGGCATCACCCATGATATGGGTCATGCAGGCAGGGGTGTGTCCCGGCGTGTGCAGGGCATGACAAACCATGTTGCCCACCCGGTAGCGATCGCCGTCTCTGAACAGCCGGTCAAACTGGGAGCCGTCCCGCTGGAAGGCCGTGCCCTCATTGAAGATTTTGCCGAAGGTCTCCTGGACCACGGTGATCTTATCGCCTATCCCGATCCAGCCGCCCAGCTTTTCCTGGATGTACGGGGCGGCGGAAAGATGATCGGCGTGGACATGGGTCTCGATCAGCCAGACCAGGTCCAGCCCCTGCTTGCGGATGTACTCGACAATCCGGTCGGCGCCCTCGAACCCGATCCTTCCGGCGGCGTAATCAATATCCATGACCGAATCCACCACTGCGCAGGCACTGGAGGCGGGATCCCGGACCACATAGGAGAATGTATTCGTCGCCTCGTCGAAGAAGGGGACCACTTCCGGGCGGCACTCCATATCGACCTCGAAGGGTATGACCTGCCCCGGCTGGGGTTGTGAGACAGCTTTATTCATAGGACAGAGCCCTCGCTTTACCGTGAAAGATTCTGTAGATGTAGATGGTGTAAAAGACGATCATCGGCAGGGTGATGACCACGCCCACCAGGGTAAACTGCAGGGAGGCCACCGAGGCGGACGCTTCCCAGAGGGTCATCCGGCCCATGACAACATCGGGAAAAATGCTGAATGCCAGACCCAGGGCCGCCATGACGCAGATAAGGACGATTCCCGCATAGACCAGCCAGGCATAACCCCGCCGGAGAAGTTCGGGACGGTTCAAAAACCAGAACAGACCGCCATAGACCAGGGCGCAAACCAGGGGGATGGGTAGCAAACCTATGGCATTGGGCAGGCTGAACCAGCGCCTGGCAATGGCCTCGCTCACCACCGGCGTGGCCACGGATACCAGCAGCAGCGCCACTCCCATGGGCAGCATCGCCCGGCGGCCCCAGCGCACCGCCTTATCGAATAACTCCCCCTCGCTTTTCATGAGCAACCAGGCGGCACCCAAAAGGACATAGAGGGCCGGCAGTGTCGCGGCAATAAGACCCGCGAAGAGAAGGCTGGTGATATCCTCGCGCAACCCCGTAATATAGGCTCCGAGCATCCATCCCTGGGACACCGAGGCCAGCAGAGAGCCCACAAAAAAAGCTCTGTTCCACAACGCCTTGCGGTGGTCGCCGCCCTTGACGCGAAGATCGAAGGCAACGCCCCGGAGGATCAGCCCCAGCAGCATCAGGGTAACCGGGATATAGAGGCTGCTGAGAATAATGCCGTGGGCCAGGGGAAAGGCGATCAACAGCACCCCGACACCGAGGACAATCCAGGTTTCGTTGGCATCCCAGAAGGGCCCGATGGAGGCGATCATCAGATCCTTTTCCGCATCGGTGGCTCCGGGCAGGAGCATGCCCACGCCCAGGTCGTAGCCGTCGAGTATCACGTAGACCAAAAGGGCCAGGCCCATGATTGCCAGGTAGACAATCGGCAGCCAGTACTCCATCACACAACCTCCTGTGCCTGTCGGGAGCCTGAGGACTCGCCCTGTTCCACCAAGACCAGCGACGCCGCTTCCTGGCGCGACAGGTACCGCAGGGCGCCCATATAGGAAAAAATCAGGAACACGTAGAGCAGCACATAGCCAAGCAGTGTGCCCGTGAGGGTCGCGGAACTGTGGTCGGCCACCACCGAGTCGACCCGCAGCAGCCCCTGGACGATCCAGGGCTGGCGGCCGATCTCGGTAACGTACCAACCCGCCAGCACCGCGACCCAGCCGGAAAAGGTCATCCAGGACAGAGCGCGCAGCAGGGGCATCGAGGGCTCCCGGCCGCGCAGGCAGGACCAGGCGCCCCACCAGGCCACCGCCAGCATCAGCACTCCCATCGCCAGCATGACCCTGAACGACCAGAACACCGGTGCCACGGGCGGGTGTTCGCCGATAAATTCGTCGAGCCCCCGGACCTCGCCATTCCAGCGATGCGTGAGTATCAGGCTGGCAGCATGGGGAATTTCCAGGGCCAGGTGATTTTTGCGCGCCTCGCCGTCCGGGAGCGCCACCAGGGTAAAGGGTGCTCCCCGCTGCGTTTCCCAGATGGCTTCCATGGCCGCCACCTTGGCGGGCTGGTGTTCCAGGGTATTGAGGCCGTGCAGGTCGCCCACGAAAATCTGCAGGGGCGCGGCCACGGCGGCGATGGCCACCCCGGTCCTCAGCACCTTCCAGGTGCCGGGCCCCGCCAATCCGGCCCGGGCCCGCCAGGCACTGACACCCGCAATCAGGAAGGCACTGGTCAGCAGGGAGGCCAGGGTCATGTGGAAAAAGCGGTAGGGAAACGAGGGGTTAAAAATGATGCGCCACCAGCTTTCCACCGTAACCACCCCCTCATCAAGCGAATAGCCGGCGGGTGTCTGCATCCAGGAGTTGAGGCTGAGTATCCAGAATGCCGACAACAGAGTGCCCACCGCCACCAGAAAAGCCGAAATCAGGTGCATTTTGTTGGAGACGCGATCCTTGCCGAACAGCATGATGCCCAGGAAAGATGCCTCCAGGAAAAAGGCGGTAAGCACCTCGTAACCCAGCAAGGGGCCGGCCACGTTGCCGGCCCGCTCCATGAACCCCGGCCAGTTGGTGCCGAACTGGAAACTCATGGTGATGCCCGACACCACCCCCATGGCAAAGGTCAGGGCGAAAACCTTGACCCAGAAGTAATAGGCGTACTCCCAGGCCCGGTCGCCACTGAGGGTATAGCGGGCACGAAAGTAGAAGAGAACCCAGGCCAGGCCAATGGAGATGGCCGGGAATAGAATGTGGAAACTGATATTGGCGGCAAACTGGATGCGCGCCAGGACGAAGGGATCCCAATCCATCAAAATATCCTACCTTGAATGATCGTCCCCACGCGGGAACCGGAGCCGGCGGGCGATTCCGCCGACCCTTCAAATAAAGCAGCGGCCGGCATCCTCTGCAACGGCATACCGATGGATGGCGAGGCCAGTTCCGCCACCTTCCGCCGCAATCTACATCTTCTACACAAAGTGCCTCTCCAACACATTCCCCGGAATTTGTATTGACTGGTGCAACGGTTGCAACCGCCGTGCCAGAACCAAGGGCCGGCGACAGAAAACGCCAACCATCTGTTTTTTCTAAATTTTTTGAACAAAACAGAAAAACCAAAGAGCCCGCGCTTGCCATGCAGGACCTGTCCTGCCAATATTGGCAAGCATTCATGTCATTTTTGACAGTTATGGAAATTATTGCGCGAAACGGCGGCAACCCCGATAGCGCCCGAATGCTGGATGCCTTCGAGCACCCGGCCATCCTGGTGACCCCCGACTACCGCATCCTTGCCACCAATGAGCTCTATACGGCGCGGTTCGGCAAGATAGACACCACCCGACCCGCCCACTGCTACCAGGTCTCCCACGGCTATTCCGTACCCTGCGACCAGGCCGGGGAAACCTGCCCGCTGGCATCGTGCCTGGACTCCGGGCAGAAAGAGCGGGTACTTCATATCCACAACACCCCCCGGGGCAAGGAGCATGTGGATGTGGAGATGCTGCCCATTCAGGGCGAGGACGGCGATATCCGCTATTTCGTCGAGTTGCTGAAACCCGTCGCCATCGCCAGCGCCGAACTGAGCACCCGCAATATGGTGGGCCGCAGCCCGGCCTTCAATCGGCTCGTGGAAATGATCAACCTGGTGGCCCCGCGGAACAGCGCTGTCCTGCTGCTGGGTGAATCGGGCACCGGCAAGGAACTGGCGGCGGCCGCCATCCATGAGTCCAGCGCGTACCGGGACCGGCCGCTGGTGACCGTGGAGTGCGCGGGGCTCACCGAAACCCTGTTCGAGAGCGAACTCTTCGGTCACGTCAGGGGCGCCTTCACCGGCGCCACCCAGAACAAACCGGGACTGGTGGAAGCCGCCGAAGGCGGCAGCCTGTTCCTGGACGAAATCGGCGACGTGCCCCTGGCCATGCAGGTCAAACTGTTGCGCCTGCTGGAAACCGGCACTTACCGCCCTGTGGGCAGCACGGAACTCAAACGCGCCCGGTTTCGCCTCATCACCGCCACCCACAAGGACCTGAGCGCATTGATTGCGCGCGGCGAATTCCGGCGGGATCTTTATTACCGGGTCAACGTCTTTCCCATCGAGTTGCCGGCGCTGCGGGAGCGCCGGGGTGACATTGCCCTGATTGCCAAGTCGATCCTGGCCCAGTTAAGTCCGGAGGAAAAATATCACCTGAGCAGTTCCGCCGTAAAAAGACTGGAATGCGAATCCTTCCCGGGCAATATCCGGGAACTGCGCAATATCATGGAGCGGGCCATCGTCTTCGCCCGCTCCAACGTCATCGACGCGAATACCATCGCGCGGTGCCTGGGCCCCGAACAGCATGGCAGGACGAGCCCGAACCATCCGGACCTGAAAGCGCTAGAATACGAATATCTGCGGGAACTGATGAGCGAGTTCGACGGCGACAAGCAGGCAGTGGCGAACATAGCGGGTATAAGCCTGCGGTCCCTGTATCGTAAACTGAATGCCGGCACCGGCAGCGTTCATAACAGGAGATAAACGCAGCAGCATGACGACGGCCCTGATTCTTTCCGGCGGCGGCGCCCGGGCTGCCTACCAGGTAGGTGTGCTCAAGGGCCTGGCGGAAATCCTGCCTCGCCAGACCTACAATCCTTTTCCCATCATCTGCGGCACCTCCGCGGGCGCTATCAATACCCTGGCCATGGCCGGGCGCGCGGGGCCATTCAGTCTCCGGGCGCGAAAACTGGAAGCCATCTGGCGGGATCTGACCGCGGAGAAAGTCTACCGTACCGACCCCTGGGGCGTATTCAGGAATTCCCTGAAGATGCTGGCATCGCTGTTTCACAGCGGTTCCGGCATCACCTCGCCGGTGGCCCTGCTCGACAACTCGCCACTGAGGGAATTGCTGGCCGACTATATCCGCTTCCGGCATATTGATGAAGCCATCGCCAGCGGTGAACTACAGGCTGTGGCGGTCACCGCCATGGCCTACAGCTCGGGTCAATCCATTACTTTTTTTCAGGGTAACCACGACAACTGGCAGCGCACCCGGCGCCTGGGTGTACGCACCGGCCTGACCCTGGATCACCTGATCGCCTCGGCATCCATCCCCACCATTTTTCCGCCCGTCAAGATCGGCAATCGCTTCTATGGCGACGGTGCACTGCGCCAGCTTAAACCGCTCAGCCCTGCCCTGCACCTGGGGGCGGACCGGGTTTTCGTGGTGGGTGTCAGCGACAACCCGGTACACAAAGCCAGACCGGAAACCGCCCACTATTCGCCATCCCTGGCACAAATGATCAGCCACATGCTCAACAGCGCCTTTATCGACACGATCGAGAGCGACCTGGAAACCCTGAAGACCATCAACCGCCTGGCCGGGGCGATCCCGCCGGCAGCGCGCGAGGAACAGGGGGTCGAGGATCTCAAGGTGGTCGATTACCTGTCGGTGACACCCTCGGTGCCCATCCACGAACTGGCCGAGCAATATCTCCACGAATTGCCGGGCAGCGTCCGCACCTTCCTCCGCATCACCGGCGCCACTGCCCGGGGCGGCGGCTCAAGCGCGGCCAGCTACCTGCTGTTCGAGCCCGGCTTCTGCCAGCGCCTGATAGAACTGGGCCATGGCGACACCCTCGCCCAACGACCCGAGATCGAGAATTTCTTTGCCGTAACGCCCGAGCCGACGGACGCACTGACCCGTTGACGTAGCCATTGGCGCGATTCTGGAGACTGGTCCACAATCTGGGCATAATGGCCATCTTTTCAAAGCAGTACCCAGGTCCATGCCCAAGAAGTTTTTACGTCGCTGGCTTCCCCATCCGACCCGCCATTCCCAGCACCGGGCGTTGCGCTGGCTGGGCCCCGTGCTGGAAGACCCCAACCTCTTCCACCTGAACCGGCATTCAGTGTCCGTCGCTTTTTTTGTGGGGCTGTTCTGCGCATTCCTGCCATTGCCCGGCCAGACCCTGATCGCTGCCCTCCTGGCGCTGCTGTTGCGCTGCAATCTGCCCATCTCGGTATTACTGATATGGGTCACCAACCCGCTGACCATGACCCCCATCTTTTTGCTCACCTATGAACTGGGCCGCTGGATACTGGACAGCCCTCCGGTTGATTTCCACTTCCGGCTGGAGCTGGACTGGTTCCAGGAACAGGGCGAAAGCCTGCTCATGCCCCTGCTGCTGGGCAGCCTGCTCACCGGCCTGTTGGCCGGCGGCACCGGTTACGTGATTATCCACGAGATCTGGCGCTGGACGGTTATCCGCAACTGGGAGGCACGCAAGAAGCGACGCCTGGCACAAAAAACGAGAAGCAAGCGCTATTCATAGCGCAGAATCTCCGCCGGCCGGGTTCGGGCGGCTTTCCAGGCCGGATAAAGGGTGGCGAGGAAATTGAGGCCCAGGGCAGTGGCCGCGACGACGGCAATATCGGTACCGCGCAGGTCGGCGGGCACGTAATCGATGGGATAAATCTGGGCACTGAGGAACCGGAACTGCAGGGCATTCTCAAGCCAGGCCACCGCTTCCGAAACCCAGAGAGCGCCGGCACTGCCGACAGCCACCCCGAGGCCGGTGCCCAGCAGGCCGATCAAAGTACCCTGGACCAGGAAAATCGCGATAATATCGCCGTTGCCGGCCCCAAGGGTCTTGAGGATGGCGATGGCGGGCCGCTTGTCGGTGACTGTCATGACCAGCATCGATACCACGTTGAAAACGGCAATGGCGATAATCAGAAAGATCAGCAAACCCACCAGCTGACGTGACATCTGGATAGCCTGGTAGAGATTGCCGTGGGTTTGCAGCCAATCCACGAAAGTGAAGCCCCTGGGCAGCCTGTCGAGCAGTTCATAGCCGGTCTGTCTGGCGTCGAAAACCCGGTCCACCCGCACGCGCAGCCCCTGGGGCCTGCCGCCCAGACCGGTGATGGCGCCGGCGGAATCCAGGTGCAACAGAGCCAGGACATTGTCCTCGGCGGTATGAGTGCTGAACACCCCGCCCAACTCCATAACCCGCATTACCGGCACCCCCTGGCGCCCCCGCCCGGGCCGGGGTGCGATCAGGGTCAGGGTGTCGCCGGGTCGCACGCCGAGCTTGTCGGCCAGGTTCCGGGACAACGCCAGCTTGCCGTCTCCGAGCCACTTCTCCACATCCGCCGGCAATGTCGCTTTCAGGGCCCCATCCATGGCTCCCGGCAGCAACCCCTGCACTGACACGGCGGTGATATTGCCCCGATGGTTGACCATACCCTGGAACCGGGTAAAGGGCGTGACCTGGACCACCTGGGGATGCGTTGACAGCCTGGCTGCCGTATCGCGCCAGTGCTCAATGCCGCCGGGACCGAAAAACTGGATATGGGGTACCACCCCCAGGATTCGGGTGCGCATTTCCCGCTCGAAACCGTTCATCACCGACAGCACAAGGATCAACAAGGCGACCCCCATCACCAGACCAGTCACCGCCAGCACCGAAATAAAGGAGGCCAGCCGGCTCCGGGATCCGGCGGCGAAAAAGCGCCGCCCCACCAGCCAAGAAAATCGTTCAGGCACCCGGAATATCCTCCGCCACTAGCGACTCCTCGACCAGTGCCCCCTGGTCCAGATGCAGGACCCGGTCCATTTGGCCGGCGATGTCCCGGTCGTGGGTCACCACCACAAAGCTGATGTTCAACTCGCGGTTGAGTGCCAGAAGCAGTTGCAGAACCTTCTCCGCCGTCGCTGGATCCAGGTTGCCGGTGGGTTCGTCCATCAGCACGCAGGCGGGGCTGGTGGCCAGGGCCCGGGCGATGGCCACCCGCTGGCGCTCGCCGCCAGACAGGGCGGCGGGCCGGTGCTCAAGCCGGTGCGAAAGACCCACGCGGGCCAATAATTCGTCGGCTACGGCCCCGGCATCGGCCATGGTACGCCCGGCAATCAGCAGGGGCATGGCGACATTTTCCCGGGCGCTGAACTCCCCCAGAAGGTGGTGGAACTGGTAGACAAAACCCAGGTGCCTGTTGCGCCAGGAAGCCCGCCGGCTCTCGGAGAGAGCGTGGATATCCTGACCCAACACCTGGACTTCCCCGGTGGTAGGATCGTCGAGTCCACCCATCAGGTTTAGCAGGGTGGACTTGCCCGAACCGGAGGCCCCGACAATGGCGACCCGCTCGCCCGCGCCGATATCGCAACTGAGGTCCGAGAGGACTTTGACCAGGTCGGTGCCCTGGCGATAATCCTTGCCGACATGCCGGCACCGGAGCACCGTCGGCCGGTCCGTGATGTCATCGGTCATAGCGCAGCACCTCCGCAGGGCTGACCAGGCCCGCGCGACGGGCCGGGTAGAGTGTGGCAAGCAGGCTGATCAGGACCCCCAGAGCGGCGATCAGCACCACATCGAGCCATTGCAGGTCCGTGGGCAGCCGGCTGATAAAATAAACCTCGGGGTCGAAAATCCGGAAACCGAACAACCCTTCCGCCAGGCTGACGATTTCTCCCAGTTGCCAGGCCACAAGGCAGCCCAGCACGACGCCGAAAAGCACGCCGCCAACCCCCACGGCCGCCCCCTGAACCCGGAAAATGGCGGCGACGGTGGGGCCCGTGGCGCCCATGGTTCGCAGCACGGCAATATCCCTGCGCTTGTCGGCCACCATCAGCACCAAGCTGGCGACGATATTGAAAGCCGCCACGGCTATAATCACTGCCAGGAGCAGCCCCACCACCGTCTTTTCCATACGAATAGCCTGGAACAGGCTCGCAAAGCTGGACTCCCAGGTGCGCACCCGCGCACCGCCGGGAACCTCGGCCTCCAGGGCCGGCAATACCCTGGCCACCGCGAACGGGTCCCGGACCGTCAGGCGCACGCCGTGGATATCCTCGCCCATGCGCAGCAGTTTCCGGGCATCGTCCATATGGACGATGGCGATACCGGTATCCACCTGCGCCCCGGTGCGGTAAATGCCCACCACCCGAAGGCGCTTGCTGCGGGGAAAGACTCCAACAGGCGTAATCGTGACGTCGGGCAGAGTCAGCAGAACGGTATCGCCGGTCATGACCCCCAGGGAGCGGGCCAGCAGGCTGCCCAGCACCACACCAAATTCGCCGGCCGCCAGCCGGTCAATATCCCCGGCGAGCATATGCTGCCTGAGGGGCCCGAGATTGGCGCTGGCCCGGGGGTCTATTCCCTGGAGGCTGACGCCTTGCAACTCGCCTCCGCCGGACAACATCCCCTGCCCCTCCACGAAGGGGGCCGCGCTCTCGACGCCCGGCACTGCCTCCAGGGCCGGCACTATTGCCGACCACCGGCCCTGTTCCTGCCGCTGCTCGATGGTGACGTGGGGCACCACGTTGAGGATGCGGGTCTTGATCTCCCGGTCAAAACCATTCATCACCGACAGAACCACGATCAGCGCGGTCACCCCCAGTGCCATGGCCCCGAAGGAAAAACCGGACACCAGGGAGAAAAAGCCCTCGCGCTGCTTGCTGCGGACATAGCGAAGGCCGACAAAAAGGGGCAATGTTTTTTTCATCCGGCGCATTTAAACCAAAAGGGGCAACCGTCACAAGCGTTACCCGCAAATGATCCCCGCACCGCTTCAGCCGTCAATTCCGGGGAACGCGAACCAGGTTGTACTTTAGCGGCCATACCTGTCTATAATCAGAGCCGAAAAAAGGATGACCCGGGAAGATAATATGGGAAAATACGCAATCGCCTTGATCGCTGCCCTGGCACTCACCGGCCCGGTGGCGGCAGAACAGGTAACCGTGCCCGTGGGCTCCCAGGCCCCGGCCAAACAGGGCATGGAAAAACCCCGTCGCGGCATCAGCAAGGAAAAAGTCCGGGAAAAATTCGGCGAACCGGTATCCACCTCACCGGCGGTGGGCGAGCCGCCCATCAGCGCCTGGGAGTACCCGGAGTATTTTGTCTATTTCGAGTACGACCTGGTTTTGCACACAGTCCTGAAACCGGAAACCGAAAGGGCCGACGCCCAAACAATGGAGTAACTCTCCAAGCCCGCTGGCCCTATGGATGCCCCTGACCATGCCGGCGCAAAGCCCGCGCAGTCACCTTCAAGGCACCAGTGTTCAGCGGGAGCGCCCGGTTCCTCCCACCTCGTAGGCCTGAGACTCCAGGTTCTGCCGTTCGCCGCTTTCCTCGCACCTGGCGGGGTCGTCGCCACAGAATTCGCAGGTGTAATCCTTCTGCCCAAGAGCGGCACCGACGCCGCCGCAGGAACCGGTGATGGGCTTGCGGCCCATGATCACGCCCACTGACATGGCCGTGACAATGAACAGCAGCACCAGCAGCGCGATTGCGAATTCGAGCATCAATCCACCTCGGTCAAATAGGGTTCCAGATAGACATTATAACGGTCGACGAAGCCTTCGTCGTCTTTGACAACAAGATAGACAGGAATTCCCCGGCTATCGGCCAGGGCCAGGGCGGCATCGGGTCCCATCACCATGAACGCCGTGGCCAGGGCATCCGCCCGGGCCGAGGTATCCGCCACGACGGTCACGGAAGCCAGCCCGTGGTCGATGGGGTAACCGGTGCGGGGGTCAATGGTATGGGAATAGCGCTTGCCGTCCTTCTCGAAAAAGTTGCGATAATCCCCGGAAGTCGCCAGACCCGCGTCGCTGAGGGCCAGCACACGCTGGACCTGGCGGGCACCCGCCCGGGGGCGCTCCACGGCGATGCGCCAGGGTTCGCCCGACGGCTTGACGCCCGAGAGATACAGCTCTCCGCCCACTTCCACCATATGCGAGTTCAGTCCCTGCCCGACCAGATAACGGCTGACCCGGTCCACCGCATAGCCCTTGGCGATGGCGGAGAGATCCAGCCGTACGGGACCCCTTCGGACCACCACACTGTCCCCCTCCCGGACTTCGAGCTTGTCAATACCGTGGCGGCCAACCAGTTCGGCAATTTCGCCGGGCCCGGGAACCCGGTTGCCGGTATCCTCGGGACCGAATCCCCACAGATCCACCAGGGGACCCACAGTGGGATCAAAGGCGCCGCCGGTGAGTCGGTGTATACGCCCGGCCAGCACCAGGACCTCGAGCAGCGCCGGAGAGACGGCAAAGGGCTCGCCCACCGGTGTGCGATTGAGCCGGTTGAGTTCCGAATCCTCAAGGTAAGTGCTCATGGACCGGTTAATTTCGTTGAGAATCCGCCGGATGCCGTCGCCGATATCGGCGGGAACAGTGGCTTCCCCGGGGAATACCCGCACATGATAGGTGGTGCCCATGGTGGCGCCGGAATAACTCTGGGGTTCCGGTGTTTCGTCTTGCCCGCATCCGGACAGTACCGCGAGCGACAAAAGCAGGACAAACAAAAACGAGGCCCCGAAGGACCCCGTTCTCGCCGTGCAAAGATTGATAATACTAGCCACCAAAGTCGTCCAGGAGGATGTTGTCCTTTTCCACCCCCAGGTCGGTGAGCATTTTGATGCAGGCGGCGTTCATCATGGGCGGCCCGCACATATAGTACTCGCAGTCTTCCGGCGCCTCGTGATCCTTCAGATAATTCTCGTAGAGGACGTTGTGAATAAAGCCGGTGGGACCGCTCCAGTCGTCCTCGGGCAGGGGGTCCGACAGGGCCAGGTGCCACTCGAAATTGTCGTTTTCCTCCGCCAACCGGTCGTACTCCTCGGTGTAGAAGCATTCCCGCAGGCTTCGTGCGCCGTACCAGAACGAGATCTTGCGCTTGGAATTGAGGCGTTTGAGCTGATCGAAAATATGGGAGCGCATGGGCGCCATACCGGCGCCGCCGCCGATAAAGACCATTTCGGCATCGGTGTCCTTGGCGAAGAACTCGCCAAAGGGACCGAAGACGATGAGCTTGTCGCCCGGCTTCAGGCTGAACACATAGGAGGACATCTGGCCCGGCGGTATGCCCTTGCTGCCCGGGGGCGGCGTGGCGATCCGGATATTGAACTTGAGGATGCCTTTCTCTTCCGGGTAGTTGGCCATGGAATAGGCGCGGATCACCGGCTCGGTGACCTTCGACTCCAGGTTAAAGAAACCGAACTTTTCCCAGTCGCCCCGAAAGCGTTCCTCGATGGCGAAATCCTTGAACTTGACGTGATGGGGCGGCGCCTCAAGCTGGACGTAGCCGCCGGCCCGGAATTTGACGTCCTCGCCCTCGGGCAGGCGCAGGGTCAGTTCCTTGATAAAAGTGGCCACATTGGGGTTGGTAACCACCTCACACTCCCACTGCTTGACCCCGAAGACATCCTCGGGAACTTCCACTTTCATGTCCTGCTTGACGGGAACCTGGCAGGACAGGCGCCAGCCTTCCCGGGCCTCGCGACGATTGAAGTGGCCTTCCTCGGTGGGCAGCATCGCCCCGCCGCCCTCTTCGACAATACATTTGCACTGGGCGCAGCTGCCGCCGCCACCACAGGCCGAGGCCAGGAAAATGCCGTTGTTGGCAAGCGTCTGCAACAGCTTGCCGCCGGCTGGCGCGGAAACGGTCTTTTCACCGTTGATTTGGATCTCCACATTGCCGGAAGCCACCAGCTTGGATCGCGCGCCAAGAATCACCGCCACCAGCGCCAGCACGACTGCGGTGAACATGGCAACGCCTAGTATGATTTCCAGATTCATAGGTTTTTTCTACTCCGCTCCAAGCGCTTACAGATCGATACCGCCGAAAGACATAAAGCCCAGGGACATGAGTCCCACGGTGATGAAGGTGATGCCAAGGCCCTGGAGGCCGGCCGGCACATCGCTGTATTTCATCTTCTCGCGAATACCCGCCAGGGCCGTGATGGCCAGCGCCCAGCCGATCCCCGCACCGAGGCCGTATACCGCGCTCTCGCCGAAGTTGTAGTCCCGCTCCACCATGAACAGGGACGCGCCGAGGATTGCGCAATTCACGGTAATGAGAGGCAGGAAAACCCCAAGGGCCGCATAGAGGGCGGGCACGTATTTATCGAGAAACATCTCGAGTATCTGGACAATGGCGGCAATGACGCCGATATAGCTGAGCAGGCCCAGAAAACTGAGGTCTACGGATTTCAGGGCCTCGATGCCCGTCCAGGCCAGCGCGCCTTCCGCCAGCAGGTTATCGAGTATCAGGTAGTTGACCGGCACGGTGATGGTGAGCACCACCACCACTGCGATGCCCAGGCCCACCGCGGCCTCCACCTTCTTGGAGATGGCAATAAAAGTGCACATGCCCAGAAAGAAGGCCAGGGCCATATTTTCGATAAAAATCGAGCGGATCAGGAGACTCAGGTAATGTTCCATCAGGCCACCTCCCCCTGGGCTGAATTGGGCGCGATGCGGAATTCAGGCTCCTCCACCTGATCGGTCTTGACGCTGCGCAACACCCAGATAATCAGGCCGATGATAAAAAAGGCACTGGGGGGAAGCAGCATCAGGCCGTTGGGGACGTACCAGCCGCCGGTGCTGGCATTTTCCAGCACCTGCACACCAAAAAGGCTGCCGGACCCGATCAGTTCCCGGAAGAAAGCCACCACCATAAGGATAAAGCTATACCCGAGGCCATTGCCCACACCGTCCAGGAAACTGGGGATCGGCGGATTTTTCATGGCAAAGGCCTCGGCCCGGCCCATGACAATGCAGTTGGTGATAATAAGACCTACGAACACGGACAGTTGCTTGCTGATGTCATAGGCGAAGGCCTTGATCACCTGGTCCACCACGATCACCAGGGAGGCAATAATGGTCATCTGCACGATAATGCGGATACTGCCGGGAATGTGGTTGCGAATAATCGATACGAACAGGTTGGAGAAGGCCACCACCGCCGTCAGTGCAATGCACATGACCAGCGACACCTTCATGCTCGACGTCACCGCCAGCGCCGAGCAAATGCCCAGAATCTGCAAGGCGATGGGATTGTTGTTGAAAATAGGGCCGAGAAGGATGTCCTTGGTTTTCACGATCACGCCTCCCCTTGTCGCAGGTTAGAAAGAAATTCCGAATAGCCCCGCTCGCCAAGCCAGAACTGAATGATGTTGTCGACACCGCGGGTTGTCAGGGTCGCACCGGAGAGACCGTCGACCCTGTATCGGGCCCGGGGCGCGCCCGGCTCCACCTGGCCCTTGATAACGCTCAGGGCCGGATCGGCGAAGTCTTCGTCGTAAACTTTTTTGCCCTCCCATTTGGCCTTCCAGAGCGGGTTGTCCACTTCTCCGCCCAGGCCCGGGGTTTCGCCATGCTCGTAAAAGCCGATGCCAGCCACGGTATTGAGGTCGGCCTCCAGAGCGAGGAAGCCGTAGAGAGTGGACCAGAGGCCGTAGCCCCGGATGGGCAGGATGACCTTGCTCAATTCATCGCCTTCATATACCAGATACACCAGGCCATATTCTTCCTGGCGCTGGATATCGGCGATGTCTTCCTCGGCGGTCAGGGCTTCGGAGGTTCCCGGCGCCTTGGCGGCCTTGCGCTGCTCGTATTTAGCGGGGTCGACAGCCTCGGTGAACGTCCCGGTCTCGAAATCGATCACACGGGTTTCGACATTCTCGAACTGCTCCTCGACGGTCGCCCCCTTTTCCAGTAAGCCGGCCGCGGCAAGGATGTTGCGCTTCATGTCCCGGGCCTTGTTAGCCTCCTGGGCATCGCGCAACAGCACCGCAGCCGAAGAGACGACGACCGAGCAGACCAGGCAAAGAGAGACCGCCACCGTCAGGACTTTCTTGATACTTTCATTGCTAGCCACGGGCAAGCCTCCTCTTGACGTTGGACTGCACCACGAAGTGGTCGATCAGGGGAGCAAACAGGTTGGCGAACAGGATGGCCAGCATCATGCCTTCCGGGAAAGCCGGGTTGACTACACGGATCAGTACCACCATAACCCCGATGAGGGCGCCGAACCAAATTTTCCCGGTATTGGTCATCGAGGCCGACACCGGATCGGTGGCCATGAAAATCATGCCGAAAGCGTAGCCACCCAGCACCAGGTGCCAGTACCAGGGCATGGCAAACATGGCGTTCGAATCCGAGCCCAGGACGTTAAAGAGCGTCGACAGGCCGATCATGCCCAGCATCACGCCCAGGATAATCCGCCAGGAAGCGATGCCCATGCCCACCATGAGGATGCCGCCGATGAGGATGGCAAGGGTGGATACCTCGCCGACGGAGCCCTGCATATTACCCAGGAAGGCATCGAGCCAGGAAAGCTGGCCCTGGACCGCCGCCATGCCCTCGCTGGCGGCCACTGACAGGGGCGTGGCGCCGGTAAAGCCGTCCACGGCGGTCCAGACCGTATCGCCGGACATGGACGCCGGGTAGGCGAAGAACACGAAGGCGCGACCGGTGAGTGCCGGATTGAGAAAATTCTTGCCGGTGCCGCCAAAGACCTCCTTGCCGATAACCACACCGAAACTGATACCCAGGGCCACCATCCACAGGGGCAGGTCCGGCGGGCAGGTCAGGGCGAAGAGGATGGAGGTAACGAAGAAGCCTTCGTTGATCTCGTGCCCCCGGACCACGGCAAAAATCACTTCCCAGATACCGCCGACGATAAAGGTCACCGCGTATATGGGCAGGAAGTACACAGCGCCGTACCAGAAACAATCCCAGATGCTGTTGGGGTCGTAGCCGGCAAACAACTCGATGAGGGAACCGTGCCAGCCCCCGGCGCCGCTGGCACCCATGGCTGCCAGGGCCATATTGGCCTGGTGGCCCAGGTTGTACATGCCGAAGAACATGGCCGGAAAGGCCGCCAGCCAGACAGTGATCATAACCCGCTTGAGGTCGATGCCGTCACGGATATGCGAGGCGTTGTGGGTCACGTCCGGCGGCGAATAGAATATGGTGTCCACCGCCTCGTAGAGGGCATACCACTTCTCGAAACGGCCGCCCTTGTGGAAATGGGGTTCCAGTTTGTCCAGGATTTTTCTCAACGCCATCGGCCTCAACCCTCTTTCTCGATGCTGGTCAGGTTAGAGCGCAGCAACGGCCCGTATTCGTACTTACCCACACACACGAAGGTGCACAGCGCCAAATCTTCCTCGTCCAGCTCCAGGCAGCCCAGTTTCTGCGCCATTTCGGTATCGCCGACAATCAGGGAGCGCAGCAGATGGGTGGGCAGGATATCCAGGGGCATGACGCGCTCGTAATTGCCGATGGGCACCATGGCCCGCTCGCTGCCGTTGGTGGTGGTGGTGAAACTGAACTTCCGGTTTCTGGCGAGCGAGGACAGATAGATGGGCAGGGCTGAAAAGCGGCCCGGACCCGGCGAGAGGTAGTGGAGCAGGAAACGCTCCCGGCCTTCGCGCACTACGGAAACCTGATTGTGATAGCGCCCCAGATAGGAAAACGCCCCGGCGGCCTTGCGGCCGGAAAGCAGGGAACCGGATACGATACGATTCTCCCCGGCTTTGAGGCCGCCGGCCGTCAGTTCCTCGAGGTGAGCGCCCAGGCGGGTGCGCAACAACCGGGGCTTTTCCACCTGGGGCCCGGCCAGGCCCACCACCCGGTTCACGTCGATGCGACCGGTGGTGAACAGGTGTCCGAAAGCAATAACGTCCTGATAGCCGATGGTCCAGACCGTCTTGTGACCGCTCACCGGATCGATGTGATGGATATGGGTGCCTGCCAGGCCCGCGGGATGAGGACCATCGAATTCATGCCGCTCCACGCCTTCAAGATCGCCCCCGGGAATGGCGGCGCCGGGCGCGGTGCACAGGTGCACGGGACCGTCGGTGAGACGGGTCAGGACCCGGAGGCCATTGACGAAATCCCCTTCCCGCTCGCCGACGATCAGCGCCGGATCGGGGGCCAGGGGGTTGGTATCAATAGCGGTGACGAAAATTGACCGGGGGGCGCTGTCGACGGCCGGCACCTTGGAATAGGGTCGTGTGCGCAGGGCGGTCCAGACGCCCGACTTAACCAGGTTATCCACGATATCCTGCCGCGGCAGACCGGACAGCTTGCTTTCCTCGTAGGCGGCGAAGGTTTCCTCGTCGCCGTCGTTCTCCACATCAATGACCACCGACTGGAGAACCCGGCGCTCACCCCGGTTGATGGCGCTGACAGTGCCGGCGGCCGGGGCCGTATAGAGCACACCGGGGCTTTTTTTGTCTTCAAACAAAACCTGGCCCAGCTTGACCGGGTCACCCTCCTTGACGCGCATTGTCGGTTTCATGCCGACATAGTCGTTACCGAGGATTGCAACCGTACGGACAGCAGGTCCATCGTGAACAACCTGTTCCGGGGGGCCCGCAACAGGCAAGTCGAGTCCTCGACGGATCTTGATCATAGAAGTCCCACTTCCAAATTTGAAAAGGTTACTGCTCCCGCGTCCAGAGCAGCGTTTTGTTCTGGAACCTGTACAGCCGTGAGCATTTGTGCCGGAGGGGCTGACGAATGGTGCCGCATTATAAAGAGACAGGCGGCTTAATGCCAGACGGGGACAGGCTTTCGCTTAAACCACAAACCGCCTCCGGCCCGGCTGCCCCGCCACGGCCGGGCGCTCCGGGAGTCGTTAAACGGTTTTCGGATACATGGCCCACTCGACACCGGCCATCTTCTCGAGCACCCGAACCACCTGGCAGCTGTAACCGAACTCGTTATCGTACCAGCAATAGAGCACGCAATTATTGCCGTTGACGATGGTGGCCTTGGCGTCGAAGACACAGGCGTGGCGATCGCCGACGAAGTCCGTGGAAACCGCTTCCTCGGAAATGGTGTAGCCGATCTGCTGTTGCAGGGGCGAATACAGGGCCACGCGGCGCATGTATTCATTGAGTTCCTCAACACTGGTTTCCCGTCCCAGTTGCAGGTTGAGGATCGCCATGGAGACGTTGGGCGTGGGCACCCGGATGGCGTTGCCGGTGAGCCTGCCGGCCAGTTCGGGAATCGCCTTGGCCACGGCCTTGGCGGCACCGGTCTCGGTGAGCACCATATTGAGGGCGGCGCTGCGGCCCCGGCGCGCACCCTTGTGGTAGTTGTCGATGAGATTCTGATCGTTGGTGTAGGCGTGGACGGTTTCCACGTGCCCTTTTTCGACGCCGTACTCGTCAAGCAGTGTGTGCAGAACCGGCACAATGGCATTGGTGGTACAGGAAGCGGCGGAAACCAGCTTCGCCTCGGGCTTGATGTCGCTGGTGTTGATGCCGAAAACGATATTGGGGATGCTGTCGCCCTTGGCCGGCGCGGTGAGCAGCACTTTGGAGACACCCCGGCACCGGAGGTGCTGGGACAGGCTCTCTTCATCCCGCCAGATGCCGGTATTGTCCACCACCAGGGCGTTGTGGATACCATAGTGTGTATAGTCCACCTCGTCGGGGGAATCGGCGTAGATCACCTGGATCTCATTGCCGTTGCAAATCAGCTTGTTTTCTTCCTCGATGACCCGGATGGTGCCCTTAAAGGGCCCGTGCACCGAATCCCGGCGCAACAGGCTGGCCCGCTTTTCCAGATCGTTGGCATTGCGGCTCTTGCGCACCACGATGGCCCGCGGACGCAGGACATCGCCGCCGCCCGCCTTTTCAATCAGCAGCCGGGCCACCAGCCGGCCTATGCGGCCGAAACCGTACAGCACCACGTCCTGGGGCTGGGGCAAAGGCTTGCGGGTACTGCCAATGTCGTCTCCCACCGCATCCTTGAGAAACTCTTCCAGGGACCGGCCCTGGTTTTTCTCCTGGTACATGACGGTCAACTTGCCCACGTCGATATGGGCGGGGCCCAGATCCATTTCCGACAGCGCCTTGACCAGAGGGTAGGTCTCGTACTCCGACAGCTCGTTCTTCTCGACCTGGCGAACGAAACGGTGCGCCTTCATGATATCGGTGACCGCTCGGTTGACCATGTTCCGGCCATACATGTACAGGGAGACATTATTTTCCCGGTAAAGCTTGCCTATGAGGGGAATCATGCCCTCTGCAAGCGCCTCGCGCTCCTTCCAGTCCTTAAAAAAATCGGCGGGTTGGGGTCGTTTCACGTGCAGGTACCTTTGGTTCAGATTTGGAGGGTTCCAGGGGGTGGGTATTATCTTGATTCACCCCGGCCGGTGCAAGGACGGCGGGCCCGACGGGATGTGACCGTCGGGTTTCAGAGAGGAAGGAAAGCGTAAGAGGCCAGGTTGATGGCCACCTTGTTGATGACCCGGTCGCGTTTGCGGGCCACCACATCGGACATGAAGTCCTGGATGGCCACCAGCTCGCCGAACAGGCGTTCGTAGCTGAGGTTCCGGGGTTCGTCGCCGCGACTGTTGGTGAGCAGGAAAAGCTGCTGGCTGCTGTCGCGCTTATGGGTCAGGCGCCAGGCGACGATTTCCAGGTTGCGGGCGCTGTTATAGAGTTTCTGGCTGTCGAGGGCGTCGAACATAAAAAACTCGGCCTGATAGCCATAGGCCCAGCGAATCATGTCCGTAAGTCCCGCCATAAGCGCGAAAACCCGGTCGCCGCCAAAATCCTCGGAAAATGCCAGTTCCATGGCCTCGGTGCCGGACTTGCCCCCCAGAGCAGCGAACTCCAGGCGTCCTTCCCGGCCGAAGAGCTGCTGGATGCGCTCGTCGCGGGAGGCGCCGGGCCATTTGGCCAGTTCCCGGGGGTTGCGTTTATACAGCTTTTCGGCGAGTTCCCGCAGAAGCGCGTCGCTGCGCCGGTAACCGGCATCACTGACGAAGTCGATATCACTCTTGGCGAGATTCTTGATATGGAATCCCTGCTGGCCGCTGCAAGCCGGCAGAACGAGAAGCATGGCCAAAACGGCTGTCGCCGCGAGTGCGTGGCGCATTCTGATCCCCATGACGTCGTCCACCACGCCCGCTACAATAGCACACTTTTTTGGTCCCAGACCCATGCCCGAAGCCGTACTGACAACCCCCCCGGCGAACCCCCCCGGCGACCGCCGCACCTGGAGCGGCCTGGCCGGCGCCGCCCAGTCCCTGGCCGTAACCGGCGCCGCGACCGGCGCTCCCGGCCTGTGCCTGGTGATCGCCGACTCCGCCAAGACCGCCGCGCAATTGGAGAACGAGATACGCTTTTTCGTCGCCGACGACGATCTGCCGGTCATGCACCTGCCCGACTGGGAGACCCTGCCCTACGACGTCTTCTCGCCCCACCAGGATATCGTCTCCGACCGCCTGTACAGTCTTTACCGACTGCCGCTGATGACAAGGGGCATCCTTGTGGTGCCGGTCACCACCCTGATGCAGCGGCTGCCACCGGCAGACTACATCGCCGGCAACAGCTTCGTGCACCGGGTCGGCGACAGGCTGGATCTGGACAACCTGCGCCGCCAGTTGGAAAACAGCGGCTACCGGGCCGTGGATACCGTTTACGAACACGGTGAATTCGCCATCCGGGGCAATCTGGTGGATATTTATCCCATGGGCAGCACCCTGCCCTTTCGCATCGACCTGTTCGACGACGAGATCGACTCTCTGCGAACATTCGATCCGGAAACCCAGTTGACCCTGGACCGGCGCGAGGAAATCAGCTTCCTGCCCGCCCGGGAATTCCCGCTGGACAAGGACGGGATCAAGCGATTCCTGGACAGCTGGCACGACCACTTCGATGCCGATCCCCGCCAGTGCCCGGTTTACCGGGACATCAAAAACGGGATCGCCCCCCAGGGCATCGAATACTATCTGCCGCTGTTTTTCGACGCCACGGCGACCCTGTTCGACTACCTGCCCGACGATACCCTGGTGTTCACCACCGGCGACCCCGCCCCGGCCGCGGAACAATTCTGGAAAGAGGTGGTGGAGCGTTTCGAGGAGTACGGGGTCGACCCCCGCCGCCCGCTACTGCCGCCCCGGGAAGTATTTATAACCGCCGGCGAACTCTTCGGCGGCATTAACCGGTATCCACGTACCGACCTGGTGGAAGAGCGCCTCGACGAACGCCCCGGTGTCACGGCTTTTCCGGCAAGGCCGCCGGATGACGTTGCCGTGGACAACCGGTCCGCGAAGCCCTTTTCCCGCCTGCAAAACCTGTTGTCGGACGGGTCCCACCGGACACTGTTCTGTGCTGAATCCAGCGGGCGTCACGAGGCCCTGCTCGAGCTCCTGGGCCGGGCCGGCATTCATGCGGACGAGGTCGCTTCCTGGCAGGAATTCGCCAGAGGAAAGAGTGCCACCGCCATCACCACCTTCCCCCTGGAACGAGGCCTGGTCATAGACCAACCCCCGCTGCGGGTCATCACCGAAGCCCAGCTCTTCGGCCAGCGGGTCATGCAGCGCCGGCGCCGGGGCAAAGGCAAAGACAATGCCGACCTGGCCATCCGCAATCTTACCGAACTCAAGCCCGGTGCGCCGGTGGTCCACATCGATCACGGTGTGGGACGCTACCAGGGCCTGCAAAGCCTGGCCCTGGATGGTGAGCCCCAGGAATTCCTGACCCTGAGCTATGCCGAAGGAGCCAAACTCTACGTGCCCGTGGCCAGCCTGCACCTGATCAGCCGCTACAGCGGCGGCGACGAGGCCCTGGCACCCCTGCACCGGCTGGGCAACGAACAGTGGGAGAAGGAAAAGAAAAAGGCCACGGAACAGATAAGGGACACCGCCGCCGAGTTGCTCGATATCTATGCCCGCCGCGCCGCCCGCCGCGGATTTGCCTGCAATGACCCCGGTGACGACTACGAGCGCTTCAGCGCCGAATTTCCCTTCGAGGAAACCCCGGACCAGATGGATGCCATCGAGGCGGTCTACCGGGACATGCTCGCCGAACAGCCCATGGACCGGCTGGTCTGCGGCGACGTGGGTTTCGGCAAGACCGAGGTGGCCATGCGCGCCGCCTTCCTGGCGGTTGCCAGCGGCAAGCAGGTGATGATGCTGGTACCCACCACCCTGCTCGCCCAACAGCATTTCGACAATTTCAGGGACCGTTTCGCCAACTGGCCGGTAACCATCGACGTGATCTCACGGTTTCGCTCGGCCAGGGAGCAGGCGCAACTCATCGACAGCGTCGAGGCGGGCAAGGTGGATATCCTCATCGGCACCCATAAGCTGCTCCACAATCCCATCCATTTCGAGGATCTGGGCCTGCTGATCATTGACGAGGAACACCGCTTCGGCGTTCAGCAGAAAGAAAAAATCAAGGCGCTGCGCAGCGAAGTGGACATCCTGACACTCACCGCAACACCCATTCCCCGAACCCTGAACATGGCCATGGGCGGCATTCGCGACCTGTCCATCATCTCCACGCCGCCGGCGCGGCGATTGTCGGTGAAGACCTTTATCCGGCAGCGGGAGAACCGGGTGGTCCGCGAGGCAATTCTCCGGGAGGTGCTCCGCGGCGGCCAGGTCTATTTCCTCCACAACCAGGTCAAGACCATCGACAAGGCCGCCCGGGAACTGGCGGAACTGGTGCCCGAAGCGCGCATCGGCACCGCCCACGGCCAGATGCGGGAGCGCGAACTGGAAAGGGTGATGTCGGATTTCTACCACCAGCGCTTCAATATCCTGGTATGCACCACCATCATCGAGACGGGCATCGATATCCCCAGCGCAAATACCATCATCATCGAGCGGGCCGACCGCTTTGGCCTGGCCCAGTTGCACCAGCTCCGGGGGCGTGTGGGGCGATCCCATCACCAGGCCTACGCCTACCTGCTGACGCCCGAACCCCGGTCGATGACCGCCGACGCCCTCAAGCGCCTGGAGGCCCTGGCGGAAGCGGACCATCTGGGGTCGGGATTCGTGCTCGCCTCCAACGACCTGGAGATCAGGGGCGCCGGGGAACTCTTGGGCGAAGACCAGAGCGGTCATATCCACAGTATCGGGTACTCCCTGTATATGTCGTTGCTGGACAACGCGGTCAAAGCCATCCAGCAGGGCAAGATCCCCGATATCGACGCTTCCATCAGGGAAGGGACCGAGGTGGCTCTCAACATTCCGGCCCTGATTCCCGAGGATTACCTGCCGGACGTCAACACCCGGCTGATTTTCTACAAGCGCCTTGCCAACACCCGCACCGATGACGAACTGCGGGAACTACAGGTGGAAATGATCGACCGTTTCGGCCTGCTGCCCCAGCCGCTTAAAAACCTGATACGCACCACCCGGCTTCGTCAGCGGGCGGAAGGCCTGGGGATACGCCGCATCGAGGCCGGTCCATCCGGGGGCAAGCTGGAATTTACCGGCGACACCCCGGTGGATCCATTAACCATTGTCAGGCTGGTCCAGCAGGACCCGGAACGCTACCAACTGAGCGGCGCCACGGAACTTAAGTTGCGGGCCGAGATGGAAACCGTGGACAAGCGGCTGGAAACCATCGACGCTTTGCTGGACACTCTGACCCCGGGAACCGAAGAGGGCCGCTAAACCATGTACCGATATCGTTGGATGTCATTTGTCCCCGCCATCCTAATGGCGGCGACACTGGCCGCGACAGCCCAGGACAGTCAGGAGCCGGCCTGGTACCAGGTGGAGGTCATCGTCTTTTCCCAACAGGACAACTATGGCGACGAGAACAATCGCACCGATATCGAACTGGGCTACCCGGACAAGCAGGTCTTCCTGAAGGACCGGGAAGACCTCGACGAACCTTCGACGGTCTCCCCCTCGCCCGGGCAACAACAAGCAGGTGAAGCCGAGCCGAGAGCCCCACTCCCCGAGGACGTCGGCGAGCAAAACCAGGGACCAACGCCTTTTCTCCGGCTTCCGGAAAAGGCCAGGGAACTCAATGCCGACGCCTACAGCCTTAACCGTACCGGCGTCTACAAGGTTCTCTACCACGAGGCCTGGCGACAACCGGCCACGGGCCGCGAGGGTCCCTGGGTCATTGTCGCCGGCGGAAGGGTATTCGGTGACCATCGGGAACTGGAGGGGAGCCTGCGTCTCTACGAGACCCGGCATTTGCACTTCCAGGCCAGCCTTTGGCGAGCCCACTTCAGCGATCCTGTCACCGGTCCCGGCGGCGATGCGGCCGACGACCAGTGGCCAGGCCTGCCCGAAGTCCCCGAGCCGCCCCCGGAAACGCCGGTGGAAGAGCCGGCCGACCGGGCCCTGACCATCGGCGAAGAGCGGACCCGGTCGGCATCCGCCGTTGGCTCTCCCTCAGTCGTGCCGGAAGCGGAATCTCGCGTTCGCCATGAAATCCTGGACATCGATCGATTGCGGCAATCCCGGCGCATCGAAACGGGCAAACTGCATTATTTCGACCACCCGAGGCTGGGGGTGATCGTCAAGGTCACGGCTTTCGAGCCGGAACCTCCCGATAGCGAGGAAACCCGGTCATTGCCGGCCGCTGGCGATCAGCCCGAAGAATAGCGATGATTGCCCAGGTTCGGCGGATGCTCACACAATGATACGAGCAGGCACTTGAGGCGCGGGATGGAACTTTCCATCACTTCCCTTATCTGGGCCACGGTGATGGGATCGAGCGACTTGCCTGCCGCCGGATTGACCACCAGCGCCAGGCAGGCATAGGGAATATCCAGTTCCCGGGCCAGGGCCGCCTCCGGCATCCCCGTCATTCCCACCAGGTCGCAGCCGTCCCGCTCCAGGCGCACGATTTCCGCGGCGGTTTCCAGGCGCGGCCCCTGAACCACCCCGTAAACCCCGGAATCGAACAGCTTCATGCCGCACCTGGCGGCGGCGGAGAGGAGCGCCTTGCGCATACCGCCGTGATAGGGAAAGGTGAAGTCCATGTGCTCCAGTGCTGTATCCACGCAGTCGATATAGGTGAATTCCCGGCCCCAGGTATAATCGATGAGTTGATCGGGAACCACCAGCACACCGGCACCCATGGTCTGGGTGATACCCCCCACGGCGTTGATGGCCACCACCGCATCCACCCCCAGCTGGTGCAGGGCGGCGATATTGGCCCGGTAGTTGATACAGTGGGGAGGGATGGTGTGTTCGGGACCATGACGGTTGAGGAAAAAAACCGTCTGCCCCTTCATGTCGCCTTTGATAATAGGACCTGACGGTGCCCCCCAGCGGGTCTCCACGGTCAGGACTTCGGCATGGTCAAGGGCCATGCGTTCAAGCCCCGTTCCCCCGATGATGGCGATCTTCATTGAGTCCGGCTCCCCTCGTTCTTATCGCTGTTCCGACCATTACCGCCCGGCAATTCCGGGTTGGCCAGGTTGATGGTGTCGGGCAAGTGTACCGTGGAGGTGGGAAAGGCCACCTCGGCGCCGTGGGACTCAATGATCCCGGCGACCCTGAACAGCACATCCTGCTTGACCTGGTGGTAGTGTACCCAGTTGACCGTGCGGGTGAAGGTGTAAACAAAGAAATCCAGGGACGAACTGGCAAACTTGTTGAAATTGACGATCAGCGTCTGCTGCTGGTCGATTTCCTCATGGTTCTCAAGCATGGCCTTAACCTCGGCCACGATCGACGGCAGTGCCGCCACGTCGCAGTAGCGAATGCCCACGGTTTCGAAAATGCGCCGATTAAGCATGCGTGAGGGGTTTTCCAGGGAAACCTGGTTGAAAACCGAATTGGGCACGTACAGGGGCCGCTTGTCGAAAGTGCGAATCCGGGTCAGGCGCCAGCCAATGTCCTCCACCGTGCCCTCGATCTCCCGGTCCGGAGAGCGCACCCAGTCCCCCACGGCGAAGGGCCGGTCCAGATAGATCATGATGGCACCGAAGAAATTGGCGAGCAGGTCCTTGGCCGCAAAACCCACCGCCAGGCCGCCCACGCCGCCGAAGGCGATGACGCCGGAAATGCTGTAGCCAAAGACCTGCATGCAGATCAGCACCGCGCTGATAATCACCGTGGCGCGGAGCAGCTTACCCACCGCCTGGACGGTGGTTTCGTCCAGGGGCTCGGCCATGTATTCCGGGTGGACCAGGTTGCGCTCGGCGCGCTTGATCAATTGCACCAGGAACAGGGCCACCAGGAAAACCACCACAACCTTGTTGGCCGGCACCAGGATCTGCTGCCAATCCGAGCCGGTACGGCGGGAACCGATAATGGCGGCCAGGTTGACGCCGACAATCCAGATAAACCAGACCGCCGGCCTTCGGAACGCCTCGATAAAGGCGTCGTCCCATACGGTCTTCGAACGATTGGCCCGCTCCTCCAGCTTGAGGATGATCCGGTTGGCGACATAGCCCAGAACCAGGGCGGAAAAAACGATGACAATGATTTCGATCCACCAGACATGCGCCTGACCGACGTACGATTTCAGCCAGCTCTCCAACATCTGCATTTATTGTTCTCCGTCGTTCAGTTTGTCAATTCACCTAGACGCGATACCGTTTCACCATAGCGCGCCTCCTCCCGAAGCCCATCCCAGGTCCATGAACGCCGCGCAGCCATGCCCTGTAACCGCCCGGAGGGTTCAAAGCCGGTTTCCTCCAGGGCCTCGAGCACCTCCAGGGCACCGCGCCGGTTGTTGCAGACCAGCACCATATCGCAACCCGCTTCCAGGGCCAGCCGGGCCCGTTGCGCGTACCCGCCCGCCTGCTCGGCACCGGCCATGGACAGGTCGTCGCTGAAGATCGCACCGCCAAAGCCCAGTTTTTCCCGGAGTTCCCCCTGCAGCCAGCGCCGGGAGAAACCGACACACTGATCATCCACCCGGGGAAAAACGATATGGGCCGGCATGACAGCGTCCAGTTGTGTCGCCAGGCGCCGGAAAGGCACCAGGTCCCGAGCTTCGAGTTCGGCCAGGCCGCGATTGTCCACAGGCGTCTCCAGGTGACTGTCGGCGATGACCCCTCCGTGGCCGGGAAAATGCTTGCCCGTGGCCGCCATGCCGGCTTCGTGCATGCCTTCGACAAAAAGCGCCGCCGCCTGGGCCACTTTTTCAGGATCGTCGGCAAAGGCCCGGTCTGCGATCACGGAGCAATGGTGCGCATCGACATCGAGGACGGGAGCGAAGCTGAAGTCGATACCGGATGCGAGAACTTCCGCCGCCATCAGCCAGCCGGCATCGCGCAGGAGAGACCCGTCCCTGTCATCGATCCGGTACCGTGCTCCCAGGGCCGCCATGGACGGCAGCCGGGTATAGCCCTCCCGAAGGCGTTGGACGCGACCGCCCTCCTGGTCCACGGCCAGCAGCAGTTGGGGCCGCAACTCGCGCAGACTCGCGGCCAGATCCGCCACCTGACTGCGACAGCGAATATTGCGGGCAAAGAGAATGACCCCGCCCACGGCGGGATGGCGCACGAGTTGCTGTTCCTCATCGCTGAGCGCGTAGCTGTCGAGGTCCAGCATCAGGGGACCGGGCACCATGTAAGACTCCTGGTTGGGGTGAGCGGACATTATGAATCCCGGCAGACGTTGTCAATACGGCGCCCGCAATGGGCTTTTTAGACGATTTTCTCATAATCGGGATCAATCGCTATCCCAAGGCGAAATTAGGGACAAACCGGGTCGAATCAAAATCACTGGAAAATAAGCAGGTTACAGAAGGTACTGGCGACGATTTCTGGATACATGCTGTTTCCCGGCGTTTGCCACCAGACTGCCGGTACTGTCAGGTGGGCAGCCAGAATGCTATTTTCCCAATGAGCGTCAAACAGGAGCGACAGGCTATGGCCAAACAAATACCTGTAATAGGTGAGTGGTACCAGGATGCCGCCGAGGATGTCTTATTCGAAGTGGTGGCAGTGGACGAAGACGCCGGCACCATTGAAGTTCAATACGAGGCCGGCGAAGTGGGAGAGTTCGATTTCGACAACTGGATGCAACTGGTGGTCCTTCCGGCCGAGGCACCGGAGGACTGGCGGGTGCCCTACGAACTCAGCGACGACGACGGGCAGGACCCGGACGATGTCTATATGCCCGGCGCCTTCGACGATCCCTTGGCATCCATAGAAACCGACTCCTTCTACGGTCTCGACGATTTTTAACTGCGGACGGTGTCACCCGGTACGGCGGTGTCCTGGCACACCCGAAGCATTTCTGTGGGCCGGACATCCTGATACAGCCCCACCGCGCTCTGCGAGCGTCCTTTGCCATCCTTGTAACTTAAAAACTTGACCGCCATCACATTTCTCATCAGAGCTGCCGCCAAACGCCGGCTGCTTATGAGTCCTGTTAACTCGTTCTGATACCATTCCCCTCTTGATCGGCCGGGCCCGGCGGCGCCTGCCCGTTGGCTGTAATCGCCCGCCACCGCTATCAAACCTGCCCAGGAGTTGTACGAATGAACTTCGATCAGTACCTGACGCTTCTCGCCCGGAAAGGCGGCTCGGATCTCTACCTGAGCACAGGCGCGCCTGCCGCCGCCAAATTTCACGGCAAGCTGGTCAAGGTCGGCAACGAGCCCCTGAAGCCGGGGGAAATCAACGAGGTCGCCCAGCAGATCATGGACGAGGAGCAGCGCCGGGAATTCGACACGGAACTGGAAATGAACCTGGCCTACAGTATCAGCCGCGTGGGCCGGTTCCGGATCAATATCTTCAAGCAGCGCAACGAAGTGTCCATTGTCGCGCGCAACATCGTCACCGAAATCCCCTCCGCCGACAGCCTGGGCCTGCCGCCGATCCTAAAGGACACGGTCATGCAAAAACGCGGCCTGGTTCTTTTTGTGGGCGCCACCGGCTCGGGGAAATCCACCTCTCTGGCCGCACTCATCGATCATCGCAACAGCAATTCCGGCGGCCATATCATAACTATCGAGGACCCGGTGGAATTTATCCACTCACACAAAAAAAGCATCATCAACCAGCGAGAGGTAGGCGTCGACACACGCAGTTTTCAGGCGGCACTGAAGAATACCCTGCGCCAGGCACCGGATGTGATACTGATCGGCGAGATCCGGGACCGGGAGACCATGGAGCACGCCATCGCCTTCGCCGAGACCGGCCACCTGTGCATCTCCACCCTCCATGCCAACAACGCCAACCAGGCACTGGACCGGATCATCAATTTTTTTCCGGAGGAGCGCCGCAATCAGCTGCTGATGGACCTGTCTCTCAATCTCCGGGCGTTCGTCTCCCAGCGCCTGATCCCCACCGTCGACGGCAAACGGGCGGCGGCCTTCGAAATCCTCCTGGGGACACCAACGGTCAGCAAGCTGATCAACGACGGCCACATCGGGGAGATCAAGGAAATCATGGAAAAATCGGAGAACCTGGGCATGCAGACATTCGACGGCGCTCTTTTCCACCTCTATGAATCCGGGCGCATCAGTCTCGAAGATGCCCTGAAAAACGCGGATTCCGCCAACAATCTTCGCCTGCGCATCAAACTGCACAGTGAGAACGGCAAAAAACTCCTTGCCGAGACCGATACCGGCGAGACAGAAAGCGCGAGCGATATCTCGGCCATGGAGCTGAGCCTGGAAACGGTGGATGAGGAGGACGAGGAAGAAGGGCCGGGTTCCTGACCCGGGCCCACGGCCCACCCCTTGCCATTGGCGTAATACTGTATACAATCCCAGTACAGGCCACAAAGGACAACGCCGATGGATGCCAAACTGACACCCCGACAGCAGCAGATCCTCGCACTGATTCGCGATGCGGTTGAAGAGACGGGATACCCCCCGACCCGTGCCGAGATAGCCAGGGCCCTGGGCTTCAAGTCCGCCAACGCCGCGGAGGAACACCTGCGCGCCATGGCGCGCAAGGGGGTTATCGAAATCATTCCGGGCACGTCCCGGGGCATCCGCCTGATCAACCACCACAGGGGCCTGCCGCTCGTGGGCCGTGTCGCGGCGGGCCAGCCCATTCTCGCCGAAGAGAATATCGAGGACCACTTCGAGGTCGCCAGCAGCCTTTTCCGCCCCGCCGCGGATTATCTGCTCAAGGTACGCGGCGACAGTATGCGCGACGACGGCATTCTTGACGGCGACCTGCTGGCCGTGCACAGGACCCATGTCGCCGACAGCGGCCAGCTGGTGGTTGCCCGGCTGGGCGAAGAAGTAACGGTAAAGCGGCTGAAAAAGTCCCAGAGCCGTCATCTGGTCACGCTGATGCCGGCCAACCCGGATTACGAGCCCATCGTCCTGGATTTACGGGAAACGGAACTGGCCATCGAGGGCCTGGGCGTTGGGGTTATTCGCACCTCGACGCACTGAACAAGCGGCCCCCGCCCAATCGGGTATGGGCTAGTGAAGAACCCGGTCCTTGGGTATGAGTTCGCCGCTGGTATCCAGGCTGCTTTCGTCCCCGATCTGCTCCACCACCTCGATACCGGCATCGATCATGGCTTTGGCCACATCGAGGCTGGCATCCTGGAGGAAACCCTTGGCTTCGTCGGAAAAACTGATGCGAATCAGCGGCTCATCCGTATCGTCGGTGCGCTGCAGGGCAAAATCCCCGTCGGGGAGCATGACAATTTCGTAAAGGGATGCTGGCATTGACTAAAAGATTTGCAAAGTATGCCGGTATTGTACCAGCCACCCCCCTGCCATTGCACGACTTCCGGCAACCGGGCAACAGTGGCGATAGCCGGGATTTGCCGGCGGGGAAACGACAGGACCCGGTTCCGTAAACGCCGTTCGCTCCTCCGGACCGCGACCGGCCCCTAACACTCGAACATCACGCTTCGATGGCGTTCCACCAGCTCCCTCAGGCTTTCCAGCCAGCGGCCCACCTGGTCCTCGTCGAGAGCCGGCAATTCGTTGCCGCTATCAGTGACCGGGGCCAGAGGGATACGATCATCCTGCTCCATCGCGGATTCCCGTTCATCAACGCGATCGAACCCGTCGAGCGTACGGAGCAACTGATTCAGCCAGCTCTGGTCATCCTGCTCCAGGTTTTTCATTTCCTGGGCTTCAGCGGGCCATTTTTCCCGGTCCATAAGGGCACGGGTCAGCGTGTCAACGTCGCTGAGCGCCTGGGGATCCGGGCACTGGTAGTTGGCGGCAATCTCCCGCAAATGGTGTCGGTACGCCTGAACAAGCTGGTAGACGGCGGATTCGGCCAGCACCCGCTGGAGGTGTCGGTTGTCGCGCCCCTGTTCCATCTGGCGGCATAACAGGGAGACGTGGAACAGCTTCTGGTTGACGGCGGAAAGATATGCATTCATAGGGATTACTTGCCTTTGCCGGTGCCGGCTTCCTGCCACCTGCCTCCGCGATAGAATGCTTTCCAGCCGGTAGCCTTACCGTCCACTTCCGATTGCACATACTGCTCCTGATTCTTGCGACTGAAACGGACCACGGTCTTGTTGCCCTCCGGGTCGGTTTCCGGTGCGTCCATCAGGTAATCGTACTTGGAATCGATCTCCTTCCTGTGCGGTTTCAACTCGCTCACCAAAGGCGCGCGGGTTTCCCGGTTCCGTGGGAACTTGCTGGCGGCCAGGAACAACCCCGAAGCACCATCCCTTAAAATATAGTGGTCATCCACCTTTTCGCAAGGCAGTTCGGGCATGGGCACCGGGTCCATCTTGGGGGGCGCGGGCTGGCCGTTGCGGAGGAGTTTCCGGGTGTTTTTGCAGTTTTCGTTGGTACAGCCAAAGTACTTGCCGAAACGACCGGATTTGAGCTGCATATCGCTGCCGCATTTATCGCACTCGATGACCGGGCCCTCGTAACCCTTGATCCGGAAACTGCCCTTCTCCACCTCATAGCCCGGGCAATCAGGGTTGTTGCCGCAGATATGGATCTTGTGGGCCTCGTCGATCAGGTAACTGTCCATGGCCGTGCCACAACGCTTGCACCGGTGTTTGTGAAGCAGTTGGCGGGACTCTGCCTCGTCGTCCTCCTCGATATTGACCGCCTCGTCACCGGCAATGAGGTTAACGGTGTTTTTGCAGCGTTCGGCAGGGGGAAGCGAATAACCGGAGCAACCCAGGAAAACGCCGGTGCTACCGGTGCGAATCAGCATGTGCCTGCCGCATTTTTCACACCTGATATCGGTTTCCGTGGCGGCGTTGGGGCGCATCCCGCCTTCCGATGCCTGGGCCTTTTCCAGCTTGGCGCTGAAATCCCCGTAGAAGCGGTCCAGCACCTCGGTCCAGGACAACTCCCCTTCGGCAATGTCGTCGAGGTATTCCTCCATGGCGGCGGTGAAACCATAATCCATCAGGTCGCTGAAATTTTCCGTAAGCCGGTCAGTGACGATATCGCCGATCTTCCCTGCGTAGAACCGCTTGTTCTCCAGGCGAACATAGCCCCGATCCTGGATGGTGGAGATGATTGACGCATAAGTGGACGGCCGGCCGATCCCACGTTTTTCCAGTTCCCTGACCAGGGCTGCCTCGCTGTAACGGGCCGGCGGCTTGGTAAAATGCTGCTGGGGCACCAGGTTAAGCAGGCGCAGGGCATCCCCCACTTTCAGGTCCGGCAACTCGCCGTCGTCGTCCTTCCTGCGCACCGGCGGCATGACTTTCAGGTAACCGTCAAACCGGGTGACACGGCCTTTTGCCCGTAGTTCGTAGTCTGCCACCTTGACCGTAATCGTGGTGCTGGTGAACTCAGCCGGCGTCATCTGGCAGGCCACGAACTGCTGCCAGATCAATTGATAGAGACGCCTGGCATCCTGGTCCATGGCGTCCAGGTCGCCGGGGGCAATATCGATGTTGGACGGGCGGATGGCTTCGTGGGCTTCCTGGGCCCCCGCCTTGCTCGTGTAAACGTTAGGTTTCTCGGGCAGATACCGATCGCCAAAGCGGGTGCCGATAAAGTCCCGGCAGGTGCTAACCGCTTCATCGCTCAGGTTGGTGGAGTCGGTCCGCATATAGGTGATATAGCCGGCCTCGTAAAGGCGCTGGGCCAACGTCATGGTCTTCTTGACGCCGAAGCCCAGGCGGGTGCTGGCCGCCTGCTGGAGGGTGGAGGTGATAAAGGGCGCCGATGGCCTTGAGCGGGTGGGCGTGTCCTCCCGGTCGGCGATCCGGTAATCCGCATCGCGCAGGGCCGCCATGGCCTGCTCTGTCTGCTCCTTGCTGTTTGGCCGGAAGTTCTTGTCCCGGTGCTTTTTGACCTCGAACCGGACCTTGTCCTCGTCCGCGGTCTCGGTATCCGCATGCAGGGTCCAGAACTCCTCGGGGACAAAGGCACGTATCTCCCGCTCCCGCTCCACGATCAGCCGCACGGCCACCGACTGGACCCGGCCGGCGGACAGGCCCCGGGCGACCTTTTCCCACAACAACGGGGAAATCATGAAACCGACAATACGATCCAGAAAACGCCGCGCCTGCTGGGCATTGACCCGGTTCCGGTCCAGGTCGCCGGGATGCTCGAAGGCCTCGGCAATCGCCTTCTTGGTGATTTCGTTAAACACCACCCGCTTGTAGCGACCATCGTCGCCGCCGATGGCCTGGGTCAGGTGCCAGGCGATAGCCTCACCCTCGCGATCGAGGTCGGTGGCCAGATAGATAGTGTCGGCATTCCGGGCGAGCTTCTGCAATTCGCTGACCACTTTTTCCTTGCCCGGGAGTATCTCGTAGCGGGCCTTCCAGCCGTGCTCCGGATCGACGCCCATCCGGGCGATCAGCTTTTCCCGGGCTTTCCTGGCCTTGTGCCGGGCCTTTTCCTCGGGATCCAGCTTGCGGGTGGCTGCCGCCTGGCGGGCCCTTTCCTTGGGATCCGTGGTGCCGGTCTTGCCGGTGGGCAGGTCCCGGATATGCCCGACACTGGACTTCACCACGTAATCCTTGCCCAGGTATTTGTTGATGGTCTTCGCCTTGGCGGGCGATTCCACAATCACCAGTGATTTACCCATTAGCCTGTCTGATTCCTTGCTCTGGACACAAACGATAAAGACCCGACACACCGGTGCCGGGTTTGTTGGATGCATAACACTTTTTTATTAACAACATATTTGCCGCTCCTTGGCAATGGCCGGACACCACCGGTCTTGAAAAAAGGGAACAACATCAAGGCACGGCACCGGCCCGGTCAGGCAAAATGCCCCACTCTCTTGCTTCCTAGGCCAGCAACTTCAGTGCGTCCGCGATGCGGTCGACGCCCTCCGGCTCTCCCGTTTCACGCCAGTACGCGGCCACGCCCTGGCGATCTTCACGCAGGGCCGTGACATCGGCAGGCAATTGTTCGATGGCCAGGGCAATACGCGGGTGCAAGTGCTCGGGGGCGGCCCGTCGAAACCAGCGCCAACCGCGCCAGGGCGACGCCCAGCCACGGTGATCGGATTTCAGCAGCGTCCAGGAACAGGGGCCGCCATCGTGCCGCTCCCGCACGGTCTGCACCAGGTAGCGCACCGCCGAGGGCTGTCGCTCATCGTCCGGGGCGTCCGGGTCCGGCACCAGCTGGACGCGCAATCCCAGTTCCCCGGCGCGCTTGCGGAAAGCGGCGGCGCGGGCCTGGCCGGGAGTAGACTTGAACCACATGAGCGGGGACACCACCGCCAGGAGAATCAGAACGATAAGCAGGTACTTCATGGCAATCCCTGGCGGGTATTTAGCGTGTTAGCAGGCTTGGGGTGACAATTCCTGTTGATGGCATCCTCCCGTATGTCGTATCGTTAGTGCAGACCGACAATAATGGAGTAATCAACAATGTCTTTCTACCGACACATCCTTCTCGGCCTGGATCTCTCCCCGGAGTCCGGCCAGGTAGTGGAACATGTCAAGGCGCTTTTTGACAAAAAAGATACCCGTGTGAGTCTTGTCCATGTTCAGGAGCCCATGTCGTTCGCCTACGGCGGCGACATCCCCATGGACCTCAGCGACCTGCAGACTCAACTGGAGGAACAGGCCACCAAGCGGCTTAATGAAATCTCCGATCAACTGAGTGGCTTCCAGGTGGACAAGCATGTGATCATCGGGCAGCCGGCCAACGAAATGCACCGGTTCGCCCGTGAGAACGACGTCGACCTCATCGTCGTGGGCAGCCACGGCCGCCATGGCCTGGCGCTGATTTTCGGCTCCACCGCCAACGGCGTACTGCACGGCGCCACCTGCGATGTGCTCGCGGTGCGCATCCGGGAGGATTGATTCAACCCGCCGGGTCCGGGGCCCGGCAAGACGATAGGCGGTACTATCCTGTACCGAGGCAAAGTCGAAGATGTCCGGTCGGTTTAATGCACTGCTGATCACGGCCCTGGCGGGGCTCCTGCTACCCTGGCACGCGGCTTGCTATGCAGCGAATTTCGCCGACAGACCCGGTCTCGAAGAGCAGCGCGAGCGCTATCAACGGGCCACGCAGGCACTGGCCAGGGGGCGAGACAGGGAATTCAGGGCCCTGAAAACCGGCCTCACCGAGTATCCCCTTTACCCCTACCTCATCTATGCCGAACTGTCCGCCGACCTGGGCCATGCCCGGGCCGACGATATCCGGGATTTCCTGACCAACCATGCCGACACGCCGCTGGCCGGGCGCCTGCGCCATCGCTGGCTCGAGCACCTTCGCCGGGGCGACCGATGGCGGCAATTCCTGGCATTCTACGATCCCGCGATCACCTCCACGGAACTGGCGTGCTATTTCCAGCGGGCCCGCTATCGGGCCGGGCAAAGGGACGAGGCGATGGCCGCCGCCCTGGAACTTTGGGAGGTGGGAAAATCCCAGCCCCGGGCCTGCGACCCCCTGTTCGAGGTGCTGATCGATGGCGGCCATATCACCGAGGCGGTGGCCTGGCGTCGTTATACCCTGGCGGTACTCAATCACCAGTATCAACTGGCCGGTTATATCGAACGCTTCCTGACGTCGCCCCGGTATCGGCAACTGGCCCGGAATTTTCTGGCGGTGGATCGCAACTCACGGGTGGTGGGCAACTACGATCTTTTCGACGAGCCCTCCCCGGAGATACTGTCGGTGATCGTCCACGGTCTCCGCCACCTGGCGCGCACCGACGCCCTCGAAGCTATGAAACACTGGCATCGCTACCGGCAAACCCGCAACTTCGACGCCGGCGACCGAACCCAGGTCATTACTGCCATCGTCAAGGGCCTGTATCGCCAGGAAGAAACCTCGACCGCGGATACCTACCTGCGCGAAACGCTCGCGCAGGTACCGGAGTCCTTGCTGGAATGGCGCCTGGAAAAAATCGTCTCCGAGGGCCAGTGGCACCAGTTTCCGGCCTGGTACTCGCTTCTTTCGGAGGAAACCCGTCAGGAGGAACGGTGGCGCTACTGGCTGGCAAGATCCCTGGTGCTCGAATCGCCCGGAAACAATGAGCAGCGGGCTCGACTGATCTTCGAGGAACTGGCGGGCGAACGCAGCTATTACGGATTCCTCGCCAGCGAATGGCTGGGCCGGGCGCCCGGCATGGAAAACCACCCCATGCCGGTCAGCGCCAAGGAACTGGGCGCCCTGGCCTCGACCCCTGCGTTCCGGCGCATCCGGGAACTGATTTTTCAGGACGACCGAACCTCGGCCCGGCGGGAGTGGTACAGCGCATTACATTCAGCACCCGAAGGCATCTGGGTGGTCGCCGCCCACCTTGCCGAGCGCTGGCAGTGGCACAACCAGGCCATCATGAGCATGATCAGGGCCAGCTACTGGAACGATATCGGTATCCGCTTTCCCCGGCCCTACCCCGAGATTTTTGCCACCAACGCCCGGGATCGCGAAATCCCCCTGCCCCTGCTTTATGCCCTGTCGCGGCAGGAGAGCGCATTTTCGCCGACTGTCGTATCGCCGGCCGGAGCCAGGGGGCTCATGCAGCTCATGCCCGCCACGGCAAGGCAGGTCGCCCGGGAAAACGGCATCGCCTACCGTCATAGCGGAGACCTCAGCGACCCGGCATTGAACGTTCGCCTCGGTGCCGCCTATTACCGGCAAATGCTCGACCGTTTCGGGGGCAACCGCATCCTGGCCACAGCCGCCTACAACGCCGGCCCCCATCGCGTCGATCGGTGGTTGCGGGAAACCGGCGGTGCCCTGCCCTTTGACGCCTGGATCGAGGCGATCCCCTTTGGCGAAACCCGACGTTATGTGCAAAATGTCCTGGCTTTCTCGGTGATCTATGGCTACCACCTGAACCAGAAAACCGCCATGCTCAGCGATATGGAGAAAAAAGCCAGACTGTGAGCCAGGACGATAACCCGACGGATTTAGTGGACATCGGTGTCAACCTCACCAGCCACCGCTTCGACCGTGATCGGAGCGACGTGCTGGCACGCGCCAGGGAGGCCGGCATCGGCCACTGCGTTATTATCGGTACGACCCTGGACGGTAGCCGGGAAGCAGCGTCGATGTGCAGGGAGTACGCGGGTGAATTCCCGGGCATGCTTTCGGCCACCGCCGGCATCCACCCCCATAACGCCTCGACATACAATCCCGGCATCGGCACCGAATTGCGTGCCCTGATCGCCGAAACAAAAGCCGTGGCGGTTGGCGAAACAGGACTGGATTTCAATCGCGATTTCTCACCCCGGGAAGCTCAGCAGCGTGCGTTTGAAGCGCAACTGGCGCTCGCCGCCGAACTGGAAATGCCGTTATTGCTCCACGAAAGGGACGCCCATCAGCGGCAGATTGAAATCCTCAGGGAGTACCGCGACCAGCTGCCCGGGGCCGTGATCCACTGTTTTACCGGAGACAGACGCAGTCTCTACAACTATCTGGACCTGGATCTCTACGTCGGTGTCACCGGCTGGTTGTGCGACGAGCGCCGCGGCGGCGAGCTGCGGGAAGCGGTAGCGGACATCCCCCCGGACCGGCTTCTGGTTGAGACGGATGCACCCTACCTCCTGCCCAGAACCCTGACACCCCGACCCGCGGACCGTCGCAATGAACCGGCGTTCCTCGGCGAGGTGCTGAATGCCCTGGTGCGTTATACAGGACGCTCCCGCGACGCCATCGCCCGTGCCACCGCCGAAAACGCCAGGCGCCTTTTCAAAATCGGCGCCTGACGCCCGTACCGGAGATCAATTGCAGGCAATAAGCCCGCGCACCTGACCCGGAGAAAATGGCCAGCCCTTCTCGCCACCGGCACCGGCGATCACCGGAATTCTCAGCCCGTAACGCTCCCTGAGCCGGTCGGAATCGGCAATGGAGACTTCGCGGAGCTGCCAGTCCGGAGGCAACACCTCCATGACGACGCGTCGGGCGTCGTCACAAAGATGACAACCGGGACCGGTATAAAGCGTCAGGGTCTTATCCATGGCTTCTCCGGGACATCAGGGTTTCTTCAGGGGATATGGGAGGATCTGGCGCCCAGGGCGGGACAGAACGATACGGAGGGCGCCCGGCCGGCGCCCTCGCGGAAGCAGCCGTTTATTGCTCGGGCTGGGGGTTGGCTTTCTTGTATTCGGCCACCTGGTCGTTGAATTTGTCGCCGATGCCGTTGCGCTCGTCGAGGACTTTCTTGTTTTTCTGCATCCATTTCACCTTGTCCTCGTCGCTTTTTTCCTTGAAGGCCTCGGTCTTGACTTGGCCTTCCCGGCAATCGAGGTAGGCATCCGCTTCCTTGATATAACCCTTGACCTCTTCGCTGTTGGCCACCATCTCGTCCATGGTCGCCTCGGAGCCATCGACAATAGCGGGCTCGGCGGGCGGCTCGCCGCAGTCCCCGGCCAGCGCCGTCGAACCCGCAAGGCCCAGAATCACGGTCATGGCCGCCGTACGAAACATCGCTTGGTAATCCATCGTTACCCTCCTGTTGCAGATTGTATTTGAACAGGGAAAGACCACTACGCGGATCAGAAGTTCCCCGAATTCAGTGGCTCAGCTTGCCATGTTATCGGACTCGAGGCAATCAAGCCCCGGGCCAAAAGCCCTGACAGATGCATTACAATGGCGCCAACACTTGCCAATCAACAGCGGAGACGCAATGAGTCACCCCACCGCACACCCGGCCTTCGAGCACCTGCGCAGTCAGCGTATCGAATCCCTGGATATCCTGGTCGAGGAATACCGCCACCGGAAAACACAGGCGCAGCATATCCATATCGCCGCGGACAATCCCGAGAATGTCTTTATGGTGGCATTCCGGACCATGCCCGAGGACTCCACGGGCGTCGCCCACATCCTCGAGCACACCACCCTGTGCGGCAGCGAGAAATACCAGGTGCGGGACCCGTTTTTCATGATGATCCGGCGCTCCCTGAATACTTTCATGAATGCCATGACCAGCTCCGACTGGACCGCCTACCCCTTTGCCAGCCAGAACCGAAAGGACTACTTCAACCTGCTCGATGTTTATCTGGACGCGGTTTTCTTCTCCAGCCTCGACCCCCTGGACTTCGCCCAGGAGGGGCATCGACTCGAGTTCGCCGAGCCGGATAACCCGGAATCGGAGCTGACGTTCAAGGGTGTCGTATTCAACGAGATGAAAGGGGCCATGAGTTCCGTGCCGGCCACCCTGAACCAGACTCTCAACAAATACCTTTACCCCACCACCACGTATCACCACAACAGCGGCGGCGATCCGGCCTGCATCCCGGACCTCACCTATAAGCAGTTGCTGGATTTCTATCAAACCCACTACCACCCCAGCAACGCCATATTCATGACGTTTGGCGACTTGCCCGCCGCCGTGCTACAGGAAAAGTTCGAGGATAGGGCTCTCGCCCGCTTCGACAGGCTCGACGAGCATATCGCCGTGGAGGACGAGAAACGCTACCTGGCGCCGGTCCGTGTGGAAGAGGCGTATGCCTTCGATGAGGAGGGAAGCCCGGACGGTAAAACCCATATCGTCCTGGGCTGGCTACTGGGCCAAAGCATCGACCTGATGGCCGCCATGGAAGCCCATCTTCTGTGCAGTGTCCTGCTCGACAACAGCGCCTCCCCCCTGCTCCGGGCACTGGAGACTACCGATCTGGGTACCGCACCCTCGCCCCTGTGCGGCCTCGACGATTCGGAAAAGGAACTCTCTTTCTGCTGCGGTATCGAGGGCAGCGACCCGGACAAGGCCGCCGCCCTGGAAGCCGAGGTACTCGAGGTTCTCGAGACGGTAGCGGAACGGGGCATTCCCCGCCAGCAGGTGGAGGCCAGCCTTCACCAACTGGAACTGTCGCAGCGGGAAATCACCGGCGATCATTACCCCTACGGCCTGCAGCTGGTGATGACCGCCCTCACCGGCACCGTCCACCGTGGCGATCCCGTCGCGCAACTGGACCTGGACCCGGTCCTGGCCCGCCTTCGGGAAAATATCGCCGACGATGGCTACATCAAACGCCTGACCAGGGAACTGCTGCTCGACAACCAGCACCGGGTAAGGCTGACAATGCGGCCGGAACCGGAACTTTCCGCGCGCCGGCTGCGGGCCGAGATGGACCGTCTCGCCGCCACCAGAGCCAGGCTGACAGATTCGGAGAAACAGGACATCGTGGCCAGGGCACAGGCGCTGAATGCCCGCCAGGAGCAGAAGGACGACGACAGCATCCTGCCCAAGGTGGGTCTGGCGGACATCCCCCGGGAGATGGACTATACGCCCGCCCATGGCCACACGAACGCGCCCCTGCCGCTGACCACTTACAGTGCCGGCACCAATGGCCTGGTCTATCAACAGGTGATTATCGACCTGCCCGCCCTGACCGACAGGCAACTCGATTTGTTACCGCTGTACACCAATATCGTCACCGAACTCGGCGTCGGGGAACAGGACTACCTGGAAACCCAGCTACGCCAGGCCCGGGTATGCGGAGCCCTGCACGCCTTTGCCCACGCCCGGGGAGCCCCTGAAAACATCTCCGCCCTCAAGGGCCACCTGGTGCTCTCGGCCAAGGGCCTCGCCCGCAATCAGGGCGAACTCACGGACCTGATGGCGGAAACCCTGGCCGACGTGCGCTTCGACGAACTGGACCGGCTGCGGGACCTGGTGGCACAACTGCGCGGCCGTCGGGAAATGAGCATTACCGGCAGCGGCCACGCCCTGGCCATGGCCGCCGCGGCCAGCGGCATAGGGCCGGGAGCGGCCCTTGCCCACCGCTGGGGCGGACTCGCCGGTATCGGCACCATCAAATCCATCGATCGCGGCCTCGCCGCCCGAGAGGATATCGCCGCGCTGGCGGAAGAACTCGCCGGCATCCACCGCCTGATCGATGCCGCGCCACGCCAGTACCTGACGGTGGCGGAAGAGGACAAACTGGACGAATTTACGGATACGCTGGCAAGCCGGTTCGGGCCGGTATCCGGGGAGGATTTCCGGCCTTTCAGTCCCGGTGACCACAGCCACCGGGTCGCCGCGGTATGGAAAACCAGCACCCAGGTGAACTTCTGTGCCAGGGCCTACGCCACGGTGCCCGGCGGCCACCCGGACGCGGCACCCCTGGCGGTGTTGGGCGGATTCCTGCGAAACGGCTTCCTGCATACGGCCATCCGCGAAAAGGGTGGCGCCTACGGTGGTGGCGCCAGCCAGGACAATCATAACGGCGCATTCCGTTTCTTTTCCTATCGCGACCCCCGCAATGCCGACACCCTCGGGGATTTCGACAAGTCGCTGACATGGCTCGAAGCGCAGCAGGGCTGCGCCCAGCAGGTGGAAGAAGCCATCCTGGGTGTGATCTCCGCCATCGACAGGCCCAACTCCCCCGCCGGAGAGGCCAAGCAGACCTTCCACGCCGAACTTTACGGGAATACCCGGGAGAAGCGCGAGCGCTTCCGCAGCCGGGTGCTGCAGGTAACCCTCGAGGACCTGAAACGGGTTGCGGGCACCTACCTGCGCCCGGAACTGGCCCATACGGCGGTGATCACCCATCCAGACCGGGTGGCGGAGCTGGATGGCCTGGGTCTTGAGGCGCATACGCTTTAGAACCCGTGGCCATGGAAGAGATGACAATCAGGCCCCGGTTCTCCGAGACCGACGCCCTGGGCCATATCAGCAACACCACACTGCCCGTCTGGTTCGAGGCGGCCCGCACCTGCATTTTTGAGCGGGTCCACCCCGCTCTCACCTTCGACGACTGGCCATTGATCGTGGCGCGCTTCGAGGTGGATCTGAAAAGCCAGTTATTCGTCGGCAGCGATGTCACCGTCCGCACGGGTGTTGAGAAAATCGGCAACCGCTCCCTGACCGTGTACCAGGAAGCCTGGCAGAAGGGCGTGCTCGCTGCCCGGGGACGCACCGTGTTCGTCTATTTCGACTACGGGGAACAACGCTCCCGCCGCATTCCCGACGCGGTTCGCGAGCGACTCTCAGACCTGCTGGTAAAGCCGGGCCAGGGGGAATCGACATGACCGGTCACTCAAAAGACAGCCTCTACGCCACGCCCAAGCTCAGCATTCCCGGCTTTCGCTTCGACCGGGACGTGGTGGATGTTTTCCCCGATATGATCAGGCGCTCCGTGCCCGGCTACGAAACCATAGTGGCAATGACCGGCACCCTCGCCGAGCGTTATGCGCAACCGGGCAGCCGCCTTTACGACCTGGGCTGTTCCCTGGGCGCCTCGACCCTGGCTATTCGCGGCGGTGTTCACCGGCAGGGCTGCACCCTGGTGGCGGTGGACAACGCCCCCGACATGATCGAGCGCTGCCGGCAAATCCTCGACATGGACGCCGAAAAACATACACCGCCGGTCGATACACGGTTGATCTGCGCAAATATCGAGGATGTGCGTATTGACGACGCCTCACTGGTGGTGCTCAACTTCACCCTGCAATTTATTCCCCCGGGTCGGCGCCAGGCGCTGCTTAGCGGGATTTATCAGGGGCTGAGACCCGGTGGAATCCTGGTCCTTTCGGAAAAAGTGGTATTCGAGGATAGCGATCACAACGAGCTGATGATCGACCTGCACCACAGTTTCAAGCGCGCCAATGGTTACAGTGACCTGGAAATCAGCCAGAAACGTACGGCCCTGGAGAGGGTACTGATTCCGGAGACCCTAAACGCTCACCGACAGCGCCTCAGAGACATTGGATTCGGCAGCGTCGACGTGTGGTTCCAGTGCTTTAATTTCGCCTCGCTGATCGCCATCAAGGATCGCCAGTGATCAGACCACCGATAGCGCTTTAATCCCATGAAAAACGGAGAACAATGATGAGTATCAAAGACACCAACGCCGGCTACAGCTGGCTGACCATTGCCCTGCACTGGATCGTTGCGGCAGGCATGATCACCCTGTTCGTCATCGGTGTATCGGCGGACGAGGCGGCCACCGAGGAGCGGGAAGTCGAACTGCTTATGCTCCATGTGTCCATTGCCATGTCCCTGTATGTCATCTTCTGGGCCCGTATCATCTGGCGCCTGGCCAATGTCCGTCCCGCCCTCGCACCCCAGGCACCGTTGCTGCAATGGCTGGCCTACTGGGTACCCCTGGTATTGCTGGCGGCACTGGCGGTACAGCTTGTCAGCGGCCCCATCACCGTCCTGTCCACCGGCAACCCCATTCAGGTCTTTGGCGTTACGGTTGTACCGGCGATCATGGACAGATCGGAAACCGTGCACGAGATCGCCGAAACCTTTCATGTGGCCGGTGCCACAGTCATCCTGGTGGCCTTTGGCCTCCACGTCCTGGGGGTCCTCAAACACCTGCTGATCAACCGTGACGGCACTTTCCGGAAAATGCTGGTTCCCGGCAACCGGGATTGATCCCCGGCACCGACGGCTTGCCAGGCACGGCTCAACCGGCTGCATTGCGCGGCCCCTGGCAAGCCTCAAGCCACAGTCAAGCCAAAGCCAAAAAGCCATGCCCGATTTCCAGCCGTTCCTGGACTGGTTGCAAACAGCCCCCGAATTCGCTCCCTGGGCGGAAATACTGCCGGGCCAGCTGGATCAGGGCCTCAGCCCCGAACGCTGGGGCGACCTGCCCCAATGGCGGGCCGCACTGGCTGCGCTGCCGGACCTGACAGCCTCCACTCTCGACTTTGAAAGTGATGTCCGAATCGGGGCTGCCGGCGATTGCGGGGCCGGGGAACGCGCGCGACTGCGGGAAGCCCTGATGTCGCTCCATCCCTGGCGAAAGGGGCCGTTCAATCTGTTTGGACTGCACCTGGATACGGAGTGGCGTTCGGACTGGAAGTGGGATCGCCTGGTAAGCGGCCTGGCGCCCCTCGATGATCGGCTGGTGCTGGACGTGGGCTGCGGCAATGGCTACCACTGCCTGCGCATGCTCGGCGCCGGCGCTCGCCGCGTCATCGGTATCGATCCTTCGCCCCGGTTCGTTCACCAGTTTTACGCCTTGAAGCGCTATTGCGGGGATATCCCCGCAGACGTCCTGCCCCTGGGCATCGAGCACATCCCACCGGGCCTGGCGGCCTTTGATACGGTTTTTTCCATGGGGGTGATCTACCATCGGCGCGATCCCGTCGCCCACATTCGGGAACTGATCGGCTGCCTGAAACCGGGCGGTCAAATGATCCTGGAAACGCTGGTGGTGGACGAAAGCCAGGGCCCGCTGCTGGTACCCGAAAAACGCTACGCCAGAATGCGCAATGTCTGGGGCATCCCCTCCCCCGGAACCGTAATGGGCTGGCTGAAGGACTGTGGACTCGAACAGATAAAACTTCTGGATATCAGCCCCACCACCGTCGACGAGCAGCGGCGCACAGAATGGATGCGCTTCCATTCCCTGGCCGACTTTCTCGACCCCCGGGATTCGAGTCGCACTATCGAGGGCTATCCAGCGCCGGTGCGGGGTATTTTCACCGCCCGCACCTGAATTCCGCTATTTGTCGAAAAACTCCTCCGGCGCCACATAATCGTAACCCAGATCCTCCGCGACCGCGGGATGGGTGATCCGGCCCCGGTGGACATTGAGCCCGGCCCGGAAATTCGGATCGTCCGCCAGTGCCTTGTCGACGCCTTTTTGCGCCAGGGCCAGGATAAAAGGCAGGGTTGCGTTATTGAGGGCAATGGTGGCGGTTCTCGCCGCGGCACTGGGCATGTTGGCCACGCAATAGTGAATGACATCATCCACCCGGAAGGTGGGTTCGTCATGGGTGGTCGGGCGGGATGTCTCGAAACAGCCGCCCTGATCGATGGCCACGTCCACCAGCACCGAGCCGGCGATCATGCGCCGCACCTGGTCGCGGGAAACCAGCTTGGGCGTCGCAGCACCGGGAATGAGGACCGCCCCCACCACCATGTCCGCCGATACCACCGCTTCGTCCAGTTTGCCCGATGTCGAATACAGGCAACGGGCGCGACCGCGAAAAAAGCCATTGAGCTCGTTGAGGCGCGGCAGGGAGCGGTCGAAGATAGTGACATCGGCACCCATGCCCACGGCGATCTGCGCGGCATTGGCACCCACGGTGCCACCACCGATGACAACGACCCTGGCCGGCTCCACCCCGGTAACGCCGCCGAGAAGCACACCCAGCCCCCCCTGGGTCTTTTCCAGGTGGTGGGCGCCGGCCTGCATCGCCACGCGGCCCGCCACCTCGCTCATGGGGGCGAGCAGCGGCAGACCGCCGTCGTCATCGGTGACAGTTTCGTAGGCCAGGCAGGTGGCTCCGCTGTCGACAAGCCAGCGCGCCTGATCGGGGTCAGGGGCCAGGTGCAGGAAGGTAAAAAGTGTCTGCCCCTCGCGCAGCAAGCGGGCTTCGCTTTCCTGGGGCTCCTTGACCTTGACGATCAATTCCGCCTGCTCGAAAACCGCTTCCGGCGTGTCTACCAGTTCGGCACCGGCGGCCTCGTAGTCGGCATCGGGAAACCCCGTGGCGGCACCGCAACCGGTTTCCACCACCACATCGTGACCGCGGCTGGTCAACTCCCGGACCGTTTCGGGAATCATGCCGACCCGATACTCCCGGCTCTTGATCTCCCTGGGCACGCCAATCTTCATTAAACCTCCTCAAAACCCCGGATTGTCGACGCCATCGGCGCGCCGATCCGGCTCCCGGAAATGCCGGCAGCTCCCCTAAGGGTAGTCAGGGAGCCCCGTGCCTGACAAATCGGCTTGCGACCTCGAATTGACTCAAATTAAATGTAACCGAGCGGCAGACTAACGACGGGTCGTTGACTCATATTGCAGGTAACCCAACGTCGGGGCTGCAA
>MRWG01000347.1_pt1 | contig 64723 bp, 74 predicted proteins | sample 1013341 | NCBI WGS metagenome assembly MRWG01 (sample SAMN06117577, study PRJNA244670) | biofilm metagenome | biome: Water; feature: Cathode Biofilm; material: Biofilm; isolation source: microbial consortium enriched at the cathode of a solar microbial fuel cell | place: USA: District of Columbia ...
TCCGACTTCCGACTTCCGACTTCCGACTTCCGACTTCCGACTTCCGACTTCCGACTTCCGACTTCCGACTTCCGACTTCCGACTTCCGACTTCCAATAATCATCGATCCACATCCGCCATTACAAAATCGATACTGGCGAGAATGGCGATCAGGTCGCTCACGTAAAGCCCCCGGCTAATGTGGGGAATCATCTGCAAATGGGGAAACGACGGTGTGCGGATGCGGGTCCGGTAACTGTTGGTGGAACCGTCGCTCACCAGGTAGTAGCTGTTCATGCCTTTGGTGGCCTCCACGTTCACCGCCGCCTCACCGGGCGGGATGACCGGCCCCCAGGTGACATTCTCGAAGTGCTGGATCAGGGTCTCGATATCCGCCAGAGTCCGGTCCTTGGGCGGCGGCGTGGTCAGTGGATGATGGGCTTTTACCGGCCCGTCGGGCATGTTGTCCAGGCACTGGCGGATGATGCGCAGGCTCTGGCGAATTTCCTCCACCCGCACGACACAGCGGTCGTAGCAGTCACCACCCTCGGCGGTGGGCACCTCGAAGTCGAACTGGTCGTAGTCGCTGTAGGGCCGCTTTTTGCGCAGGTCCCAGTTGAGGCCGGTGGCGCGCAGGCCCGGTCCGCTGACCCCCCAGGCCAGGGCCTCGCCGGTATCGTAGACGCCGATACCCCTGGTGCGCCTTTGCAGGATCCGGTTGCCAAGCACCATGTCGTCGTATTCCTTGAGCCGCGCCGGCATATAGTCGAGGAACTCCCGGATCAGGCGGTCCCAGCCATTGGGGAGATCCTGGGCGACACCGCCGATGCGGAACCAGCTGGGGTGCATGCGCCCGCCGGTGATGGCCTCGACAATGCCAAACAGTTTTTCCCGGTCCGAGAACATGTAGAACACCGGCGACATCTGGCCCACGTCCTGGGCGAAGGTGCCGTAAAACACCAGGTGGCTGGAGATCCGGAAAAGTTCCGCCAGCATCACCCGGATTATCCGGGCCCTGGGCGGCACTTCGATACCCGCCAACTTTTCCACGGCAAGCACATAGGGCAGGTTATTCATGACGCCGCCCAGGTAATCGACCCGGTCGGTGTAGGGAATATAGGTATGCCAGGATTGGCGCTCGGCCATTTTTTCGGCGCCCCGGTGGTGATAGCCGATATCGGGCACGGCGTCGACGATCTCCTCGCCGTCCAGTTGCAGGGCGACCCGGAAGACACCGTGGACACTGGGATGGTTGGGACCCAAATTGAGGAACATGAAATCCGTGTCGTCGCTTTGCCGTGCCATGCCCCAGGCCTCCGGCTTGAAGCGCAGGGCGTCCTGCTCCGCTTCCTGCCTGGCCTGGTCCAGGGAATAGGGATCCACTTCCGTGGCCCGGGCATAATGGTCCTTGCGCAGCGGATGGCCCTGCCAGGTGGGCGGCATCAGGATCCGGTACAGGTGAGGGTGGCCGTCGAAACGCACACCGAACATGTCCCACGCCTCGCGCTCATACCAGTCGGCATTGGGCCAGATATCCCGTATGGTCGGGACGGCGGGACTGTCTCCCGAGAGCGCCACCTTGAGGCGCACATCGGCATTGCGGCTCACCGACAGCAGATGGTAGACCACGGTAAAATCCGAGGAAGGCTGTTCCTCCCGGTGGCGGCGGTGGCGCTCGTCGATAACGGCGAGATCGAAAAGCATCTCGAAGCCCGGCGTCAGTTCCGAGCGCAAAAACCAGAGCACCCCGCGCAATTGCTCCCGGTCCACCCAGACCGTCTCGATACCGTCCGCGGTGCCCTGCAATTGCAGGGAATCGGTCCCGAACCGGGCATAGAGGGCCGGCAACAGCGGCTCCGCCGACCCGGAGGACCACTGCCGGGAAGCACGACTGCTTTTTCCCGGTTGCTGTTCCATTGACTCTGACTCTGGTTTTTCCGGTTATCGAAACCTTTTGGTTTCAGACGTCGTCGGGACTTCTCAGTGTGGTCACGGCCATGCGTTGCTCACGCCACCGATCGCGCTGGCTCTCCCGCGGGGCCCGATAGACCCTGTTGCCATCCACCATCCAGCTCAGCGGCCGCCGGTCCGAGCCCACCGCATCCTGCAGCAGGGTCAGTCCCTGCAGCAGCGCCTCAGGCCGGGGCGGGCAGCCGGGCACATAGACATCCACGGGCAGGAACTTGTCCACGCCCTGCACGACGCTGTAAATATCGTACATGCCGCCGGAATTGGCGCAGGAGCCCATGGAAATCACCCAGCGCGGTTCCACCATCTGTTCGTAGAGGCGCTTGATCACCGGCGCCATTTTCATGAACACGGTGCCCGAGATGATGATCAAATCCGCCTGCCGGGGAGTGGCCCTTATCACCTCGGCGCCGAACCGGGCCATGTCGTGACGGGGTGTGAGGGCCGTGGCCATTTCCACATAGCAGCAGGACAGGCCGAAATTGAACGGCCAGAGGGAATTCTTGCGACCCCAGGCCAGCAGTTCTTCGAGCTTGGCGGTAACGACGCTTTTTTTGACGTAATCTTCCAGGGCGCTGTCCCCATCGCCGGCGCCCTTGTCACCGGTGGGCGATTGGCCGGCCCTGGTCAGCGTCCACGCCATTAACGATCCTCCCGTTCGTGCAGACTGCGCTGCCGGGGGCCCCAGTCCACGGCGCCCACGCGCCATTCGTAGGCGAGTGCCGCCAGCAGGACGCCGATAAATACCAAAGCGCCGATAAAGCCGGCGAGACCCACGTCAACGAAGGCCACGGCCCAGGCATACAGGAAAATGACTTCGAGATCGAAGATCACAAAGAGGATGGCGACGACAAAATAGGATACGGACAGCCGCAACCTGGCATCGCCCACAGACACGATACCGGACTCGAAGGGCTCGTCCGTGGCCTTTTCGTGGCGGCGCTGCCCCGCCAACCGACCGACGGCGAGCATGGCGCCCACCAGAAGGAAGACCGCCCCCGCATAAATGGCGAAGGACCACAATTGTCCTTGTGAAATCGCATAGACATCCATAACCAAAACCCGGCAGCCCGACTTTGTCCTAAATATAGGACAGGGAGCCGGGCCTTGCCCAACCGGGTTTCGCGGTCACTGGGATGCGACGTGGTAAAGATCGTTTGTGGCGCCCTTTAGAAAACAAGCGCGCGGGTCCCCGTCCGGCCGGGTCAGCACCGGGTAAAATCGGGCTTGCGTTTGTCCAGAAAGGCGGCGAAACCCTCCCTGGCCTCGGCCTTGGCCCCGGCCTCGGCAATGGCCGTGGCCTCCGCTTCCATCTGTGCTTCCAGGCTTGTCCCTTGGCTGTCCAACACCAGTTGCCGGATCCTGCCCAGGGCCCCGGTGGCGGATTGCGCCAGTTGCCCGGCGATAGCGCCGGTCTCCCGGTCAAGGTCTTTCGCGGCGACCACCCGGGTCACCAGGTCCATGGATTCCGCCTCCTCCGCCGACAGGCGTTTGTTGGTCAGGGCGAATTCCTGGAATTTCCTCAGGCCCATCAGGCGCGGCAACAGCCAGGTGGCGCCGCCGTCCGGGGTCAGGCCGATGGCGGGATAAGCCAGGGTAAAGTGGGCCGCCGGGGTGGAAAGGGCGATATCGCCCAGCACCGACAGGCCCAGGCCGGCGCCGGCGGCGGGGCCATTGATGGCAGTTACCAGGGGCTTGTTCATCCGGCTCAACTGGGCCATCGCCCCGTGAAGGTGGGTGGTCAGTTCCTCGAGCAGGGCGGGGACGGCATCGCCCGCGTCGGCAAAGCAGGTGATATCGCCGCCCACGCAAAACATGCGCCCCGCTCCCGTCAGCACCACGCAGCGGATGCTGTCGTCAAGGCGGCACTGAATCGCGGCTTCGTACAACTCCCGGGCCAGGGGGATATTGATGGCATTGCCATTGTCCGGGCGATTCAGGGTAATTGTCGCGACGGCACCGTCCCGGTCCAGTCGCACTGTCTTGGTCGTCATAAGAGCCTCTCTCCACATTGCCGGATTTTCGCCTGGTAAAGGCTATAGGGTCCCCCGGCCAATCGCCAGTGCCTATTGGCGACCGGCCGGTCACCTAGCGAGTAAAGGCACCCACGGGGACCAATAGCGCGCAGGCCAATACCAGCACGGCGGAAAAAAGCGCGGGCCACAGCACCCGCCAGCCCAGCCCGGGACCGGCGATAACACGGCAGTACACCGCCTTCATCAGGGTATTGGTGGCACCCGCCAGCGCCACGCACAGGACGACGGTCCCGGCTTCCAGGTCCGAGGCCGCCTTGGGCACCAGGGACACGACGATGGCGTCCACGTCGGCAACGCCGGTAATCACTGAAAGAAGATAGAGCCCGGCATTGCCGAACCAGTGGCGCAGGGCTTCCACCGCCACCATTACCAGAGCCAGCAGGGCGGCGAATTGCAGGGCCGGCACCAATTGAAAGGGGTTGCGAACCTCCAGCTTGCCCGTATCGGCATCCTTGTCCCCCCGCCACCAGTAGAACAGCCCCGCCGCGCCCAGTGCCAGCATACCCGTCGCCATGGCCGGCAACAGCGGCAAAACCATCTCCCGCTTGAGCACGGCCACCACCACCAGTACCCGGGCGAACATGGTGGCGCAGGCAAGCAGGATGCCCACCGCCACAATGCGGGTGTTGCGGATCTCCCCGTGCAGCCGCGACAGGCTCAGGGTCAGGGCGGTGGAGGAAATCAGGCCGCCGGTAAGGGCCGTGGCCAGAATGCCCTTGCCTGGCCCGGCCAGGCGCATGGCGAAATAACCCAGCAGCGAAAGCCCCGAAATAAGCACCACCATCCACCAGACCCGGTAGGGATTGAACGCCTCCCAGGGGCCGAAACCGGCGTCCGGCAGCAGCGGCAGCAACACCACGGACACGATCAGGAACTGCAGCGTGCCCAGCAATTCGGCGCGATCGAGCCGCTGCAACCAGCTGTGCAGGGTCTCCTTGAGGTGCAGGAGCAGGGCCAGGATCACGGCACTGGCAGCGGCCGGCAGCGCCAGGTCGAAAGCCGGCAGGACCCCCAGCCAGTAGGTAATCATCGCCGCCACTTCCGTGGTCATGCCCACATCCTGGTTGCGACGGGCAACCTGGACATAGGCCACGATCAGCAATGTCGCCACCGGCAGGAACACGAGGCCGCAAAACAACAGGGATTGCCAGTCGGGCAGGGCGCTGCTGCCGGTGGCGGCGATGCCGCCGAGCAGGCCCAGCAGCGCGAAGGTGCGGATGCCCGCGATCCTGCCGCCCTCCTGCCGAGACCGCGCCCACCAGCCGCGCTCGCTGCCCACAAGGAGGCCCAGGGCCAGGGCGATGCCGATATGGCCGAAGTTCCGTACCAGGGTTTCGTATTGGGGATCCATGGGTAACCGATGACTCAATGCCAGTGGCCATGTAACTGTAAGCGCCGAACCGCCGTCAAGGAATCGCAGGGCAATCCCGCTGTACCCGGCGCCGCAGTGGAACTACTATCACTCCCACGGCCACCGGTGGACGGTGGCGGACACCGACACTGAATTGCCATCATCGTAAGCTAACATCGCTTGATCTTGGAAACGGGAACTGCCTTATGCGGGAAATGATCGAAAACCGGACATTCGACGAGATCCAGGTGGGAGACAGCGCCAGCCTGGAAAAAGAACTCACGCATCGGGATATCAAGCTCTTCGCGGTCATGTCCGGGGACGTCAACCCCGCTCACGTGGACGAGGAGTACGCCCGGGACAGCCGCTTCCACGAGGTGGTGGCACACGGGATGTGGGGCGGTTCGATGATTTCCACCATCCTGGGCACCCAGCTTCCGGGCCCGGGCACGGTCTACCTCAGCCAGTTCCTGCGCTTCCTGAAGCCCATTGGCGTGGGGGACCGGGTCCTGGCCACGGTCAGGGTCAGGGAAAAGAACGGCGGCAAGGACCGCATAACCCTCGATTGCCGGGTTACCAACGATGACGGTGAGGTGGTCATTGACGGCACCGCGGAAGTGCTTGCGCCCACGGAAAAAATCACCCGACCGCGCTGGGCTCTGCCCGAAATCCTGCTCCAGGAACATCCCCATTTCGAGAAATACCTGCACGCCGCCCGGGCCCGGGCCCGGGATACGGCGCCACTGCCCACCGCCGTGGTCCACCCCGTGGACACCGCCTCGCTTGCGGGGGCGCTGACCAGCGCCGGGGAGGGTCTTATCCGGCCAATCCTGGTGGGTCCCGAGCAGAAAATCCGCAGCAGTGCGGAAGAGGCCGGCCTCGATCTTGCCGGCATCGAGGTGGTCAACACAAAACACTCCCACGAGGCGGCCGAGAAAGCCGTGGAGCTTGTCCGCCAGGGCGTCGCCGAGGCGCTGATGAAAGGGAGCCTCCATACCGACGAGCTCATGAAGCCCATTCTCGACAAGACCACCGGGCTGCGCACCGGCCGTCGCATGAGCCATGTTTTCGCCTTCGACGTGCCCAGCCACGGGCGCCCGCTGTTTATTACCGACGCCGCTCTCAATATCAGCCCCGGACTGGAGCACAAGGCCGATATAGTCCGCAACGCCATTGATCTTGGCAAAGCCCTCGCTATCGACGTGCCCAAGGTCGCCATCCTGTCGGCGGTGGAAACCGTGGCACCGCAGATCACTTCCACCCTCGACGCCGCCGCCCTGTGCAAGATGGCCGACCGGCGTCAGATCACCGGCGGCGTCCTGGACGGCCCCCTGGCTTTCGACAACGCCATTTCGGTGGCGGCGGCCGCCATCAAGGGCATCGAGTCGCCGGTGGCCGGGCAGGCGGATATCCTGGTGGTGCCTGACCTGGAAGCGGGCAATATGCTCGCCAAACAACTGGAATACCTGGCCGGTGCCGAGGGGGCGGGTATCGTCCTCGGGGCAAGGGTACCGGTTATTCTCACCAGCCGGGCCGACAACACGGCAACGCGCCTGGCCTCCTCGGCCCTGGCCGTTCTGTGGCGGCAATACCAGACCCGGGGGGAATCATGACGCGTGCCACTTTGCTGGTGATCAACAGCGGTTCATCCAGCATCAAGATCGCCCTCTACGAAAACGGGACGACCCTCTCGCCGATCTATCAGGGTGTGCTCGGGGGCATTGGCGACCGCGCCCACCTGCGCATGGCCGACAGCCACGGCGAGGTCCTGGCGTCCCGTTCGCTGACCCCGGAACAATCGCGGGATCATCACAGCGCCCTCGAGGTGCTCATCCGGTGGCTCCGGGATCGCGACCTCCTCGCCGTCATGGCGGCGGTGGGCCACCGGGTGGTACACGGCGGCACGCAATTCCGGGAACCGGCTGTCCTCGATAACCGGGTAATGGCCGAGCTGGAGAAGCTCTGCCCCCTGGCGCCGCTGCACCAGCCCCACAACCTGGAGGCTATCCGCGCCTTTGCCAGCCTCTGTCCAGACCTGCCCCAGGTGGCCTGTTTCGACACCGCGTTTCACAGCAGCCAGCCGGAACTGGCCACGCGCTACGGCCTGCCCCGGCATTACCACGATCGCGGTATCCGGGGCTATGGTTTCCACGGTCTTTCCTACGAATATATCGCCGGCGAGTTGATCGCCGCCGGCGACCCCGGAAAGGCGGTGGTCGCCCATCTTGGCAACGGCGCCAGCCTCTGTGCCATGGAGGATGGCCGCAGCATCGCCACCACCATGGGCTTTTCCACCCTCCCGGGGCCGCCCATGGGCACCCGCTGCGGGTCCCTGGACCCCGGCATTGTCCTGTACATGCTGGAAGAACTGGGCATGAGTGCGAGGGAGATCAGCCATTGCCTTTACCACGAGTCCGGGCTGCTCGGTGTTTCCGGTCTCAGCAACGACATGCGGGAACTCCTGGCCAGCGGCAGTGACAGCGCCCGGCAGGCGGTGGATCTGTTCTGCTACCGCATCCGGCGGGAAGTGGGCTCGCTGGCGGCGGCCCTGGGCGGGCTGGATACCCTGGTGTTCACCGGCGGTATCGGCGAGCATGCCGCACCGGTGCGGGCCTCGGTATGCGCGGAACTGGGATGGCTGGGGATAAGCCTCGACGCCGCGGCCAACGACCGCGACGAGCCGCTGATTAGCGGGCCGGAGAGCCGGGTCCGGGTCCGGGCCATGGCCACCGACGAGGAACTGATGATCGCCCGTCATACCCTCGCCGTACTATAACGCGGCACGAATTATCGCCGGGTTAATAGCCCCCTCCTGAAACACAGTTTCTGTCAGGAAAGGGTCAGCACCACCTTGCCGCACACGTTGCCGGCTTCCACCTCGGCAATCGCCTCCAGGGCCCGCTCCAGGGGGTAGGTCCGGGTCACCCGGGGACGTATCTCGCCCGCCGCCACATGGCGATCGACGTCGGCCAGAATCCTGCCCTCGGGATTGGCGACCACCATGGTGGCCCTGACCCCGTGTTCGCCGGCGGTCTCTTCCGATGGCGGCGATACCAGGCTGACCATGATGCCGCCGGGTTTCAGCGCCTTCCAGGTGCGCGCCTGGGCCTCGGGCCCATAGGCGTCCAGGACCATGTCGTAGTCGCGAAGGAAGTTGTCATAGGCGGTGGTGCGGTCGATCACGTGATCAACACCCAGGGACGCCACAAAGTCCTTGTGGTCAGGGGAGGCCATACCGGTCACCTCGGCCCCGCGCACTTTGGCAAGCTGGACTGCAATGGAGCCGACACCGCCGGCGGCAGCGTGAATCAGCACGCGGGTCCCTTTGCCCACCGCGCCGGCGTCCAGTGCCGCGACAGCGGTCACCGCCGCGTTGGGCAGGGCGGCAGCCTCCTCGAAGCTCAGGTTGCCCGGCTTTCGCGCCAGGGAGCCCGCTTTGACGGCCGCAAACTCGGCAAAGGCGCCCATGGGACCAATGGCGCCGTGGACCTCGTCGCCAACCTGGAAATCATCGACACCATCCCCGAGGCCGACAATGACGCCCGAAAGCTCCCCGCCCATGGCCTGGGGCAAATGGAATTCAAAAAAATCCCTGGCCTGGCCTTCCCGGACTTTCCAGTCCACCGGATTGACACCGGCGGCGCGGACTTCGACCAGTACCTCGCCGGTACCGGCCTGCGGCTTTTTCAATTCGCCGAGGCTGACCTGTTCGGGGCCGCCCCAGTCCGACAAGATAACTGCTCGCATCGTTCTCTCCTGTTTCAGCTGCCAGCCGGTGCACCGGCCGCGCATGTGTTGTGTTGGTTTGAAAGATCAGGGTTGCACATCGTGCCTTGCCACCAAAAGCCCGGTGCGTCGATTGAGGGCGGCCCCCAATGGTGCGACGAGCAGGCAAAGGCCGAGAAGGATAAAGCCGAGAACCCAGAAAAACGTGCCGTACGACGGCGTCGCCGTCACCAGGGGTTCGGTCACCACCGGGGTGAGGAACTGGCCCAGGAAAATCGCCGTGGTCAGTATTCCCAGGGCACGGCCCCGGGAGTGGTCATCGGTAATGTCGGAAATCCAGTTGTTCATGGTGGGGATAAGCATGCCGGCGGCGATCCCGGTCAGGCAAAGGCCCGGCAGCAGGATCCAGACCGAGGGAGCGAAGCCGACGATCACATAGCTGACGCCCATGAACCCGAACATGGCCGCGAAAGTGGCGCCGTAGCTGAGATGCGAGCGAATACGGCCGTAATTGAAACCGGTGAGGGTGGCGAAAACCGTCGCCAGCGACAATACCAGCCCGGTCCCCACGCCGCCGATGCCGAATTCCCGTTGCAGGTAGAAAGGCATTTGCACCGGCACTGCGAAAAACCCGATATGGCCGATCAGGGCGACCATGTAAATCATGCTGAACAACCCCCAGGGCACACCGCCCCGCCCGTCGGGGTGCGCGGGCTTGCGATCACGCACGGGCTCGCGGATATTCCAAAGCGCGAGAATAAAAACCCCCGCGCCCATGGCGTAGATCAGAAACGGAAATCGCCACCCCAGTTCCGCCAGATAACCGCCAAGGCTGATAAAAACAACGCCGCCGGCGGTGGTGAAGGCAGCCTGGAAACCCAGCAGATCGGCACGCTCGCGACCGAAATAATAATCCCCTATCAAGGTGGTGGCCGCCGTATAGCAACCGCCCACGGCCAGTCCCAGAAAGGCCCGGCCCACCAGGATCTGGTAGAGATTCTGACCGAAATAACCGGAGACGCCGGCGACGGTGTAAAGCACCAGTGCCGCCATTAGCAGGGGTTTGCGTCCGAAACGATCGGCAATGACCCCGGCCATGGGCGCGCCGAATACCGTGAACAGTGCCGGCATGGTCAGCACCAGCCGGGTCAGCAACTCCGCCTGGGGCTGCCCGGCAAAGGCCTCGGCCATCTTCGGCAGGGTCGGCGCCACCGGCGTTCCCGCCATGATGGTGAGCATGGAAATCAGCAGCAAGGTGAGCTTGAGCGGTGAAATTTTTATCACGGAACATCCTTGGGAAAGGGTTTAGTGCTCGGCTTTCGGGCCGCTACTCTACCGTTTTTTAAGCCCCCCTGTCGTCCACGCCTTATAGTGCCACCGGTCAACGACGGTCGAGGAACAGCATGATCGCCGAAGTCACTGTCGCGACCAGTGCCGACAGGAAAATCCCCCAGCCAATATCGATGATCGCCATTGTCCAGGGCCAATGTTTGAGAGTGGCCAGGTTTGTCAGCTCGTAGGTGCCGTAGGTGAAAAACCCGTAGAGCCCGCCCCAGAGAAGCGCAGGCGTTAGCGAGCCGGCCATCAGCGCGGGCCGGACGCCGAAGATAACGATACCGGCAACGAACATGAGGTAGAAAAGAAACGCGGCCGGCCAGTTGACCGGCCCCAACAGATGCCCCAGGTGATGGGCATAGTAATCGGCGGCGATCAGGCCCAGCCAGACCATATCGACAGCAAAAAAAACCGGCACGGCGATCAGGTAGGCAAAAACCCAGCGTTTTGCGGTCATCGGGAATCTCCTCTCAAGGATGAACTTTTTCTTTCGCGGCCCTCCCGGCACAACTCCGTCTGATGCAGGCACAGAAATGCATCGACAACGACGCCCACATGCGCCCGCAGCTCGGTACCGCCGTGGCGGCAGGGCAGGCCGTAAACGATACGCACGAGATCGATACCGGTGAGCATGGCCACAAACATTTCAGCGCTTTGGGTCGGCCGGGGGCAGCGGATCAATCCTGCGTCGCCGGCTTTTTCCAGCCAGCCGGCGAGTCCCTCCAGAGTTTTTTGCGGCCCGTTGACGTAAATTTCCCGTATGGTTTCGGGCGCCAGGGCGCGGGTGGCCGCTATGGCGCCCATCAGCCGCACATGGTCGTCGCTGGTGACCCAGGCAAGCAGTTCACGGCCAAAATGGACCAGGGCGCTGCGGGCATCGTCGAAAGACTCGGGGATAACCGCGAAGTGGGCGGTAATCTCCTCGCCGTGGGCATGGATAACGGAACGTACCAGGGCCTGCCGGTTGGGGTGACGCGAATAGACGGTGGCCTTGGAGACACCGGCTTCGCTGGCAACGGCGTCCATGGTCAACCCCTGGGGACCGTCGCGGTAGAGTATTTCCCGGGCGGCGGCGAGAATGACGATATCCTTGTCCCGGTCGACGGGACGGCCCGGCGTGGCGCGCTTGACCATTTTTTTCGTTCCGGCCCTCGAATTACAAGACGATTTTGTTTAATAATAGTCGAAAGTCCCACTCCCTGTCGCCCATGTTGAAGAAAATCTGTGCCCTCATCGCCCTGCCGTTGATGATCACCGCCTGCTCCGGGGGCGATGGTGATGAGGCCGAAACCGCACCGCCACCCTGGGTAAAGACGCAGCCCCTGCAACGATGCGATAAGTCGCAGCTGAGCCTTTCCGGGACTGTACGCGGCCGGCACGAAGTTCCCCTGGCCTTCGAGGTTGGCGGCCGTATCGCGGCGCGCCATGTGAACGCGGGAGAAGGGGTGACGGCGGGGGAAACCCTGTTCGAACTGGACCCCAGGGACCTGATCCAGGAGCTGGATGCCATGGAAGCCCGGCAGGCGGCCGCCGAGACGGCCCTGGCCCTGGCGGAATCCGACCTCCAGCGCAACCGGGAGTTGGTCGAAAAAAACTATCTCAGCCAGCGCGACCTGGATCGGTCTGAACTGGCGGTTCGGGAGGCGCGCACCCGCCTCGATGCAGCCAGGGCCCGGACCCGGCAGGCTAAAAATCGCCTGGATTACGCCACCCTGGCGGCGCAGGTACCGGGCGTGCTGATCGAGGTCCTGGGCGAGGCGGGACAGGTGGTCTCCACCGGCCAGACCATGGCGGTACTGGCAGAGGACGGCCCCCGGGAGGTGGAGGTCTTCTTTCCCCACAACGTAGAACCACAGGCCGCGGGCGAGATTGCCGGCGGCGAACACCATGGCCGAGCTCTGAGCCTGCGGGAATCGGCGGGAGCCGCCGATCCCGAGAGTCGCACCTGGCGAGCCCGTTACCGTATCGAGGGCAACGGCGGGCACCTGCCTCTGGGCAGTATCGTCCGCGTCCATTTCGATACCGGCGGTCTTCCCGGTGCGGTGACGGTTCCCGTGTCGGCACTCGACGAACGGGGGGAAGGCCCTCGCGTCTGGCGTGTTATTGACGGTCGCGCGCATCCCTTCCCCGTGCAGGTGATGACAATGGACACGGAAACGGCGGCCATCCGGACCGATCTGCCCGAAGGCGCCACCATTATTGTCGTGGGCACCCACCTGCTGCACCCGGGAATGCCGGTCCGGGAGTTGCACCGGTGAGCTTTCCCAACCTGTCCGCCCTCTCGGTCCGGGAGGAAACCCTGACGCTGTTCTTCCTGCTGTTGTCCATTATGGCCGGCGTTTACGCCTTTATTTCCCTGGGCCGGGCCGAGGACCCCGCCTTTACCGTGCGCGTGATGATGGTGTCGGCACAATGGCCGGGCGCCACCACCCGGGAAATCGAGGACCAGGTCGTGAATCGCCTGGAAAAGCGCATTCAGGAAGTGGATTACCTGCGCAATATCGAAACCACCATCCGGCCGGGCCGGGCCGATCTCCAGGTGGTTTTCGAGGACTCGACGCCTCCCGAGGTTATCGACGAATTGTTTTATCAGGTGCGCAAACGCATGCAGGAGGAGGCCAGGCTCCTGCCCGACGGCGTTATCGGTCCCATGGTCGACGACGATTTCGGCGACGTCTATTTTTCCCTTGTCGCCGTGACCGCCCCGGGTTTACCCATGCGCCAGCTGACCCGGGAAGCGGAAGGTATTCGCGACCGGCTCCAACAGGTGGACGGTGTCCTGCGCGTTCAGTTGCTGGGGGAGCGCCCGGAAAGAATCTTCATCGAATTCGATACCACGCGGCTCAATAACCTCGGCGTATCGCCGCAAATGCTCCTCGAGGAAATCCGCTCCCATAACCGGCTGGCACCCAGCGGTCGCCTGGAAACCGACGGTGCCCGGGTTTATGTGCGCCTGGATACCGACCTCGCCGATCCCCGGAAGCTGGCCCGGGTGCCTATCCGCATCGACGGCCGCCTGTTGCGCCTGGGCGACCTGGCCACCATCCGCCGGGGCTACCAGGATCCGCCCGCTTATCTGGTTCGCAGCGCCGGTGAGGATGCCCTGATCCTGGGTGTGGTCATGCGCGATGGCTACAACGGCCTCGAACTGGGAGAGAGCCTGGCATCCTTTCTCAAAAGCGAGCGCGAACGCCTGCCCCTGGGCATCTCCCTGACCCCGGTCACCAACCAGGCCAAGACCATCGCCTCCGCGGTGAATCTGTTCCAGGTCAAATTCATGGTGGCGGTTATCGTGGTCATGGCGGTGAGCATACTCGCCATCGGCCTGCGGGCCGGTGTTGTCGTGGGTATTGCCATTCCCATCACCCTGGGCCTGACCTTCCTGGTGATGAACCTGATGAACATCAACCTGGACAGGATTACCCTGGGGGCGCTGATCATCGCCCTGGGATTGCTGGTGGATGACGCCATCATCGCCATCGAAATGATGATCGTGAAGATGGAGGAGGGCTGGACCCGGATACGAGCCGCCACCCACGCCTGGAATGTCACCGCGGCGCCAATGCTGTTCGGCACCCTGATCACGGTGGCGGGCTTCGTGCCCATCGGCTTTGCCCAGTCCAATGTCGGTGAATACGCCGGCAATATTTTCTGGGTGCTGGCCATCGCCCTGCTGGTGTCCTGGGTGGTGGCGGTGACCTTCATTCCCTACCTGGGGGTCAGGCTGTTACCGGCGCCCGGCACCAGGAGCGATCGGGAAGGGCTCTACCACACCCCGGGCTATCGGCGCCTGCGTGCGCTGGTGCACTGGTGTGTGGAAAGGCGCAAGACGGTGGTGGGCGTCACCCTGGGCCTGTTACTCGTATCCATCCTGGGCATGATCGGCCCGGTGGAAAAGCAGTTTTTCCCGGATTCGGACCGCAGGGAGTTGCTGGTGAGCATCTTCTTGCCCCAGGGCACGGCCATCGACAACACCGACCGCACGGCGCGCCGGCTGGAAAAACTCATCGAACCCCTGCCCGACGTGGAGCATGTCTCCACTTTCGTCGGCGCCGGGATACCCCGCTTCTTTGCGTCCTATAACCCCGAACAGCCCAACCCGGCGTTTGCCAAACTGCTGGTCATGGCCCGGACCTCGGAATCCCGTGACGGCATTATCCGCAATATCCAGCGCCATATCAGCGCGGGCGAGTTTGCCGGCGCCCGCATCCGGCTGGAGGGCCTCTTTATGGGGCCGCCGGTACACTGGCCGGTGAGCTTCCGGGTGGTGGGACCCGACCCCCTGGAGTTGCGCCGCATCGGCCACCGTGTCCGGGAAATCATGGAAGCCAATCCGCACACCCACAACGCCCACCTGGAATGGGATGAACGGGTCCCCGTCCTGCACCTGGACATGGATCCCGAACGCCTGCGCCTGATGGGCCTGACCCCGGATGACGTCAGCCGGCAGTTGCAGTTTCATCTCGACGGCATCGAAGTGACCCGGGCCCGGGCGGATATTCGCTCGGTGCCGGTGCAGGCGCGCAGCGCCAGGGAATTGGGCCGGGATCTGCGCGGCGTGGAAATCCGCACCCGGGACGGACGCAAGGTACCACTAAAGCAGTTGGGCGACGTCGCCATCGAGTTTGAAGACCCGGTGGTCAAACGCTACAACCGCGAGCCCTTCCTGGCGGTCAATAGCGATGTGCGGTCCGCCCAGGCCAGGGACGTTACCGCCGCCCTTTGGGACCGGATGGCCGACCTGCGGCGGTCCCTGCCCCCGGGTTACCGCATCGATATCGGCGGCACCGTCGAGGAATCCGGCAAGGCCGACGCCGCCATCCAGGCCCTGCTGCCCATCACCGCCGCACTCATGCTGATTTTCACCATGCTGCAAATGCGCTCTTTTTCCGGCACCTTCATGGTCCTGGCCACGGCGCCGCTGGGCGTCGTGGGCGCGGTCATCGCCCTGCTCCTGTTCCAGAAGCCTTTCGGCTTCGTGGCTCTGCTGGGCCTCATCGGCCTGGCCGGCATCCTTATGCGCAATACCCTGATTCTTACCCAGCAGGTTTCCGACAATCTCAACGAGGGCATGTCCCACTGGGATGCGGTGGTGGAGGCCGCGGTGCAGCGGGCCCGGCCGGTTATCCTCACAGCCCTGGCCGCCATCCTGGCCTTTGTGCCCCTGACCCTGGACAAGTTCTGGGGCCCCATGGCCTATGTATTGATCGGCGGCGTCGCCGTGGGCACGGCCATCACCCTGCTGTTCGTGCCCGCGCTCTACGCATTCTGGTACCGCCTCGGAGAAAACACCGCCACAAGCGATTAGCCTTCCACGGCCACGTCGGTGACCAGCGGCTTCCCCGGCGGTCGTGATGCGTTTTCACCGACCATTGACATATGAAAAATCATATATATGATTAATCGTATATATAGCGCTCCGGAAAGTTTACCGTGAACCCCGTTTCTTTCTACAAATGCCTGGCCGACGAAATTCGCCTGAAATGCCTGCTGCTGATCGCGCGGGAGGACGAACTGTGCGTGTGCGAACTCCAGGCCGCCCTGGATGAAAGCCAGCCCAAGATTTCCCGTCACCTGGCGCAATTGCGCAAGTGCGGGCTGCTGCAGGATACCCGGCGCGGTCAGTGGGTGCATTACAGCCTGCACCCCGATCTGCCGGCATGGTCCCGGCAGGTTCTCCAGACCACACTGGCAAGCAGCGACGATTTTATGCAGGACGCCTATACCAAACTGTCTAGCATGGGCGACAGACCCGAGCGCGCCGCGGCCTGCTGCTAACGGCCAAAGACACGCACTTTTGCCGGCGTTATCCGACGCTTTTTGAGGGACACGAATCCATGGGCACCTTCCAACGCTATCTCTACCTCTGGGTCGGCCTGTGCATCATTGCCGGCGTATTTCTGGGCAGCAAGGCTCCGGGCCTGTTCGCCGTTATCGCCGGGTTGGAGGTGGCTCACGTCAACCTGGTGATCGCGGTGCTTATCTGGGTGATGATCTACCCGATGATGGTGGAAATTGATTTTTCCGCCCTCCGACGGGTCGGCGATCGCCCCCGGGCCCTGGCACTGACCCTGGTGGTCAACTGGCTCATCAAGCCCTTCACCATGGCCGCGCTGGGCTGGCTGTTTTTCCGGGTGGTTTTCGTGGACTGGGTGGATCCGGCCACCGCCGGCGAATATATCGCCGGCATGATCCTCCTGGGCGTCGCCCCCTGCACGGCCATGGTGTTCGTGTGGAGCCAACTGACCCGGGGCGACCCCAACTACACCCTGGTCCAGGTTTCTCTCAACGACATCGTCATGATATTCGCCTTTGCGCCAATCGCCGCATTCCTGCTTGGCATTTCCGATATTCAGGTCCCCTGGCAGACACTGTTGCTATCGGCGGTTCTCTACGTGGTGCTGCCTTTGCTGGCGGGGATTTTGACCCGGCAAAAACTGGATGCCGAGGGCGATGGCCGGCAACTAGACCGTTTCTTAAAGCGAATCCGGCCCTGGTCGATCATCGGCCTGCTCGCCACGGTCACCCTCCTGTTCAGCTTCCAGGCACAGACACTGCTCGACAGGCCCGAAATCATTGCCCTCATCGCCATACCACTGCTGATCCAGTCCTACGGCATTTTCGCCCTGACTTACGGCGCCGCGCTGGCCCTGAAGCTACCGTTCCGCCTGGCGGCGCCCGCCTCACTGATCGGCACCTCCAATTTTTTCGAGCTGGCGGTGGCCGTCGCCATTTCCCTGTTCGGACTGCATTCCGGGGCGGCCCTTGCCACGGTGGTGGGCGTTCTGGTGGAGGTGCCCGTGATGCTGTCCCTCGTAGCCTTCGCCAACCGCACCCAATCCTGGTTTCCACAAATCCCGACAACGACCGGTTCAGGAGATCTGCCATGACCATCAAGATCGGCATCAACGGCTTCGGGCGCATGGGGCGCCTCGCCCTTCGCGCCGCGTGGGACTGGCCGGACTTCGAGTTCGTACACGTCAACGATCCAGCCGGCGATGCCAGCACCTTCGCACACCTGCTCAACTTCGACTCGGTACACGGCCGGTGGGCCAACGAGGCAACAGCCAAGGAAGGCAGGCTGGCCATCGGCGACAGCGACATCGCCTTTACAGCCAACAAGGCCATCGGCGACACGGACTGGTCCGCCTGCGATCTGGTCATCGAGGCATCGGGCAGGATGAAAAAAACCGACCTGCTGCAAGCGTATCTCAATCAGGGGGTAGAGCGGGTGGTGGTCACCGCTCCGGTCAGGGAACCGGACGTGCTCAACACCGTGATGGGCGTCAATCACCATCTCTATGATCCCGACCGCCACCGCATTGTCACCGCCGCCTCCTGCACCACCAACTGCCTGGCACCGGTGGTCAAGGTTATCCACGATCATTTCGGCATCCGCCACGGCTCCATGACCACCATCCACGACCTGACCAATACCCAGAGCATTCTCGATACGCCCCACAAAGATCTGCGCCGGGCCCGGGCCTGCGGCATGAGCCTTATCCCCACCACCACCGGCTCCGCCACCGCCATCGCCGACATCTTTCCCGAGCTGAAGGGCCGGCTCGACGGCCACGCGGTGCGGGTCCCTCTGGCCAATGCCTCCCTCACCGACTGTGTCTTCGAACTGGAAACCAGCACCGACAGGCTGGAGGTCAACGACCGACTCCGGGAAGCGGCGGAGAATGAACTGGCCGGCATCCTGGGTTATGAAGAGCGCCCGCTGGTCTCCATCGATTACAAAACCGACAGCCGCTCCAGTGTCGTCGACGCCCTGTCCACACTCGTGGTGAACGGCACCCAGGTCAAAATCTACGCCTGGTACGACAACGAGTGGGCCTATGCCAACCGGGTCGTGGAACTGGCCCGTCTGGTGGGCAGGGAACGCCCCTGAAAGCGGATTGAGGATAACGGCAGGCCGGGTGCGGCAGCTCCAAAGCCGGTTGGGATGTACCCCGGTAGCTGGCCGCTTTGCCGGTACGCACAAGATTACGGCTTAACGGACAAGACCATGCTGTCACGATTCTCCCCGGGCACTCGCCAATACCTGCTGGTCACCGGCAATTACTGGGCATTTACCCTCACCGACGGCGCCCTGCGCATGCTGGTGGTACTGCACTTCCACACTCTGGGCTATTCCCCCCTGGAAATTGCCCTGCTGTTCCTCTTTTACGAGTTTTTTGGCGTAGTCACCAATCTGGTCGGCGGCTGGCTGGGCGCCCGGTTGGGGCTCAACCGCACCATGAACGCGGGGCTCATCCTACAGGTGGCGGCGCTGGCCATGCTGCTGGTTCCCCAGGCGCAACTCACCGTGCCCTGGGTGATGGCGGCCCAGGCCCTCTCAGGCATTGCCAAAGACCTCAACAAGATGAGCGCCAAGAGTACGATCAAGCTGCTGGTCCCGGACGACTCCGGCGGCGCTCTCTACCGATGGGTGGTTTTGCTCACCGGCTCGAAGAACGCCCTGAAGGGCACGGGCTTTTTCCTGGGGGGCGCCTTGTTGGCCATGCTGGGATTCCGGGGGGCCGTGGGCACCATGGCCGGGGCGCTGACCCTGGTCTGGTTGGCCAGTGTCATCCTGCTTGAAAAAGACCTGGGCCGCGCCCGGCAGAAACCCGGTTTCCGGGCGATGTTTTCCAAAAGCCGCGCGATCAACATTCTTTCCGCTGCAAGGCTGTTTCTTTTCGGCGCCCGGGATGTCTGGTTCGTGGTGGCGCTGCCGGTCTACCTCTCCTCGACCCTGGGCTGGGCACACTGGTCCGTGGGCGGCTTTCTCGCCCTCTGGGTCATCGGTTACGGGCTGGTACAGGCATCGGCGCCGCATATCACCGGCCGGGGGCAACGGCCGGGCGCCCGGGCCACCGCCGGCTGGGCCGCACTGCTGGCCCTGACGCCGGCGGCCATCGCTCTGGCACTCGCCGAGGGTCTCGAGCCCGCCGCCGCGCTGATCGGCGGCCTGTCGGTTTTCGGGCTACTGTTCGCGGTGAATTCCGCCCTGCACAGCTACCTGATTGTCAGCTTCGCCAATGCCGATGCCGTATCCCTGGACGTGGGCTTTTACTATATGGCCAATGCCACAGGTCGATTGATCGGCACAGCCCTGTCCGGCTGGGTCTTCCAGTTGGCTGGCCTGGAAGCCTGTCTGTGGTTGTCCGCCGGCTTTGCCGCTGCCGCCGCGGCTCTCTCCCTTGCGCTCCCCGAAAAGCGCCCTTAACCCGCGCAAATCGTTTTTTCCGGGAGGGGGGACTGGCGCTGCCAGTGGCGGCGCGAATCTGCCGGATCTCGATGACGCGTTCGAACAGGGCCTGGCGTTCCTGCTCGCCGGTATTGCCCCTGACTCAACCGCCTGACCGCCCTGGACGGTAAGTATTCATCTCAAGGGAAAAAGCCCTATACTGGGCCAGGGTGGATAAGGCTGACGGCTGGTAGCATTATGATGACAACATCGCCCCACCCCGGGGCGTCCGGAAAGGATAAGACCTTATTCGACAGGCTGTGGCAGCCCGAAGCACGTCTTGACGTCAAAGGTATCCGTCTTGAGGTAGGCCATATCAACTGGCCTCAACCGGTGGAAACCCGCATCTGTCCGGATGAGCATCAGCTCAGCCTTTCCCTGACACCCCGCCTTGAACATACCCGGCTCAGCTACGATCACCAACCGAATCTACACCCGCTGAGTCACTCGGGGAATCTGATTTTTTTCCCGGCCAATGTACCCTTCAGCGGACGGTCCGAGGGGGGAAGCCAGCGCCTGCTTATCTGTCGTTTCGGCAACAAGGCATTGGCCGGGCTCGGGCTCGGGGAAGCGGGGCTGGACAAGCTGAAGCTGACAGTGGGCCTGGATGTAAAAAGTGACACCCTGCGGAAAACCCTGGCGAGCGTGGCCCAGGAAATCCTCAATCCCGGGCTGGCCGGCGAACGCATGATCGAGGCTTTGATGACCACGGCCCTGATCGAACTGGCGCGCTATCTGCAAGGCCACGCCGCCGACAGGGAGAACTTCAAAGGCGGGCTGGCCCCCTGGCAGATGCGAAGAATCCGGGAGCGCGTGACCAGCGTTGATGAGCCGCCGCCGACTATTGAGGAGTTGGCCGAGCTTTGCGGTATCAGTTCCCGTCACCTTATGCGCGGTTTCAAGAAATCCAGCGGCATGACCCTGTATAGCTTCATCGAGGAAATCCGCCTGGAGCGTGCAAAAGCCCTGCTGATCGACACGGATACGCCCATGAAGGTCATTTCCTGGCAGCTTGGTTTTACCCACCCGAGCAACTTCACCATCGCCTTCAAGCGCGCCATGGGGGTAACGCCCAGTGCCTACCGCTCCCAGTGCGCGGCAAGCAGCAAATCCGGATAGGAAAGGTTCCGCCGGCGCCTGTATGGGGGCTGGTTGATAGCGCCCTGTCAACACTCTATGTTTGTGGCAGGAACGCTCAATACACCCAGGAGGATAATAGGATGAAATTCCAGGTCACGGCCTTTGCCATTGCCGCCGGCTTGCTCTGGGGCGGTGCCATTCTCATCGTCGCCATCGCCAATCTGGTCTGGCCCGACTACGGCCGGGGTTTTCTGGAGCTTGCCGCCTCCATCTACCCCGGCTATGCCCCCAGCGGTGGTTTGGGAAGTGTGGTTAGCGGCACCCTATACGGATTGGTGGACGGCGCCATTGGCGGTGCCATCTTCGCCTGGCTTTACAATGTGCTGGCGGCACGAGTCTCACGCTGACAGTCACCTGATATAGGCGTTTTGCGGACAACCAGGAGCCGGATATTGCCGGCGTTGTTCAGCTTCCGGTTGTCCGCTGCCGATATGCCTGGACCAGGCCTTCCAGTTTGTCGGCTGTGGCCCCGTGCAGCACAATTTCATCGGCGCCGGCCGCCCGATAATCACCAAGCCGCTTTGCCACCTCTGTCGCCGTACCGATGGCGCTGCCCTGATCGATCCACTCAGGGGGAATCAGTGCGCTGGCCTCGGCCATTTTTGCGCGCAGTTCCTCGAGGCTGACCTGTTTCATTTCCAGTTCTTCGAGGCCGGCGCCGAGAATGGGCTCAAGTTGTTCCGGGTCCCATTCGTTGGCCCGGAGAATGGGCATGGCCATTTCCTTGTGGACAAAATAAGTGGCGGCGCGGGCATAAACCGCGGCGCGGGTTTCCTCCGGCGTCAGGTCCGGGGCCACCACAACGGCGGCGATGATTCTAACATCGGCGGGATCGCGCCCCGCCTGCCCCGCCGCCTGACGGACAATTTCGGCGGAACGGCCAACCCCTTCCGGGGTCAGGAAGGGATGCAGTATCACGCCATCGAAATGGGTGCCGGCCAGGGCAAGCGTTTTGGGTCCCACCGCCGCCAGGTGCACAGGCGTTCTTTTTTCGGGAACATCGGCAAAGACCAGTTCCGGGAATTCGCCGGCGGGTCCCGAATAATTCACGGTCTCTCCGTCCCAGAGGCGGCGGAGGATGGCCAGGGAGTCGGCCATGGACCGGTTGGTCTGGGCCGGGATGCCCAGTTTTTTCCAGCGCGCTGCCACGGAGCGCGCCACTCCCATCTCGAAGCGACCACCGCTGAGTCCCTGCAGGGTCGCCGCCATCCCCGCCAGCACCATGGGGTGCCGGGTACAGAAATGGGTGGTGCCGGTGATAAAACGGATCCGCGAAGTGGCCTGGGCGACCGCCCCCAGGAGCGCACCGCTCTCCTTGACTTCCCAGCGTTCCGATGCCCAGACCGCTCCGAGGCCGATGCGTTCCGCCTCCACGGCCTGCCGGACGCCCTCGGCGGAGTCGGTGGCCTTGCCGGGCAAGATATAGCACCCCAGATCATCGACAACACTCACCATAACTCTCCCCCTTTCAACGATAGGTTTTTGTCTGTAAATCGGCAGGTCCGATACCGATCCGATGATAGCACGGACCGGAGCGGCCACTGATCCCGCGACTATTTGCAGCCGGTGGTCGGCACCGGCCCGGCACTGGGGTAGAATTCACTGCCATGGTCCCGTAGCGCCGCTGCTGGTAGGCTATACAGCGACGCCACATGCCCTGTAACAGGAAGCCGTCCAAAAAGATTCTTTCAATCAATTGCCGGCCCCCGGTCTCCCGGATCGGGATACGCCACCAACGACAATGAGGTTTGCGTAATGAACGAAGTCTGGATCATCGACACCTGCCGCACCCCGCGCGGAATCGGCAAACAGGGCAAGGGTTCCCTGTCTTCCTTCCACCCCCACCACCTGGGTTCCGCCGTACTCAAGGCCATTGCGGAGCGCAACGATATCAATACCGCCGAAATCGACGATATCATCTGGGGCACCAGTTCCCAACGGGGCCAGCAAAGCGCCTGCCTGGGCCGGATGGCGGCCCTGGGGGCCGGTTATGATGTCAAGGCCAGCGCCGTGACCCTGGACCGCTTCTGCGGCTCCGGTATCACTGCCGTCAACCTGGCGGCGGGTTCCATCGCCACGGGCATGGAAGACCTGGTTATCGCCGGCGGCACCGAGCAGATGTCCAACTACGGTATCGAGGGCAACGGCCAGGCCACTTTCATGGACAATGGCAATCTGGAACTGCGTGCCATCCATCCCCAGCCCCACCAGGGCATCTGCGCCGACGCCATCGCCACCATCGAGGGCATAGACCGGGAACCTCTGGACCAGTTGGCGGCCACCAGCCAGCAACGCGCCGCCAATGCCATCGCCAACGGCCACTTCGACAAGAGCCTGATCCCCGTCTATCACCCGGACGGCAAGCTGGCCCTGGACAAGGAAGAATTTCCCCGCCCCGGCACTACCGTGGAGAGCCTGTCGCAACTGAACCCGGTGTTCGAACAATTCGCCGATGTACCCCTGGACGACGCCGGCACCACCAACCGCAAACTTCTCAACCAGAAGTATCCGGACCTGGAAATCAAGTTTGTCCATCACGCGGGCAACTCGTCCGGTGTCGTCGACGGCGCCGCGGCGCTGCTGATGTGCTCACCGGACTACGCCAAGAAACAGGGCTGGAAACCGCGGGCGCGCATTGTCGCCATGGCCAACATGGGCGACGATCCCACCCTGATGCTCAATGCGCCGGTACCGGCGGCGCGGAAAGTGCTCCGCAAGGCGGGCCTGACCCTGGATGATATCGACCTGTTCGAAATCAACGAGGCCTTTGCAGTAGTGGCCGAGAAGTTTATCCGCGACCTGGACCTGGACCGGGACAAGGTCAATGTCAATGGCGGCGCCATGGCCCTGGGGCATCCCATCGGCGCCACCGGCTCGATCCTCATCGGCACCATCCTGGATGAACTGGAGCGCCGGGACCTGCAGCGGGGCCTGGTAACCATGTGTGCCGCCGGCGGCATGGCACCGGCGATTATTATCGAAAGGGTCTGATCGCCCCGAATCCTACCGCCCATGCAAAAGGGCCGGACATTGTCCGGCCCTTTTGCGTTTCCTGGAAGGACGAATAGGTCGGCAGGGATTAACGACTGTTGCCGGCCCTCGCCCGCTGACCGCCCCGGCCCTGACGCCGGCCACTCGCATCCTGGTGTTGGCTGCCCGGCCTGCGCGCCGCCCGGGAACCGCGTTTCTGACCGGCGGCATGTCCGCGGCCACTACCGTTGTTACGCCCGTTGGGGATGGGCTCGGCGGGGATGCGCGGATCCGGCTCATAGCCCTCAATCGTCTGTTTTGGAACATCGCGCTTGAGCACTTTCTCGATATCCCGCAACAATTTGTTCTCGTCGACGCAAACCAGGGACACTGCCTCGCCCTCGTTGCCGGCACGGCCGGTGCGCCCGATGCGGTGCACGTAATCCTCGGGCACATTGGGCAACTCAAAATTGACCACATGGGGCAATTGGTCGATATCCAGGCCCCGGGCGGCGATATCCGTGGCGACCAGCACTCGCACCTTGCCGGCCTTGAAATCCGCCAGGGCCCGGGTGCGTGCTCCCTGGCTCTTGTTGCCGTGAATGGCGGCGGCGCTCAGCCCATCTTTCTCCAGTTGCTCGGCCAAACGGTTGGCCCCGTGCTTGGTGCGGGTGAAGACCAGCACCTGGCGCCAGTTCCGGGAACCGATGAGAAAGGAGAGCAGTTCCCGCTTGCGCTCCCGGTCCACCGGATGCGCCACCTGGGCCACGGTTTCCGCGGCGGTATTGCGTCTCGCCACCTCGATCAGCGCGGGAGAGTCCAGCAACCGGTCAGCCAACTGTTTGATTTCGTTAGAAAACGTTGCCGAAAAAAGCAGATTCTGTCGCCTTTTGGGCAGCAGGGCGAGGACCTTGCGGATGTCGTGAATAAAGCCCATATCGAGCATGCGGTCGGCCTCGTCGAGCACGAGAATCTCCACGCCGGACAGGTCAACGGTCTTCTGGTTGGCATGATCCAGCAAGCGGCCCGGTGTCGCCACCAGGATATCCACGCCGCGGCGCAATTGGGCAATCTGGGGATTGATCTTGACCCCGCCGAAGATGACCGCCGAGCGCAACGGCAGATGCTTGCCGTAGGTTTCGATGCTCGCGCCCACCTGGGCAGCCAGTTCGCGGGTGGGGGCCAGCACCAGCGCGCGCACATGGCGATTCCCCCTGGCGGGAGCGGTTTCGCTCAGTCGTTGCAGCAGCGGCAGGGTGAAACCCGCCGTCTTGCCGGTGCCCGTCTGGGCACCGGCAAGGACATCGCCGCCCTGGAGCACAAGGGGAATGGCCCGGGCCTGAATGGGAGTGGGTTTGCTGTAGCCCTGATCGGACACAGCACGGAGCAGTTCGGCCGAGAGGCCGAGTTCATTGAATGACATAACGATAGAAATCTCTGGAACCGGCCTATCCCCGTCAGGGGATCGGTCGTAGGCAGGAAGCAAATAAAGGTGCCTGGGAAATAACGCGGGGGATACTACCTTGGACACAACGGGCACCGACCGATGGGTGCTCTGGGCAAAGGACTATACAGGCAAGCAATCGCCGGGTCCAATGCTTTCGACGGGTACCGATCGGCCTGTCAGCGAGCGGCGCTCGCCTGCCCGTAATACATGTAGCCGGCAAATCTGGGCCCCTGCTCGGCGTACTCGTTGTGGATTTCCTCGATTTCGAAGCCCGCCGATTCGATGAGATCGGCAATGGGCCGGTTCAGGTGGCAACCCCCTGCGATTTTCTTCCAGACCGGGGTAAGCCTGTCCTGCCACTTGCGCACACCGGCATCGGGGGAGAGCCCATGCTCGCAGAACAACAGTTTGCCGCCAGGCTTGAGGACCCGGCGCATCTGCCTGAGTCCCGCCTGCCAGTCGGGAATGGTGCACAGGGTAAATGTCAGCAACACGGTGTCGGCACTGTTGTCCTCCAGGGGAATTTCCTCGCCCGGCAGATCGAGCAGTTTTACGGCCACCGGCGATGCCTCGATATTGTTGCGGGCCTTTTTACGCATGCCCGCCGAGGGTTCCAGGCCCCAGACGAATTCGACCTTGTTTATATCGTAGAGCTGCAGGTTGATACCCGATCCCATACCCACTTCCAGAACCCGTCCGCGGGCCAGGGGAACGACTTTCTCCCGCAGCTTCATCACTGGCGCCAGGGAGCAGCCCTTGTCGATGAGGAAGGGGAGGATTTTTTCATCGTAAAACGTCATAGGCCCACCGGTATCTGGGTTTTTCTGCTTGCAAGTCTTTCGATAACGGCATAAGGCCACCTTAAGCGAACGCTCTCACAATACGGGGATCGGAGATGAATACTGTCACTTATGCCCAACATCCTGGCGTCGCTTGGGAAGGATTCCCTCTTCATTGCACTGTCTGCGCTCGCATTGCTGGCGGTGGAGTCCGTACTGAGAGCACTACTCTACTGGCACAACCACAATCTCGCCATTGAGATTCCCAGCGGAGAAATTGTCGAGTCTTTTCTGATCGGCGTTCGCTTCGACCTGATTATAGCATCCTATATCATCATTCCCCCGTGCCTGGGACTACTCCTCCCCCAGGGGTTGGGGCGCCGACGCCTGGCACGACTGTGGCTCGGTATGACCTCGGCCATCATTATTTTTCTTGGGGTGCTGGAGCTCGATTTCTACCGGGAATTTCACTCCCGCCTCAACAGCCTCGTCTTTCAATACATCAGGGAAGACCCGGAAACCGTCGCCAGAATGCTGTGGCATGGTTTCCCGGTGCTCACCTACCTGCTCCTTGTCGCTATCCTCTGGAGCCTGTTGCAGTGGCTCTTCGCGGGGGCCGACAAGCTGACCCGCCCAGCTCCCGGTCAGCCCCCGTCGGGCGGGTGGATGTTGTATCCGGCCAGAGTAGGTACGGCGCTGGTGCTGCTGGTGCTTTTTATCGGCGGCGCGCGGGGATCGCTGGCGTCGGGTCCGCCCTTGCGCTGGGGGGACGCAGTGCACAGCGACAACCCTTTCAGTAACCATTTGGGGCTGAACGGCACCTTTACCCTGATCAAGGCGGCCTCCGCCGAGGAGCAAACCAGCCTGTCCCAGTGGTGGCTCGACGCCATCGGTCCTCAAAAAGCATTGAAGGTCACCCGGCAAATGCTGGTGACGGGCAATGACCGCCTGGTGGACCCGGCGGCGGAGCCATTGCTGAGAACCCACCGGGCCAGCCACGATTACGCCCAGGGCCGACTCCACAATGTGGTACTGATCATCATGGAAAGTTTTGCCGGCGCCTATGTCGGCGCCCTCGGCGACGACCACGGCATTACGCCGGAATTCGACCGGTTAGCAGCAAGGGGTCTGCTGTTCCGGCATTTCTTTTCCAACGGCACCCACACCCACCAGGGCATGTTCGCCTCGGTGGCCTGTTTCCCCAACCTGCCGGGCCACGAATACCTGATGCAGCAGCCAGAGGGGTCGCACCGGTTCAGCAGCCTGCCCGCGCTGTTGCCCGAGATGGGCGATAACAACGTCTATGTCTACAACGGGGATTTCCGCTGGGATAACCAGGAGGGCTTCTTCCGCGGCCAGGGGATGGACCACTTCGTCGGCCGCGACCAGATCGACAACCCGAAGTTTGTCGACGACGTCTGGGGGGTGTCCGACGAGGATCTGTTCAACCAGGCCGCCCGGGAGCTGGACAAGCTCGCCGACAACGGGCCCTTCTACGCCGTGGTCCAGACGCTTTCGAACCATACGCCCTTTTCCCTGCCGGACCCCCTGCCGGTGAAACGGGTTACCGGTGCCGGCGGGCTTTCTGAGCACCTCACCGCCATGCGCTATTCGGACTGGGCGCTGGGGCAGTTCTTCCGCCATATCGAGAACAAACCCTATTACCGCCACACCCTTTTTGTCATCGTCGGCGATCACGGTTTCGGGAACAGCCGGATTCTATCGGCGATGGACCTGAACCGGTTCCGGATTCCCATGCTGATGATCGCCCCCGGTATACAGGGCGTGTTCGGCGAGGCCTCCGATACCGTCGCCTCCCAGGTGGATATTGTGCCCACCGCCCTGGCAATGCTGAAGAAACAGAGCACGCACCAGTGCTGGGGCCGGGACCTGCTGTCGCTGACCGACGACCCGGGCTTCGCGGTCATCAAGCCCTCCGGTTCCGAGCAGACCTCGGCCATCGTCAAGGGCCACGACATCCTCACTCTGGCTCCGGGCAATCCGCCGCAACTGGGGCATGTCGGCTTCGAGCCGCGACTCGACTGGAAACCGCGGCGGGACCCGGACCGCGCGAGGCTCCTGGAGAGGGAATTGAAAAGCTACATTGCCACCGGATTGAATGCCCTCGAGCACAACAGGACGGGAGTCCGGCCCGCCCAGGGCACGCCCTAAAGCGCCCCGAGCTGCCTGTTGGCTTTGCCCCAACGGACCCTCTATAATCCCGTAAAGCCTTGCGATTATATAAAGACCGGCTTCAGCCATGACTACAGCGACCCCCGCTTTCTTTCCCCGCCATAGCGTCCTGGGTCTTTTCCTCGGTATGATCGCCCTCGTCGCCGGTTTTAGCCCCGTAGCCGGCGCCATGGACTGGCGCACGCCCGTGGATCTGGTGGTGGTGGAAAAATCCAGCAAGCGCCTGGTGCTGATGCACAATGGAAAAGCGGTCAGGGAGTATCCGGTGGCCCTGGGGCCCAATCCAAGGGGCCACAAGCGCCACGAGGGGGATGGACGAACCCCCGAGGGCCGATATCAACTGGATTGGCGCAACCCCGAGAGCAAGTTCTATCGCTCCATCCATATCTCCTACCCCAATGAGCGGGACCTGCAGTTCGCCCAAAGCCACAACCTCGACCCCGGCGGGCATATCATGATCCACGGCTCTCCGGACTGGGTCCCCTCCGACGACTGGGCCCGGCAATGGCTGTACCGGGAAAACTGGACGGAGGGTTGTATTGCCGTCACCAATGGCGCTATGGACGAAATATGGGCGGCGGTGAAGGACGGCACCCCCATCGAAATCCGGCCCTGAGACTCGGTGTCGGGGCGGATCGCCTGCCGGGCTATGATTCCCTGTCACTGGCACTGATAAAATCCAGAATCGGGCCCAGTTCGTTATGGATGTACCGAGGCGCCACGCACTCCTCGAGATGGCCGTCCAAGTGGCGTACGAACCGGCGCGCCGGCGGGGGCAGGGGGCGATCACCGTGACAGACCAGATACCAGTAGCTGCTCAGGGGAAACCCTTCCGCATCGACGACAGCCAGGTTTTCGGCACCCGCGGAAATGGTGTGCTCCGACAGCACCGCCAGCCCCAGTCCCTCGCCCACGCTTAGGCGTATCACCTCGTTGCTCTCGATCTGCATGGTGTTGGCCAGCCGGATGTCGTTGTCCCGCAACCAGCTCTCGAAAACCAGCCGGGTGGCGCTGCCGGGCTCCCGACTCAGAAATCGTTCGCCGGCCAGTTCCGAGACGGGCACCTGCCGGCGCGCCGCCGCCCAGTGCTCCTGCGGGGCGATCAGAACCAGGGGGTTGGCCAGGAAACGGCCCGCCAGGGTCTTCTCTCCAACAGGGGGATGACTGAAAAAATACAGGTCGTCGGCGTCCTGGCGATAGCGTTCGAGGACATGGCCCCGATTGCCGATATTGATGGTGATCTCCACGTTCGGGTAATCCCGGTAGAAGGGAACCAGCAGCCGTGGGAGGATATATTTGGCGGTGGTCACGACACCGATGCTGAATCGCCCCCGACTGCCCGCCCGGACCTGGTCCACGAAGTCGCCAAAATCGCTGAACCGGTTGAGCACATCCCGGGCCGCCCGGAACAACTCCTCGCCGGCCCGGGTGGGCCGCACTCCCCCGGCGCGCCCTTCCAGAATATCCGTGCCCACCGCCTCGGCGAGACGCTTGAGTTGTTGCGAGACGGTGGGCTGGGTGAGGTGGAGCCGTGCAGCGGCCCGGGAAACAGAACCGAGCCGGACCACTTCCACGTAGACCTGCAGAAGGCGGAACGAGAGATGACGAACGTTCATAGATGATTATCTATAAAGTAAGAGCCAATAATTAATTAGGCACTATATCTCAATACCATGACAATAACCCGACTTACACAACAGGAAGGGCATCATGCCGGATATTGTCGTCACTTTCTTCATCCTGGGGATTATCGCCGGGATAGCGCGCTCCGACCTGCAGGTCCCCAAGGCCGCCTACGATACCCTGAGTATCCTGCTGATGCTGACCATCGGCCTCAAGGGCGGCCTGGCCCTGCACGGGCGCCTGGATATGGCGCTGGTGCCACAGCTGGCGGCTATCGCCATTCTGGGCGGGCTCATCCCCCTGGCCTGTTATCCGGTGCTGCGGCGCCTTGTTCGGCTCGATAGTGCCAACAGCGCCAGTATCGCCGCGCACTATGGCTCCGTGAGCGCCGGTACGTTCGCCGTGGCCCTTGCCTACGGCCAGTCCCGGGGTCTGGATATCGCGCCGGAAGCCACCCTCTATCTGGTGCTGATGGAACTGCCCGCCATCATTGTTGCCATCATTCTCTACCGCCGCGTGTCCGGCTCCCGGAGTGAGCTTCCGGCGGTACTCCATGAGGCCTTTACCAGCCGCGGTGTTATACTGCTCGCCGGCGGTGTACTCATCGGTTATCTGTACGGTGCCGATGGCGGCGGATCCGTGGCCCCCCTGTTCCTGACGGCTTTCAAGGGGCTGTTGGCGCTGTTTCTGCTGGAAATGGGTCTATGTACCGCCAGGTACCTGTTCCCCTTTCCCTGGCAGCACTGGCGATTAATAGGGTTTGCCCTGGCGGCACCTTTTGTTTTAGCCTTCGCGGGCGCCGCGACCGGCCACCTGTTGGGCCTGTCGGAGGGGTCGGCGCTGATACTGGCAACCCTCACCGCCAGCGCCTCCTATATCGCGGCACCGGCGGCGATACGCGGAGCCATTAAAGAGGCCGATATCGGTCTCGCCATGTTTGTTTCACTGGGGATAACCTTTCCGCTCAACGTCATGGTGGGCATTCCCCTTTATCACCGGCTCATCGCCTGGATGGGCTGAGGTTTGTGGAGAAACCGATGCAACCGAAAGTGGCCATCATCATGGGCTCGAAAAGCGACTGGCCAACCATGGAAGCCGCCGTGGAAATTCTGGACAGGCTTGGCGTTGATCATCAGGTGGAAGTGGTCTCGGCCCACCGGACACCGGACAAACTGATGAGTTTTGCCACCGGCGCCGTCGACCGCGGCCTGGAAGTCATTATTGCCGGCGCCGGCGGTGCCGCCCACCTGCCGGGCATGATCGCCGCCAAGACCCGCCTGCCGGTGCTGGGTGTGCCCGTGCAAAGCAAGGCCCTCAACGGGCTGGACAGCCTTCTGTCCATCGTCCAGATGCCCAGGGGCGTCGCCGTGGGCACCCTCGCCATCGGCACCTCGGGCGCCTTCAATGCCGGGCTCCTGGCCGCCCAGATACTGGCCAACAGCGACACCGAGCTCGCCGCGCGTCTGGACAGTTTCCGCCGCCAGCAGACCGAGGCCGTTCTCGACAATCCGGACCCCAGGCAGTGAGCACCATCTGGGTACTCGGCAATGGGCAGTTGGGTGCCATGATGCGCCATGCCGGCCTGCCCCTGGCTATGGATGTACGGCCGGTGAGCTTTGCGCCCGAGGCTCCGGTGCCCGATATGGCGCCGGATGATCTGGTTACCGCGGAGATCGAGCACTGGCCCGAGACCGACGCCACCCGTCGCCTCGCCGATCATCCCAATTTCGTCAATCGTCCGGTTTTTGGCCGCCTGGCGGACCGCCTGCCCCAGAAACAGCTCCTCGATGATCTGGCTATCGACACAGCCCCATGGCGTGCGGTGGATACAACCCTGGATTGCCACACGCTTTTCCGGGAACTGGGGGACAGGGTCCTGCTCAAGCGCCGCCGCGGGGGTTACGACGGCAAGGGACAGTCATGGCTGGACCCTCGGGAAGGAACCATTCCCGACGACTGGCGCGGCGCCGCCATTGCCGAACGCGGAATCCCCTTCGACGAGGAGCTCTCCTTGGTGGGAGCCCGGGATCGCCAGGGCCGCCTGTATTTTTATCCTCTTGCCCTGAACCTCCATGTGGGCGGCCCTCTGCATGCCTCCCTGGCGGGCCTGGACCGCCTTGCCCCCCTTCAACAGCAGGCCGAAACCATGCTCGGCCGGATTCTCGGGGAACTGGACTACGTGGGCGTGATGGCAATGGAATGCTTCCGCCTCGGCGAACGGCTCATGGTTAACGAACTGGCGCCCCGGGTGCACAACAGCGGCCACTGGACCCAGGCCGGCGCCAGCATCAGCCAGTTTGAACTGCACCTGCGCGCGGTGGCGGGCCTGCCCATGGCCACCCCGGCGGTAAAAGGCCCGACTGTCATGATCAATCTCCTGGGCACCGACCGCAACGACGCCTGGCTGAGCATTCCCCAGGCCGAGCTCTACTGGTACGGCAAGACAGTCCGGCCGGGGCGCAAGGTCGGACACATCAATTTTTGCTCAGGTGGCCGGGCGTCCCTGGAGTCGCCATTATCGGCTCTGCGCGACCTGTTGCCCGACCGCTACGGCCGGGTCATTGACTGGGTGCGGGACAACCTGAAAGGGGAAGCCGCCTGAAGGATTTCCTTGATGGCAGCCAAGGCGTTCATTAAGCTGGAACGAATCAGTCGCGCAATGACTCCAGTGGCATTACACTAAAGACATAAGACATAGGAGGTAACAGGTGGCCGAAAGAGAAAACCTGCTGGTTGTGGTCGACCCCACGGCCGAGAATTTCCCCATCATCGACCGGGTTGTCAGTATCGCCAAGTACTTTCCCGACAACCCGCCCAAGGTAACCATCATGACCGCGGTGGATTACAGCCACGTGGATCCGGCCGCCACCAACGAGGCCGTCTACCGGGACGACGAATGGATCAAATCTCTGGCCGCACCGCTTCTCGAACTTGATATTGACCTCTCCCTGCGAATTTCGTGGAGCCAGGACTGGGCCGATTCGATCATGTATTCCGCCGAGAAAGTAGGGGCTACCTCCATCCTTTTGCCCCACCCAGGCCAGGAAGGGCGCCAGAAACTCAGCGATGAATTCTGGTATCTGGTGCGCAACGCCCAGCTCCCAATCGCCCTGTTCCAGTCCACCCGCACACCCGAGAAAAAGCCAATTGTGGTGGCCATGGACGTTCGGGACGAAAAAATCTCGGACCTGAACAAACGCATACTGGATTTCGGCAAGCTCGCCGGAAGCGAGTACGGATCATCGGTGCACCTGGTTCACGTCTATCAGGATTCCATGCAATACCCGGACCGGGCCAGGATCGTGGAGAAAACGGGCCTGCCCAATGAAAACATCCACTTCAAAATGGGCGATATCGGCGAGAAACTGGCGGAAGTGGTGGGCGAAATCGGGGCCGGCATGGTGGTCATCGGCGCCACCCGCCGCAGCGGTATACGCGCCGCGCTGCGAGGTCGCAAGATCAACAACATTATGCAGACCATCGACCACGATCTGGTGGTCATTGTATAGGGCATTCTGACGGGAAGGGATCCGGACGTTGGCCGGATTTCCCTGGCCCGCATAACCCGTCACCCTCGTTCACCGGCAACAAGGCGACGGCAAAGTCTTGCTGAAACAACGAGAACAATTCACCTCCCGACTGGGCTTTGTGCTCGCCGCCGCCGGCTCCGCCGTGGGGCTTGGCAATATCTGGGGCTTCCCCACCAATACCGCCAATGGCGGCGGTGCCGCCTTCGTGCTCATCTACCTGGTGCTGGCCTTTACCCTGGCCTATCCGGCCCTGATGGCGGAACTCACCATCGGCCGCCACACAAGGGCCAATATCGTCACCGCCCTGCAGGGGCTGTCACCCCGCCCCGGCGTGCGACTGACCGGGCGACTCGTGGGCAGTTACGGCATCCTGGTGGCCAGCCTGATTCTCTGCTTCTATTCCCTGGTGGCCGGCTGGATGGCCGCTAACCTTGCCTCATCAGGCGCCGCCCTGGCCGGACTCGACCGTCCCGCCGCCTGGCTGGCCAGGGACGGCGTGCCCCGCAATCTCCTGTTCGCCGGCCTGTTTTCCCTGATCACCGCCGGCGTCGTCAGCGAGGGCGTGAAGCACGGCATCGAGCGCTGGTCCTCCCGGCTGATGCCCACCCTGGTGGCATTGCTGGTGGCGCTAATAGGCTATGTGCTGACCCGGGACGGCGCCATTGCCGGCCTGACCGTGTATCTGTTGCCGGACTTCGCCCGTATAAGCTCCACGCTGGTGATCAGTGCGCTGGGGCAGGCCTTTTTCTCCCTGTCACTGGGCGTGGGCACCATGCTGGTTTACGGCTCCTACATCCGCGAGGGGGACAGCCTGCCGGCCACCGGGGCGATTGTAACGCTGGTGGATATCGGTGTGGCTTTCCTCGCCGGCCTGCTGATCATTCCGGCCATGTTCGCTGGCCGGGAACTGGGCGTGGAAATCTATGCCAACGGACAACTCCAGGCTGGCCCGGACCTGATATTCCGGGTGTTGCCGGCCCTGTTCGATTCGATGGGGCCACTGGGCAACGGGGTGGCAACGGCCTTCTTCGCTCTGATGACCATAGCCGCTCTGACTTCCTCCATTTCAATGCTCGAGGTGCCCGTCGCCTTGGCCACCGAGACCACGTCTCTGAACCGTAAAACCGCTGCCTGGCTGGTGGGGGGAATTATCTTCGCGGGAACAGCGACGATCGCGGTATTTTTCGATCCGCTTTTCGGCGCCGTGGTGACACTGACCACGGAATTCAGCCAACCACTGCTCGGCATTGCCCTGTGTCTGTTCGCCGGCTGGGCATTCAACCGAAACGCCCTTCTGGAAGAGATCCGGGCCGGGAACCCCGGTGCGCAAAAGACCCTGTTCTGGAAGGTCTGGCCCACCTACGTGCGCTATTTTTGCCCGCTGTTGATCGCCACGGTCTTTGTCCAGGCTATTTTTCTTTAGGGCCTGTTAACCCGATTGTTAGAGCCAGCGACTGTTCTTCGAGAACTGTCCGCGCAGGAATTCCATCTGGTCGCCAAGGATACGGCGCGAATTGATCAGCGCCAGGTATTCTGCATTGTTGGGCCTGTAGGGCAGCGCCACCAGATCCAGCGCGATATCCTCAAGCAGGAAATTGGCCTTGTGCTGGTTGCATCGCCGGCAGGCGGCAACCACGTTTTCCCAGCGATCCGTTCCACCCCGGGATACCGGCACGATGTGGTCCCGGGTGAGCTGTGCTGCCGGGAACTGACCGGCGCAGTACATGCACATGAAGCGGTCCCGTGCGAACAAGGCGGGATTGCTCAACGGGTAAGAGGTGCGCGGCCGGGCCAACTGCTCCCCACCACAGGCGATAATACTCGGCAAGTCCACCACGGTGCGCTCGCCGCTGAAGCGGGAAATGCCTCCCCGTACCCGCTGCACCACATCCCCCAGGCTCCACACCACCAGCTCTCTGGCATAGAGACAGACCGCGCTCTGCCAATCGAGCCATTCGATGGGCTGTCCCGCCAGATTAAGTCTGAGAATTTTCGGTGTCATCGCGCTTACCCCAACCCCGACAAAACACGCCCAAACAAAAAACCCCCGTCAGCGAATACTGACAGGGGCTCTTGACGCTTTGAAGACAGGTCTTTGCTCCGGCAGCCCGGGAACTCGACGTGCATGGTCGCCGGATGACGCGGCCTGGTCTGAATAAGGCTTTTGAAGGCGGCTCTCCCCCACACAACGAAGCACTTTGACGACATCATTCAACAAGCCGCTGGCCCTGTCAACCGGCAACTTAGGGCAATGGTTCGGGGGGCTGCCTGCTTACCAGGGGACGTTCCTCCGGATTGTGGTCACGCCTGCGGATTGCGGCCAAGTGGGGAGAGGGGGGATAACCCTGGGGAATCAAAAAAAATAAACGCCCCTCCACATCATGCAGAGGGGCGCAAAGCAGTATAGAAAGGTGTTGCTCTAACCCTGAACAACTGATCCACCATCGTCCCTGAGCCCAACATCCTTATTGTTCCCTGGTGGTGGTGCACGTCCCTGCGCATTAGCATCCATGCAGGAGACAATATACCCCCGCCCAGGCAAGGAGACTATTAGGAAATAACGGTTTTTTGTGTAGGATATTTCTTACACCATCAAATCTGCCGATTGACCGTTGCCCTCGCCGTGGGGTAGTGTTTCACCGAATCAAAAGGAGCTTTCCCGCCGTGGCGACCCGCAAAAAAGCCGTGGATTTTGAAGAAAACCTGTCGCGCCTTGAGGATCTTGTCGATGCCCTGGAGTCGGGCGACCTGAGTCTGGAGGAATCCCTCAAGGCCTTCGAAAACGGCATCAAGATGACCCGTGAATGCCAGAGCGCGCTCAAACAGGCGGAACAGAGAGTCGAGGTTTTGACCCGCACGGGCGACGGAAAGATGGAAACCGCCCCATTCGACGACCTCGCCAGCGAGTAATGGGCGGCCCATCCACTCTCTTCCTGGCCGATTGCCGGGAACGCGTCGATTCCCGTTTACAGACGCTGTTTTCCGGCCTCAGCGATAGCCGCCTCAACCGGGCCATGCACTACAGCGTCTTCAACGGCGGCAAACGCGTGCGCCCGGCGCTCTGCTATGCCGCCGCCCGGGCCGTGGCGGGCGCCAACAAGGGAACCGATCTTGCCGCCTGCGCACTGGAGTTGATACACGCCTACTCCCTGGTCCACGACGATCTGCCGGCCATGGACGACGACGACCTGCGTCGCGGCAAGCCCACCTGCCATATCGCCTTCGACGAAGCCACCGCAATCCTGGTGGGCGACGGCCTTCAGGCTTTGGCCTTCCGGGTATTGTCGGAGAGCGGCAGCATTGAGCCCCGACAAAGCCTCGAACTGATCCGACTGCTGGCGGATGCTGCCGGCAGCGAGGGCATGGTGGCCGGTCAGGCCATCGATCTGGGTGCCGTCGACAGCCTCCTGTCGGAGACGCAGCTGGAGGATATGCACAAGCGCAAGACCGGCGCCATGATAACTGCAAGCGTGTTGATGGGCGCCGTTTCCACGGGATCAGCCACGGACTCCCAACTTCAGGCCCTGCGCCAGTACGGCGATGCGGTGGGCCTTGCTTTCCAGGTCCGGGATGACATTCTCGATGTGGAGGCGGACACGGCCCGACTGGGTAAGCGTCAGGGCGCCGACCGCGCCCGCAACAAGCCAACCTACACCTCGGTACTCGGCCTTGACGGTGCTCGCCGGAAACTGTCCGCCCTTCGCGAGGCGGGGATAGAAGCCCTGTCCGGGTTCGGCGAGGCGGCCGATGACCTGCGCCTGATGGCCCGCTATATCATCGACCGGGCGTTCTGATCTCCCATCCAGCCGGGGCCTTGCGCCCGCCCCAAACATCCGGGTTTTCCCGGGGCTTTTTTTCCGCCGCGTCATCAACTAATTTTGTGTAGAATTACTGGTTTCCCAACTCCGCCGCCCCCGCAATGCCCGAGAAATTTACCGAAATACCGCTGGAGCGCCCGCACACGCCCCTGCTGGACCAGGTGTCCACGCCGGCGGATATGCGCACCTTCACCGAGGAGGAGCTGGTCAGGCTCGCGGACGAACTGCGTGCCCATCTGCTCTACTCCGTGGGCAAAAGCGGTGGCCACTTCGGTGCCGGCCTGGGGGTCGTGGAGCTGACCGTGGCCCTGCACAGGGTGTTCAATACACCCACCGACCGCCTGGTCTGGGACGTGGGCCACCAGGCCTACCCCCACAAGATCCTTACCGGTCGCCGCCAGGCACTGATGGATGTGCGCAAGGAGGAAGGCATTTCGGGCTTCCCGAAGCGCAGCGAAAGCAAGTTCGACACCTTTGGCGTGGGCCATTCCAGCACGTCCATCAGTGCCGCCCTGGGCATGGCCATCGCGGCCCGGATGGACCGGCTGGACCGCCGCGTGGTGGCCGTGATCGGCGACGGCGCCATGACCGCGGGCATGGCCTTCGAGGCCATCAATCACGCAGCCCATACCGACGCTCGCCTGCTGGTGGTGCTTAACGACAACAACATGTCGATTTCCCGCAATGTCGGTGGGCTGGCCACCTATTTTTCCAAGATCTGGTCGAGCCGGACCTACAACAACATTCGCGAGGGCGGCAAGAAGGTGCTCAAGGCCATTCCTTCCGCCGCCGCCTTCGTGCGCAAGACCGAGGAACACCTCAAGGCCATGGTGGCTCCCGGCATCGTCTTCGAGGAACTGGGATTTAACTATATCGGCCCCATCGACGGCCACGATCTTCCCTTGCTGCTGCAAACCCTCGACAACCTCAAGGACCTGAATGAGCCGGTCCTGCTGCACACCATCACCCGCAAGGGCCAGGGCTTCCTCCCTGCCGAGGACGACCCCATCGGCTATCACGCCCTCAACAAGATCGAGCCCAAGCCTGAGCCAGGAACACCCCCGGCCAAGCCCAAGGGGCCCAAGTACCAGCAGGTTTTCGGCGACTGGCTCTGCGACATGGCCGAGGCGGACGACCGCCTGGTGGGTATCACGCCCGCCATGTGCGAAGGGTCCGGAATGAAAGCTTTCTCGGAGCGCTTCCCCGAGCGCTTCCACGATGTCGCCATCGCCGAACAGCACGCCCTGACCTTTGCCGCAGGCCTCGCCTGTGAGGGCAAGAAACCGGTAGTGGCCATTTACTCCACTTTTTTGCAGCGGGCCTACGACCAGCTTATACACGATGTTGCGCTGCAGGATCTGGATGTGCTGTTCGGCATCGACCGGGCCGGCGTGGTGGGCGAGGACGGCGCCACTCACGCGGGCAGTTTCGATTTGAGCTACCTGCGCTGCGTACCCAACATGGTGGTCATGGCGCCCTCTGATGAAAACGAGGCTCGTCGGATGCTCTATACCGGCTACCGCTATCCGGGCCCCGCCGCGGTGCGCTATCCCCGGGGCACAGGGCCGGGAACGGCTATCGAAGAGGCAATGACGGCCCTGCCCCTGGGTCAGGGCGTTATCCGGCGCCAGGGCCGGGGTGTGGCGATTCTCAACTTCGGGGCCCTGCTGACCGCCGCCCTGTCGGCGGGGGAGGCAATCAATGCAACGGTTGCGGATATGCGCTTCGTCAAACCCCTGGACAGGGGCCTGGTGGACGACCTGGCCGCCCGGCATGAACTACTGGTGACTGTCGAGGACAACGTGGTCATGGGCGGCGCCGGTGCCGCGGTGAGCGAGCACCTGGCGATGATGGAGACGGTGGTTCCGATCCTGCACCTGGGCCTGCCGGACCGTTTTATCGAACATGCCACGCGCAATGCCCAGCTGGCCGAGGCGGGACTGGACGCAGCAGGTATTCAATCGGCCATTAAGGACAGATTATCCCGCCTCAGGGCGGGACGCAGGGCCGCACCCTGACATAGGGAGACCAGCTCAGGCCCCGCCATTCCCCCACCAGCTTATATAAAACTGCCGGGCGGTACGGCCACTCTTTGTGGCCCTCGTCATGGCGAACTCCTTGGCGCGCCGGTGCAGTTCATCCCGATCAACACGGTGGTCGGCAAACAGGTAATCGACAATAGCCAGGTACTGCGCCAGGCTGTTGGGATGAAAAGATAGCCACAAACCGAAACGGTCGGCCAGGGAAAGTTTCTCCTCGACGGTATCGCCGTAGTGCAGTTCGCCGTCGACAATCCTGGTCTCGGCATTCTCGGCGCTGCGCTCGGGGATGAGATGGCGCCGATTGGAGGTGGCGTAGACCAGCACATTTTCCGGCGGCAACTCGATGGAACCTTCCAGAACGCTCTTCAGGTGTTTGTAGTGGGTCTCGCCCTCCTCGAAGGACAGGTCATCGCAGAAGATGATAAAACGATGGGGCACTTCCCGGAGATCGTCAACGATCTCGGGCAGATCCACCAGGTCGCTCTTGTCCATTTCGACAACCCGCAGACCCCGATTGGCGTACTCGTTGAGCAGCGCTTTTATCAACGAGGACTTCCCGGTTCCGCGGCTGCCCCAGAGCAGGGCGTTATGGGCGGGCTGCCGCGCCAGAAAGCGTTCGGTGTTGGCCACCAGTTCCCGTTTCTGCCGCTCCACGCCCAGCAGGTGTTCCAGGCGCACATGGTCCAGGCGCCGGACAGCCCGCAGGCGGCCGCTGCGCGGTCGCCAGACGGCAGCGGGTACGTTGTCCCAGTCAATGGTCATGGTCCTTTCCTCCCTAGCAGGTATAACCAGACAGCCAGATTGCCCAGGCCCTGGCCGAGGATGTTCGCGACCACATCGGTCCACTCGGCGAACCGGTAGCCGGTCCGGGATTGCAGCCACTCGATGCCCAGCCCGTACAGCAAAAGGCTCAGGTGCACCGGCAGTGACAGCGCGCGGCGGCCGTAGGCCAGCCAGCCCACACCGTAGAGGGCGGCGTAGGCGAGCGCATGGAGGGCCTTGTCCTGATAGGGAAAATGCGGCGTCCCGGCAACGGGCTGGAGCGCCAGCCACCCCACTATCAGCAACAGGGCGACAAAAACCAGCCGCCAGGGGCGAACGAACTTGTATCCGGAAACGAGCGGGGCCATGTCCGCGGGCGGGCGCAGGCGAGACGGGGCCGGCAACCGGGCCCGTCAGCCGTCCTTGAGAACCTCGACCAGGGAGTCGGTCAGGTGGTCGATGTTGGTTTCACTGATGCCGGCAATATTGACGCGGCTGGAGCCGACCATATAGATGCCGAATTCATCGCGCAGGCGCTGAATCCGCTCCTTGTCGATGCCCAGGAAGGAAAACATGCCAAACTGCTGTTCGATAAACGAAAAATCCCGGGGCGACCCCTTGTCGGCCATTTTCCTGACAAAGAGGGCGCGCAGCTCGTTCATACGATTGCGCATGGCCGTCAATTCTTCCTGCCAGGTCTGGCGCAGGTCGTCCTGCTGTAGCACCATGCCGGCAAGAAAGGCGCCGTGGGCCGGCGGCATGGAGTACATGGCCCGAGCCACATTGGTGGCGTGGGATTGCGCCGCTTTCGCCTTTTCGGCGCTCTGGGCGACAGACGTCAGGCTGCCGGTGCGCTCCCGGTACAGGCCGAAATTCTTGGAACAGGAACTGGCTATCAACACCTCGGGACACTTCTCCGCCACCAGGCGGACACCGGCGGCATCCTCGTCGAGCCCCTCGCCAAAGCCCTGGTAGGCCAGGTCGATAAACGGCAGCAGACCCTTGGCCACGACCAGATCCGCCAACTGACGCCACTCGGCGATGCCCAGGTCGGCGCCACAGGGGTTGTGGCAGCAGCCATGAACCAGAACCGCATCACCCGGCGAAGCGGCGTCCAGAGCCTCCAGCATTTCGGAAAAGAGCACGGTGCTACTTTCCTTGTCATAGTAGGGGAACGTGGCGATATTGACCCCCGCCCCCTTGAGAATGGGGGTATGGTTGGCCCAGGTCGGGTCGCCCACCCAGACCGTGGCATCGGCCTTGATACGTTTGATCAACTCGGCGCCGATGCGCAGGGCGCCGGTACCCCCCGGGGTCAGCACGGTGCTGGCGCGTCCGTCCACCATGGCCGGATGGTCGCGTCCCAGAACCAAGTCGAGGACGCCGGCATTGAACTCGGCGACGCCCACCTGGGGAATGTACGCCTTGGTGGTTTCTTCCTCGAGAAACTGCTTCTCCGCGGCTTTGACGGCCCTCATCACCGGCGTATCGCCCGACTCGTCGCGATAGACACCGACGCCCAGGTCGATTTTCTCGCTGCGCGGATCTTCCTGAAAAGCCAGGGAAAGGCCGAGAATGGGATCGGGGGGGAGCGCTTCAAGAGAATTTAACATGAGTCCTCGCTAAGGTCGTGAATGCCGGCGGCGGCACTGTACAGCTCAGCCGCCATTGGTGGCTTTAAACAATTGTATGCAATTCGCCGCGATGTTTCAGGCGGATTCAGCCCTCATCCGGGGCTTTTTTCCAATATCGATCCCCCTGCCGGCAAGCAGGCTGTCGAGCATATTAAGCCGCTCCAGCGTGCCCACGTCCCACCACTGGCCATCGTAGACCTCACCGGTAATGGACAATGCCCGGACGCTGCTTTGCAGGACGTCGCGCAAGGGGAATCTTTCCGAGGCGGCGGGATAAAGCGCGAATATCTCCGGGCGCATGACGCTGATGCCGCTGAATGTATAGGTCTTGCGCCCCCCGCCACAATCGGGATAGCCGACGCGGTCCAGTTCATCCAGCACAAAGTCGCCGCTGCGCTTAAAGGGAGGGTTGGGAACAAGGATCAGGCGGGCGTCGACCGCTTCGGGCCATTCCCTGGTCACCAGGCGCTCGAGGGGGTAATCCGTCCAGACGTCGCCATTGATAACCAGGAAGGGATCGGATCCGAGCAGGGGCAGCGCCCGCCGGATACCGCCGCCGGTTTCCAGGGGCTCTCGCTCCCGGGACCAGGCGACCCGCACACCGAACCGGCAGCCATCTCCCACGAAGGCTTCGATCTGCTCGCCGAGCCAGGACGTATTGATGACAATTTCGCGGACGCCGGCGGCCGCCAGGCGTTCGATATGGTACTGGATCAGCGGTTTGCCACCCACCGACAGCAGGGGCTTGGGCGTGGTTTCGGTAAGCGGCCTGAGCCGCTCACCAAAGCCGGCGGCGAGAATCATCGCTTTCATCGGTCATTCTCCTGCTGTTTCCCAGGGTTGATACCAGGGCTGCCGGTGCAGGGCGGGCACCAGCCTGTCACTGAACCAACGGTGAAATTCGCGAAATTCGGGATAGTGCCCGGCGACTTCCAGTGTATAGCGAACCACCAGCGGCAAGTCTTTCAGGTAGCCGTTCTTGTGGTCCCGAATCGACAATCTGGCGAAAATTCCCAGCACCTTCAAGTGCCGCTGGAGCCCCATCCAGTCGAACCAGAGTAGCCATTGAGCATCGTCGACGGCAGCGGTTTCATGCCTCCCCGGATATGCAAGTGCCCAGTGTGCCACCCGCTCGCGCGGCCAACGAATATAGCAATCCTTGAGCAGGGATACCAGATCATAGGTGACCGGACCGGTCACCGCGTCCTGGAAATCGACGACACCCACATCGTCGCCCAGGTCCAGCAAGTTACGGGAGTGGTAATCCCGGTGAACCACGGCGCGGGGTTGCGCCAGGGCCGACGCCACCAGTCGCGCAAAAAGAGATTCGATCAAGTCGCGCTCGCCGTCATCGAGTGTCATGCCCAGAAGTTCGCCAACAAACCAGCGCGGGAAAAGACTCATCTCGTCGCGCAGCAGCCTCTCGCCGTAGGGCGGGAACAGGGTTTCGTCCACCGGCAAGGCCTGAATGGCTGCCAGGGTGTTGAGGGCGCGCCCATAGAGCCCGTCCGCGGAAGACTCGTTCAAGAGCGGCAGGTAAAGCGCATCCCCCAGGTCTTCCAGAAGCAGGAAGCCGTGCCGGTAATCCACGGCGAAAATTTCCGGCACGTGGACACTCCCCGCCCGCAGCGACAACCCCTTGCGCACAAAGGAAAGGCTGTCCTCGTGCTCCGGCGGCGCGCACACCGCAATCAGGGAAGGCTGGGTATTGGTTCGATAGTAACTCCGGAAGCCGGCATCGCCGGCAACGGGATGCAAGCTCAAAGACGGGGCCTGCGCGACTCCCGCAGGCAAAAAAGACTGCACCCATTGCGCCAATGTCTTTGTATTGTCTCTCATGACTGTCCGGCCTGGTCGCCACTGCAAAAACCGGCCCCCATTCTACCCCGTATAAAGCGGGCCACACAGGGCAGGCGATTGGCCCTTCGTGGCGCCTGGAATCATCCACACCTCCATCGCCCGCGTACGGTTCCCTGTTACCGGAACGAATATTGGCCGGGAGGGCGCGAGGCGGGTAAACTTGCGCTACCATAGCGAGCCTCAACAAAGGGCCTGGCGGAAACGGATAGTATGACGTCGAGGCAGGAAACCGGTCGGAAACCGGCTTCGTCGCAGACGACGCCTCGGCCGGCAAGGGATCGACAGACTGATACGAATCGAGCAGAAAACTCCATGGGTTCCCAATTCAACCACAACCATAAGCCTCTCTATACAGCCCTGTACAAGCACCTGTTCCTGTCCCTGGGGGTCGCCGCTTTGGCGCCCGGGGCCCTGGCGGCCGAGGCAGCGCACCAGGAGTGGTCTTGCCGGGCCGACGCCGAAGGCCGATGGGTCTGTCGCGAAATCACCGTGCCCGGACCCGACTTTCCGCGCCCGGTACGCCGGGAGCCGGTCCGGGAGCCAACGGAAGAGCCGCGCATCAATCTGGCCCGAAACCTGGACTGGATCGAGGCCGAGCAACTCACCGAGGCGGAAAAGGCGCGCATGCGGGAAAACTGCTGCGGCGCCTATGTCGAGCCGGAGCGCAATTACCCCGAAGCCGATGTGGATCCTGATGAAGCTTCCATGCGAGTCAGCGCAACCACTACCGAAGCCAGGGGAAACATCGCCAACCTGGACGGTGATGTCCAGGTCTCCCAGGGTTATCGTCAGGTGCGCAGCAACCACGCCACCGTCAACCAGGAAACCCGGATGGTGGACCTGGACGGCAATGTCCAGTTCCGGGAACCGGGCCTGCTGCTCATCGGCGAGCACGCGAGGGTCAATATCGATACCGGCGAGGTGGAGGTGGACAACGCCCGGTTCGTGATGCACGAATCAGGCGTTCGCGGCACTGCCGAACACCTGGAGCGTTCAGACAGCAACATCATCTACGTGGATAACGCCACATACACCACCTGCGAACCGCGCAACAATGCCTGGCGACTGGCGGCCACGGACGTAAAGATCGACTCCCCCCGGGGGGTCGCCACAGCCCGCAACGTGCGCCTCCAGGTCAAGGATGTACCCGTTCTCTATCTGCCCTGGATACGCTACCCGATCAGTGACAACCGGGCCACGGGCCTGCTGTTTCCCTACTTCTCCACCGGCAATGAAAACGGCATCGACTATTCCCAGCCCATTTACCTGAACCTGGCACCGAATTACGACGCCACCGTAACGCCACGGTACGTCCAGGAGCGGGGCGCCATGGTGGAACTGGAAACGCGGCACCTGTCCCGCTGGGGACGGACCGCTGTCTCCGGCGGCTATCTCTGGGACGACGACGGCGGCGACCTGAGTGAGGACGAAAAAAACGCCGACGGCACGTTGCCCTACGAGGGCGAGAGCCGCTGGCTGGTCAATGTGGATCACCGGGGCGGCCTCGGTTACCGCTGGCGGACTCGAATCGATTACACCGACGTCAGCGACGATGATTACTTCCGGGATCTGGATAACACCACCCTGCAAGTCAACAGCCAGAGCCACCTGAACCAGGAAATCCACACCGGCTATGTCACTGATCACTGGGTATTCGGCGTCACCGGCCAACAGTTCGAAACCATCATCCAGGACGGCCGCAAGCAGTACAAGCAGCTGCCCCGTGTGGATGCCGACGGCCATTACCGGTTCGACGCGCTCGACCTGGTGCTCGACGTGGACCAGCACTACGTGGTCTTCGACCACACGGACGACCAGGACCTGAACACCGGCGGCCTGTTTACCCGGGATACCGAGAACACGACGGTCACCGGCTCCCGCCTGCGTGCCGACTATGCCCTGACCTGGGACAAGGAATGGCTGTGGGGCTTTTTCAAGCCTGCGGCCAAGGCCAAGTACATCAGTTACGACCTGGACAACCCCCTGATCGGAAGGGACGACGACAGCCCCGACGTCTTCGTGCCCGTGGGTTCCCTGGACACCGGCCTCTATTTCGAGCGCAACACGACCTGGATCGGGAACTTCATCCAGACCCTCGAACCCCGTGTCTACTACCTGTATTCCGAGTACGAGGACCAAAGCGCCATCCCCGATTTCGATACGTCAGAACTGACCTTCAGCTACCAGCAACTGTTCCGGGATGACCGTTTCTCCGGTGGCGACCGCATCGGTGATTCCGAGCAGGTCACTTTCGGCCTGACCACGCGCCTGCTGGACCCCGACAGCGGCAGCGAACGCTTTCGCGCGAGCATCGGCCAGATCTACTATCTCGATGAGCGCCGGGTGAGCCTGCGCAGCAACCAGGCCGCGGAACTGGGCCGGGACGAATCGGCCATCGCCGCCGAGCTGGGCGCCCGGTTCTGGAACAACTGGCGCCTGCAAAGCGATTTGCTGTACGACGAAAAGGACGGTCTTGTCGATAAGGGCAGTATTGCCCTGCGCTACCGGGACAACCAGGAAGCCATTTTCAACCTGGCCTATCGCTATACCCGCCAGGGTGTCATCTTCCGGGATGTGGACGGCGATGGCTTTCCCGATGAAAACAACACCGATATCGACCAGGTGGACCTTTCCTTTGTCCTGCCGGTGGCGGACAACTGGAAGCTACTGGGCCGCTGGAACCACGATCTCAACGGCAGTCAGGAACTCGAAGTCTTTGCCGGACTCGAATACTCAAGCTGTTGCTGGCGCGCCAGCGTTATCGCCCGGCGCTGGATCGAACGGGACGATAACCTCATTCTGCAACAGCTGGAAGAACTGGACCACAATAGCGGCATCTTTTTCCAGATACAGTTCAAAGGACTGGGAGGTACCGGCTCGAGGGTGGACAACATCCTGAGCGACGGCATCTACGGCTACGAAATCCCGGAATATTAATTCACGATCAATCTCGAGGGGCTCATATCTCTCATGCGCGCACTACTGCTTATCACGGCCTGCCTTATCGCCGCATGGCCACTGCATGCCGAAGTAAAACTTCTCGACAGCATCGCTGCCGTGGTCGACAACGACGTCGTCATGACCAGCGAGCTGGAAGAGCGCACCGAGGCTATTTACCGGCGTATCCGGGAATCCGGCAATGACGCGCCATCGCGGGAGGCCCTCAAGGAACAGGTCCTCGAACGCCTGATTCTCGAACGCATCCAGCTGAACATGGCGGACCGGGCGGGGGTGCGTATCGGCGACGACGAACTCAACCAGGCACTGGCCAACATCGCGGAGCGCCAGGGTATGACCCTGGACCAGTTCATCGCCCAGGTGGGCCAGGAAGGCCTGTCCCTCCACCAGATCAAGGAGCAGATCCGGAACGAAATGCTGATATCCCGGGTGCAACAGGCTCAGGTCAACCGCCGCATCCGGGTCTCGGAACAGGAGGTGGATAATTTTCTCGAGTCCGAAGAGGGCAGAACGATCACCTCACCCGAGGTGCATCTGGGGCACATCCTGCTGCCACTGTCGTCCGGCGCCAGCAAGGAGCGGGTGGCTGAAGTCCGCGCCAGGGCCGATGACCTGATCGCACAACTGCAGGCGGGCGCCAACTTCGACAATCTGGCCATTACCCACTCTGCGGGCCAGCAGGCACTCCAGGGCGGTGACCTGGGCTGGCGCAAGACCAACCAGCTTCCCGACGTCTTCATCGAGCCGGTCAGGGCGCTGGAGCCCGACGCTATCAGCGCCCCCATCCGCAGCGACGCGGGTTTCCACATCCTCAAGCTACATGAGCGCCGGGGCAGTGGTGAGCAGATAATCCAGCAGAGCAAGGTCCGCCATATCCTGCTCAAGCCCAACGAAATTCGCGACGACGAAGAGACACGCAGGCAACTCGCCGACATTGCCGAACGGATTCGCCAGGGCGCCGACTTCGGGGAGCTGGCCAAGGAATACTCCGAGGATATCGGTTCGGCCCTCAACGGCGGCGACGTGGGCTGGTCACTGCCCGGCAAATTCGTACCCAGATTCGAAGAGGTCATCGACAATACCGATAAGGGCGAAGTCAGCGATCCCTTCCGCACCCAGTTTGGCTGGCACATTATCGAGGTTACCGACCAGCGCCGGCAGGACTTCAGCGAGGATATCAAGCGCAACCAGGCCAGGAATATTCTCCGCGAGCGCAAGTTCGAGGAAGAACTCCAGATCTGGCTGCAGGAGATCCGCGACGAAGCCTATGTGGAGACCAAGATCTAGCCCGATGCGACTCGCGGTCACACCCGGCGAACCGGCGGGGATAGGTCCGGATCTGTTCATTCAACTGGTCCAGGAAGGCTTTCCCTGCGAACTGGTGGCCTACGCCGACCCCGGCCTGCTGGAGGACCGGGCCCGGCAGCTTGGCCTGCCCCTCAGGTTGCGCGAAGCCACGGGTGCCGCTCTGGCGCCCGGAGAACTCGCCATCGACCCCGTCCGCCTGCACGGAGCCTGCCGCACCGGCATTGCCGACAGGATCAACGCCGCCTATGTGCTTGAGTGCCTCGAGACCGCTCTAGCGGACACCCTGTCCGGTCATTGCCAGGCCCTGGTTACGGGCCCGGTCCACAAGGCCGTCATCAACGACGCCGGTATCCCCTTTAGCGGCCACACCGAATTTCTTGCCGAACGGACACAGACATCCCGCGTGGTAATGATGCTCGCCACCGAGGGCCTGCGTGTGGCCCTGGCGACCACTCACCTGCCGCTGGCCGCGGTTCCGGGCGCCATCACCGGCAAACTCCTGACCGAGGTGTTGACGATCCTCGATGCCGACCTCAAACGCTGGTTCGGCCTTGAGCGACCCCGCATACTGGTCTGCGGCCTCAATCCGCACGCCGGCGAGGGGGGACATCTCGGGCGCGAAGAGATCGAAATCATCGAACCCGCGCTGGATAACTGCCGCCGCTCGGGTATGGATCTGATCGGGCCCATGCCCGCCGACACGGTGTTTACGCCCAAGCATCTGGACAGCGCCGATGCAGTACTTGCCATGTATCACGACCAGGGATTGCCGGTCCTCAAATACAAGGGCTTTGGCGCCGCCGTCAATATCACCCTGGGCCTGCCCATTATCCGGACCTCCGTGGATCACGGTACCGCCCTCGACCTGGCGGGCACCGGTCGCGCCAATACCGGCAGCCTCGCCACCGCTGTCGACAGCGCGCTGGACATGGCGTCGCGGGCCCGGAGGTGATGGCATGACCGAGGTCCGCCATCATCGCGCCCGCAAGCGGTTCGGCCAGAATTTCCTGGTGGACCCCAATATTATCGACAAGATCGTCGGTGCTCTGGCACCCGGGGAGAACGACAACCTTATCGAAATCGGCCCCGGCCAGGGTGCCCTGACGGAACCCCTGCTGGCGACAACGCCGTGTCTGCAAGTGATCGAGGTGGACCGGGACCTTGCCGCGGACCTGCGCAAGCGTTTTGGCGGGCACCCGGGATTTCGCCTCTACGAGGGCGACGCGCTGGCCTTCGATTTCGGAAAGCTCGGAACAGCGGAACAGCCGCTGCGGGTGGTGGGCAACCTTCCCTACAATATTTCCACCCCCTTACTCTTTCATTTGCTGAACTATGAATCCGTCATCGGGGATATGCACTTTATGCTCCAGCGGGAAGTGGTGGACCGGATGACGGCGGGACCGGGCTCGAAAACCTATGGCCGCCTGGGCATCATCGCCCAGTATCACTGCCGAATCGACTTCCTGTTCCCGGTGCCTGCGACCTGCTTTCGCCCCGTACCCCAGGTCGAGTCCGCCATCGTCAGGCTTGTGCCCCACCGGCAAAAACCGTACCTGGCGCAGGACCCGGTATTTTTCCGAAAAGTCGTCAAACTGGCCTTCCAGCAACGCCGTAAAACCCTGCGCAATGCCCTAAAACCGCTGATGGATTCGTCCCGTTTAAATGAACTGGATATCGATCTCAACGCCCGACCGGAGACCTTGTCCGTCAGCGACTTCGTCCACCTGAGCAACAGAATACTGACGCTGAAATGACAGATCCCGATATCGCCATCACGGTCAAGACCCGTTACCTGGCCAAACAGTCCCAACCGGAAGAACTGCGCCACGCCTTCGCCTACGACATCACCATAGAAAACCGTTCCCCGAAGCCCGTCACCCTCCTCAGCCGACACTGGATTATTATCGACGGCAACGAAAAGCGGCGGGAAGTGAAGGGCGAGGGTGTCGTCGGCGAGCAGCCCCGCATCGAGCCGGGCGCCCGGCACAACTATACCAGCGGCGTGATTCTGGAAACGCCGGTGGGGACCATGGAGGGGGCTTACCGGATGCAATGCGATGACGGCGGCACTTTCGACGCCCCCATCAGTCCTTTCCTCCTGGCGGCTCCCGGCGCCATCAACTGAAGGAGGCACGGGAAGCATGACCGTTTATGCCGTTGGCGACATCCAGGGTTGCCTGGACTGCCTTGAAAGGCTCCTTGGGGAAGTTCATTTCTCGCCGGGACAGGACCAGCTCTGGGCCGTGGGAGACCTGGTCAATCGGGGTCCCCGTTCACTGGATACCCTGCGCTTCTGCCGCCGGCTGGGTGACAGCTTTCGAACCGTCCTGGGGAATCACGACCTGCACTTATTGTCGGTGGCCCATGGTTTCCGCTCTCCTTCCCACAGGGATACCCTCGCGCCTGTCCTCAATGCCCCCGACCGGAAAGACCTGATCGAATGGTTGCATCACCAACCGCTTTTTTTCCGGGAGCGCGGATTTGGTGTGGTCCATGCCGGTATACCACCACAATGGACCTCGGCCGAGGCAGTGGAACGCTCCCGGGAGGTTGAATATCTCCTCAGGGGTCCGCGGGCATCGACATTCCTGAAGCATATGTATGGCAATGAGCCCGACCAGTGGCGGGATGACCTGGAGGGCCCCGAGCGCTGGCGCCTGATCACCAACTATTTCACCCGGATGCGCTTTTGCGACAGGCAGGGTCGCCTGGAACTGCATGCCAAGGGGAGCCCCGAACAGCCACCAGCGGGCTTCGCGCCCTGGTTCGCCCACGACAACCGCAAGAGTGCCGGCGACAACATCATTTTTGGCCACTGGGCATCCCTGGAGGGCAACCTCCGTCACCCTCACCTGTTTCCCCTGGACACGGGCTGTGTCTGGGGCGGGCGCATGCGTCTGATGAACCTGCAGACCCGCCATTTCAGCCATGCCCGTTGTGCTCCCGGCGGACGCCCTGCCTGACCCGAGAAACCATAAAAAAACCGGGGAAGACCCCGGTTTTCTTTGGACAAAAAAGACCGACCCGGAGTTTACTCCTCGGCGGTCTCCTCTTCCAGGTCCTCTTCCTCCACTACCGGGCGGTCCACCAGTTCGACATAGGCCATGGGGGCGCTGTCGCCGGTGCGGTAGCCGCACTTGAGGATGCGCAGATAACCGCCGGGACGTGATTCGTAACGCGGTCCCAGTTCGCCGAAAAGCTTGCCCACGGCATCCTTGTTGCGAAGCCGGCTGAATGCAAGGCGGCGGTTGGCCACATTGTCGGATTTTGCCAGTGTGATCAACGGCTCGGCAAAGCGCCGCAGTTCCTTGGCCTTGGGCAGCGTGGTCTTGATGACCTCGCGCTCCACCAACGAAGCCGTCATATTGCGAAACATGGCGCGGCGATGGGTGCCGGTCCGGTTCAGTTTGCGGCCACTGTAACGATGACGCATAGCTCTAATTCCTCAAACGGTTGCTATCACAGCAATGTTTTTTCGCCGGGATCGGTCCCGGTATCTTAAATATTTTCGCCTTCTTTCTTGAGGCTCGCCGGCGGCCAGTTTTCCAGGCGCATTCCAAGGGATAAACCTCGGGAAGCCAGAACATCCTTGATCTCGGTCAGGGACTTCTTGCCCAGATTGGGCGTCTTGAGCAATTCCACCTCGGTACGCTGAATAAGGTCGCCGATATAGTAAATGCTTTCCGCCTTCAGGCAATTGGCGGAGCGTACGGTCAGCTCGAGATCGTCCACCGGACGCAGGAGTATGGGGTCGATTTCCTCTTGCCGCTCCTCCGGCTCGGCTTTGCGCTCGCTCTCCAGATCAACAAAAACCGCCAACTGCTGTTGAAGAATGGTCGCCGCCCGGCGAATGGCTTCTTCGGGATCGATGGTACCGTTGGTCTGCAGATCCAGCACCAGCTTGTCCAGGTCCGTACGCTGCTCCACCCGGGCACTTTCGACAGTGTAGGCAACCCGGCTGATGGGGCTGAAGGTGGCGTCCAGGTGCAGGCGGCCGATGGCACGGGTTTCCTCTTCGTCCAGTTCGCGTGTATCGGCGGGCTGGTAACCGCGGCCGCGTTGGACCCGAAGACGCATGTCCAGTTCGGCGTTGCCGGTGATAGTGGCAATGACATGCTCCGGATTCATGATCTCGACGTTGCTGTCGGCCTGGATATCGCCGGCAGTAACGGGGCCCTTTCCTTTCTTCTTGAGCGTCAGTTCAACCTCGTCCTTGCCGTGCAGGACGATGGCCACGCCTTTCAGGTTGAGAAGGATTTCGATAACGTCTTCCTGTACGCCCTCGATGGAGCTGTACTCGTGTTCGACGCCCTCGATCTCGGCCTCGACGATAGCGCACCCCGGCATGGAGGAGAGCAGGATACGACGCAGGGCATTACCCAGGGTATGACCGTAGCCACGCTCCAGGGGTTCCAGCACAACCTTGGCTCGATTGGGCCCCTGTTCGGTGACATCGATCGAGCGGGGAGTGAGAAGTTCTGTCGCTGATGTTTGCATACAAATACCTGTCTGGCGTCACCTGGCTTGAGCTTTACTTGGAGTAAAGCTCGACGATCAAGCTTTCATTGATTTCCGCGGGGAGCTCGCTGCGGTCGGGAGCGCGCTTGTAGATACCTTCCAGCTTGTTGGCGTCCACCTCGATCCAGTCAACCCCACCACGCTGACCTGCCAATTGCATGGCCGACTGAATGCGCAATTGATTTTTTGCCCGCTCACGGATACTGACCACATCGTCGGGTTGAACCTGGTAGGAAGGAATATTGACCTTTTTGCCATTGACCAGGATAGAGCTGTGAGCCACTAGCTGGCGAGCTTCGGCGCGGGTAGAACCAAAGCCCATACGGTAGACGACGTTATCGAGCCGGGATTCGAGAAAATTCAGCAGGTTTTCGCCGGTGGAGCCTTTTTGCTTGGCAGCCCGCTTGTAGTAGTTGCGGAACTGCTTTTCGAGAACCCCGTAGAGCCGCCGAACCTTTTGCTTCTCGCGCAACTGAATGCCGTAGTCGGAAATTCGGGTACGACGCTGCCCGTGTTGCCCCGGAGCGCTTTCGGCTCGGCACTTGGATTCGAGCGGACGGATTCCGCTTTTCAGGAACAGGTCGGTTCCTTCGCGGCGCGACAGCTTACAAGTCGGTCCGGTGTATCTTGCCATCTTTGTCTTCCTCGTTACACGCGACGTTTCTTGGGAGGACGACACCCATTGTGGGGAATAGGCGTCACGTCGGTAATATTGGTGATCTTGAAGCCGGCGTTGTTCAGGGAGCGCACGGCTGACTCGCGACCGGGGCCGGGGCCCTTGACACAGACGTCGAGGTTTTTCACACCGTATTCCTGGGCGGCGAGACCGGCCCGCTCCGCCGCGACCTGAGCAGCAAACGGGGTACTCTTGCGGGAGCCCCGGAAGCCGGAACCGCCGGACGTGGCCCAACTCAGGGCATTGCCCTGGCGATCGGTAATAGTGATGATGGTGTTGTTGAAGGACGCATGGACATGCGCGATCCCATCGACCACATTGCGCTTGATTTTCTTGCGACTCGCTTTACTCGGTGTCTTGGCCATACTGTTTCCTGACTCGCTGGATCACAGCCGTATCGACGGCTGCTTATCTCTTGATTGGCTTGCGGGGACCTTTCCGGGTCCGGGCGTTGGTTTTGGTGCGCTGCCCGCGCACGGGGAGGTTGCGACGGTGACGCAACCCACGGAAGCAGCCCAGGTCCATGAGCCGCTTTATGCTCATGCTCACTTCCCGCCGCAAATCGCCCTCGACACTATGTTTGGCGACTTCGTTACGAACGGAATCGAGCTGCTCCTCGGAGAGCTCTGCAACCTTTATGTCTTCAGCAATACCCGCCGAAGCACATATTTGTTTGGCAGTGGTTTTGCCAATCCCGTAAACATAGGTCAGGGAGACCACGGCGTGCTTGTTGTCGGGGATATTGACACCGGAAATACGGGCCATTCAAATTTCTCCACTTAATTTACCAATTCTGCGTCACCGGCTCGCCCCAAACCGCTGTTGGCGGAAAAAGGCGCAGCAGGATAGCCTTATAAGCAACAAAAATCAATCAACCGTTTAGCCCTGACGCTGCTTGTGGCGGGGTTCTGCGCTACAGATTACCCGCACGGCGCCCTTTCGCTTGATAATCTTGCAGTTGCGGCACATCTTCTTGACCGATGCTCTCACTTTCATTTCATCACCTCTGATTACGCAATCTAGCGGATTCCGCCGCCGTATCCTTTCAAGTTGGCCTTCTTCATCAGGGAATCGTACTGGTGTGACATCAGGTGGGACTGCACCTGCGCCATGAAGTCCATGGTCACCACCACCGCGATCAACAACGAGGTACCCCCCAGATAGAAAGGCACGTTGAAGTAGACGTTGAGAAACTGGGGCAACAGGCAGACACCCGCGATATAAAGACCGCCAATGACTGTCAGCCGGGTCACCACACTGTCGACATACTTGGCAGTTTGCTCGCCGGGACGGATACCGGGCAGGTAGGCCCCGCCTTTTTTCAGGTTGTCGGCGATTTCCCGCGGGTTGAACATCAGTGCCGTATAGAAAAAGCAGAAAAAGATGATCAACCCGGCAAACAACAGGATATGCAGGGGCTGCCCCGGTCCCAGGAAAAGTGCCACGTCCTGGAGCCAACTGGGTGCGTCGGCGCCCTGGCCAAACCAGGTGGCGATAGTGGACGGGAACAGCAGCAGGCTGCTGGCAAAAATCGCCGGGATCACCCCCGCCATGTTGACCTTGAGTGGCAGATGGCTCTGCTGGGGGCCCCCGTAGGCACGGCGACCCTGCTGCCGCTGGGCATAATTGACTGTGATACGCCGCTGCCCCCGCTCAATGAACACCACGAAGTAGATAACCGCAATGGCAATGACGGCGATCATCAGCACTGCCAGGATATGCAGATCGCCCTGCCGCGCCGACTCGAAGGCCTGGCCGATGGCGCCGGGCAGGCCCGCGACAATACCGGCGAAAATCAGCATGGAAATACCGTTGCCAACACCCCGTTCGGTGATCTGCTCGCCCAGCCACATCATGAATACCGCACCGGTGACCAGAGAGACGATGGCAATCAGGTAGAAGGAAAAATCGGACATATAGGCCAGGCCCTGTCCGGCAAGACCCACGGCCATGCCGGTGCCCTGCACCGTCGCCAGCAGCACGGTACCGTACCGGGTGTACTGATTGATCTTGCGCCGCCCCGCGTCGCCTTCCTTTTTCAACTGCTCCAGCGAAGGGGTTACCGCCGTGAGCAGTTGCATGATAATCGACGCCGAAATATAGGGCATGATGCCCAACGCCAGGATACTCATCCGCTCCAGGGCACCGCCCGAGAACATATTGAACAGCCCCAGAATCGTGCCCTGGTTCTGACTGAACATGGCAGCCAGGCGGTCGGGATCGATACCGGGCACCGGGATATGGGTGCCGATCCGGTAGATCACGATCGCCAGCAACAAAAAGCGAAGGCGAGCCCATAGCTCGCCCAAGCCTTTCTGATTTCCCTGTTGGGTGGTCCCGGGTTTGGCCATCGGATTATCCGTTACGCTTCAACTTTGCCGCCAGCGGACTCGATAGCGGCGCGGGCCCCTTTGGTAACGCCCAAGCCCCTGACAGTGACGGCCTTGGTGAGTTCGCCGGAAGCGAACACCTTGGCGCGCTCGATGCGTGCAGAGATCAAACCGGCCTTGCGCAGCGCCTCGAGATCGGCCACGTCGCCGTCGATGTTGTTGAGTTCCGAAAGGCGGATTTCGGCGCTGACGCGAGCCATGCGCGAATTGAAGCCAAACTTGGGCAACCGTTTCTGGAGCGGCATTTGCCCACCCTCGAAACCCGGCTTCACGGTGCCGCCGGAACGGGCTTTCTGCCCTTTATGGCCGCGACCCGACGTCTTGCCCAGACCGCTGCCGATACCGCGACCGACACGTTTGCCTTCCTTGATCCGGCCCGGCGCCGGACTCAGTGTATTCAAGCGCATTATCACTCTCCGTCGACCTGAACGAGGTAATTGACTTTGTTGATCATGCCGCGCACGGCCGGGGTATCTTCCAGCTCGACCGTGTGGCCGATACGCCGAAGTCCGAGCCCGCCAATGCAGGCCTTGTGATCCCTTGATCGACCATTGGAGCTGCGTACCTGTGTAACCTTGATTGTCTTAGCCTTAGCCATTGTCGTATCCCGTCCTAATAAACACCCGGACTCAGTCCAGGATTTCCTCCACGGGCTTGCCCCGCTTGGCGGCAACTTCTTCCGGGGAACGCATGCGCCGCAGACCGTTAAAGGTGGCGCGCACCACGTTGACCGGATTGGTGGAGCCGTAGCACTTGGCCAGAACATTGTGCACGCCCGCCAATTCCAATACTGAGCGCATCGCGCCCCCGGCAATAACACCGGTACCATCGGAGGCCGGCTGCATGTAGACCTTGGAAGCGCCGTGAATACCCTTCATCGGGTACTGAATGGTTGAACCGTTCAACTCCACGTCGATCATGTTGCGGCGAGCCGCTTCCATGGCTTTCTGGATCGCCAGAGGCACCTCGCGGGCCTTGCCGCGACCAAAACCGACGCGGCCCTTGCCGTCGCCCACGACCGTCAGCGCGGTGAAGGCAAAGATACGCCCGCCTTTGACTGTCTTGGCTACCCGGTTCACCTGAACCAGTTTTTCCATCAGCCCTTCGTTGGGATCAACTTCTCTGGGATTGTTCGCCATGTTTAAACCTTTAGAATTTCAGACCACCTTCGCGGGCGGCATCTGCCAATGCCTTGACCCGACCGTGATATTTAAAGCCGCTGCGGTCGAAGGAGACGGATTCGACACCCGCTTCCTTGGCGCGCGTGGCCACCAGTTCACCCACGGCACGGGCAGCATCGATATTGCCCGTTTTGCCGCTGCGCAGGGACTCGTCCAGCGTCGACGCGCTGGCCAGCACCTTGTCGCCCTCGGGCGAAATCACCTGGGCATAGATGTGCCGGGGCGTACGGTGGATCGACAGCCTTGTAGCACCCTGCTCGCGCATTTTGGCGCGGGCGCGGCGAGCACGTCGAAGGCGGGTAAACTTTTTGTCTTTCATAGTCAGGACCTACTACTTTTTCTTGGCTTCTTTCCGACGGATCTGCTCGTCGGCGTAGCGAATACCCTTACCCTTGTAGGGTTCGGGAGGCCGGAAACTGCGAATTTCCGCCGCCGCCTGACCGAGGAGCTGCTTGTCGGCAGCCTTAAGAACAATTTCGGTTTGACTGGGGGTTTCCGCCGTCACACCTTCCGGCAGTTCATACTCCACCGGATGGGAAAAACCCAGCGTCAGGTTCAACTTTTTGCCCTGAGCCTGGGCCCGGTAACCGACACCCACCAGTTGCAACCGCTTCTCGAAACCCTGGCTGACACCCACCACCAGGCTGTTGACCAGAGCACGGACAGTGCCCGCCAGGGCGACAAACTTCTGCCCCTTGCTTTTGGGGGCAAACGTCAACACGTTGTCGTCCTGGTTGATCGACACAGCGGGATTGACGGGAATCGTCAGGTTGCCCTTGCTGCCCTTCACTGAAATCTCGGCACCGTCGAGCTTGACCTCCACACCGGAGGGTAGCTGGATCGGGCTGTTCGCAATTCTAGACATCTCGCTATCTCTTCGAAAAAGCCAGTTAGAAAACTGTGCAAAGAACCTCGCCACCGATACCGGCGGCACGCGCGGCGCGGTCTGTCATAACGCCCTTGCTGGTAGACACGATCGCCACACCCAGGCCGGCGCGCACCTTAGGCAATTCCTGGGCACCGGCATAATAACGCAGGCCCGGACGGCTGGACCGCTGGATTTCCTCGATGACCGGCCGACCCTGAAAGTATTTCAGTTCGATTTCGAGTTGGGGTTTCTTGTCACCGGTTACCTGGTAATCGGCTATGTAGCCCTCTTCCTTCAAAACGTTCGCCACCGCTATCTTCAGCTTGGAAGACGGCATGCTGACCGAGGTTTTATCCCGGCCGTGGGCGTTGCGAATGCGCGTGAGCATATCCGCCAGTGAATCTTGCATACTCATTCTATTGGCTCCTCAACCCTTACCAGCTGGACTTCACCAGCCCGGGTACATCGCCGCGCATCGCCGCTTCGCGCAGCTTGTTGCGGCACAGACCGAATTTGCGGTAGACGGCATGGGGCCGTCCGGTGATACGGCATCGCCGCTGCTGGCGCACAGGGCTGGCATCGCGCGGCAGTTTCTGAAGTTTTTCCTGCGCTTCCATGCGCTGCTCATCACTGCTGCTTGCGCTTTTAATGACGGCTTTGAGCTCTTCGCGCTTGGCAGCATATTTCCGAGCTGTTTTTTGGCGCTTGAGTTCACGCTCGATCATTGATCGTTTGGCCATAATCCTGTTACCTCAACCTTTCAGGGGGAAGTTGAACGCCCGAAGCAACGCTCGCCCTTCATCGTCGTTTTGCGCGGTGGTCGTGATGGTGATATCGAGACCGCGTACCGTGTCGACCTTGTCGTATTCGATTTCCGGGAAAATGATCTGCTCGTTGACGCCCATGGCGAAATTGCCTTGCCCGTCAAACGATTTCGGGCTGATTCCCCGGAAGTCCCGGATGCGGGGAATGGCAATACTGATCAGCCTTTCCAGAAATTCGTACATACGCTCCCGGCGCAGCGTCACCTTACAGCCGATGGGCCAGCCGTCGCGGATCTTGAACCCTGCAATGGATTTACGCGCCTTCGTCACGATCGGCTTCTGCCCGGCGATCAACGTCATGTCGCCAACGGCATTTTCCAGGATCTTCTTGTCCGCCACGGCTTCACCGACACCCATGTTGAGGGTGATCTTGGTGATGCGCGGCACTTGCATCACGTTGTCGAGACCCAGTTCATCCTTGAGCCTGGGCGCGATCTCGGTTCTGTAAACTTCTTTAAGCCTTGCCATTTCAATTTACCCTGTCAGGCGTCAACGGTTGCGCCGTTGGATTTGAAAACCCGCACTTTTTTGCCATCGTCGCCAACTTTGAAACCGACGCGATCGGCCCGCTTGGTCTCGGGATTGAAGAGGGCCACATTTGAGACATGAATCGATGCCTCTTTCTCCACGATACCACCCTGAACACCCAGTTGCGGATTGGGTTTCTGGTGCTTCTTGACCATCTGCACGCCGGAAACCAGTATGCGGTCGTTATCCAGGACCTTCAGGACTTTGCCCCGCTTGCCCTTGTCTTTTCCAGAGAGAACGACAACTTCGTCGTTACGCTTGATCTTGTTCATCGCCATGGTTTATCGACCTCCGGCTCAGAGCACTTCGGGTGCCAGAGAAATAATTTTCATGAATTTGTCGCCGCGCAGTTCGCGGGTCACGGGGCCGAAAATACGGGTCCCAACCGGAGCGAGCTGGTTGTTGAGCAAAACCGCGGCGTTGTCGTCGAACCGTATAATGCTGCCATCCTGGCGACGAACCCCTTTCTTGGTCCGGACTACAACGGCGCTCATCACCTGGCCCTTCTTGACCTTTCCGCGGGGAATAGCTTCCTTGACGGACACCTTGATGACATCGCCAACGGCGGCATACCGGCGGTGGGAACCGCCCAGCACCTTGATGCACATTACCCGCCGTGCACCGCTGTTGTCCGCAACATCCAGATAGCTCTGTGTTTGTATCATTGTCGTTTCGCTCCGAAACTTCTAGTATCCGGCGGAATCAGATTTCGCCGGCTTTCTCAACCACTTCAACCAGTGCCCAGGACTTGGTCTTGGAAAAGGGGCGTGTCTCCCTGATGGTGACCAGATCCCCGATATGGCACTGATTGTCCTCGTCATGCGCCTTGATCTTGCTCGACCGGCTGATGATCTTGCCATAGACCGGATGCTTCACACGGCGTTCAATGCGAACCGTGATGGTTTTATCCATTTTGTCGCTCACGACCTTGCCGGCCAGCGTACGCGCGGTTTTTTCACCCATCTCAGTTACCTGCTTTCTCTCTCAGCACGGTTTTGATACGTGCAATATTGTTGCGGACTTCCTTCAACCTGTGAGGTTGTCCCAATTGGCCTGTCGTATGCTGCATGCCGAGCTTGAACTGGCTTTCCAGTTCCGCGTGGAGTGCACCTTGCAGCTCTTCAACGGATTTTTCACGAAGTTCAGACGCTTTCATCACATCACCGACCGTTTAACAAAGGTTGTCGTCACGGGCAACTTGGCAGCGGCCAGCGTGAACGCTTCCCGGGCCAGCTCTTCGGATACCCCTTCCATCTCGTAGAGAACCTTGCCCGGCTGTATCTGGGCAACCCAGTAGGAGACGCTGCCCTTACCTTTACCCTGCCGGACTTCCAGCGGTTTTTCGGTAATGGGCTTGTCGGGAAACACCCGAATCCAGATTTTGCCCCCGCGCTTGATGTGGCGGGTCATGGCCCGGCGCGCAGCCTCGATCTGACGCGCCGTAATGCGGCCGCGACCGGTGGCCTTGAGACCGAACTCACCAAAGCTCACCTTGTTGCCTCGCTGCGCCAGACCGCGATTGCGGCCTTTCATCTGTTTGCGGAATTTCGTACGTTTCGGTTGCAGCATGTCGCTCGACCCTTATTCGCAAATCACTTCTTGGCCTTCGGTTGCTCGGCTTCCTGACCGCCGAGAACCTCGCCTTTGAAAATCCAAACCTTGACGCCGATGATGCCGTAGGTTGTTTTTGCCTCGGCGGTGGCGTAATCGATATCGGCGCGCAGCGTGTGCAGGGGCACCCGGCCTTCCCGGTACCACTCGGTGCGGGCGATTTCAGCGCCGCCGAGCCGGCCGCCCACCTGAATTCTGATGCCGCCCGCACCCTGGCGCATGGCGTTCTGCACGGCACGCTTCATGGCGCGGCGGAACATGACCCGGCGCTCCAGCTGTTGGGCGACGTTCTGGGCCACGAGCGCGGCATCCAAGTCCGGCTTGCGCACTTCCTCGATATTGATGTGGACGGGGACACCCATCTGCGCGGCCACGGCCTGGCGCAGCTTGTCGACATCTTCACCCTTCTTGCCAATAACCACACCCGGACGCGCCGTGTGAATGGTGATCCGGGCCGACTCGGCGGGACGCTCGATCTCAACGCGACTGACGGAGGCATGGGCGAGCTTCTTTTCGATGAAGTCACGCACCTTCAGGTCGGCGTTCAGCCGATCAGCATACTCTTTGCCCCTGGCGTACCAGGTGGACCGATGCTTTTTGACGATACCGAGGCGAATCCCGGTTGGATGTACTTTCTGACCCATGAATGGTCTCCTAAAATCCCCTTGCCCTAGTCGGCAACTTTCACTGTGACGTGACAGGTGCGCTTGAAAATGCGGTCGGCGCGGCCTTTGGCCCGCGGCTTGATCCGCTTCATGGTCATCCCTTCATCGACATAGATCGTCGATACGCGCAATTCGTCCACGTCCGCGCCTTCATTATGCTCGGCGTTGGCGATGGCCGACTCGAGCACCTTCTTGATGATGGCCGCGGCCTTGCGGGAGCTGAAGGCCAGGATATCCAGCGCATCCTCAACGCCTTTGCCGCGAATCTGGTCGGCCACCAGGCGTGCCTTCTGGGCTGACAACCGGGCTCCGCGTAATTTTGCTGCTACTTCCACCGTTCAATACCTCACTTAACCGCGCCTAGCGCTTGCCCTTCTTGTCCGCTACGTGACCACGATAGGTACGGGTCGCGGCGAATTCACCCAGCTTGTGACCCACCATCTCTTCGTTGATGTAGATGGGCATGTGCTGACGGCCGTTGTGTATGGCTATGGTCAGGCCCACCATCTCCGGCAACACCATGGAACGGCGCGACCAGGTTTTGATGGGGCGCTTGTCACCTTGCTCCGCCGCCTGTTCGACTTTCTTGAGAAGGTGCAAGTCGATGAACGGACCTTTTTTCAGAGAGCGTGGCACTGTAGTTTCCTCTTCCTGTATCTGGCTTACCGGACCGCCGTTATTTGCCGCGGCGGCGGACGATCATATTGGTGGTGCGCTTGTTCTTGCGAGTCTTGTAACCCTTGGTGGGAACACCCCACGGGGTTACCGGGTGACGACCGCCCGAAGTACGGCCCTCACCGCCACCGTGCGGGTGGTCCACCGGGTTCATGGCAACACCGCGAACGGTAGGCCTGACGCCGCGCCAGCGCTTGGCGCCGGCCTTGCCCAGGGAGCGAAGGCTGTGTTCGCTGTTGGAAACCTCACCAATGGTCGCACGGCACTCGGACGGCACCTTGCGCATTTCGCCGCTGCGCAGACGGACCGTGGCATAGCGACCTTCACGGGCCACCAACTGGACGGCGGCGCCGGCGCTTCGAGCCATCTGTGCGCCCTTGCCCGGCTTCATCTCGACACAGTGGATAACGGTACCCACCGGAATATTGCGCAACGGCAGGGTATTGCCGACTTTAATCGGTGCAGCCTGACCGGACAGGATCTGGTCGCCGGCTTTGAGCCCCCTGGGCGCGACAATGTACCGGCGCTCGCCGTCACGGTAACAGGCCAGGGCGATATAGGCGGTACGGTTGGGGTCGTACTCCAGCCGCTCGATTCGCGCCGGCACGCCGTCCTTGTCCCGCTTGAAATCGATGATGCGGTAATGCTGCTTGTGGCCGCCGCCAACGTGCCGGGTGGTGATCCGGCCGGTGTTATTGCGGCCGCCGGTCCGGGATTTCTTGTCGAGCAGGGGCGCGTAGGGTTCGCCCTTGTGCAGGTCGGGATTGACGACGCTGACAACAAAACGACGACCGGGCGATGTTGGCTTTCTCTTGACTGCTGGCATCTCATCAACCCCTTATTCAGCGGCTACAAAGTCAATTTCTTGACCCTGCGCCAGACGTACATAGGCTTTTTTCCAGTCGGACTGCCGGCCTACGCCATAACGTGTGCGCCGGGTCTTGCCGCGGCAATTGGCAACGCGGACGTCCTCGACCTGGACATTAAAGAGCTTCTGTACCGCGGCCTTCACTTCGCGCTTGTTCGCGTCGCGGGCAACCTTGAATACATACTGATTGCTTTGGTCGGCTACCAGAGACGCCTTTTCCGACACGTGCGGCCCGACCAGCACCTTGAAGATGCGCTCCTGATTCATCCCAGCATCTCCTCAACTTTCTTCAGCGCCGGCACGGTGACCAGCACTTTTTCAAAACCAATCAGGCTGACCGGATCGACGCCGACCACGTCGCGCACGTCAACCTTGTGCAGGTTTCGCGACGACAGGTACAGGTTACGATCCACCTCTTCGGTGAGGATCAGCACATTGTCGAGACCGTACTGGTCGAGCTTGCTGACCAGGCCCTTCGTCTTGGGCTCTTCGACGGCGAACTCCTCAACCACCACCAGGCGCTCCTGGCGAGCCAGCTCGGAGAAAATGGAACGCAAAGCGGCGCGGTACATTTTCTTGTTGAGCTTCTGGCTGTGGTCCTGGGTCCTGGCGGCGAAAGTGACGCCCCCGGAACGCCAGATGGGGCTGCGGATGGTGCCCGCACGCGCCCGCCCTGTGCCCTTTTGGCGCCAGGGCTTCTTGCCGCCACCGGAGACTTCGGCACGGGTTTTCTGTGCCCGGGTTCCCTGTCGGGCACCGGCCAGAAACGCGGTGACCGCCTGGTGGACAAGATCCTGGTTAAACTCTTTTCCGAAAGCCACATCGGAAACCGTGACGGTTCCGGCGTTACCTTGCGGGCTTGCAATATTCAGTTCCATAGGTTGATCCCCTTAGGCCTTCACCGCGGGGCGAACGACGACGTCGCCACCGGGAGCGCCTGGAACAGCGCCTTTGATCAACAACAGGTTGCGCTCCGCATCGACGCGGACAACCTCGAGATTCTGGACGGTGACGCGCTCGGCACCCATATGTCCGGCCATCTTCTTGCCCTTGAACACCCGGCCCGGGGTCTGGTTCTGACCAATGGAGCCCGGCGCCCGGTGGGACAGGGAGTTGCCGTGGGTGGCATCCTGGGTCCGGAAATTCCAGCGCTTGACGACACCGGCATAGCCCTTGCCTTTGGAAACTCCGGTGACGTCAACGACCTGCCCGGCCTCGAAGCGGTCCACGGAAAGCGTGGAGCCCACTTCGAACTGCTCGTCACTGTTGTCGAGGCGGAACTCCCAGAGCCCGCGACCGGCTTCGACACCGGCCTTGGCGTAGTGGCCAGCGGCCGCTTTATTGACACGGGAGGCGCGACGGTTTCCGGTCGTGACCTGGAGACCTTCGTAGCCGTCGGTGTCTGCTGTTTTGACCCGGGTTACCCGATTGGGATCAACTTCAATCACGGTAACCGGTATAGAGATTCCGTCGTCAGTAAAGACGCGTGTCATGCCGCACTTGCGGCCGACGATTCCAACACTCATTTTTGTAACCTCTCAGTGTACGGGGCTTTTACCCGCTATGGCCGCCCATTTCAGAGCGTTACACAACCCCTCGCGGGGGCCAGGCTTACCTGCTTAGCCGAGACTGATTTGCACGTCCACGCCGGCGGCGAGGTCCAGCTTCATCAGGGCATCGACCGTTTTTTCGGTCGGCTCGACGATATCAAGCAGTCGCTTGTGGGTGCGAATTTCATATTGATCCCGCGCGTCCTTGTTGACGTGGGGGGAAATCAGCACTGTGTATTTTTCCTTTCGAGTCGGCATGGGAATGGGGCCACGAATCTGGGCACCGGTCCGTTTGGCCGTCTCCACGATTTCTTGCGTCGAGGCGTCGATCAGCTTGTGATCGAACGCCTTGAGGCGAATCCTAATACGTTGATTCTGCATGGAATCAAGAACTCCGGTAATCTTCGATTTCCCGCTTCTGCCGGAAACCCCTCGAAAAAGGAGGCGAGATTCTAATGGCGCCCCAGAGGAGTGTCAAGCGAAAAGCACTGTGAATCTGCCGATTGCCGGCAACAAAAAGGGCAGATCCATCCGGCCCAGGCAAAAAAGGGCCTCCTGAGAGGCCCTTTCCGCAGCCCGGGGGCACTTACTCGATAATCTTGGCGACGACGCCCGCGCCCACGGTACGACCGCCTTCGCGAACCGCAAAGCGCAGGCCATCTTCCATGGCGATGG
>MRWG01001286.1_pt1 | contig 64598 bp, 60 predicted proteins | sample 1013341 | NCBI WGS metagenome assembly MRWG01 (sample SAMN06117577, study PRJNA244670) | biofilm metagenome | biome: Water; feature: Cathode Biofilm; material: Biofilm; isolation source: microbial consortium enriched at the cathode of a solar microbial fuel cell | place: USA: District of Columbia ...
AACAAACGGCTGAACACCTCGAACCACGAAATCGATCTTTGCCAGATCTATGGTCTTGGCGAGGAAACCACCTCGTTTTTACGGGAAGGTGCTTTTCTGAACTCCCGGCAGACGCCCGTCGGCGAACTGCCACCGCTGCTCGCGGGCCCGGATCTGGCAGTCAAAGCCGAGTTTGCCGGTATTCATTTCATGCCGATGTGGGCAACGACCTTCCTGGGGGCTGATCCGGAATGGGGCGCGGCGAAAAAGCTTCGGGAACTCCTGGCCGGTATCGGGGATTGGGCCGTCACGCCGGAGCGCTGGAAATGCCACTATGCGGCCGGCCTGGAACGGGCCAATTCCACGATCCTCTACAGCGCGCTCAACACGATCTTCCTGCGCGAGCACAACCGTCTCGCGCGCGAGATCGGCAAACGGAACCCGCACTTCGGTCCGGACCGCGTCTTCGAAACGGCCCGCAACATCAACATCGTCAAGCTGCTCAAGGTCATCATCGAGGACTATATCAACCACCTTGCCAATTCGCCGTTCAAGATCTTCGTGGAGCCTGGCGATGCGGACAAGCGCCTGTGGTACCGCACCAACCGGATCTCGCTGGAATTCGACCTGCTTTACCGCTGGCATGCCATGGTTCCGGATCGGTTCCTGTTCCAGGGCGAGGTACTGGAGAACGAGAATTTCCGCTTCAACAACACGATCATCGAAAAACACGGCGTCGAGGCGGTCATTGATGCGGCGGCAAGCCAGCGGGCAGGCAAGCTGACCCTTCACAACACCCCGTTCTTCCTGCAAGGCGCGGAAGAGCGCACGCTGGCGTTTGCCCGCAGGTTCCGGCTCGCCCCCTTCAACGCCTACCGCGCCTCCTGGAAGCTGCGTCCGTACGACAGTTTCCTGGAACTGACCGGAGGCGACGCCGGTCTGGCGGGAGAGCTGGAAGCACTCTATCCCGACTGGAACGGCGTGCGCGGCATCGATCGGGTCGATCTTCCCATCGGACTGCTGGCAGAAGACCAGATGCGGGCGCGCCCCCTGCCGCCCCTGCTTCTGGCCATGGTTGGGTCCGACGCCTTCTCCCAGGCACTCACCAACCCGCTTCTGGCAAAGAATATCTTCGGTCCGGAGGTCTTCACCGAGTATGGCATGACGGAAATCGAGGCGACGTCCACCTTCCAGAACATTGTCGATCTCAACGTTGCCGCCAACGCCAGAAGGCCGAATGCGAATTTCACCATCAACAAGGACACGCTTCTGACCTGGCCAGGCTGATATCCCTGGCCGGCTTCCCCGCTGCACAAGCTTTACGAACGCAGAATTGCGCCGGCAAAATTTGCAAAGCCTGCCCGAAAGGCTATCGTGAAGTGCTGTGTCAAGGGAGGATGACATGCGCGACCTTGAACATGTGAGTGAAATCGACCGCGTATTGAAGGGGTACGAGACCGGCAGGGATGGGCTGGTGTCGGAAAGCTGGCGGCGCTGTGTCCAGACGTACGGCATGGATCCGGCGCGTCCGGAACCGGCACATATCGTCACCGAGCAGCAACTGCGCGAACATCAGGAGCAGTCCGAGCGGTTGATCGCGACGGCTCGTTCCGGCCTGCGCACCCTGTTCAAGCAGGTGGCCGGGCACAACTACGTACTGCTGCTGGCCGATGCCAAGGGTGTGTGCGTCGACTTCTTTGGCGATCCTCGGTTCGAGGACGATCTCCGGCAGGCGGGCCTTTATCTCGGGTCCGACTGGTCCGAGGATCTTGCGGGAACCTGCGGTGTCGGCTCCTGCATCGTGACGGGGGAAGCCGTCACGATCCACCAGAGCGATCACTTCGGGCTGTCGCATACACCGCTGTCCTGTACGGCGGCCCCCATCTACGACACCTGCGGCAAGCTGGCGGCGGTTCTGGATATTTCCCTCCTGCGCTCCCCAAGCCCGAAATCGAGCCAGAACCTCGCGATGAACCTGGTGAAGGCTTCCACTCGCCGGGTCGAGATGGCCAACCTGATGGCGACCACGCGCAAGGAATGGGTCTTGCGCTTCTCGACATCGCCGGAGTTTCTGGAAGTCGATCCGGAAGCCGCCATCGCCCTGGACGACAGCGGACGGATAACAGGAATGACGCACGGCGCACTCGCCTGTCTGGCCCCGACCGGTTCCACAGACCTCATAGGTAGCCGGATCGACATGTACCTGGACCTGGATGTCGACGATCTGCCGTCCCTGATGCGAGGCCGCCCGGCGGAAGATCGGGTTCTGCGCCGGCGCGACGGTGGTGGGTTATACGGTCATGCCATCGCTCCGCAAGCCGCTCGCATGGCACGCAGCCCCGTTTCCGGGACCTTGCCCACGCCGCTGCGCGGCATCTGCGGGCAGGATGCGACGCTGTCGCAGGTGGTGTCGAAAGTTGCCCGGCTTGCACCAACGCAGGTTCCCATCCTGCTGTCTGGCGAAACCGGAACGGGCAAGGAATATCTGGCAAGGGCCATCCATGTTCTGGGTCCGGCCGACCGGTCGTTCCATACGCTCTGCTGTTCCGCTCTGAAACCGGAAAAGGTTGGCGCCTTGTCTGACGCTGCAGCCGGAACGCTGTTCCTGCGCGGGATCGAAGATCTTGATAAGGCGGGCCAGGCTGCCTTGCTTGCCTTGCTGGAACATCGAAGTGACCTTCGCGTGGTGGCCACCACGCGGCAGGATCCGGCAGGTTCCACAAGCATCCGCGCACTGCGGCCGGAACTCTATTTCAGGCTTGCCGGGTCTCTCATCCGGATCCCGCCACTCCGGCACCGCCAGGATTTCGACTGGCTGGTCGATCGCCTGTTGCGACGCTCTCCGCGGGACCTGCGCCTGTCACCTTCGGCACGCGCCGAACTCAGCGGCCGGCATTGGCCGGGCAACATCCGTGAACTCGCGACCTTGCTGGATGTCGCGACAGCGCTTGCAGAAACCGATGTGATCGACCTTACCGATCTGCCGCAGGCGTCTCTGTCCAGACGCGTCGAAACCGATCCGAAACAGGATCTGGAAGCACTTCTGGACGCCTGTGGCTGGAACATGTCCCAGGTTGCCCGAAGGCTTGGCGTCAATCGGTCGACGGTGCTCCGGCGGATGCGCTCTCTCGGCCTGGAGCCACACCCCTACCCGCGTGCATGACTATCTGTTGCGTCCTGTTGCGTGCGCAACAGCAAACGGAGTTTCTGCCCCTTAACGTCATCAATTGACGGGCGTTCCATGGAAAAATGCAGGGGCGCTCTGCATTGTTTCCTCCATAAACAGGGAGGAACTGGAATGCTCGACAAACCATTGGTTCACGAGACCGAGACTTTTCTCAACACTTTCGGCAAGGCGCTGGAAGACGGCAAGATCGACGCTGCAACGGACATGTTCCTGGACGATTGCTACTGGCGGGACCTGATTGCCTTTACCTGGAACATCAAGACCGTCGAGGGCAAGGATCAGGTCCGCGACATGCTGGAAAAGCAACTGGCCTCCACCGGGCCGAGCAACTGGCGCATCGCGGAAGGCGAAATACCGACGAAAGAGGGCGATGTCGTCACGGCCTGGATTCAGTTCGATACCGAACGGGCCCGCTGCTTCGGCCTGATCCGGCTGAAAGGCGGCAAGATCTGGACCCTGCTGACAACCATGGCCGAGCTGAAGGGCCATGAGGAGCCAAAGGGTTTCAACCGGCCGCTGGGGGCCAAGCACGGCGCCAGCAAGCACCGCACCAGCTGGAAGGAGGAGCGCGAGCGTGAACTGGCGGACCTCGGCTACAAGACCCAACCATATTGCCTGATCATCGGCGGCGGCCAGGGCGGCATCGCGCTCGGCGCGCGCCTGAGGCAGCTCGGTGTGCCCACCATCATCGTGGAAAAGAATGACCGGCCCGGCGACAGCTGGCGCAACCGCTACAAGTCCCTCTGCCTGCATGATCCCGTCTGGTACGACCACCTGCCCTACATCAAGTTCCCGGAAAACTGGCCTATCTTCAGCCCCAAGGACAAGATTGGCGACTGGCTGGAAATGTACACCAAGGTCATGGAACTGAACTACTGGACCCGGACCGTTGCCAAATCCGCAACTTACGACGAAGCAAAGAAGGAATGGACAGTCGTCGTGGATCGTGACGGCGAGGAAGTGGTTCTGAAACCGAAACAGCTGGTCATGGCAACCGGCATGTCGGGCAAGGCAAACGTTCCGAAATTTCCCGGCATGGACACCTTCAAGGGCGACCAGCATCATTCGTCCAGACATCCGGGGCCGGATCAGTATCGCGGCAAGAAGGCGGTCGTGGTCGGCTCCAACAATTCGGCGCACGATATCTGCGCGGCGCTTTGGGAAAATGATGTCGATGTGACCATGGTGCAGCGGTCCTCCACCCATATCGTACGCTCCGACACCCTGATGGACGTAGGCCTCGGCGCGCTTTACTCGGAAGAGGCGGTCCGGTCTGGTGTGACGACGGAAAAGGCGGATCTGATCTTCGCCTCACTGCCCTACCGGATCCTGCACGAGTTTCAGATCCCTGCCTATGCGGAGATGAAGAAGCGGGACGCGGACTTCTACGAAGGGCTGGAGAAAGCCGGGTTCTGGCTGGATTGGGGCGACGACGAAAGCGGCCTTTTCCGGCTACGGTTCCATGAACGGCTGGGTTGCCGACCTGATGGGCAAGGACATGGCCGACAGGGTTGGCAAGGTCTGGGGTCTTGGTTCCGACACCACCAAGGACCCGGGGCCCTGGGAAGGCGAACAGCGGAACATGTGGAAACCGACCCAGCAGGAAGCGCTCTGGTTCCATGGTGGCAACCTGCACCAGTCGCGCCATTACTCCCAGTATCTGGCGCTACAGCTGAAAGCGCGGATGGAAGGCCTGCCGACCCCGGTCTACGGCCTTCAGCAGGTGCATCACCTGTCCTGACCGGAAACGCGGACAGAACCTGACCAAATGGAAGAGCCGGGGGAAATGTCCCCCGGCTCTTTCCTTTTTCACGACACCCTCACCCACACCCTCACCATCGTCATCCCGGACGTAGCGCAGCGAAGATCCGGGACCGGGGAACCACCAACGCGTGGCTGCAACAGGTTAGCGTCCATATCGAAACGTTCGTGCCTCCCCGATCCCGGCTCGCGCTTCGCTTGGCCGGGAAGACGACGTGAGGTTGGTGACAGAATTGCTTGGAAAGCGGCCTACCATTTCACGAGTGCGGAGAGGCCCTGGAACAGCGTCTCCCTACCCCACCGAAGGCTTGAACCTTTCCCGCCCCGAGACGCAGCGGTCTCTGCGGGTAGCAGAGCTTTGGCAACGCCGCAAAAGAACAACGTCAAAATCACTTTTACCGCACCGGTTTGGCGCCTATTGTGCGAAAAAACCACAGTAATTTCCGTCAGGATACGGTCCATGAGCAGGTTCTGGAGCCCCATAGTCAGCAAGCTGGTGCCCTATACGCCGGGTGAGCAGCCAAAGGACCGCAGCTTCATCAAGCTGAACACGAACGAGCATCCCTATGGCCCGTCGCCTATCGCGCTCGGGGCAATCCGCGCAGCTACCGAAGACAGCCTGAGGCTCTACCCCGATCCGTCAGCCGGTGCGTTGCGGGCAACGATCGGGGCAAGCTTCGGTCTGGGTGTGGATCACGTCTTTGCGGGCAACGGCTCGGACGAAATCCTGGCCCATGCCTTTCACGGCTTTTTCAGTGGCAAGGACAAGCTGCTGTTCCCCGATATCACCTACAGCTTCTACAAGACCTATTGCGAGCTTTACGGCATTTCCCACCGTTCTGTGCCACTCGATGATGATTTCCGGATTGATCCGGCCAGCCTGGGTGGGCCGTGTGGTGGCATCGTGCTTGCCAATCCGAACGCCCCGACCGGCATTGCGCTTGATCTTGCGGCGGTGCGAAGCGTTCTTGAGCGAAACCCGAATGTGGTGGTGCTGGTTGACGAAGCCTATGTCGATTTCGGCGCGGAGAGCGCCGCTCGTCTGGTTCCCGAGTTCGACAATCTTCTGGTGGTGCAGACCTTTTCCAAGTCGCGCGGCCTGGCGGGCCTGCGTGTCGGATTTGCTCTTGGTCAGCCGCACCTGATCGAGGGGCTGCAGCGGATCAAGGACAGTTTTAATTCCTACCCTCTCGACCGCCTGGCACTCGCTGGAGCAGAAGCCTCCTGGCAGGACACCGCCTGGTTCGAGGAAACCCGGCGCCTTGTGATCACGGAACGGCATCGGATGGCGGAAGGCCTGCGCTCTCTCGGGTTCAACGTGCTGCCGTCGGCAGCCAATTTCCTGTTCGTCTCGCATGAAACAAGGGCAGCACGGGATCTTCTGACAGGCCTCAGGGATGAAGGCATTCTGGTGCGCCACTTCAACAAGGACCGCATCGACAACTGGCTGCGCATTTCCATTGGAACGGAAGAGGAGGGCGAGGCCTTGCTGAAGGTGATGGCGGGACTTGTCGCCGGCTAACCTCTTCCAATCCAGCCGTTTCTTGCAAAACCACGAGGACGAACCCATGTCTCGAACATCGGTTCAAAAGGGAGACAATGCATGCTGGTCACCACCACCAACACCATTCAGGGCAAGGATCTGGACTACAAGGGTCTGGTGACGGGCGAGGCGATCCTCGGCGCGAATATTTTCAAGGATTTCTTTGCCGGCATCCGTGACATTGTCGGCGGCCGCTCCGGTGCGTACGAGGAAGAGCTTGGCAAGGCGCGCAAGATCGCCATCGACGAAATGTGCCAGCAGGCCCAGGCAATGGGCGCCAATGCGGTGATCGGCGTCGATCTCGATTACGAAACCGTAGGCCAGAACGGCTCCATGCTGATGGTCAGCGCCACAGGGACCGCGGTCTTCATCCGCTGATCCTGTCATGTCATCCGACATTTTCATTTCTCCCGGCTTCCCGGAAGACCAGCGGCCGGTTGCCGCCAGCCTGTTCTGGCAGGCCTTTTCCGGCAAGCTCGGCAAGGTGCTGGCCCCGGAAGAAAAAGCGCTTCGACTTGTCGAGCGCATCCTCAACCCGGATTTTGCCATCAGCGCTCTCGACCGGGAGGGACGACTATTAGGCCTTGCCGGTTACAAGACCCGGGACGGGGCTCTTGCCGGCGGCAGCCTCGCCGACATGACGGCGGTTTACGGAACGTTCGGCGGCCTCTGGCGCGGACTTCTTCTGGAAGTTCTGGAACGCAGGATCGAGCCGGACTGCCTGCTGATGGATGGCATCTTTGTGGCCGAAAGCGCCCGCGGCCGCGGCATCGGCGGCACCTTGCTGAAAGCCATTGGCGAAGAAGCACGCCAGCGCTCGCTCACCCGTGTGCGGCTGGATGTGATCGACACGAACCCAAGGGCAAAAGCTCTTTACGAGCGCTCGGGGTTCAAGGCGGTTGGGGAAGAAAAGACCGGGGTTCTCGAGCTTCTGTTTGGCTTTTCCTCCGCGACACGTATGGAAAAGCAGGTTTAGGGAGTTCAGCCAGGTTCAGAGCCAGTAGTTTTTTGGTTGCCTCAACCCCGCCCTTTCCCCCCTTCCGTAATGATGCTCTAGTTGGCCGGTCCCCAACAGGAGCCTTTGAATGTCCTCACACGGTTATGAAAGCGGGCGATTGAACCTGCCCTTTGTCGGCATCTGCACCTTCGGCAAGTTTCCCTATCAGCCGGATTGGGACGCCATCGATGCGGATGTTGCCGTCATGGGGGCTCCGTTCGACTTCGGCACCCAGTGGCGTTCGGGCGCGCGTATGGGGCCGCGTGCGATCCGGGAGGCCTCGACGCTGTTTTCCTTCGGCCATGCGGGCGCTTATGATTTCGAGGACGACATCACCTACCTGCCGGCGGAAACCACCCGCATTGTCGATCTGGGAGACGCCGATATCGTCCATACGGACACGATTGAAAGCCACAGACGCATCGAATTCGGCGTACGCAAGATCCTTAAGGCCGGTGCCTTGCCGGTGGTGCTGGGCGGCGATCATTCGGTCAACATTCCCTGCATCAACGCCTTTGATGGCGAAGACCCGATCCACGTCGTCCAGATCGATGCGCATCTGGATTTCGTCGACGAACGACACGGCGTCCGCTATGGCCACGGCAACCCAATGCGCCGCGCGGCGGAAAAGCCCTATGTCACCGGCCTGACGCAGATCGGCATTCGCAACGTCTCCTCCACCTCGCGCGATGGCTACGAGGACGCCCGCAGGATGGGTTCCGACATCCTGTCTGTGCGGCAGGCCCGCAAGCTCGGCACCGAGGCGCTTCTGGCCCGGATACCGGCCGGCAAGCGCTACTACCTGACGCTCGATATCGATGCTTTCGATCCGTCCATCGCACCTGGCACGGGCACGCCGAGCCACGGCGGATTTCTTTATTATGAAGTGCTGGAGCTGCTCGACGGTCTGGCAAGACAGGGCGACATCGTCGGCATCGATCTGGTGGAAGTTGCGCCGGACTATGACCCGACCGGTTCCACAAGCACCCTTGCGGCACAAGTTCTCATGAACACCATTGGCAGGGTTCTGCATCACCGCAAGACATGAAAAACCCCGCCGGCCGGAGTGAACCGGCCGACGGGGTGAAATTTCGCGACTGGATGCTCAGAGGCCGTCGAACAGCGCCGTGGAAAGATACCGTTCTGCGAAAGACGGAATGATCACCACGATGTTCTTGCCTTCCATGCCTTCGCGCTGACCGACGCGGATGGCAGCGGTGAGCGCGGCGCCGGAAGAAATGCCTACCGGCAGGCCTTCGGTCTTTGCCACTTCCCGGGCCATGGCGAAGGCATCTTCGTTGGCGACGGTCTGGACTTCATCGTAGACGGAGGTGTCGAGCACGCCCGGCACGAAACCGGCACCGATGCCCTGGATCTTGTGCGGGCCGGGCTGGCCACCGGAAAGCACGGGGCTGTCGGCCGGTTCGACGGCAACGACGTGAAGGCCCGGCTTGCGTTCCTTCAGCACCTGGGAAACGCCGGTGATGGTGCCACCGGTGCCGATGCCGGAGACGAAGACGTCAACGCCGCCGTCGGTATCGTTCCAGATCTCTTCCGCGGTAGTGTTGCGGTGGATTTCAGGGTTGGCGGCGTTTTCGAACTGCTGCGGCATCACCGCACCGTCGATTTCGCTGATCAGTTCCTCGGCGCGGGCGATTGCGCCCTTCATGCCTTTTGGCCCTTCGGTCAATTCCAGCTCGGCGCCCAGGATCTTGAACATCTTGCGGCGTTCCACCGACATGGTCTCCGGCATTACCAGGATAAGCCGGTAGCCCTTGGCGGCAGCGACAAATGCCAGCGCGATGCCTGTGTTGCCGGAGGTCGGTTCGACGAGCGTGGTCTTGCCCGGAACGATCTGGCCGGCCTGCTCCATCGCCTCGATCATCGCAACGCCGATCCGGTCCTTGACGCTGGAAATCGGGTTGAAGAACTCAAGCTTCGCCAGGAGGTTGCCCTTGACACCGTGCGCCTTGGCCAGTCGGTCCAGCCGGACGATCGGTGTATCGCCGATGGTCTCGGTGATGGAGGAATAGATTTTTCCGCGACCACTGGTCTTGATCGTCATGGCAGGTCTCCCAAGTTGGCCGGATCTTCTTCCGCCGGCATCGTTCGACTATCGGAGCGATAAGATAGTACGGGTTTCGGCAAGTTATAAGGGGCCGAAAGCACCTTTGCGATCCTGCGGGTAAAACCTTTTTCCAGAAAAGCTTCAGGTCTTGGAAAAGAGCAGGTCCGGCAGATCCGCCATTGCCTCGAACAGGACGGCCCCGGCGCCCTGCATGGCCTCGCGGTCGCAAGCGGGATCCTCGACAAAGGCATAGACGCCCATGCCCGCTGCCCGGGCTGCCAGAACGCCGGGCAGGCTGTCCTCGATTACCGTACAGTTTTCCGGGGCGTGGCCCATGGTGCGTGCTGCCAGCAGGAACACATCCGGCGCGGGCTTGCCGCGCTCGCAGTCCTGTGCGGAAAACAGCCGGCCTTCCAACCGGGGCAGCAGACCGGAACTGCCGAGCGTTGTGCGCATCTTTTCATATTTGCCGGAAGACCCAACGCAATAGGCGACGTCGCGCCGGTCGAGTTCGTCCAGCACGCCGGCGACGCCTTCGATCGCCGGAACACCCGCCTTGAAGCTCTCCAGATCGCGCAGCCGCACCTGGTCCGGCCAGTCGGTGGGGAGTACCTGACCTGTCAGGTCTTCGATCATGGACTGCACGTCTTCCAGTGTCCGTCCCATGAACCTGCGCTGACACTCCGGCCCGGTCATCGGAACGCCAAGCTCGCTGATGATCGCGGCCATGTTGGCGTTGGCCATGCGTTCCGTATCGACCAGAACGCCGTCGCAATCGAATATGATCAGCTCGGACATCACGCGCGGCCAGTCGAACCGAAACCGCCGGAACCGCGCTCGGTCTCCGAGAGGACCTCGACTTCGACAATGTCCGCCTGCAGAACAGGTGCAATCACCATCTGGGCGATCCGGTCTCCCCGTGAAATCTCGAAGGGGTCGTCACCGAGATTGATCAGGATCACCTTCACCTCGCCGCGGTAGTCGGCATCAATGGTGCCCGGCGTGTTCAAAACGGTGACGCCATGTTTGGCGGCAAGGCCTGAGCGGGGGCGAACCTGAGCCTCAAAGCCGGCGGGCAGAGCCATGGCAAGACCAGTTGGCACCAGGGCACGGGCACCAGGTGCAAGGGTTATTGCGCCGTCTACGGCTGCCAGAAGGTCAAGTCCGGCAGCCAGAATCGACTGGTAGGCGGGCAATGGCAGATCGCGACCGTGCTCCAGTCGCTTCAGTTCCAGGGTAACAGGCATTGAAGGTGTCCGGCAGTGAGTGTTGCTGGCGAGTGACGATATTCGCCGGTCCGTGTCAAGGCTGGCGGACATTCACGAAACTTCGCATAAAAATCAGATATCTACTTGAAGTCGTAATCTTCACCTGAAACACTCTGACGCATCGTAACGTGCCAGCGATTGGGAGATTGGCAACATGAGACGATTGATTTTTGCATTTACCACCGGGTTGATGCTGGTCGCTGCACCGGCTGCCTTCGCCCAGACTGTCGGCTATGCCGACGCTATCAAGATCCTGGCCGCCAGCTGTGGCAAGGACATCGAATCCTATTGCAAGTCCGCGACGCTGGCCAACAACGGTATCACCCAGTGTCTTGAACAGAACCAGTCCAAGGTTTCGGAAAAGTGCAACGCCGACCGTCTGGTCGTGACTTCGCTCATTCAGGCGCGACTGGCGGCCCAGGCCGAAGCGCCCAAACTGTGTCAGCGCGATGCCGCGCAATATTGCAAGGGCGTCAAGGCCGGTGCGGGCCATCTTCTGCGCTGCCTGCTGAAGGCCCAGCCTTCCGTCAGCGAAAAATGCAACACGGCCATTGACCTGGCCGGCTACCGCTAACTCGGCACCGGGAGATTTTTCATGAACAAGATACTTCTGGCCGGTTTGTCGGCCGCCTTTCTCGCCGTGTCCGCTTCGGGCCTTGCCGCCCAGACCAAGCTGAGCCGCAACGAGATCATCAACTCCCTGCAGGGGGCCCAGCAGAAGGTCGATCTTACGGCCGATGAACTGCAGAAAGCAGCGCTGGAAAATATCCAGAAATATCCGGGTGCAAACGCTCCCAACACTTTGCCGCTTGCCGACAAGCTGGCCTCTCTGCGCCAGTTCAACGTGGAAATCACGTTCGATTTCGACAGCGCGCGCATTCGCCCGGAATCCTATGAAACCGTTGGCCTGATCGCGGATGCCCTGCACACGCCTTATCTGCAGGGGCAGACTTTCTTCATCGTCGGTCACACGGATGCAAAGGGTGCACGCGAATATAACCTGGAACTTTCGCTGAAACGCGCGCAGGCGGTGCGTGAAGCACTGGTGACCACATTCCGCGTACCGGGCGACTATCTCTTCGCTGTGGGCCTGGGTGAGGAGCAGCTGCGCGATCCGTCCAAGCCGGATGCCGCCATCAACCGGCGCGTTCAGCTGATCAACCTGGGTTACAGGTAAGGGCCGCTCGGGCGGGTTTGGGCCAGGCGTTCTGAAGCCCGCTTGATACCGGCAAGCAAGGACACATACCGCTCCCGTAAGCGGAAGCGGTATGGCTGAACAGTGGAAATCGAAGGCCGGGATTGTTCACATGTGTCGAACGAGCCTTCTTCCCTTTCTGGTCTAATCCTTCCGGCCGAATAGCTTATCTTCTCGGGTAGAAACAATTCTCCCGAGGAGTGGTCACATGACGGCTACACCAAACCGTATTTCGCCCGTCTTTTTTGCTCACGGTGCGCCAACCCTGGCACTTGAAGACACCGCTGCCAGCCGGTTCCTGAAGAGTTTTGCCGCAAGCCAGCCACGCCCCAAGGCAATCCTGATCCTGTCCGCGCATTGGGAAACAGACGGTTTGAAGCTGTCGGCACCGGGACCGCTGCGGACCTATCATGACTTCCGCGGTTTCCCGCGCCCGCTCTACGAGATCTCCTATCCCGCAAAGGCCGATGTGGATCACGTCGACGAAGCGGCACGCCTCCTGGAAGCTGCCGGCCACGATGTGGAACTCGACAGTCACTGGGGGCTTGATCACGGTGCCTGGGTGCCGCTGTCGCTTGCCTATCCGGATGCCGACATTCCGGTCGTGGCGATGTCTCTGCCGCACGGCAGCACGCCCGCATCCGTCTATGCGCTCGGCCAGGCGCTGGCACCGCTCAAGGACAAGGGCGTGTTGCTGGCAGGGTCCGGCAGCACCACGCACAACCTGCGTGAATTCGGGCCGCAAGGCTCGCCAACGCCTGTGTGGGCGTCTGATTTCGACCGCTGGCTGGACGATGGCCTCAAGTCCGGATCGATCGGATATTTCGACGATATCCAGAGCGCTCCGAACTTTCGCCGCAACCACCCGACGGACGAGCACCTTCTGCCGCTGTTCTTCGCCTTTGGCGCAGGCGGAACGGATGCAAAGGCCCAGCTTCTCCATAGAAGCTACGAGTACGGCTCCATCAGCATGAGCTACTTCCGCTTCGCAGCCTGACCAGCCCCATCGACCGCCCCTGCTCCTGCAGGGGCGCAGGCCTGCAGAACGGTTTCGGTGAAACAGAGCAGAAAGCTGCCGGGCAGAAGCACCAGCCCTTCATCGCGTACGATAGTGAAACTGTCTGGCTCGGGTCAGTCCGAGCCGAGCGCCTCGGCTGCGCGGGCGATGATCCTGCGGGCGACCTCACCCTTGTCCATTTCCGGCCAGTCTTCGACGCCGTCACGGCTGACGACGCGAATGGTGTTGGCGTCGCCGCCCATGATGCCTGTCTGCGGACTGACGTCGTTCGCGATGATCCAGTCGGCCTTCTTGCGTTCCAGCTTGCCACGAGCATTGTCGATCAGGTTTTGCGTCTCGGCGGCAAAGCCGATCAGCAACTTTGGCCTCAGGTCCGGATGATGACCGACAGTCGCCAGAATGTCCGGGTTTTCCGTCAGCTCCAGCGCGGGCGGTTTGCCGGAGCCATCCTTCTTGATCTTCTGGGCGCCCTCGCTCGCGACACGCCAGTCGGCGACGGCGGCGGCCATGATGGCGATATCCGCCGGCAGGTTGCCTTCCACCGCCTTCAACATCGCGGAAGCGGACTCCACGTGGATGACATGGATATTGGCCGGATCCGGCAGTGTTACCGGGCCGGATACCAGCGTTACCCGTGCGCCCGCTTCATAGGCGGCACGGGCCAGTGCATGGCCCTGCTTGCCGGAAGACCGGTTGGCAATGTAGCGGACGGGGTCGATCGGCTCATGGGTCGGGCCTGAGGTGATCAGAACGTGTTTTCCGGCGAGCGGCAGGCTGCCGGCCCGGATCGCCTCTTCCCGCAGCACGGCCTCGGTAGCTGCCACGATCTCCAGTGGCTCGCTCATCCGGCCGGTGCCGGCTTCGCCCTTTTCCGCCATTTCGCCAGATGCTGGGCCGCAAAAGGCAATGCCACGCGCCTTGAGTATCGTCCGGTTACGCTTGGTCGCCTCATGCTGCCACATCTTCGGGTTCATGGCAGGGGCAACCAGAACAGGCTTGTCGGTTGCCAGCAGCACCGCTGTCGCCAGATCGTCGGCAATCCCGTGGGCCATCTTGGCCATCAGATCGGCGGTGGCGGGCGCAATCAGGATCAGGTCATGGTCGCGGGCCAGGCGGATGTGGCCGACGTCGTGCTCGGCCTGCCGGTCGAACAGGTCGGTGAAGACGGTTTCCGCAGCCAGAGCCCCGGCAGCCAGAGGCGTGATGAATTCTTGCGCGCCTTTCGTCATCACCGGGATCACCCGGGCGCCGCGTTCCTTCAGCCTGCGGATCAGGTCAAGGGACTTGTAGGCGGCTATGCCGCCGCTGATGATCAGGACGATCTGCTTGCCGCTCAGCATCTTAACTCAGCACTCCTAGGGTGTCGGCGGATAAGATCAGAATCCGGTGCGGAAATCCCGTGGTGCCGGAGAAATCACCTGTGTGCCCTGCCCGGTGATCTGGTAGACGGCAAGGCCCCGCTGGTTGAGGCCATTGGATTGGAAGCGGAACAATCCGTCAATGCCGATGAAGCCATCGCGGTTGGTGATGATGCTCTGCTGGAAGCGCTGCTGTCCGGCGGAGCGGATCAGGCCCGCGGCCAGCGTGACACCGTCATAGACCAGGCTGGCATTGCGCGGCGGTGCGGAGCCATAGATGCTCTGGTAGCGTTGGGCAAAGGCCAGGAAACCCTTGTCCTCCGGCCCGGCGAACCAGGCACCGGCAAGCACCGGGTTGTTCTTGACCTGGGGAGAGTCCCACTGTCCGGTCCCGAGCAATTTCACATTGCCCAGATTGGCGCCCTGGCTGACCAGGGTCTGCACGACAACCGCCGGCACACCGCCCCCGGCCGGTACGAACAGGGCGTCTGCATTGTTCAGAACCGATTTCAGCGCCGTGGTCTTGGAAACAAGATCGGATGTGTCCGATCCGTTCATGGAATAGCGCTGGATCGATGCGATCCTGCCTGCTCCTCGGCCGACTTCCTGGCGGAACGCAGCCTCGACGATGGCACCATAGGAGCCTTCGGGGATCAGGGCGGTATAGGAATGTCTCTTCTGGCTGTTGGCATAGCCGACGACCCGTTTCACGTCGCTTTCCGGCAGGAAGCTGAGCAGATAGACGCCCCGGGATGCGACGGAGGTGTCGGTAGAGAAGGCAATGACCGGAACGCCTGTTGCCCGTGCAGCCTGTGCAGCGCCGGATACTGCCGGTGAGAACACCGGGCCAAGGATCAGTTCCGCCCCTTCCGAAATGGCAGCCTGCGCTGCCGCGCGTCCGCCTTCGGACGTCCCGCCGGTATCTTTCACCAGCAACTGCACATCCGCGCTCGGGAAGTTCTGCAGCGCCAGAGAGGCGGCGTTCTTGAAAACCGTACCGATGGAGGCATTGCCGTCGGAGCTTGCCAATGGCAACAGCAATCCGATGCGCACCCCGCCCGTTCCGATGATTTCACCAGTCGGTTGCGGCTGGGCACTTGGCTGGATCTGGTCACCCGGCAGAGAGCCGAGCGTGGACCCCATGCAGCCACCCAGCAACATCGTGCTGGCTCCAGCCAGCGCCGTTTTCAAGAAAACACGTCTGTGCTGTTGCACTATGTCGCCCCGTCTTGCACTTGCCATATTTGTTGGTTCACCCTTTGGGAAAGACTTACGTATTCGCTACAGGCCTGTAAAGATTTAGTGGCCTTTCAATGGCATATCGGCCCGATCAACGGTGGATTTGCCTTGCATCGGTTGTATTGAAAGGCTAGCGCAAGGGCGCAAACGGGGCCGATGCTGCAATTCGCGGCGGACAAGAGGAAAGGCGACATGGTCAAGGAAACAGCCGGGCCGGCTGCGGACAAGAACCGCTACAGCCTCTCCGAACATGTCTTCACTGCACCCAATCTGGAACCCGCGCTCTACATCGTGTCCACGCCGATCGGCAACCTCGGCGATATCACCGTCAGGGCCCTGGAAACGCTTGCTGCAGCAAGCGTAATCGCTTGCGAGGATACGCGGGTCACGGCAACGCTCACCCAGCGGTTTTCGCTGAAGACGCCGCTTCTCCCCTATCACGAACACAATGCCGACAAGCAGCGGCCGAAGATCCTGGAAGCTCTGGCGGAAGGCCGCGCCGTGGCGCTGGTGTCCGATGCTGGCACGCCCCTGGTTTCCGACCCGGGCTACCGGCTGGTGCGTGATGTGGTCGCAGAAGGGCATAAAGTCATCCCGATCCCCGGTGCGTCGGCGCCGCTGGCTGGCCTTGTCGCGGCGGGTCTGCCGAGCGACACGGTGCTTTTCGCCGGCTTCCTGCCTCAAAAGGGAGGCCCGAAGACCCGGCGGCTGGAAGAGCTGGCCAAGGTGCCTTCGACGCTGATTTTCTTTGAATCGCCCCACCGCACCGCCGCGACCCTGACGCTGATGGCGGAACTGCTCGGCCCCGGCCGCGAAGCCGTCGTTGCGCGCGAGCTAACCAAGCGGTTCGAAACCTTCGAGCGTGGCACTCTGGAAGACCTGAGCACCCGGTTCGAGGGCCGGCAGGTAAAGGGTGAAATCGTCATTCTTGTCGGTCCGCCGGAAGACAAGCCGGAAGCCGAGGTGGACGATCTGGATGCCTTGCTGAGTGAGGCGCTCACCGAAATGCCGGTCAGTGCCGCGGCCAAGAAAATCTCGAAAGCGACGGGGCTTGACCGCAACGAGGTCTATAAGCGCGCGCTGGAACTGAAGGCGGACGACGCCTGATGGCACGTCGTCCCGGCGGAGCCGGAAGGCAACCGGCAGAAACCGATCGCCGCCGCCAGGCACATGCCCTGGGCCTTTCTGCCGAAACCCTTGCCGCCTGGTACCTGCGCCTCACCGGCTGGCGCATTCTCAAGCGGCGCTACAAGACCAAGGCCGGCGAAATCGATCTCATCGCCAAGCGGCGCAAGACAGTCGCCTTCATCGAGGTCAAGGCCCGTAAATCGCGGCAGGCGGCGCTGGAAGCCGTCACGCCCGCCAGCCAGAAGCGCATCTCGCGTGCCGCGAAGATCTTCGTCACGGAACACCCGAAGGCCGGGTTCTTCATCCTGCGCTTCGATATTATCGTCGTCCGGCCCCGCGCGTTGCCCGAGCGGATCGTGAATGCGTTTCAGGCCTGGGAGTAGTTCGGGAAGCAATTTTTTGGCTGCCGAGAAAATTCACCTTCGGCGTCACGCCGGACAAACGCAGCGCAGATCCGGGGCTTACTCGCTGTCCTGCTTGCTCACAGTGGTCTCAATGTCCCGGATATTTGCGTCGCCTTGCGAGCGCTCTTGAAACGAACAGGCCCCGGGTCTCCCGTCGGTCGCCGGGGTGACACTGACTATGGCCGAGAGACTTCACCTCATTTGCCGGTGCCCGGAGCCACAGGAACCGAACTCGGATCCTTCTGACCTCCCCCTCTGGACAAAGCCGACTGCGCACCGCATATCTGGACCAATCGTTCTGAAAATCCCAAAGGCGCTCAAGCGGCGCCGCCCGCCGGGAGTTGCCTCATGGCTTTGAAAGTTGCGGTCCAGATGGACCATGTTTCGTCTATCAACATTGCCGGCGACAGCGCCTTCGCAATGATGCTGGAAGCACAGTCTCGCGGACATGAACTTTATCACTACACGCCGGACCGTCTGGCGATGCGCGGTGACGAAGTGTTCTGCGCACTGGAGCCGATCGAAGTGCGCGATGTGAAGGGTGATCACTTCACATTGGGTGAAAAGAGCCGGTTCAACATGCGCGAGATGGACGTGGTGCTGATGCGCCAGGACCCGCCGTTTGACCTCTCCTACATCGCCGCGACCCACATTCTGGAAAAGATCCATCCGGACACTCTGGTGGTCAACGATCCTGCAGCCGTTCGCAACGCGCCGGAAAAGCTGTTCGTGACCGAATTCGCCGACCTGATGCCGCCGACCCTGATCACCAAGGACAAGTCGGAAATCGATCTGTTCCGGAAGGAATACGGCGACATCGTCATGAAGCCGCTGTTCGGCCATGGTGGCGCGGCTGTCTTCCGCATCACCCAGGATGACCTCAACTACGGTTCGCTCTACGACTTCTTTGCCGCGACCTTCCGCGAGCCCTGGGTCATTCAGCAGTTCCTGCCCAATGTGAAGCACGGCGACAAGCGCATCCTGCTGGTAGATGGCCAGTTCGCCGGTGCGGTCAACCGCGTTCCGGCCGCGGGCGACCTGCGCTCCAACATGGTGCGGGGCGGTGCGCCGACCGACAGTGAGCTGACCGAGCGCGAACGCGAGATCTGTGCGCGCCTCGGGCCTTCGCTGAAGGAGAAGGGCCTGATCCTGGTGGGGATCGATGTCATCGACGGCAACCTGACAGAAATCAACGTCACCGCCCCCACAGGCATCCGCGCCATCCGCAATCTCGGCGGACCGGATGTGGCTGGCATGGTCTGGGACGTTGGCAAAATTCGTCACCTTTGTCGAATGGCAGAACGAAGAGGTCTTTCTGGAGGCGAAGGCCCGGATTGCAGACGAATACCGCAAGGTCGCGTTCGACCCGCAGGCCTTCCTGCAGCAAATCGGTGCAAAGGCAGTCATGGCGAACATGAACGCTGTCTGATGTCTGTCGGTACGAACGGGAATACCCGCATGCGGAGGTCGCGCACACAGCCCGCGCCAAGGCAAAAAAAACCTCCGCATGGGGGTGCGGAGGTATAAAGAGTTTGTGCTTAGACAATGCAACAGAGGGCCTACTCGGCAGCCTCTGTATGTAAAACCCGTTCCACATGGAATCGTTCCTTGGAAAAACGTGATTCACGTGAAATTTTTCAAGTTTCTACTTCAGGCTGTCGTTATCGTATTGAAAAGACGGGATTAATCCGGCCAAGGACGCTCAAGATTTTTTTCCATTGATACCCGCTGAAACCCCGGATCGCGCTGTCAGCGAGGCGCAACACCCGGAAATGGCGTGACTTTTCGTGTTCCCCTGGGGCATGTCGCTTGGCAGGGCGGCCACTCCTTCGGGCCGTGCAAACAAGATCAAGTCCTGAGCTAGGTCCGAGCTTTGCTGCGTCGGAAAAAGAATAATCTGGCCCGCAGGGCAAAACAAAGGCCGCTTTCCCGAAGGACAGCGGCCTTTCAGAAGCAACCTGCAAGTGGGATTATTCGGCTGCTTCAGTCTTGATGACGCCGCGGCGGATCTGGTCTTCCTCGATCGATTCGAACAGGGCGCGGAAATTGCCTTCGCCAAATCCTTCGTCACCCTTGCGCTGGATGAACTCGAAGAAGATCGGGCCGATCACGGTCTTGGAGAAGATCTGCAGCAGGATCTTGGTCATGCCGCCGTCGATCACACCCTCACCATCGATCAGGATGCCGTGGCGCTTCATCCGCTCGATCGGCTCGTCGTGGCCGTTCACCCGGGCATGGGACATCTCGTAATAGGTTTCCGGCGGGCCGGGCATGAATTTCAGGCCGTTGTCCGCCAGAAGGTCCGTGCTCTGGTAGATGTTGTCCGTGCCGACAGCAATGTGCTGGATGCCTTCGCCGTTGTACTTCTTCAGGTATTCCTCGATCTGGCTGGTATCGTCCTTGGATTCGTTCAGCGGAATACGGATCTTGCCGCAAGGGCTGGTGATCGCGCGGCTGACGAGACCGGTGATCCGCCCGTCGATGTCGAAGAAATGGATCTGTTTGAAGTTGAACAGGTCGCGATAGAAGTCCCACCACTTGTCCATGTTGCCGCGATAGACGTTGTGGGTGAGGTGGTCGAGATAGTAGAAACCGACGCCCTGCGGCTTCGGGTCGAACTCGCCCAGCCAGTTGAATTCCCTGGAATAGGCCGAGCCTTTGGCGCCGTAGGTATCCACGAAATAAAGCAGCGAGCCGCCAATGCCAACAATTGCCGGAACGTCCAGGGTCTTGTCGTCGCCTTCATAAGGCGTCGCGCCCTTGGCAACCGCATGCTCGAACGCCTTTTGCGCATCGACGACGCGCCAGGCCATGGCAGGCGCGCACGGGCCGTGCGTGTCCACGAACTTCATGCCGAAGCTGCCCGGTTCGGCATTCAGCACGTATGTGACGTCACCCTGGCGATAGAGTGTGATGTTCTTGCTCTTGTGCTTTGCAACGGGGAGGTAGCCCATCTTGCGGAACAGTTCGTCCAGCTTTTCCGGTTCCGGATGGGCGAATTCGACAAATTCGAAGCCATCGGTCCCTGCCGGATTTTCAGACGTGATCTGTGCCGGCGGCGCGTCGTGCGGGAACGGTCCCATGAAAGTCCTCCTCGGTAAAACGGGTCATTGTAGCCAGAATGCCGCGAAGGGCGCGCAGTGTGTGTGCAATCCACGTGTTTTCGCGTAAGATGATGCACGAAACATGCAGGATATTACGGAGTAACGCATGACCATTGCGCTGGATGGCTTTGATGTGAAGCTGCTCGCCGCCTTGCAGAACAATGCCGCCCTCACCAATGCCGAACTTGGCGACGTGATCGGCCTGTCCGCAAGCCAGGTTTCCAGGCGACGGCAGAAACTGGAAGAAGCGGGTGTCATCCGCCGGTACCGGGCGGCACTGGATCCGGAAGCCCTGGGTCTGATGGTGACGGCCTATGTCGGCGTGACACTTGGCGCGCATTCCAGGGAAAACGCCCGCAAGTTCCGCAACATGGTGACCGCTATGCCGGAAGTGCAGGAGGCCCACACGCTGACCGGCGATGTCGATTACATGCTGAAGATCGTGGTGCCGGACCTGAAGGCGCTCAGTCACATCATCAACGACGAGCTACTGCCTCAGGAGGCGGTCCATCATGTGCGTTCGTCCATTGCCATGGAAACCTTGAAGGACGACAATCTGCTGCCGCTGAAATGACCGCTCAAAGCCCCAGCCAGCCCATGAGATCGGTCCAGAAATCCTTGCGCAGGCCTTTGAGATCCGGTGCCGGGTTGCCGTATGGGTCCGCCAGGCAGACATCTGAAAACCCGGTCTTGCCGGAGAGAAGACATCGCTCCGGTTCACAGGTGATCGTGTCGGAGAGATAGATCCGTTTTCCCGCAAAGGTCTTGAATGCGAGTTCCGGTTTGTCCTGCCTTGTTCCCGAGGTGAAGACATAGGTCGGAAACTCGCTGCCGCGCGGCTGGCCGCGGTCCTGGATCGCATGGATGTACAGCAGGCTTCCGGGCGCGTCTTCACGCGAGCAGCCCTTGATATTAAAGGCATAAAGATTGCCGGTCGTGCTTTCGCCTGCATCGGCAAGCGTGCGCGAATAGGCGCTCAGCAGATCCTCCTGCCAGATCTTGCGGTAGGTATCGGCCTCGTCGTTCAGCGACAGGGCATGCGCACTCCCGCTCCCCAAAGTCCCGGCGATGAGGCAGCATCGCAGGGAAAGACTGCGGACTGAGGCGAGGAAGTTCAAGATTGTTCTCGTTGTTGTCTGGAAGACAAGCTTTGTGGATTGGAGAAGTGTGACCGAGTGTAACGCAAACTTGCGTCCCTTGCAGAAAATCCCATTTGATAGTGCAACCGTGATTTAAGCCGTTCCACGCGGCAATTTTAAGGAGCCGAATATGTTCGACGCAAAATCCTTGCTGGATCAGTTTCTGGGGACCCAGGGCGGTGGTCAATCCGGCCAGCGCGGGACTGCCCGCAAGGGCGGATCCGGTGATCTCCTGTCCCAGGGCAAGGATTTTCTGTCGTCCCAGGGTGGCGGTCTGGCACTCGGCAGCCTGGCCGGTCTCATGCTTGGCAGCAAGAGCGGACGCAAGCTCGGCAAGAAGGCAGTCACCTACGGCGGCCTCGCACTGGTTGCCGGCCTTGCCTACAAGGCCTACCAGGGCCACAAGGCCAACCAGCAGAACGCACCGCGCCCACAGTATCCGGCCGATGATCCGATCCCGCTGGAAGCACCGCGCGGCACCGCCTTCGATCCGTGCGAGCATCCGGGCGGCGAACATCAGGCCGCAATCGCTCTGTTGACCGCAATGATCTCCGCCGCAAAGGCCGACGGTCACATTGATCGCGACGAACAGGACCGGATCTTCGACAAGATCGACGAGGCCGGACTGGACAGCGAGGCGAAGGCGTTCCTGATGGACGAATTGCGTTCGCCGCTTGATCTGGACAAGGTCGTGGCCAGTGCAACCTGTGAGGAGACTGCGGCCGAAATCTACGCCGCGTCGCGTCTTGCCATCGATCCGGATCATCCGGCGGAAAAGGCTTACCTGCAGATGCTCGCTGCCCGGCTTGGTCTGGAAGACGGCCTCGTTCAGGAGATCGAATACGCCGTTCGCGAAGCGCAGATGGCGGGATGACCGGCAAAACGGCGTAAATAAAATCGGGCGTCCCGTGACCACAGATCACGGGACGCCCTGAATAACCGGCACATGCCGCGCGGCTGTCGAAAAGGCAAGCCGCGAAGCGAGCCTAAAGGCACGCAGCCCTGTGGGGGGAGCCGCACACCACCCCTGGCCGGCTATTTCCCGGTGTTCTCCTCGATCAGCTCGATGGCGCGATTGTAAAGCCCTGTGCCGTCCATGCCTTTTTCGTCCATTTCGGCCACCCATTTTTCAATCGTCGGTGCCGAGGCTTCCTTCCAGCGGGCAACCTCTTCCGGTGGAAGGACAATCATCGTCGCCCCCTTCTCGATCGCTTCGTCGCGAGGCTTGGCATCGTCCCGCTGCATCTGGCCACCTGCGAATCCGGACAGTTCAAGACCGGAGTTCTTGTCGATGATCGCCTTCAGGTCGTCGGGCAGTCCGTCATAGGCGGCCCGGTTCATGCCCAGCACGAAGGTTGCCGTGTAAAGAGCATCGTCACCGAAGTCCGTGTGGTTGCTGACGAGTTCGTTGATCTTGAGTGCGCCGGTCACCTCCCACGGCACCACGGTGGCATCGATAACGCCCTTGGAAAGGGCTTCCGGAACCGCCGGCACAGGCATGCCGACAGGTGTTGCCCCGAGTGAACTGAACATGTCGTTGGTCACCCGCGTCGGGGCCCGCAGCTTCACGCCGTTCAGGTCATCGAGCGAGTCGATCGGGTCCTTGGAATGGATCAGCCCGGGTCCATGCACCCAGAGCCCCAGAACCTTCATGTCCTTGAAGTCCTGGTCCAGCATGGTTTCCTCCGCCAGTTGCCAGAAGGCACGCGACACGGCCTCGGCATTGGTCATGACGAAGGGCAGTTCGAAGACTTCCGTCCTTGGAAAGCGGCCGGGCGTATAGCCAGGCAAGGTCCAGACGATGTCGGCGATGCCGTCGATGGCCTGGTCGACCAGTTCCGGCGGCTTGCCGCCAAGCTGCATGGCCGGGAAATGCTGGAACTCGATCCGCCCGCCCGATTCTTCCTCGATCCTGGCCATCCACGGTTCAAGGATGTTCTTCGGCACACTGGCTTGCGCCGGCAACATCTGGTGCAGCCGCAGCGTGACCTCCGCTGCCACGGCCTGGCCTGCCGTAAGGCTCAGTGAAAGCGCTGCCACGGCAACCGCTCCCACGGTGACCGCACCTGCGGCCACCGATCTCATCATCCGGTACTTCGACATGGTTTCCTCCCTTGTTCGAAATCGTTTCCTCACGCCTGCTCGTCCGGCAGATGCACCACCAGTCCGTCGAGCGCACCGGTCAGCCTGATCTGGCAGGACAGGCGGGATGTTTCGCGCAAGTCGGCGGCCGCGCATTCCAGCATGATTTCCTCGCCGTCCGTGCGCGCGCCGGTCTTGTCGCTCCACGCCTCGTCCACGTAGCAATGGCAGGTGGCGCACATCATCGCGCCGCCGCATTCGGCAAAGATGCCATCGACCCCGTGGCTGACAGCCGTTTCCATGACGCTCGCCCCTTCGCTCGCATCTATGGTCTTCCGGCTGCCGTTCGGCTGGACGAAGGTGATCTGCACCATGCGGTTTTCCTTTCAGCCGGCTCTAACCCGGCCGGTTGGTTTCTTTATGTCAGTTCAGTTTGACGGGCAGGTTCAGGGGGCCACGGAAACCGAAACCGCTCCAGACAACGTCTTCGGGCTTGTCCAGCGTCATGCCGGGGAACCGTTCGAACAGCATCGGCAGCATGATTTCCCCGACGGTCCGCCGCGAGATATGGGCGCCGGCACAATGGTGCGGGCCGTTGCCGAAGGCCTGATGCGGCGCTTTCTTTCGAAAGACGTTGAAGGATTCGCCGTCCTCGTAGAGATCCTCGTCGCGATTGGCCGAGGCCTGGATGGTCATCAGTGTCACGCCTTCGGGAATGTCGATGCCGTCGATTTCCAGGTCCCGCGTCGCCCGGCGAGACGACGCCTGGATCGGCGCGACCCAGCGGACACCTTCCTCGAATGCATCCGCCCAGGCGTTCTGCCGCTTCACTTCCTCAAGCTGGTCCGGATTTGTCAGCAGGCCATAGATGATGGTTGCCAGCGCATCGCGCGGCTCGTTGATGCCGCCACCGATGGCAATCTTGATGTTGGCGTAGATCTGGCTTCTGGGAATCGGGTCGCGGGCATTCAGCATGACGGAGAACGCGGAGTTGTTGGGCTCTGCCAGATGCCGGGCAATCAGGCTGTCGAACACGGCATCCATTTCGGCATTGGCCGCATCGGACCGGGCAAACGGTTCATCCGCGAAGCCGAAATTGCCGGCGCCGTCGATCAGCACCTGCGACCAGCGCTGCATGTCGGCGTCGCCGACTTCGTCGAGACCCAGGATGTGCGCGAGGATCCGTGCCGCCACCGGTCCGCACAGGTCGGTGAAGAGGTCGACAGTTTCGCCTCGTGGCAGCCGGTCGAGATACTCCGCGGCAATCTTGCGGTAGAGATCGGCCCAGTCTGTCTTGATGACCTTGGGCGAGAATGCCGGCTGCATGGCCATGCGCTCGCGCCGGTGTTCCTCGCCGTCCTTGCGCATCAGCGTGTGGGCCAGAAAGGCGCGCCGCATCGGTGTGACAGGATCGTCCGAACTGTAAAGCTCGGGATCGTCCTTCACCATCTTGGTGTGTTTCGCCTTGGTCAGAAAGATACGGTTTGCCGCCGGAACCTGAACGATCGGCGTTTCGGCCCGCATCCGTTTGTAGATCGGATAGGGGTCGCGCGTCAGGTCCGCAAGCGTCAGCGTTTCGTCGACAGGTGCGACCGCCATCTGCCTTCTCCTCCCAAATCCGGCACTGACGGCAGGTTAAGCGGGCGGAATAATATCAAGCAATACGATTGACTTTATAGTTGTCATCGAATTTTTTGATTTTACAAACCGTGGCGAGTGTTCTTGCCGGATCCGGGAGGAAATTGCCGATGCCGGGCGATCCGTTGGAAGTCGATTTTCGGGCGCTGCAGGTCTTGGTCTGGGTGCACCAGCTCCGTTCGTTCACGCGTGCGGCGGAAGAACTCGGCGTCAATCAGTCAGCGGTCAGCTACACGATCAACAAGTTGCGGGACGTGTTTCAGGATCCGCTATTCGTCCGTCAGGCCCGTCGGCTCCACCCGACGCAACGCTGCGAAGATATCGTCCATCAGGCCAAACGGTTGACGGCCGAGTTCCGGCAACTGGTCGCTCCACCTGATTTCGATCCGAAGACGGCGGCGCAGACCTTCACCATCGCCTGCAACTTCTATGAACGCGTGCTGATCATTCCGGAAATCGTTCATTTTCTGAAACGCGAAGCGCCCAACCTGGACCTGGAGATCATCGATGCGTCGGGGATCGGTCACGAGCGCCTGCTTCGCAATGAGGCGGATCTCCTGCTTGGTCCGTTCGAACGGTCGGACCCGCATTTCTACAGGCGCGACCTCTATCAGGATCGCTACGTCTGCCTGCTCGATCCGGATCACCCGAAAGCCGGAGCGGCACTGAGCCTGGACGATTATCTGGATCTCGACCACGTGCTCGTCACCTACGGCGGTCAATGGCGGTCGCGCTACATCATCGAGCTTGAGCGCATGAACAAGGACTTGAAAGTCGCCTTGCGTGTGCCGAGCCCGGCCGGGCTGGAGCGTCTGGTTGCCGGATCGAACCTCGTCGCCACGGTGCCGGAACGGCTGTCCAGATCAGTTGCGGATGGACTTCCCAGCAGGACGGCGGTATAGAACTCCACGTTGGTTTCCAACGGCCGGTCGGGCTTGGCAGTTTTCAGTGCGGCAAGCGCTGCCTGTTCAATCTCCTCCGCCAGACGCACTTTCGGGTTCTCAGGCCCAAGCAGGCGCAGCCCTGCCTTCAGGACGTCCGCGCGCGGATCCCTTGTCCTGTAGATCCGGTGACCGAAACCCATCAGCCGCTCCTTGCGTGCCAAGGCTTCGCCAATCCAGGCAGCTGCGTTTTCCGGACTGCCGATCGCATCGATCATGTCCAGCACTGGGCCAGGCGCGCCGCCATGCAGCGGCCCGCTGAGCGCGCCCATCGCACCAAGCACGGCCTGTTTCAGGTTCGCCTGGGTCGAGCCGATCACGCGCGCCGTGAAGGTGGAAGCGTTCAGCCCGTGATCCAGGATTGTCACCAGATAGCGATTGAGCGCGGCGGCATGGTCGGCAGGCGGCAGCTCGCCTGTCAGCATGCGCAGAAGATCGGTCGCGGTCTCCAGAGTGCTGTCCGGTACGATCGGCGTCTGTCCCCTGGCAATCCGGTGAGAGGCGGCCAGAAAGACGGGCAATGCGCCGCTGATCGCAATCGCGTCGGGCAGGCCGGTGGACATCGGCAAGGCAGCCAGGCCCAGCTGCATGCGTTCATAAACGCCGAGGCTGGAAGGGGCAGCTTCAAGAACCGGCATGACGGCAAAAGCAGCCCGCCGGGCTTCCCCGAAAACCTCACGCAGGGAAGAAGCCTCAGGCATCTGAAAATCCTGCCACAGATGCCGGACGGCCTCCTCGAAGCTCAGCTTGCCGGCCAGATCTTCGATATGGCGGCCATAGAGGATGAGGACACCCTCTTGGCCGTCGACATGGCTGAGCATGGTTGTGGCTGCAACAACGCCCTCCAAACCGGCAATCGGGTCCGGCGTCATCCGGGCGGGGTTCGGCGCTTCGGTCATGGCTATCTCCTTTTCTTTCCCGGTCAGATAGAAAGAGAAGATTGCATTGATCAATGTTGATAATTAAAATCAATGTATGAGCAAGCCAATCTACCTGTCCGCCCGTGAAGCCGCCGCCGAACTCGGTGTTCAGCCGGCAACCCTCTACGCCTATGTCAGCCGGGGGCTGATCAATTCCGTTGCCGGTCCGGGCAAGCAGCGCCGCTACGACGCGGTGGATGTGCGCCGCATGAAAGGCCGCAAGGCTGCCGACGACTACTCCGGTGCGCGGCCCCTGACCGGCGACCCGGTGCTGGAAACCGAACTGACGCTGATTTCGGAAGCCGGTCCGGTCTATCGTGGCCGGCCCGCGGTCGATCTGGCGCAAACCTCCACGCTTGAAACCGTGGCCACCCTGCTCTGGGCGTCGCAGGAGGACCCGTTTGCCGAAAGCGCTCCATTGCCCCCGCCCGACCTGCCGGAAGGGCTTGCGCCGCTGGACCGGCTGATGGTCGCGCTTGCCGCCTGGCCGCTGCAGGACAAGGCGGCTTACACGCAGGCACCCAAGCTTCTGCAGGTGAAAGGCGCTGCCCTGCTGCGCTACGCGGTTGCAGCTCTCCTCAACGCAGATCCGGTCGACGTGCCGATCCACACGCAGATTGCCAACGCTTTCGGCGTATCGTCTTCAGCGAAGAACGTGATCCGGGCGGCGCTGATCCTGTGTGCCGATCACGAGCTCAACACCAGTGCCTTCGCGACGCGCTGCGCTGCCTCCACCCGGGCACCCCTCCACGCAGCCCTCATTTCCGGTCTGGGGGCTTTTGCCGGTCCGCGCCACGGTGCTGCATCCGACAGGACAACGGCATGGCTGTCCGATGTCGGACCGGACACCGACATAGAAACCCTGCTTTCGGACCGGTTGAGCCGGGGCGAGCCCCTGCCCGGCTTCGGTCACACGATCTACCGCGGGCCGGATCCGCGCGCCGCTTGCCTGCTCGACGTGCTTTACCGCAGCGAGCCCGCGCACCCCTTCGTCCAGCGTCTGCCCGGTTTGATTACGGTCGCGCGTGACCTGTTCGGCGAAGCGCCGAACATCGATCTCGCTCTGGCGGCCACACAAAAGACCTATGACCTGCCGAAGGACGCCGGCAAGATCATCTTCTGCGCTGCCCGCATGACCGGATGGATCGCTCATGCACTGGAGCAATACGCGGCGCCGGAACAGATCCGGCCTCGGGCCGCCTATGTCGGCGAGCGACCGGAATAAGCCTGGTCACTTTTGCGGGATGCTTGTATCGGGGCGTCTTTGCGACTACTTGTAACGGGCACCTTCGAGGTGCGTCCCATGGAGATTGGATGTCAGAGATTGCGTGAGCAGGCTCTCTGAAGATCAGAGAGCCTTGAATACATGAACCGGTGCCTTGGCGGGCGCCTGATGACGTGTGTTTAATTCACGAGACAATCCAATGGTACGGAACTATTCCGACTTCTTTCCCGCACGCCCTAAAAACGATGGGCCGGACAAAAACACTTCACGACTTCTTTCACTTGGCTGGCGGCCCTATTTTGCACAACAGATCAGCTCCGACGAGCTGACGGCAACACCGCCCGTCCGGGTTGTCGAGGTCCATCGAAACGCGTTTCACGTGGTCGGCGAAGGGCTTGACGAAGCGATCCTGCCTGTCAGGAACGCCACGGTAGGCGACTGGTTGCTGCTGGACCGCGCTCATCCGCCATCAAGCCGGGTGCTGGAGCGGCAGAGCCTGCTCAAGCGTCGTGCACCCGGAACCGATCGACAGATCCAGCTGATCGCAGCCAACCTCGACACGGTGTTCGTGGTGTCTTCCTGCAATCAGGACTTCAATGTTGCCCGGCTGGAGCGGTACATCGCGCTTGCGTTCGAAGCCGGTATCGATCCGGTGATCGTCCTGACCAAGTCGGATCTGGCGAGCGATCCGGAAAACTATGTCGATCAGGCTCGGACGATTTCGAATTCGGTTCCGGTCGTGACGCTGGACGCGCGCGGCGATGAGCCGGGCCTGAAACTCGCGGCCTGGTGCAAGCCGGGCAAAACAGTTGCCTTCCTTGGCTCTTCGGGCGTCGGCAAGTCGACGCTTACCAACGCGCTGTCCGGCACCGAGGACATAGCCACGCAGGCTATTCGCGAAGACGATGCCAAGGGCCGTCACACGACGACCCACCGGCAACTCCACGTGGTTCCAGGCGGTTGTCTGGTGCTGGATACACCGGGCATGCGTGAACTGCAGCTGACGGATGTGGCAGCCGGGATCGATGATCTGTTCTCGGATCTGAACGAACTGGCATCCCGTTGCCGCTTCAATGACTGCCGGCACGAGACGGAGCCCGGTTGCGCCGTTCAGGCCGCGCTGGCGGACGGCACCCTGGAACCTGGCCGGCTGAACAGGTGGCGAAAGCTGAAGGCGGAAGAAGCCTTCAACTCTGCAAGTCTGGCGGAGCGCAGGTCCAAGGACCGGGCATTCGGCAAGATGGTCCGAAGCGTCATGAAGCAGAAGAAGCAGAAAACCTGGGGTCCGGAGTAGCGGGTTTGGAAGGCCAAGGCTTACGTGGCTGCTGACATCCGGGGCCTGGCTCTGCCCGGCCCCGGATCAATGCTTTCCAGCGCACCCGGAGTTGGCAAGCAGCTTGGTCACAGTATCAGCCGCATGTGGACGATCCGCTTGTCGCCGCGCTGTTCCTCATGGGTTTCCGCGAAGCCCGCACGCTGGTACCAGGCGCGGTTTTCGGTCATGAGCACGTTGGTATAGAGCCGGATTTCGCTCAGCCCGAAGTCCGCTGCCCGCCGCCGCGCCCAGTCGAGCAGCTGCCTGCCACGGCCCTTGCCCTGCTCTTCCGGATCAACGGCAATGCTTTCGATCAGGAGATGGTCCGGATGCCGGATCAGAACAAGGCTGGCGGCAAGAGAGGTGCCGGAGCGGAGCACCCAGACGTCGTCCTGCCGGATATGGGCGGCATAATCGGCGGTCATTGGCACGGGCACGGCGTTGATGATCGGGATATAATGCGCATAGGCCCGCCGGGCGAGTTCGGTCATTGCGACTGCATCACCCGGGTTCGCCAGGTCAAAGCCTTTGGAAACCTGTTGGGCGTCCATTACGGATCAGGGCCTTGTTTTCATGAAGGATTCGAAATCGGGAATTCCTTCCGGCATGGTTTCGGTCCTGTCGAAACAGCCGAACGTGCCACCGTCTTTCATGTCTTCGGCAGCAGCAATGAAGGCGCGGTAGGCAAGCCGTGCCAGACCTGCCCCGATGGAGACACGCGTAACGCCCATGTCGCCCAGTTCCTTGCGGGTCAGGTGGAAGTTCTTGCGCCCGGCCAGGACGTTCATCGGCGCTTTCACGGCGGCCAGAACGGCGGCAATCTGTTCCTTGTCCTTCAGCTCCGGTGCATAGACGCAATCGGCACCCGCCTCTGCAAAGGCGTTCAGGCGCTTGATGGTCTCGTCAAGTTCATGCTGCGTCTGGACGGGTCCTTCACTGCGGGCAGTCAGAACGAAATCCGGCGCCAGCCGGTTCTTGGCATCCACCGCAGCCTTGATCCGCTCCACCGCCAGCTCCAGTTCGTAGTAGGGATGTTTCGGATCGGTTGTGTAATCCTCGATAGAGCAGCCGGCGAGGCCAACCTCGATCGCCCCCTTGACCGTTGCCACCACATCGTCCGGGCTGTCGCCGAACCCGTTCTCCAGGTCACCGTTCACCGGCACGCTGGTCGCGGCAATGATGTCGGCGGCATGTCCGAGCGCATCGTCGCGCGTGATCAGTCCTTCGGCATCCTTCACGCCTTGCGTCCAGGCATATCCGGCGCTGGACGTGGCCATCGCGTCAAACCGCAACCCGTCCAGAATGCGGGCTGTGCCGATATCGAAGGGATTCGGCATCAGGAAAGCACGCCCTTTTTCGTGAAGAGCTTTGAAGGCGGCACGGCGTTTGGCTGCGGTCGGCATGGCCGGATCTCCCTTGAGGTGTATTTCGCAAAGATTACCGTTAAAGTTTAAATCGGCAATGCGATCCCTTTATGATGGGTGCGATGTTGCTCAGGTAAGATCCAGTTTAGCCAGAATCGGGGCGCCAGTTTGGAAAAACCGTGATTCCAGCGAAACGCCTTGTCTTTGCGTTCGCAGCGCCGTTTGATGGTGAAAGCGCCAGCAGGCAGATCCAGGGAGGTTGCCATGCCGGAAGATCCCACGACACTTTCAGATTTCAACGACCCGATAACAACGGTTGACCAGCTCGAAGCCCATGCCGGAACCGCGCCCGAAAAGGTGAGGGTAAAGGAGATCAAGGCACTGGACGACCTGTGCAGGCAGTTCATTGCACGGTCCCCCTTCTGCCTGATCGCGACGGTTGATCCGGAGGGCGTGATCGATGTGAGCCCCAAGGGGGACCCGGCCGGTTTTGTCACCGTCTTGAGCGACACAGTGCTGGCGATCCCCGACCGCCCCGGAAACCGCCGCCTCGACAGCTACCACAATCTGCTGAAGGACCCGCGCGTCGGACTTATTTTCCTGATCCCGGGCAAGGGCGAGACCTTGAGGGTGTCGGGCAGAGCCCGCATCGTCCGGGATGCCTGGTTGCTGGAACGGATGCAGGTGGAGGGCAAACAGCCGTCGATGGCGCTGGCAGTGGAGATCACCCGGGCATTCATGCATTGCCCGAAGGCCATGGTCCGCTCGAAGATCTGGGAACCGGAAAGCTGGCGCAATGCTGATGACCTGGGCGACATCGGCGATGCGATGATCCGGCATGGCAAACTGGAACAGACCCCGGAGGCACTTCTGGAAGAAGCCACCTCCGAAGGCTTGCTCAGGCTTTATTGATCAGGTCCATGCAGTGCGTGAGACCCTTGCCGCGTAGCAGCCGCGGCGAGCAAAATGCAGGTGAATGTAGTCGACTTGCGGATTGTCGAAGAACGTCCGGATGACACCTTCCAGCTCGCGGCCTTCAACGACTTCCGCATCGATCATCTCGTGGGCCCGGTTGAAGGCGCGGGCCGACAGCAGGCGCTTTGCCACGACTTCCGGGATGGTGTCAGGGGCCGGATGGCTTTCCTTCGCACCATCGGCGACAAAGATCGCATGCCGGGAGCGGTAGGGCGTTTCGCCTGGTTGATGCTCGAAATTGAGCAGGTAAACCCGGGTTCCCGGGGCTGCATCGGCAAGTGACACACGGCAGGGAAACGCGCCGTCCGAAATGTGCACCTGAATGCCCTTCTGCGCGAGTTCCGTGTCACTCAGGCTGCTCAAATGTGCAAACTCGGTGGCGGGAAGAGGCTCGATCTGAAACATGGTGTTGTCTCCTCAATGGTTGTGAGAAGACCCTAGGCGGCTCAAAACGCCCAATCGACCCGATTTGCGAGCGGGAATATATTTTCCCGCTGCCGGTCTGTCAGACCGGGTTTTTGACACCTGCCCGGCGTGCCATACCCAGGGAAACCGGCGCGGTTTCTTCAAAGCCGAATTGGGCATAAAGCGCATTGGCGGGAACATCGGCAATCAGGCTGACATAGGTCGAGGGCGGGAATGCGCTTTCGATATGGGCAGTCAGGGCTGCCATGATGCGCTTGCCAAGGCCCTGCCCCTGGTAGGCGGGCAAAACCGCGATATCCGTCACCTGGACAAAACAGCCGCCGTCACCAATGAGACGCCCCATGCCGATCGCTTCATCGCCGTCATATAGCATCACGCAAAACAGGCTGTTCCTCAGCCCGATTTCCGCCGCGTCCCTGCCGTAGCCGCTCAGCCCGGAATCGACCCGCAGGCGCAAATAGGTATCGACGTCGGGGACCTGGGTCTTCAGCGAGATTGACATGCAGTGTCCTGGAATCGGCTGCAACAAGGAGGGAACTCGACCCTAGCCGATCGCACCGGTGCTGGCCATCGGAATAGACATGCTCTAGCCGGTCAGGGGCTGTTGACCCCAGGCACGCTGCTTTGCATTGACGGCTCAAGACAAACGACATCTTGCGTTCCTGCGGTGTTCTAACCGATAACGGCAGGTGGCTGACAAAATTCGGCCACGTACCGGAACGAGAAGACTGAGCAGACGTGGATTTTTTCAATCTCCAGCCCGGGGAATGGCAGGCCCTTCTCTTGACCCTCAAGGTCGCTTCTGCCGCCCTCGCTGTCGCGCTGCCGCTTGCCGTTCTGATGGCCTTCGTACTTGCCCGCTACCGGTTCACCGGCCACGGCGCCGTCAATGCTCTTGTGCATCTGCCGCTCGTCTTGCCACCGGTGGTCACGGGCTACGTGCTGCTGCTGACCTTTGGCCGCAAGGGTCCGGTCGGATCGTTTTTGGACAGTGTCTTCGGTGTCACCTTCGCCTTCAATTGGACCGGCGCAGCGCTCGCTGCCGGTGTGATGGCTTTTCCGTTGATGGTCAGGCCGATCCGTATTTCCTTCGAAGCCGTGGATCCGAAACTGGAAGAAGCGGCCAAGTCTCTCGGTGCCCATCGCCTGACCGCCTTTCTGACGGTCACCCTGCCTCTTGCCCTGCCGGGCATTCTTGGTGGCGCGATCCTGGGTTTTGCAAAGGCCATGGGCGAATTCGGTGCGACCATAACCTTCGTCTCCAACATTCCGGGGGAGACAAGAACCCTGTCCCTGGCACTCTATACCGCCACCCAGACCCCTGGTGGAGAACTGGCTGCCTTCCGCCTGACGCTGATTGCGGCCTTTGTCGCCTTCGCGGCGCTGATCGCCTCGGAAGCACTGGCGCGCCGATTGCGCGCGCGCATGGGGGGCGGTCATGCTTGATGTCGACATCACCGGCCGTGTCGGTCAGCTCGATCTTGAAGCCCGGTTCAACAGCCGTGGTGGGGTGACATCGCTTTTCGGCCAGTCGGGGGCCGGCAAGACAACGCTCACCAACATGATCGCCGGGCTGATCAAGCCGCTCAGCGGACATATCACCGTCAACGGCACGACCCTTTTCGACGCGAACAAGAATATCAACCTCTCGGTGCAGGCACGCAGGATCGGTCACGTCTTTCAGGATGCCCGGCTGTTCCCGCATCTCAGCGTTGCCTCGAACCTCACCTATGCGCGCTGGGCGGGCCGCAGGCCTGGGACCCGGGACATGGCCGAAGTGGTCGATCTGTTGGGGTTGGGCGGGCTCCTGGAGCGAAAGCCCGGAACTCTTTCTGGCGGCGAGAGGCAACGGGTGGCCATCGGGCGGGCGCTTCTGTCGGACCCGCGGCTCCTGATCATGGACGAGCCGCTGGCCAATCTCGATCAGGCGCGGCGAAACGACATTCTTCCCTATCTGGACCGTCTGTGCGTGGAAGCGGGAATCCCGATCCTCTATGTCAGCCATTCCATCGAGGAGGTGGCGCGCCTGTCCAACACGCTCGTGATCCTGTCGGATGGACGCACGCCCGCCTTTGGACCGGTGGCCGACATGCTCGCCCGGACCGATCTGGGCCGGGCAACCGGCCGTCACGAGGCCAGTGCGCTGCTGGAAGGTACCGTCACCAGATGTGACCCGGACTGGGGCCTGACCGATGTCGATATCGGCGGAGCCACACTGCAGATTCCGGATATGGCAGCCGTGCCGGGCGATGCGGTGCGCCTGCGCATCCGGGCCAGGGACGTTGCCCTGGCATACTGACGCGATGTTGCGCAAGACCAAGCGCCGGACCTGGCGCAGGCTGAAGATCGGTATCGGAGCGGCGGCGATCCTGTCGACGGTCGCACTGATGTGGCTGACCGGGCTTGCCAGCTTGCGGATCACGCTTGCGGAGGTGGAAACCGGTGCGCGGGCCAATCTTGCGGTTCAGACAGCCGTTCTCGAAAGACTTCTCGACAAGTTCCGCCTGCTGTCGCCGCTGTTGGCACGTGGTCCGGATATCGGTCAGTTGCTGATGAGCACGGGCAGGTCTGGAGACCCTGGCATCGCCGCGATCGCTGCCGGCATGTCGGGCGCGGAAGAGATCTGGCTGATGGACAGGCAAGGCAATGTCGTAGTCTCCAGCCAGGATGGTGTGCCGACGGGCTCCTTTGGCGGGGCGGAACGCATCGGACATGCCTTCGAACAGGCCCTACAGGGCCAGCTCGGCCGGCAGCTCATTCCCGGTACGCCAGAGGCCGCATCGAACTATGTCTTCGCCTCGCCCTTGCGTCGTGGCAGCTCCATCGTCGGCGTGATTGCCGTCCGGGTCAGTCTGGAAGACGTCGAGCAGGCCTGGGCACTCAGCAAGGAACCGCTGGTCGCGCTGGATGGCAGTGGCCGGATTGTGGTCACCAATGTGCCCGCATGGCGCGGCAAACGGATGGACGAGCTTTCTGTCGGCCGGGATATCGCCGACATGTCGGTGGCGGAGCGCATCGAGGTCCTGCTGCCGGCAACGCCGTCTCCCTACTATTACCTGCAATTGACCGAGAACTTGGCCGTTCTCGGCTGGCAGGTCAGAACGCTTGTGACGATCGAGGATGCCCGCCAGCGATCCGGCTGGGCCATGCTGGTCGCGCTTCTGGTCTGCGTGATCGCCGCCGGAGGTATCGCCATCCTGATCGTCAGGCGGGAAGAATTCGTGCGCCAGGAACGGCGCAACCGGGCGAGCGCACTGCGCCTGGAGCGCCGTGTGCAATCACGGACTGCGGATCTTCGCCGCACCAACGTCCTTCTGGAACAGGAAGTGCGCGAGCGCGAACAGGCTGAAGCCGATTTGCGTCTGGCCCAGGCCGAACTCGTGCAGGCAGCCAAGCTCGCAACGCTCGGCCGGATGTCTGCGGCTCTCAGTCACGAGTACAACCAGCCACTGGCAGCTATCCGTTCCGATGCCGAAGTGGCAGGCATGCTGATCGAGCGGGGGCGTGCGGACGAGGCCCTCGGCAATCTCTCGCGGATCGAAGGCATGGTCAGCCGCATGGCCGAAATCGCCAAGACGCTGAAAGGCTTCACGCGCAAGTCGGGCACCGACATCAAGCCGGTGTCCCTGCGCCAGGTGATCGACGAGGCAACGCTTCTGCTGCAGCCACATATCAAGCAGAGCAAGGTGCGTCTCGATCTGGCGCTGCCGACAGAGGATATCATCGTCAAGGGCGGGCGCATCCGCCTGGAGCAGGTGGTCATCAATCTCCTGTCCAACGCTCTGGATGCCGTCAGCGGCAACGCCGCATCGCTTGCCATGCCCGAAGTGCGGCTGGAACTGAGGCAGGAAGGCAGCGAAGCGGTTCTGACCGTCAGTGACAACGGCACAGGCATCGATGCCGATGTGCTGCCACAGATCTTCGACCCGTTTTTCACCACCAAGGATGTCGGCGCCGGGCTCGGGCTGGGCTTGTCGATTGCCTACAAGATCGTTCATGACTTTTCCGGATCGCTGAAGGCGGCGAATCGCGACGGTGGCGGTGCGGTGTTCACCATGCGCCTGCCGGTGGCCGATGAGCATGTCCTTGCAGCGGAATGAAATGAGATAGGCGTTAATGGATCAGGCGACCGTCCTACTGATAGACGATGAAGCGGACCTGCGCGGCTCCTTGAGCCAGGGGCTGGAGTTGTCCGGCCAGGCGGTGTTTGCAACCGGCGAACCGGAAGAAGCCCTGGAACGGGTCAACCGCGGGTTCTACGGCGTGCTTGTTACAGATATTCGCATGCCCGGGACGGACGGGTTCCAGGTCATGAAGCGGGCCTTCGAGATCGATCCCGCCCTGCCCGTGGTGCTGATCACCGGCCATGGCGATGTGCCACTGGCGGTCGAGGCCATGCGCGCCGGTGCCTATGATTTCATGGAAAAGCCCTTTTCCGTTTCGCGCCTTGCCTCCGTGGTGGAACGCGCGCTCGACAAGCGCCGGCTGGTGCTGGAAAACCGAAAGCTGCGCGAGGAGCTGGCAGACCGAACGGGCCTTGAAAGCCGTCTCGTGGGGCGCACCGCCGCCATGGAACTGCTTCGCCGCAATGTCACGGCCCTGGCGGCAACCGATGCCGATGTGCTGATCCTGGGCGAGACCGGCTCCGGCAAGGAGGTGGTCGCCCGGGCACTGCATGACGAAGGACCGCGCAAGGAAAAGCCTTTCGTCGCCCTCAATTGCGGGGCGCTTCCCGCCGAAATCATCGAATCTGAACTCTTCGGCCACGAGAAGGGCGCCTTTACCGGTGCCAGCGGACAGCGCATCGGCAAGCTGGAACATGCCCATGGTGGCACCGTGTTTCTGGACGAAATCGAATCCATGCCGCTGGAACTGCAGGTCAAGCTGCTGCGCGTGATCGAGACCCGGACAATCGAACGGCTCGGCTCCAACAAGGCGATCGAACTGGATGTGCGCTTCATTGCGGCCACCAAGGAAGACCTTGAGGCCGCCGGCAAGGAAGGCCGGTTCCGGCTGGACCTGTTCTACCGGCTCAATGTCGTCAACGTTGCCATACCACCGTTGCGCGACCGGCTGGAGGATATCCCTCTCCTGTTCCGGCATCTGGCGGTGGAAGCCCGGGCACGCTACCGGCGCGAGATCCCGGATATCAACGAGGAATACCTCGCCGAGCTGATGGCTCGGGACTGGCCGGGCAACGTCCGCGAGTTGCGCAATGTCGCCGACCGTTTCGTGCTCGGTGTCGAGCTGGTCAACGCGCCCAGCAGCGGGGCCGGATCCACCTTGTTCGAACAGGTCGCGACATATGAACGGGCGTTGATCGTCGCCGAACTCAAGCGCAACGACGGTGCCATCAAGCCCACTTACGAGAACCTTGGGCTCTCGCGAAAGGCGCTCTACGAGAAAATGCGCAAATACGGTCTCGGCAAGGACGAAGCGCTTTCCGTCTGACAATGACCTGATTTCCTTGCCGTCCCGGCTCGCTGGGCGGGTCGGCAAAACGAATGGCCGAAAAAAGTTTCGGGCCGGTGTCACAAATCGCTGCACCCGGTCGTCAACCCTGTGTCACACCCTGAAACCTGAATGGAAGACACGCCAATGACGACCTCTAATGCCATCAATCACTACGAAAATGTCCCCGATATCGTGAAGCGATTCGTCGCTGCCAGCGGTGAGATCGGCAAGGCAGGGCTGGAGCCGAAACTGCGGCATCTCATCGATCTGCGTGCCTCGCAGATCAACCAGTGTGCCTATTGTGTGAAGATGCACACCCAGGAAGCACTCGACGCGGGCGAGACCCAGGAGCGTTTGCAGCGCCTGACGGTCTGGCGGCACGTTGATGACTACACGCCGGCGGAGAAGGCGGCCTTTGCCTGGACGGAAGCCTTGACCAGTCTTCAGGTCGATACGAACTATGAGGCATTGCGCGGTGAATTGCGCCGCCACTTCGATGACGCCGAGATCAGTGCGATCACCGCCGCGGTCGCAATGATCAATCTGTGGAACCGGGTACAGGTATCGAACCACTGACATGAGTGACGCTCCAGGCATCGATGTTTTCGAGACGGTACGCCCGAAGCTGATGGGGCTGGCCTATCGCATGCTCAGCTCCATGGCGGATGCCGAGGATGCGGTGCAGGACACATACCTGAAGTGGCAATCCACGGATCGTGCCGGCATCCTGAATCCGGAAGCATTCCTCACCACGGTCTGCACCAATTGCTGCCTGGACACTCTCAAGGCCGCTCACAGGAAACGGGTCGACTATGTCGGCCCGTGGATCCCCGAACCGCTTCAGTTCGAAAGTGGCTCAGACCCGGAGACCGACCTGGACAGGGCACAATCCCTGACGACAGCGTTCCTCCTGCTGCTGGAGCGCCTCAGCCCAAAGGAGCGCGCCGCCTACCTGCTGCGCGAGATCTTCGCAAAGCCCTATGACGAAGTTGCCGAAACTCTGGGGGTTACCGAGCAGGCCTGCCGCCAGTTGGTGTCCCGCGCAAGCAGACATGTGCAGGGTCCGACCTCCCGTTTTGTTCCTCCGGCCGATCATCAGGACCGGATCCTGTCTGCCTTTCTCACTGCGATTGAAACAGGGTCCACGGACCACCTGACGGGTCTTCTCGCCGAAACCGTACAACTCCAGTCCGATGGTGGCGGCAAGGCAACGGCCATGAGCCGGATCCTGGAAGGCGCGGACGAGGTCGCTCGTTACGCGGTTCTTATTCTTGGCCGCCTCTGGGAGCCCTGCCGGATCAAAATACTGGATCTGAACGGCACACGTGGCCTCGTCATGTTCTACGGTGACGAGATCGTGACAGCTGTGATGTTCGCCTATGACGCCGATGGGCGGCTGGAGCGTATCTACAACATGCGCAATCCGGACAAGCTGGCACGCCTGAAGGTCAAGCTGCGCCACGACCGGTCTTCAGGCGCTATCTGGCACTGATAATTCGCCGCTTTACGGCTTAAAATATGATGTAGCAGGCCGGAAATGTGTCGGTTTCGACACATCAGGTTTGATGCCATGTGTCTGACTCGACCCATAAACGAAAGTCTCTCCCGACCAGGTTCATTTGAAACTTTTTGTTAACCTGCAGAAATCGGCGCTTTTTGTTGCTCTTCCGGCACTTGGCACGGACTTTGCCAATAGGGTGCCGACCAGCCACCACGCTGTCCGGCCCGAATGGCCGTCATACTGAAATGTCTGGGAGGACATCCGATGAAAAAATTCGCTCTCGCCGCAGCTATCGCGGCGTCTCTGGCCCTGTCTGCGAACGCTTATGCGGCTGACGATTGCAATGACGGTGAAATCGTCATCAAGTTCAGCCACGTGGTTGCCGCAACCGGCCACCCGAAAGGCGACGCTGCCACGCTGCTGGCGGAACGCGTCAACGACGAGATGAACGGCAAGGCCTGCATGCAGGTGTTCCCGAACTCTCAGCTGTTCGACGACGACAAGGTAATGGAAGCTCTTCTGCTCGGCGATGTTCAGCTTGCTGCGCCGTCGCTTTCCAAGTTCGAAGCCTACACGCTGAAGTTCCGCCTGTTCGACCTGCCGTTCCTGTTCCAGGATCTGGACGCCGTCGAGCGCTTCACCACCGGTGAAAACGGCAAGGAACTCCTGAACTCCATGACCGACTACGGTTTCCAGGGCCTCGGCTACTGGAGCTCCGGACTGAAGCAGTTCTCCGCCAACAAGCCGCTGCTGGTTCCGGACGACGCAAAAGGCCTGAAGTTCCGCGTGCAGACCTCTGACGTGGCTGTTGCCATGATCGAAGCCATGGGCGCCAATGCTCAGAAGCTGGCCTTCAAGGAAGTCTACGGCGCACTGCAGACCGGTGTTGTGGACGGTCAGGAAAACTCCTGGTCCAACATCTACACCCAGAAGTTCTTCGAAGTGCAGGACGGCATCACCGAAACCAACCACCAGCTGCTTGCTTACCTGCTCGTCACTTCTGACGAGTGGCTGGACAGCCTGGATCCGGAAGTTCGTGACCAGTTCCTGACCATCGTGGAAGAAGTCACTGCAACCGCAAACGGTAACGTGGCAGCTGCTGAAGCCAAGAACCGCCAGAACGTTCTGGATGCCGGTTCCACCATTCGTGAACTGACCCCGGAGCAGCGCAAGGCATGGGTTGGCGCCATGAAGCCGGTTTGGGACAAGTTTGAAGGCGATATCGGTAAGGACCTGATCGACTCCGCCGTCGCTTCCAACAACGCCAGCTAAGGCTGACCTGAAACAACTCCTGGAAGGGCCGGATCGTCCGGCCCTTCTGCCAAGGTCCCGCGGCCGCCCGCGCAACCATGCCGGCGGACACGCTGATAACCAAGAGGCCAATTCGGGGGAAACGCATGCAACGCGTCGACAATTGGGTCACGCGCTTCGAGGAAGGTGTACTCGCCTTTCTCCTGGCCGCCATGACCATCGTATCCTTCACCCAGGTGGTGGCGCGATACGGCTTTAATTCCGGCTGGACCGGTGCCCTGGAATTCACACGTATCCTGTTCGCCTGGCTGATCCTGTTCGGCATGAGCTATGGCGTCAAAATCGGCTCGCATCTGGGCGTCGATGCGGTCATCCGCCTGTTTCCCAAGCCGGTGTTCCGGGCTGTTGCCGTATTCGGTGCACTCTGCGGCGTTGTCTATGCGCTGACGCTGCTCTGGTCGGAGTGGCTGCACATCTTCGGTCTCGATACCAGAGGCGGCGCGATCGACTATTGGTCCAAGATGTACAAGATCGGCATCGGTCTCGATGACCTGCGCTATCCCGACGCGATCATTGAAACCTTCGGCACGAAAGAGCGGGTCCAACGCTGGATCGCCTATCTGATCCTGCCCATCGGCCTGTTCCTGTTCATGTTCCGCTGCATCCAGGCGGCCTGGCAGATCATTACCGGCGAGCGCGAGATGATGATCGCCGCGCATGAGGCGGAAGACCTCGTCGCTGAAAACAAAGACGTCTTGAAGGACTGAGGCCGGGGCAATGGAAGCAGCAATTCTCTTCATTCTCGTCCTCGGCTTCTTGTTCCTGGGCGTTCCGATCTCCATTTCGCTCGGCTTGTCCAGCGTTCTGGCGATTGCCATCTTCTCCAACGATTCCATCTCGTCGGTGGCGCTGCAGCTGTTCACGGCGTCGCAGAACTACACACTCCTGGCGATTCCCTTCTTCATTCTGGCATCGGCCTTCATGTCGACGGGCGGTGTTGCCAAGCGCATCATCCGCTTCTCGATCGCGTCCGTCGGTGCGATCCGGGGCGGTCTGGCCATCGCCGGCGTCTTCGCCTGCATGCTGTTTGCAGCTCTGTCAGGCTCCTCGCCCGCAACCGTCGTTGCCATCGGTACCATCGCCATCGCCGGCATGCGGCAGGCAGGCTACACGAAAGAGTTTGCCGCGGGCGTCATCGCCAATGCCGGTACGCTCGGCATCCTGATCCCGCCTTCCATCGTCATGGTGGTCTATGCGGCTGCAACCAACGTTTCCGTTGGCCGCATGTTCCTTGCCGGTGTGGTTCCAGGGCTGATCGCCGGTCTGATGCTGATGATCGCCATCTATGTCATGGCACGCGTCAAGAACCTGCCGGCCCAGCCGTGGCCGGGCTTCAAGGAAATCTGGCATGCCATGATGGAAGCAGCCGTCGGCCTGTTCCTGATGGTCATCATCCTGGGCGGCATCTACGGCGGTATCTTCACCCCGACCGAAGCTGCGGCAGTGGCGGCCGTTTACGCCTGTCTGGTGGCACTCTTCGTCTATCGTGACATGGGCCCGCTCAGTGGCATTCGCTGGGTGCAGGAACAGGACGGCCCTCTGGGACTGGCCGGTTTCAAGACCATCACCTACGGGTTTGCCGCAATGTTCGCCTGGTCGAGCATCGCCGGCATGGTCACGGACAGACAGGGTTTCTACGGCATCGACAGTGCCATTGTCCTGCTGGCTGCGCTGATTGGCTATCCGCTTCTGCGTGGCCGTGTCAGCCCTGCCGAGCTGCCGTCGATCTATGGTATCGGCGCAAAGATCTGGGGTCGGAATATCGGACTGATCGTCTGGAAGTTTCTTCCGGCCATGTTCCACAAGGACACCAAGAAGGTGATGGTGGATGCGGCGAAGACGACCATCATGCTGATGTTCATCATCGTCAACGCCCTGCTGTTTGCCCACGTGCTGACATCGGAGCGGATTCCGCAGGCAATCACCGACTGGATGGTCGGAGCCGGTTTTAACTGGTTCACCTTCCTGATCGCGGTCAACCTGCTGCTGCTGCTTGGTGGTCAGTTCATGGAACCGTCGGGCCTGCTTCTGATCGTGGCGCCGGTGGTATTCCCGATCGGCATGGAACTCGGCGTCGATCCGGTTCACCTCGGCATCATCATGGTCGTGAACATGGAAATCGGCATGATCACGCCACCAATCGGGCTCAATCTGTTCGTCACATCGGGGATAACGGGGATGAGTCTGGTGCAGGTGGTCAAGGCGGCAGCGCCGTTCGTGCTCATCCTGCTCCTGTTCCTCATCCTGGTGACCTATGTCCCGGCCCTGTCCACCTGGCTGCCCTACAGCCTGATGGGACCGGAAATCATCACAAACCGGTAACGACCCGGACCATCCTGACACTCCGCTCATGTCACCTTCCACCTGCATCTTGCCGCCCATGAAGGCAGCCGTCGGATTCAGATCACCCGAGAGAAGGTCACCGAGGTCTTCGGCGGACATCTTGATGGTGCAGTCTGCCTCGTCATCTTCGTTGGAAACGCTGGAGCCTTGCAGGAAGATGATACCCGTTTCCCCAAGATCGAACTTGACGGATTCTTCAATGCCGCCATCGGCAACCTTCGCGCGGACACCTTCGGTAAGCTGTTCCAAGGACATGTCGTTTTCTCCCGTTTGAATTGGGCCGGAGCCCGTCTTTGCCCTCTTGAAGCATGACGTTTACGTAATCGTCAAGTAGAAATCTGTGTCGAAAGAGATGCGCCGCCGGGAGCGTTTCGCCACACGCTCCGTCATCCCATGGCTTGACCATGGGATCCATGTCGCTTCATCGGCAGCGCGGCCGCCGTGATCATCGCATGGATTGCCGGATCAAGTCCGGTAATGACGGAGAATTTCAACATTTCGCGGTGCCAGAGGCAATCCAACTGACAGGTTCGTCAGATCAATGGTTGTCCCGTGGCAGCCCCTTGGTATGCGCGACGTCCTGGTATTTAACCGCCGGCTCCAGAACCATGCCCTTGTCGAACTGCCCGATCATTGCACGCTGGATCTCCTGCCAGGGTGTCTGGCTCTCCGCAATCTTGAAGCCGCCCGCCGCCTCCAGGTCCGTACGACGTTGTGCAAGCTCCTCATCGGAAATCAGGATGTCGGCAGTGCCCTTCCTCAGATCGATGCGCACACGGTCCCCGCTTTTCAAAAGCGCGAGTCCGCCCATGGCGGCAGCTTCCGGTGATGCGTTCAGGATCGACGGCGAACCGGATGTACCCGACTGACGGCCGTCGCCGATGCAGGGCAGGGATGTTATCCCGCGTTTGATCAGGGCTGCGGGTGGCTGCATGTTGACCACCTCGGCACCGCCCGGATAACCGATCGGGCCGGTGCCGCGAATGAACAGCATGCAGTGCTCATCGATCTCAAGGTCCGGATTGTCGATGTTGTCGTGGTAATCCTCCGGCCCTTCGAACACTACGGCACGGCCCTCGAACGCTTCCGGATCGTCCGGATTGGAGAGATAGCGGTCGCGGAACTCTTCCGAGATGACGCTGGTCTTCATGATGGCGCTGTCGAACAGGTTGCCCTTCAGGTTGATGAAACCGGCCTTGTCTTTCATCGGATTGTTGAATGGCTTGATGACGTCCGGCAGGTCTGTGACGACACCGTCGCAATTGTCGCCGATGCCCTTGCCGTTGACGGTGAGCGCGCCCGGATGCGGCAGCTTGCCGTTTCGCATCAGCTCCGCGACGACGGCAGGCACGCCGCCTGCGTGGAAGTAATCCTCGCCCAGATATTCTCCGGCCGGCTGCAGATTGACCAGCAGCGGCACGTCATGGCCGATCTCCTGCCAGTCGTCGTTGTCCAGTTCAACACCCAGATGGCGGGCAATGCCGTTCAGATGGATCGGTGCATTGGTCGAACCGCCGATGGCCGAGTTGACGACAATGGCGTTCTCAAACGCTTCGCGGGTCATGATGTCGGAGGGTTTCAGATTCACCGTCGCGGCGGCCATCAGGCAGGCAGGTGTGGTCTTGTCGCAGCCGATTGTCAGCACCACGCCGTCGATGGGGTAACCGTACAGCAGTTCAACGAGACCAAGATAGGCCAGGTTCCGGTCCAGTGTCGCGGTCGGGCGCTTGCCGGTTTCCTGGATCGGGTGAACCGGAAATTCGAAGGCAATACCACCGGCCTCGCGAATACCTTCGCGCACACGCTTTGCCAGCTCCAAATGGTGGCGGTTGCAGGGCGAAAGGTCAGACCCGGTCTGGGCGATGCCGATAATCGGTTTGCCCGACTGCAGCTCTTCACGTGTGATGCCGAAATTCAGGTAACGCTCGATATAGAGCGCGGTCATGCCCGGATTGTCGGGATTGTCGAACCAGGCGGCGGACCGCAGTTTCGGTGTTTTGGTGTCGCTCATGTCGCGTCGCCCCTCAATGCACTCACAAAGTGTCAAAAGCCGATAAACACCAGCTCCATGAGGCTGTAAAGGCGCTGAAACCCGATTTCGGTTCCACAATCTGAGAATGCGCCCGTCACGTATTCCGGTGCAGCGTATCTGCAATGGAAAATCGGGCAAATGTCCAAAGGACGGCGAGACAGATAGCGAAAAGAACGGGTGCGGCCGACAGAGGAAGGAGGGTCAAGGCACCGCACAGGCCGGCGAAAAGCCAGAGACCTGACAGCAGCCGGCGGGCGTGGACGGCCAGCAGATTGCGGCGCATGGCCAGCGCTTTCAGGGCAGTGAAGGCTCCAATGTCGTCGGTGTCGCTGACAACAAGGGGGGAATGCCTTGCATCCGTCCCGTCCTTTCCGGGCGTGGCGCCTTCGCGCAGTTCCAGCGCCATGCGGTCCTGCGACAGAGTCAGGACTAGGGGAGGCATGTCCGGAAAGCAGCGGGAGGCGGCCTCGGGCGCGGTTTCTCCCGGCTTCGGATCATCGGTCAGCTCTAGGCCAAGCATGCCCGCCAGCGCGCTGCGAGTGTTTGGGCTGTCACCACTGAACAGCCACGGCACGAGGCCCTCTTTGCGCAGGGCCATCCCCGCAACGCCGGCGTCCTGACGCAATGTGCCTTCCAGTCCCAGCACACCCACGACGCGTCCCCCGACCGCGACACGCAGCACCGTCTTGCCGTCTGCTTCCAGCGACCGGGCAATGGCGTCGGCGGTAAAACTGTCGATCTTGAGGCGCTTCAGGAGGTCCGTCGTGCCGATCACCACGGTCTGTCCGCCGAGCAGCGCAACAACACCCAGACCAGGCGTCGGTTCGAACCGGTCCGGCATCTTGAGGGCGACCTGCCACTGGCTGGCCAGTTCGCGCAGGGCCAGGGCGACTGGATGGGATGATCCGGCTTCCGCGGAGGCGGCAACGGCCAGGAGCGTTTTCGGCTCGTTGTTGAAGGCCATGACATTGGTGACCATCAGGTTGGGTCCAGACATCACGGCAGCCTTGTCGATGAGGATATCGCGGGCATGAGCGACCTTGGTGAAGGCGCCGGGGGCAATGTCACGGGCGCCTGCCGCCAGTGCTGCCTTGTGAAAGACCTTGTCCGCGAATGCGTTGATTCCGTCGATCAGTTGCGGCCAGGAAAGAAGCAGAGCGGCGGCAAGAGCGGCCGGGGCCTCGGTCCTGTCGAGGACCCACCACCAGGTACCGGCAGCCAGCAGCGCCAACAGGACAGACCATGCCGCTTGTGGCACTCCGCTGAGGTCACCCCTTGGTGGCAGCAGAACCACACCGAACGCCCGCAGCACCATCAGGAAAGCTGCGGCAAGGGCAGGTGCATTTGTCTGGGGCGATGTCGGACCGGACAGGTGGAAGCCGGTCGAAACGGCAAGCAATCCGGTGCTGACCAGCGCCGTGAAAAGCGTCAAGGGCCGGCCGACAGAGGTGTTGAGCGAAAAAGAGAGGCCGAGAAGCGAAAAAATCGCGGAAAACATGCTGAAAATTAAGGCGCTGTAGGAACCGAAAACCAAAACTGACGTCGCGGCGTCAGAGGGTTCTCCGCCTGCTGTTGCCAGAGCCAGAACAAGGCACACTACGGCAATGACAAGAAAAAATGCCCAAAGAACTGAAATCAATGATGTTTTCGGCATAGCCGGTCGGCTCTCGTATCTGGAATTCTTCTGCTGGAACCGGGTCGTGGGCCAACTGGAGATACAAACGGCACGCCCTGGGGACCGTCTGAAAATGCGGGAGCGGCCGGAGACAGGCAATGCCGCAGAGTCAGTTCGGTAAGCATGTTGCCTGTCCCAGTCGCAGTGCATCGGAATGGGTGCTGACCATTTGTGCAGCGTGGAACTTGAGCGAAACTGAATTGCGGGTAGTATAAAAGGGTAATTTTTTAAACGGCCTGCAAGTATTGAGGGCCTGTATTTAATAGTCCTCTGGACGAAGATTATTTCGGGGTGTGGTATATTAATGGGAGAGCCGAAAGGCTCTCCCTTTTACGTTTGGGCGCGCCGGAAAAACATGGTTAACGTCTGTTAACAATCAGGTCCGGACTAAAAATCAGAATGAATCTATTTGGGTGCAGATCGTAGTGGCGCCCTGGGCGGCAAAAACTGCCCGGTTCGGACTGGATTGTGACTAACGTTTTGCGGTCACCGGAGAATCGGGGTGGGGCTTGGAGTCAAGTCAGCGACTCGGCCGAATCCGAAAAAAGACTCATCTTCAAAGACTTGGGAAGGCCGGCGACAACGCCGCCGGTTCCTTCAGGCCGTTGCGAGGTTTGCCCGCGACAGCAACTCCAGTGACGGCATCAGGTTCAGGAGTTCGCGGGTATAGGGGTGTTGCGGCGCTTCGAAGAGCTGGTCGCAGTCTGCCACCTCGCACAACTCGCCATGGCGCATGACGCCGATGCGGTTGCACATCTGCCGGATCACGGCCAGATCGTGGCTGATGAACAGCATGGTCAGCCCAAGTTCTTCCTGAAGATCCTTCAATAGGTTCAGGATCTGCGCCTGGATCGACACGTCGAGTGCTGAGGTGGGCTCGTCACAGATCAGGAACCTGGGCCGCGTCGCGAGCGCCCGTGCGATGGAGATGCGCTGGCGCTGACCGCCGGAAAACTCGTGCGGAAATTTCCTGCCGGCCGCCGCGCCCAGACCGACATGATCGAGTAGGTCATCGACGATCTGGCGCACTTCCGCATTGCTTGACGCCAGACGGTGGAACTTGATCGGTTCCGCGATGATGTCGCTGACGCGCATGCGGGCGTTCAGCGAGGAATAGGGATCCTGAAAGATCATCTGCATCTGGCGACGCATCGCCAGAACGTCCTTGCGATTCTTGAGCGACGTCAGCTCGGTCTTGCCGAACAGGATCGACCCTCCGGTCGGCTGGTAGAGGCCGGTGATCAGGCGCGCGATGGTCGATTTGCCCGACCCGCTCTCGCCGACAAGACCGAAGGTCTCACCTTCGTTGATGTCGAAACTGACCTTCTTGACCGCCTGGAAGTATTTGCGCTTGGACGGGAAGATCGAGCCACGGGTCTCGAACCGCATGTCGAGGTCCGTTGCCTTGACCAGCGGACCGGACACTTTTTCATAGTCGCGTGCCTTGCCGAGCCAGTGTGTGGCGATGTCGATTTGCTTCTGTGGTGTGCCGGCTTTTTCGATGTAGTTGACCACCGGAAACCGCTCGACCTTGATATCTGGGCGTGGCACGGCGGAAATCAGGCTCTGGGTGTAGGGGTGTTCCGGAGCGCCCAGCACCTGGGTCGTCTCGCCGTATTCCACCAGTTCACCGTGGTACATCACCGCCACATGGTCCGTGATGTCGGCAATCACGCCCATGTCATGGGTGATCACCAGCATGGCGACGTTACGCTCCCGGCACAGCTTCCTCATCAGTTCAAGGATCTGCGCCTGGATGGAAACGTCGAGCGCGGTTGTCGGCTCGTCCGCGATCACCAGTTCAGGTTCCGCACACAGCGCAAGCGCGATGACCACCCTTTGGCGCATGCCGCCGGAAAACTGATGCGGATACTGCTTGATGCGTTCGGGCGCATCTGGAATGCCCACGGCCTCAATCAGTTCGATCGCGCGCTGGCGGGCCTGCGATCCGGAGAGCGGCAAATGGGTGCGGATCGTCTCCACAAGCTGGCTTTCCACCGTCTGCAGCGGATCGAGAGACGTCAGTGGATCCTGGAAAATCATGCCGATCTTTCGGCCGCGCAAACGACGCTTTTCCTTGTAGGGCAATTGGTCGATGCGCTTGCCGTGAAGATAGACTTCACCGCCGGCTATGTGTCCGGGTTCCTGCAGCAGTCCGATCACCGCGTTGCCGACTGTCGATTTGCCTGCACCCGATTCTCCGACGACGCCGAGAACCTTGCCGGCATCGACGCTCAAAGTAACATCATCGACAGCGACGAAGACGGATTTTCGGCCCGGAAACTCGACCCTCAGGTCCTTGATCTCGAGAACGTTCATACCGGCCTCACCTGAGTTTCGGGTTGAGGGCGTCGCGCAGCCAGTCGCCCAGAAGGTTGACGTTCAGCACCAGCAGGGCCAGTGCGAGGCCCGGGAAGATGGCGATCCACCACTCCCCCGAATAGAGGAAATCGTTGCCGATGGCGATCAACGTGCCGAGAGACGGCTGCGTGGGCGGCATGCCGACACCCAGGAACGAGAGCGTCGCTTCAGTCACGATGGCAAGAGCCAGGTTGATGGTCGCGATCACCAGCACCGGTCCCGTGACGTTCGGCAGGATATGGCGCACCATGATGATGACCGAAGGAATGCCGATCACACGGGCGGCCTGAACATATTCCTTGTTCTTCTCCACCATGGTGGAACCGCGCACCGTGCGCGCATATTGCACCCAGAAGGACAGCGCCAGCGACACGATCAGAATGTAGAAGGCGAAGACCTCCCGGTCGATCGCGCCGAAAATGCCATGCGCGACACCGTCGATCAGAAGGGCGATCAGAATGGCCGGAAACGTCAGCTGAACGTCGGCAATCCGCATGATGATCGCATCCACCCGACCACCCATGTAGCCCGCGACCAGCCCCAGCGAGATCCCGATGAAGGCGGCGACGACAACAGAGCAGAAGCCGACGATCAGCGAGATCCGCATGCCGTAGAAGATGCCGGAGAGCATATCGCGGCCCTGATCGTCCGTTCCCAGGAGGAAACGGGGATCGGCATATTCCATCCAGACCGGTGGAACGCGGGCGTCCATGATGGAAATCGACGCCAGGTCGAACGGATCATGTGGAGCAATCCACGGCGCCAGGAACGCAAGGAGGAACAGGATTGCCGTGCCGGTGGCAGCGACTACGGTGACCTTCGATTTCAGGAACGAATGAAAGAGGTCGCTGTCGAGAGCGCGGGCCATCCGCCCGGGTTCCTTGACCGGTGCCGCCCTGTCCTGAACGCTGGATTTTGCTTCTTCGTTGGTGACGAAAGGCATGGCGTCGGTCTCCCTTATGGCCGACCGACCCGCAGACGCGGATCGATGAAGAAGTAAAGGATGTCGACGATGAAATTGATCGTCACGAACAGGAAGGCAGTCAGCAGCAGATAGGCGGACATGATCGGAATATCGACGTTCTGCACGGCCTGCAGGAACATCAGGCCCATGCCGGGCCACTGGAAAACGGTCTCGGTGATGGTCGCGAAAGCGATGATCGCGCCAAGCTGCAGCCCGGTGATGGTGATGACCGGAACGAGCGTGTTCTTGAGAGCATGCCGGAAATTCACCAGCCGGTCCGGCAGACCGCGCGCCCGGGCGAACTTGATGTAATCGGTCCGGATGACTTCCAGCATCTCGGCTCGGATCAGCCGCATGATCAGGGTCATCTGGTAGAGGCCGAGCGTGATGGAGGGCAGGATCAGCGCCTTCAGGCCGGAGATGGTCAGAAAGCCGGTCGTCCACCAGGATCCGATCTGCACGGTCTCGCCGCGTCCGAAGCTCGGCAGCCACTGCAGCGTAACGGAAAACAGGAAGATCAGCAGAATCCCGATGAAGAACGTCGGCAGCGAAATGCCGATCAGCGAAACTGACAGAAACAGCTTGGAAACGGGCGATTCCCGATTGAGCCCGGCGTAGATGCCCATGGGAATGCCGACAACGAGCGCAAACACCGCAGACGCGAAGCTGAGTTCGAGCGTGGCGGGTATGCGCTTGGCGAAAAGTTCGGAAACCGGCTGACGGAACTGGTAGGACGTGCCGAAATCGAATTGCGCGGCCTTGGTGACGAAACGGAAGAACTGGACCGGAACCGGGTCGTTCAGACCCAGGCGCTCGCGCAGGGCCTCCCGTTCTTCGATCGAGGTTTCGATGCCGACCATCTGGTTGATGGGATCGCCGACAAAGCGGAACATGGTGAACGCCAGAAGGGCGACCACCAGCATGACAATCATCGCCTGCACGATGCGGCGCGTTGCAAATCCAATCATTTCGGCTCTTTGAATGCTTTAGTCATGAAAATACGCTCCCGGCGGAGTTGCCGGGAGCGTCATTTGCTGTGCTTCAGGATCAGTTCTTGGTCACGAAGCGGAACTGGAACTGGTTGTCGGCACGCTGGACAAGGTCCAGCTTGTCGGAAACGCCCCATGCCAGGCTCTGCTGGTGCAGCGGGAGGTAGTAGGCGTTTTCGTGACTGATGCGGAAAGCTTCAGCAATCATGGCGTCACGCTTTTCCGGATCGATCTCGACCAGGATTTCATCGGTCAGCTGGTCGATCTTCTCGTCGCAGAAGCCACCGTTGTTGAACGGCGAACCTTTGCCGGATTCGTCGCGGCAGTTCATCAGGTTGTCCAGAACGTTCCAGCTGTCGAAGGATCCGGGGGTCCAGCCAAGCAGGTAGAACGACGTATCGTAACCACCGGAAGCAAGGATCTTGGCGAAGTATTTCGCCTTTGGCTGGGCGTTGAGGTTCACCTTCACGCCGATACGAGCCAGCATGGCGGCAACCGCCTGGCAGATCGCCTCGTCGTTGACGTAGCGGTCATTCGGACAGTCCATGCCGATGGAAAAGCCGTCTGCATAGCCGGCTTCGGCCAGCAGTGCCTTGGCGGCTTCCGGGTCATAGGGATAACGCTCGAAATCGGCCGACTTGGAGAACAGCAGCGGCGAAACCATCAGGGCAGACGGGTTGGACAGGTCCCGCATGACCTTCTTCTTGATCCCCTCGATGTCGATCGCCTGGTAGAAGGCCTTGCGCACCCGGGCATCCTTGAGCGGGTTCTTCCCCTTGACGTCGGAATAGAGCAGCTCGTCGCGCATCTGGTCCATGCCAAGGAAGATCGTGCGCAGTTCCGGACCGGTAAGCGCCTTGGTTCCCGCATTGTCGTTTATGCGTTTGATGTCCTGCACCGGGATCGGGTAGACCATGTCCATCTCGCCGGACAGCAGCGCGGCAACGCGCGTTGCATCGGAACCGATCGGCGTGAATTCCACCGTGTCGATGTTGTGCTTGGCTTCGTCCCACCAGCCGTCGTATTTTTCATAGACGGTCTTCACGCCGGCTTCATGGCTGACGATCTTGAAGGGTCCGGTACCATTTGCATTGAGCGCGGCATGGTTCGCAGAAGTGTCGGACGCCGAGGTGACTTTCACCGCGTCGTTCTCCGTCGTCCACTCCTTGTCCATGATGTAGAACGTGTCCCACTCGTAATGCAGGATCGGGTTCGGACCGGTGAGAACGAAATCGACCGTGTAGTCGTCAACGATCTCGACCTTGGCATCAGCCGGGACGCGGGTGGTCAGGTCAGACCCTTCCGAGCGCACGCGGTCGACGGAAAAGGCGACATCTTCTGCAGTGAAGTCGCTGCCGTTGTGAAACTTTACGCCCTTGCGCAGGTGGAAACGCCAGCGGTTCGGATCGACGATTTCCCAGCTCTCGGCCAGGGCCGGTTCAATGGCCAGATCGGGACCACGGCGCGTCAGGCCTTCATAGGTATTGCCGAGCGACGACAGGGTGAAGGTCTCGTTGAGACTGTAGGGATCAAGCGCGTTCAGTGCACCCTGAAAGGCAAATTTCAGCGTTTCAGCATGAACAGCAGTCCCCGTTCCCGCCGCAAACAGCGCTGCGGCGATGACAATTTTTCTTTTGTTCATAGTCCCCTCGTTTTCCGGTTTCGGCTTTGCTCCACGGCCGCACCCCCCTGCCAGGACCATGCGGCCATGTTGTCAAAAACGACTATGACATCGTAAATCTCTGTGTTCAAACCCGTTTAGCTGTCAAATTGCGACATTCTGTCAATCAGCTTGTCGAGGAAGGCAGCGCAGCGGTCGAGTTCGGAAAGCTCGATAAATTCGTCGGGTTGATGGGCCTGATCGATGGATCCGGGACCGCAAACCACGGTCGAAAGTCCGTGATCCTGGAAGATCCCGCCTTCGGTGGCATAGACCACGACGTTGCGGCTGTTGTCGCCGGTCAGGCGCCTGGCAGTCGTTTCCGCAAGCCCGTCCGGCTCCTCTCCCAGCCCAGGCACATAGGCAAGTTCTCTCACCTCGATGGCGCAGTCCGGAGAGATCGCTTTCATTCCCGGCAGAACCTCATTTTCGATGAAGGCCCGGTAGGCGGCGACCCAGTCCTTCGCGTGTTCACCCGGCAGCAGCCGGATATCGGTCACGAATTCGCAGTGCTGGGCCGTGATGTTGTGTGCCTGGCCGCCGGAAATGGTGCCGCAATGCAAGGTGGTGTAGGGCGGTTCGAACGGGCAGTCAGGATCGGCCTTGGCCCGGTTCTCCGCGGTTCTGGCATCCAGCCATCCGATCAGCCTGGCCGCCGCCGAAATCGCCGAAACACCCCGGTGCAACTGGCTGGAATGGACCGGATGTCCCTGGATGCGCGTCTTCAGTACCGTAATGCCCTTGTGGCCCGTGACGACCTTCATGCTGGTCGGTTCGCCCACAATCACCACCGAAGGGCGCGGGCCGTTTGCCAGCATTTCAGGGATCAGCACCCTGGCCCCGTCGCAGCCGGTTTCCTCGTCATAGGACAGCGCGATGTGGATGGGCCGTCTGAGCGGTGCATTCAGAAAATCCGGAACCTTGGCAAGTACAGTTGCCGCGAAGCCTTTCATGTCCGCCGCGCCACGGCCGTAGAGGCGGCCGTTTTCCTCCCAGGCGGAAAAAGGATCGTGAGACCAGTTCTGGCCCGCCACCGGAACGACATCGGTGTGGGCGGACAGGACGGTTCCGCCGTCGATATCCGGACCGATGCGGGCATAAAGAGCGGCCTTTTGGCCCGTTTCATCCAGCGCCCGCCCTGAAGTGACCCCCCATTGGCTGAGATAGTCTTCGACGAAGGTGATCAGATCGAGGTTGCTTCGATCCGAAACGGTGTTGAAGGAGATCAGTTTCTCCAGCATTTCCCGAGGCGTGTAGGTCCGGCTCACGTGGTCTCCAGAGGTTTTGTGACAGGGAGGATGGGTCTCAGGCGGGAACGGCGTCAGCGAGATGGAGACCATCTAAGCTTTTCACCGCAAGGATTTGCAAGGGGATTTCCTTGCCGCGCACCTTGATCTCGGCCTCTTCGGCACCGTCGATCCGCGCGCCTGCCGCATCGACAACAGCCTTGGAAACAACCATGAAGCTGCCGTGGTTCTTGTTCTCCGTTTCCAGCCGGCTTGCGGTGTTGACCACGTCGCCAAGCGCAGTCAGCCCGCCCCGTTTGCCTGCCGTTCCGGCGGCGCCGATGCGACCGAGAATGGCCGGCCCCAGATGCAGGCCGATGCCGAGCCGGATCGGATCGCGAAACTGCGGACCCTTCTCCTTGTCGAGCGATTTCATGACCTTCTCGATACGGCGGCAGGCGGCAAGAGCCTGCCGAGCGCCGGTTTCAGCGTTGCTGTCCATGCCGAAGATGGCCATGATGCCGTCACCAATAAACTTGTCGACATAGCCGCCCTCCTCCCGGATCGCGGCTGAGGCTTGGTCCAGGTAGCTGTTGAGCAGATAAACCACGTCATAGGCGAGCTGGCTTTCGGTGATGCCGGTGAAATTGCGCAGGTCCACGAACATGACCACCACATCCTGCTCGACGCCCCAGTAATAGGCATCCTTCAGGTGTTCGCCGATAATTGCACTGGCCTTGACCGGCACAAGGGGCTGCACTTCCACGTTGCTTTCCGGACGCGCCTGGCAGGCCAGCCGAATGTCGCTTCCCGCGCCGATCCGCGTTAGCACCGCAGCTTCGGCAACACTCGGTTTCGGCAAGGTTTCGCCGCCCTCCAGAATTTTCACGCGGCAGGTGGAGCATCTGGCCCGCCCGCCGCATACCGATGCGATCGGTATGTCGTTCATGCGGCTGATTTCCAACAGCGTTGCACCCGGTTGCGCCTTCACCGTCAGTCCGCCTGGGTAGACCACGGTCAGGCTGCGTGCTTTCAGGCTGAGAAGGTAACGGATCAGGATGGCCAACAGGCTGACGGCAATCAGGCCGAACACCACTGCCCGGAACTGAACGACGACCTCGCTGGCCCACAATTGCTGGTCCGGAGTGATTCGGAGGGTTACGTCACGGCTGAGGGCCAGCCGGCGGGCACCTTCAATCCAGCCCCAGATGGCAAGCACAGGCATTGCAAAGGCAAACCCGGCCGCCAGCGGCTTCAGCTTCTGGTAAACCGGATAAAGGCGCAGGAAGAAGTGCAGGCCGATCATGGCGTGGGTCCACACCATGAGCAGCAGAATAGACTGATTGACCGCCGCATTCGGCCACAGCAGCGTCAGCATCTGCTCGTAGAGCGGCAGGAAGCCGAACTCCTTGGCAACGCCCATGGTCGTGGTGACATGCGGTATCAGGAGCCAGGGAATGTAAAGACCGAGGGCGAGCTGCAAAAGCTCCCAACGGGACATCTTCAACGTTCGCCGTTTGCTTGTCCGCCACAAGGCGAGCAGCACATGGGTCAGCGCTGCGAGGATGAGGACAGTTTCCCCAAGCGGGCTTCTCCAGACCCAGTAGTGCCAGATCGAGGCCTGGTCCATCGCCTGGAAGGAAATGATGCCGAGGGCGTGATTTGAAAAATGGCTGAGGCAGAAAGTGAACAGGATCAGGCCGCTCCACAGCCGGAGCCGCTGACGCCAGTTCCCTCCGGCGACCATGACACTGTCGGACTTCTTGCCCGGTTTTGCAGCCGAAGCGGACTTTTCAGAAGATTTGGCGGCCGTCGCGGGCCTGTTTGGCCGGCTTGTGCCGGGGGCCTCTTCCTGCATGTATTTTCAGTCTCCGGTCTGGCCGTTCCGGCCTTCTGCCTGTCAATTGCCACTTGAAGCGCGGGGGGCAGCCGAGGTCAAGGAGGCAAAAAGGAAATGCGGTGAACTGCCCGTGAAGGCGCGCGCAACGTGGAAAACTCCTCGGCATGCGGGCACTGTCAGGTCAAATTTCGCAAAATTTCGGGTTTTCTTCGGCTATGACCTTGCATCCCGGGCGTCAGTCGGCACATTCCGGGCCGGACATCCAACAACCGGGAAGAGGCGATGAAGGTCTACGGCATCAAGAACTGCGACACCGTCAAGAAGGCGCGGAAGTTTCTGGAAGAGGCCGGCGTGCCTTATGAGTTCCACGACTACAAGAAGGACGGCGTCGATGCCGATCGACTGGCCGGCTTTGTCGGTGAATTCGGATGGGAGTCTATCCTGAACAAGCGCGGCACCACCTGGCGGCGCCTGGACGAAGCAACGCAGGACGGCGTTGTCGACGCCAAGAGCGCGCTCGACGTGATGATCGAGAACCCGTCCGTTATCAAAAGGCCGATCGTGGCAGGCGAAACCAAGAATTTCGTCGGCTTTGACCCTGTCGCCTGGGAAATGGCACTGGAACTGGGCGAGCTGAAGTAGCGTTTGCCGCCACTGGCCAATCAGGCCCGGTAGATACCGGGCCGGGCTTTTGCCTGCCAGGCGGTTACCAGGTCCGGCGCGGGCCGGTGTCGATGTGGTAGTGGCCGGAAGAATAGTGCTTGTATCCGCCAACTTCCGGCTGTGATTTCAAGAAGGCAATGACGGACGACGGGTTGCCACGGACCGAAAAATCGACCGCCCGGCAGTTGAGGTGATAGGAATCCCTGGCGCCCCCCTTCCACCAGTTCTCAAGCCACCAGCGCTTGGTCGAGCTGACAGTCACTTTGCCATAGCGGGATGCAACCCGGTTTAGAACCTTCTTCAGCTTGCGCGGCACGCACCAGGAACTGTCGTTATAGTCGATGGAATTGTGGGATGCGGTCATCCAGCCCATGCCGGTAACACCGGCGACGGTTCCGCAGCCGGCAAGTGTGACAGTTAATCCTAGGAATACGATCCAGGCGGTGAGGCGCTGACGCATGACGGGCGGCCTTCGGTTACTGATTACAATCTCGTCCCCCGCGCGCAGGCTGATTGAATTTTATTAAAATTCTAATGAAAAACGTGGTTAACGTGCCTTCGAAACAAATGTTTCAGGCGCTGATGTTTTCTGATACAAATGCGTCAACCCAATGTGGGCTGTCCCGTCAGTTGTCGGATGCGTTTGCCATGTCTCATGTTTTTCCCCGCCACACCAAAGCCGATCTTCCCGTCGCAGTAACAGGGGACGGTTGCTACATTCTCGATCGGTCCGGAAAGAAATATTTCGATGGATCTGGCGGCGCCGCGGTCTCCTGTCTCGGGCACAGCGATCCGGATGTGATCGCTGCCATCAAGGCCCAGGTGGACCGGATCGCCTTCGCCCATACAGGCTTTTTCACCAGCGAACCTGCAGAGGAACTGGCGGATCTCCTGATCGGAAAAGCACCGGGCAATCTGGACCGCGTCTATTTCGTCTCCGGTGGATCGGAAGCCATGGAGGCGGCGCTGAAGCTGGCGCGTCAGTTCTTCCTGGAGAAGGGGGAAGCGTCGCGGCACCGGGTAATTGCCCGCAGGCAGAGCTACCACGGCAACACGCTTGGTGCGCTGGCAACCGGCGGCAACCAGTGGCGGCGGGAGCCTTTTGCACCGTTGATGATCGATACCACCCATATTGCCCCCTGTTACGAGTATCGAGACCGCCGCGAGGGGGAAACCGCCTTCGACTACGGTCAACGGATCGCCAACGAACTGGAAGCGGAAATCCTTCGGCTCGGGCCGGAAAACGTCATGGCTTTCGTTGCCGAACCGGTTGTCGGTGCGACGGCGGGTGCCCTGCCGCCGGTCGATGGCTATTTCAAGCGGATCCGGGAGATCTGCGATAATTACGGCGTGCTTCTGATCCTGGACGAGGTCATGTGCGGCATGGGCCGCACCGGCACCCTGTTCGCCTGTGAGCAGGATGGTGTCGCGCCGGATATTCTATGCATCGCGAAAGGGCTCGGAGCCGGCTATCAGCCGGTCGGTGCCATGCTGTGCACCGCTGCCATTTACGAAGCCATCGAGACCGGATCGGGCTTTTTCCAGCATGGCCACACATACATCGGCCATCCGACCGCCTGCGCTGCCGCGCTCGCCGTTTTCAGGAAACTGACCGGCGGCGTTGCCGACCGGGTGATGCCGATGGGCGAGAAACTGACGACGGCGCTTAACGATGCTTTCGGTCAGCACCCGCATGTTGGTGATATTCGCGGCCGCGGACTTTTCCGAGGCATCGAAATCGTCGAGGACCGGGCCAGCAAGGCGCCGTTTGATCCGAAGAGGGGCATCAACAAGGCGCTCAAGAAGGCAGCATTCGAGGCCGGTCTAATCTGCTACCCGATGGGCGGGACGATTGATGGGGTGCTGGGCGACCATATCCTGCTGGCGCCGCCTTTCATTCTCGAGGACAGACATATCGGAGAGATCACCGACAAGCTCAACCAGGCGTTCAAGGCGGTCTTCTGAACATGAGTGCGCTTTTTGTTCCGCCGCCTTTATCATTGATCATGGTGGCTCCCAACGGTGCCCGCCGGACCAAGGCGGATCATTCCGCCCTGCCGATGACCATCGCCGAAACGGTGGTAGCGGCAAATGCGTGTTTTGAGGCTGGAGCCGGTGCGCTTCATGCCCACGTACGCGACCTTACCGGCGCCCATGTGCTTGACGCCGGGCTTTATCGTGAGCTCTTGTCGGAAATGCGTGTTGCGGTGCCGCAAATGCAGGTTCAAATCACCACGGAAGCTGTTGGAAAATACACTTCGGAAGAGCAACGCGAACTGGTCTACAAGGTCAAGCCGGATGCGGTCTCCGTCGCGATCCGGGAGATGGTTCCGGAAGGCGGGCAAGACCAGGCAAAAGCCTTTTACCACTGGGCGTTCGACCATGAATGTGCGGTCCAGCATATCGTCTACAGCGCGGATGATCTGGACCGGTTTTTCGACCTGGCGTCAGCCGGCACCCTGGCAGGGGAAAGCCATCAGCTGCTGTTCGTTCTGGGGCGTTATGCGGCAGGCCAGGAAAGCGCACCGGAAGATCTGGTGCCGTTTCTGGAAAAGCTCGCGGAACGCGACAAGGGGCAGTCGCTGGACTGGGCGGTCTGCGCTTTCGGACACCGCGAGACGGAGTGTCTGGTGGAGGCGGTCCGGCGGGGCGGCAAGGCCAGGATCGGTTTTGAAAACGGCCTGTGGAACAGGACCGGAGAACGCGCGATAGACAATGCCGACCGGGTCAGCGATCTGGTATCGGCCCTGAAGGAACACAGTCTGATGCCTGCCTGATTGTTCGGGCCGGCATCCGGCACGAAGCAAAATCAGCGGGCTGCGGCCCTCAAGGTTGGAGACTGGAAAATCATGGCGGATAGCCTTTACGTTCTGACGCTGTCTTGCGCGGACAAGCCTGGCATTGTGGCGGCCGTCACGACGGAACTGGCGGATTTTGGCGCCAATATTGCCGAAAGTGACCAGTTCTGGGACCGGGTAACCAACCAGTTCTTCCTGCGTATTGCCATTCTGGCTCCGGAAGGCGTGACCCTGGAAAGCGTTCAGAGGGCGCTTGACCCGGTCATCAGCCGCTTCGACATGAAGGCCAAACTGGTCGATACGGCCAAACGGCCGAAGGTCATCGTCATGGTGTCCAAATTCGACCATGCCATGTTGCACCTTCTCTACCAGATCCGCGTCGGCTGGATGGATGCCGAAGTGGTCGCGATTGTTTCCAACCACACCGATAGCCAGCGCACGGCCGAGCACGAAGGCATTCCGTACCACCATTGGCCGGTGAACAAGGAAAACAAGGCCGAGCAGGAAGAGAAACTGCTGAAGCTGGTCAAGGAAACCGGAGCCGATCTGGTGGTTCTCGCCCGCTACATGCAGGTGCTTTCCGACAGCCTTTCCAAGCGTTTGTTCGGCAAGATCATCAACATCCACCACTCCTTCCTGCCGAGCTTCAAGGGTGCAAAACCCTATCACCAGGCGCATGCTCGCGGCGTCAAGATGATCGGGGCCACCGCTCACTATGTGACGCCGGATCTCGATGAAGGCCCGATCATCGAGCAGGACGCCGAACGGGTAAGCCATGCGCTCTCCGCTGACGATTTCGTCGCCCGTGGCCGCGACATCGAATCCCGCGTGCTGGCCCGTGCCGTCAAGTATCACCTGGAAAACCGGGTGATGATGGTCGGCAACAAGACCATCGTGTTCACGCCGTAAGGCAAACCTTGGTGCTCCAAAAGCAATTGGCCCCGGTCGTCCGATGGATGGCCGGGGCTTTTTCATGATCCGGAAGCTTGGGTTGGGGGGGGCGGATGTCCTCAGGCAACAACTGCCATCGGCGCGCTGACAGGCATGCCGTCGCGCTTCAGTTCCGCATGAACCCAGTCACGGAACAGGCGGACCTTGCGGCTGGTGCGCAGGGCGGGCGGGTAACTCATGTACCAGCTTTCGTCATCGGCATGGCAGGTCAGCTTGAACGGCTGGATCAACTGGCCGTTTTCAAGGGCGGTCTTGCAGAAATAGGGGGTCAGGATCGCGACGCCCTGTCCTGCGATCGCCCGATTTGCCTCGAGCGCCTGTGACCCCATGCGCGAGCTAGGGTGACCGCTCAGGTCGACATTCGGCAGTCCCGCTGCCTCGAACCACATCTGCCACCAGGGGTCCTGCGGATCGACCAGCGGCAATTTCAGAATGTCCTCGGGCTTGCTGACGCCGCCGATCGTGTCCGCAAGCTTCGGGCTCAGCATCGGCGTAAAGTCCGCACGCACGATTTCATGGGCGAGCCAGTTTTTCGGAGGAGCCTTGCAGGCGGAGATCACGACGTCGGATTCGTTGAACTCCGGTTCAGCATGCGGGCCATAGGGAACGATGCGCACGCCCACGTCCGGGTTCTGCATCTGGAACTCGAACAGGCGGTTTGACAGCCAGTTGACCGCAAACGTGGTGTTGCTGGAGACGACAAGCTGGCCGGCGTTCTTTTCGGAAATATCCTCGAAGGCACTGCGAAGCGAGGAGAACGCATCCACCACCCGCGCCGCCAGTTGCCCGCCATTGTCGGTCAGCTCGATCTTGCGGGCCTTGCGGGTGAACAGCTGAAAGCCGAGACGATCTTCCAGGATCTTGATCTGGTAGCTGACAGCCGCCTGGGTCATGCCCAACTCGTCGCCGGCCTTGGTAAAACTCAGGTGCCGACTTGCAGCTTCAAAGGCCCGGATTGCGGAAAGTGGTGGCAAATTCACTGACATACATAAGTCTCCCTTATGCATGTTTATCGAATTTTCGTTGGTAAGACAACCGGAACCCGCCGATATGTAACTCACAAGAAACAGGAGTTATAGACGTGTTCAGGCTCTCCCAGACGAAATCGGGCTGCGCGACCCATCAGCAAGACTTGGGCTTTTCATTAAGGTCGCTTATCGGTTCTCTGTTCGCAAGGATGGCAACCCGTGGCCGCAAGCGTGTGAATGTGGCTCATCTGCCGGACGAGCTGCGCCGGGATATCGGGCTTGGCCCCAACCCGCATGAAACGTCGTTCGAGGCGCGTTGGCAAAAGGAACTGAAGGACCTGCAGCGGTAGAGTTTACCCGCTGCCTGACCTTCACCCGGCCGCGGTCTCCCCTGTGGCCGGTCGGTGAAAAGGCAACCAGGTTCATGGCCCAGGTTTTCGGGCTGAGTGGGTGTATCAGCAATCCTTCCCAGAAACTGGGCAGCGCGACCTCGCCCTTCGGCTTGACGCTGAGGCAAACGATCCGCCAGGCAAGATAGGTCATATAGGCCATGCTCAGCACCTTGAAGACAGTCACCACCGTGCCGCCTCCGGCCATGACATGGCCCAGGCCATAGGCAACGCTGAGCTTGAGCGGCAAAGATCCGATCTGCGAGGCGACAATCACGGGAAAGGCTGTGCGGTACCCTGCGGATGCGCCGATGGCCAGAAAGGTCAGGTTGCCCGGACCGGGTGTCCCGGTCATGACGATGACGAACACCGCGAAGGCGAGGAACGTCGCGTAATCCATGGGTATCTCCAGACACAGCATCGAGTGTTTCGATACAATCGATACAAAATAGCGGAGATACTAATTGTCTTGAGGTATTGTATCAGTCAATGATAACATTGTTCTCATGACAATGTGGATCCCGAACATCGAAGCGGCCGGTGGCCCGATCTATCTGGCGATCGCGGACGCGTTGGAAGCCGACATCAAGACCGGGGCGCTTGCCCAGGGCGACAGGCTGCCGCCACAGCGCGAACTCGCCTATCAGCTTGGCGTGACACTCGGCACCATTACCCGTGCCTACGGCGAAGCCGAGCGGCGCAGGCTAGTGAAGGGAGAAACCGGACGGGGCACCTATATTGCCTCTGAAACCCAGAAGGTTTCGCCCCTTGCCCCGAAGGAAGACGAGCCGGAAACCTGCGATCTGGCGCGAAACTTTGCCTATCCGCATCTCAACCCGAGTCTTTCCGACGGGCTGACGCGGATGGCGCGGACGGTGGGGATCGACCGGTTGAACGGGTTCGTACCGTCTGAAGGGCTGAAGGCGCATCGCGAAACCGGGGCTCTCGTCTTCAAGGACTACGGTCTGGAAGCCGACCCGGACCGGGTCGCGGTTACCTGTGGCGCGCAGCACGGAATTCAGGTCACCTGCCAGGCCCTGTTCCGCCCGGGCGATGCGGTTGCCGTCGACCGGTTCACCTACCCGTCGATCTTCAGTTCCTTTGCCAGCATCGGCCTGAAGCCGGTGCCTTTGCCCGCATTGATACGGGCCGATGGCGGCTTCGGGGCCATGGATCCGGCAGCGCTTGCCCAGGCCGCGAAGACGCATGGTGTCAAGGGCGTGTTCCTGATGCCGAACATGCAGAACCCGACCACCCACACCATGTCTGTCGAAGAACGGCAGGATCTGGTGGCGGTTGCCCGGCAATTCGACCTGAAGATCGTCGAGGACGATCCCTATACGCCTTTTCTGCCGGACGCCCTGCCCGCCTTCGGTGCGCTGGCGCCGGAGCGCACGGCCTCAATCGCCAGTATCTCCAAGGTCTGTTCACCCGGAAGCCGGATCGGCTTCGTCCATGTGCCCGGGCCTTTCGGTGACAGCATTCGCAACAAGATCGGTGAAAGCACCTGGATGGCGTCCCCCATCACGGCAGAACTGATTGCCGGCTGGGTACGCGAGGGACATCTGTTCAAGACGCTGCGCCTTAAGCGCAAGGCAAACCGCACGAGGTTCCTGGCGGCGCGTGAACTGCTCGCGCCGCATTTCCTGCAGAGCGACGTCAACAAGGTGTTCGGCTGGCTGCGCCTGCCGGAAACCGTCGATCCCGACGCGCTTCAGAACGCGCTCGGACACCAGGGCATTTCGGTCTTGTCATCCCGGTATTTTCAGGCGAAGGACCACCAGCCGGCGCCCTATCTGCGCCTGACCTTCGGATCCGAACAGTCCGACGACCGTTTCCGCTGGGCCCTCCAGCGCATCAGATCCACCATCGGCCAATTGGCCGAATTGCCCGATCTCACCCGCCCGGTAGGGTAAGGCCTTGCGGTAATGTGTGATTTTGCCAGGTACCTGTCAGTCTTTGACAAGCCGGCAGATCCGACCGATAAGCTGCGCGCAAAACAGGACCGGCCCTTGCAAGGAGTGCCGTCCGCGACGAGGTGACATGGCATTCTGGCCCAAAAGCAGGAAACTCAAGGACAGGCCCAGTGTCTGTAATCCCGACGCCAGTCCCTACGCGGTCTTCGATCGGGTTGGCCTGAGTGTCGGCAAAGAGCATATCCTGCAGGATCTCACCTTGCAGCTTGCCGAAGACCGGATCGGCATCATCGGCCTGAACGGGTCCGGCAAGAGCTCTCTTGTACGCCTGTTGAACGGGTTGCGTACGCCGACGAGCGGCAACCTCACGCTTTTTGGAGCCCCCTCCGCCGAGGCGGAACTGGAGTTGCCGCGTCATGTCGGCTTCGTGTTCCAGAACCCGGATCATCAGGCCATTTTTCCCACGGTGGAAGAAGAGATCGCCTTTGGCCTCACCCAACTCGGGGCCGGCAAGGAAGAAAGCCGCAGCCGCGCGCGGGCGTTCCTCGCCCTGCATGGCTGTGAGGGGCTGGCCGGCAAACCGATCACGGAACTTTCCGGCGGTCAGAAACAGCTCGTCTGCATCCTGGCGGTTCTGGTCATGGAGCCGCGCCTATTGGTGCTGGACGAGCCGATGGCCAGCCTCGATGCACTGACGACAGTGCGGATCCGCCAGAAAATCCTGTCACTGCCGCAAAAGATCGTTCTCGTCAGTCACGATCTCAGCCAGTTCGACGGTTTCGACAGACTGCTCTGGCTGGAGGACGGACGTTTGCGCATGGATGGCGCGCCGGATGCGGTTCGGGCGGCGTTTCAGGAAGACGTCGTTTCGCGGCAGGGCATGGATGTGGAGGTTGCCGAGTTATGATGTCGGTCTATCTCCAGGGCAACAGCTGGGCCCACCGGATGCCCGCGGGCCTGAAGCTTCTGGCTGTTGCCGTCGCCAGCCTGCTGCTGCTGCGATACACATCATTTTGGGTTCTGCTGCCGGCTCTTGCAGCTGTTCTCCTGTGTTATGCCTCCCTCGGGCGCGAGGGACTGGCGCAACTGAAGCTCCTGCGGGCAATGTCGTTTCTGCTTGCCGTGCTGCTGGCGCTTCACTGGGTGTCCGGAAGTCTTCTGGAAGGGGTTACGATCATCCTGCGGCTTGCGATCATGATCCTGGCTGCAAATTTCGTTTCGGTGACCACCCGCATGGACGATATGCTGAATGCCGTCCAGCCGCTGTTCAGGCCGCTCGAGTT
>MRWG01000348.1_pt1 | contig 64544 bp, 53 predicted proteins | sample 1013341 | NCBI WGS metagenome assembly MRWG01 (sample SAMN06117577, study PRJNA244670) | biofilm metagenome | biome: Water; feature: Cathode Biofilm; material: Biofilm; isolation source: microbial consortium enriched at the cathode of a solar microbial fuel cell | place: USA: District of Columbia ...
GAACTTAACCGCTTGTTGGCGCGGATAACCTTCTGCAAGATGTCTTTGGCCTTTGCCGTCCAGATAAAGGGTTTGGGATTTTCATTGTGTGCACCTACATAACCTTCGATCGCCCTGATCAAATCGGGGACACTATGAAAGACACCCCGTCTCAAGCGATCCGTGGTCAGATCCCTGAAAAACCGCTCTACCATGTTCAACCACGACGCCGACGTCGGTGTGAAATGAACGTGGAATCGCGGATGTTTGTCCAGCCACGCCGTTACCTTGGCATGCTTGTGTGTCGAGTAATTATCACAAATCAGGTGCAGCTCTTTGTCCTTTGGTGTCTCACGATCAATCTGCTTCAGAAATCTTAGCCACTCGGTATGTCGATGGCGGGATTCACAACGCGAGATCACCGAGCCGTCCAGGGTATTCATCGCAGCAAACAGTGTGGTCGTACCATGACGCTTGTAATCATGGGTCATTGTGGCAGCTCGGCCCTTCTTCAAAGGCAGGCCCGGCTGGGTTCGATCCAACGCCTGTACCTGGCTTTTCTCATCGCAGCTCAGTACCAGCGCGTGCTCTGGCGGATTCAGGTACAGGCCCACAATGTCTTCAAGTTTTTCAACAAATCGTGGATCACGAGACACCTTGAACGTCTCGACAAGATGCGGCTTAAGGCCGTGTGCCCGCCAGACACGCGAGACTGTCGCGGCGCTGACGCCAACCTTCTCAGCCATGCTTCGCGTACTCCAGTGTGTCGCATTTTCCGGGGTTGCCTGAGTCGTCAATTCGATAATGCGCTGATAATCTGCAACAGGTTTACGGCCGCCACGCTGCAGATCCTTTTCGATGGCTTCAAGGCCGCCCTCGACATAGCGCTGACGCCAGCGGCCCACCTGGACCCGACCGGTGTTCAATTGCGCAGCAATCTCTTGATTCTCCAGGCCTGCTGCCGCCAGCAATACGATTTTGGCACGCCGGGCCAAGCGGACGCTGGTCATATTGGAGCGAGCAAGTTTTTCAAGGGCTATCTTCTCGCTGTCGCTCAATATGATTTCCGGGGCAACACGCATTTGAGAACTCCTGTCATGGGATACAATCATATGACAGAAAAGCATCAAATAAATCCATTAATTATGAAACACTACACTAGCGGGTCGGGTTATTATCTTGAGATGCCCTTAACTCTGTTTTGCGTTCGGCGAGGACGTCGAGCCCGGTAGGTTGATAGAATTGTTGCCCAAAACCGTGCCGGTGGGCCGGGTGTGCACAGGGTTTTGGAAGCGGCAGCCTCTGATTCAAAAGGTCTCAACAATGCTTGACAGCGTATTTCTCCAGATTGGCCTGATCCTGGGCGTGGCCGCGGTACTAGGTGCTGTCGCCCAGGTTCTGCGTCAACCGCTTATTGTCGCATTTCTTGCGGTGGGAATCCTGATGGGCCCCTCGGTGCTGGGGGTAGTGGAAATGCGCAGCGAAATCGAGCTGTTTGCCCGCCTCGGTATCGCGTTGCTGTTGTTCGTGGTGGGGCTGAAGCTGGATCTTCACGTAATCCGGACCGTGGGGCCGGTGGCACTGGCGTCCGGCCTGGGCCAGGTGGTGTTCACCTCGGTAATCGGCTACCTGATAGCGTTGCTCCTGGGCATGTCCCATGTCGCCGCCATTTACGTTGCGGTGGCTCTGACATTCTCAAGCACTATTATCATCGTGAAGCTGCTTTCCGACAAGAAGGAAGTGGACTCACTCCACGGACGTATAGCCATCGGCTTTCTCATTGTCCAGGATATTGTCGTTGTGCTGGTCATGATCGGCCTCACTGCGTTCGGGCAGCCCGCTGGTGGGGAAGGGGTAGGGGGCGAGGCGCTGAAGATCTTGTCGAAGGGCGCAGCCATGCTCATCTTCGTCGCTCTCATGATGCGTTACGTCCTCCCCGGCCTGTTGCACCGTCTCGCGCGTTCCTCGGAGCTTCTCGTGCTGTTCGCCATAGCCTGGGCGGTGCTAGGTGCTTCCGCGGGGGATTTGTTGGGCTTCAGCAAGGAGGTCGGCGCTTTCCTCGCCGGCGTCTCCATCGCCTCCACCCCGTACCGCCAGCAGGTTGCAGCCCGGCTGGTAAGCCTGCGGGATTTTCTTCTTTTGTTCTTTTTTATCGAGCTGGGTGCGACATTGCAATTGTCGTCGCTTGGCGCCCAGATCGATAAGGCGATTATTTTTTCCCTCTTCGTACTGATTGGCAACCCCCTTATCGTCATGACCATTATGGGCTACATGGGTTACCGGCGGCGCACCGGCTTTCTCGCCGGTCTGACCGTGGCGCAGATCAGTGAATTTTCGCTGATTCTGGCTGCCCTCGGGGTTACCCTGGGTCATTTGCAGGAGGAGACGGTGGGGCTGATTACCCTGGTCGGCCTTATCACTATCAGCGTATCCACCTATATGATCATGTACTCACACGTGCTTTACCGATACCTGGCGCCCTATCTGGGCTGGTTCGAAAGAAAGGTGGCACACCGGGAGCAGGTGTCGTTGGCCCATACCGCACAGGATGTGGATGTGATATTAGTGGGCTTGGGGCGGTTTGGAGCTGCCCTGGCGGAATTCCTGCGCCAACGAGGTTGCCGGCTGCTGGCCATAGATTTCGACCCGGAACTGGTACGGCAATACTCCCGCAATGGCTACCTGGTGCATTACGGAGACGTGGAGGAACCGGAATTTGTGGCGACCTGGCCACTGGGCCGGGCACAATGGGTGGTCAGCACTATCAGAGACCGCTCCATAAACCGTATGCTTCTGAACACGTTGCGGCACCATGACTATAGGGGAAAAATCGCCATCTCGTCCTCGAGCCAACAGGAAGGCCGGCTGTTTGAGCGGGAAGGGGTCGACCTGGTCCTCATTCCCTTTTCCGATGCCGCCAAGGAAGCGGCAGACCAGATATGGACTTCCCCTGACCGGTCCGGGAGCGCCCGCTACAGCGGAGAACCGACATGAAACGCTTTGGAAAAATTCTTTACGTGGCCGACAAATCGGTTGACCAGGCGCCTGCCCTGAACCAGGTGGTCTCGCTGGCGAAAACCCACCAGGCGTCGCTTACCGTCATTGACGTGGTGCCGGAATTTACCTCGGACATGGAACTGCCCGAGGAATGGAAATATTTCGAGTCCCTGGACCTGGTGGAAAAGATCCTGAAGGAGCGCCGAAGCGTTTTGGAAGCACTGATCGAGCCTTATCGGGGTCAGGTCAACATCCATTGCCAACATGCCCGGGGCGTGGCTTTTGTTGAAGTAATCCGCTCCGTGCTTAGGGACGGGCACGACCTGGTTGTCAAGGTTGCTGAAAATCCCCCTTGGTTGAAGCGGCTGTTTGGCAGTGGGGACATGCACCTGTTGCGCAAGTGCCCATGTCCGGTATGGATGCTGAAGCCATCCGAGCAAGGGCACTATCGGTCTGTTATAGCCGCCGTGGATTTCGATCCCCTCAAGCGCACGGCTGTTGAACGACAACTTAACCGGGAGATACTCGACGCCGCCAGCTCTGTTGCGGTGGCCAGCCACGCTGACCTGCACGTTGTTCATCTATGGGATGCTCCCGCTGAAGGAAAGGTGCGGGCCTGGAGCGACGATCCGGAAAAGGCACTTGAGGCCTATGTACAAAGCATCCTTTCACGCCACAGAGAGGGTATGGAGACGCTCCGCCATGACCTTGAAGAAATTCTCGGGCGTGAAACTTACGAATTTCTTTCCCCCAGCTTTCATTTGCGGCGGGGAATGCCGTCCAGGGCCATTCCGGAGATGACAAATCAGCTACAGGCGGACCTGGTGGTGATGGGAACCCTTGGACGGACGGGTATCCCTGGCTTGTTTATCGGCAATACCGCCGAATCGGTGCTTGACCAACTGCAGTGCTCCGTACTCGCTATCAAGCCTCCGGGATTTCAGTCGCCCATTAAACTCGAGACATAACTGTCAGGGGATTTAATAAGGGCGACGAACCCTTCCCTATTGGCTGTACCAAATTCCAAATCCTGCTGACAGGGTCGATGCCATTGACCCGTGAAGTCCCTCCATTGACCGGCGAGAATTTTGGCTTGAGACAGAGGCGAAGGACAATCGGGTCGTTCAAAGGAAATCGATGACAATTTTTGTGGTTTACCTGTTGGCAACCGGAATCGTCGCCGCCTGGCTGGGCCAGGTCATGTGGCGGCACCTGGACGGGTTTGATTGGCAATATCGCTCCGACGACGTATGGACGGGCTTCTGGCTCGGTGTGCTCCTATGGCCGCTGTGGCTCATTGTAAGGCCAAGCCTTATATTGAGAGGCACTACCGTCCTGGCAGACGATAATCTGGAGAACTTTGATATCAACGGTGTTCTGGCAAATCGACGCCGTCAGGTGCATCAAGCAATCAAGAATCCACCCTCCTGTGGAGCAAGGGTCAGCTACGGATTTCCCGACTTTGAACACGACAGCCCTGTCCAAACCGTTTTCGAGGCAGCAGACATCGAAGCGCACTTCAAGGGGAGGGAGCTTCCTTTGTTTTGGGGTGACGAGCAGGAGGCCCTCGTGGTATTCATTAAAGGCCGCGACGACAGTTCGCCCGAGACAACGCCTATCCCGGAGGCTGTCGATTTTGAAGATATGGCCGCTGAGTTGATCGATGCCGGGATCGGCGAGGTCTACTGTGCCGAGTGCGGGGCATATTGTGACGCTCATTCATTGGAGAAGGTGGTACCGCCACTCACCCCCGGGTGGAACTTTGCCGATTATGTCTGCCCGGCAGGGCATAAGACATTTCGACGGAAACATATCCATATCCTGCCGGCTGGGAGGGGAGTTTCGGTTCGATAGCAACAGAGGAGGGGGGCTTGCGCCGATTAGTCGCGGCCATTAGCCATTTTCAGAAGCGTCCTATAAATAAATTTCCGTACAGATCCCTTACGGAGGATTTGAGGAAGCTGATAAATTTCTAACTTGCTGAAAATTAAGGGAATTTGGTCGGAGAGACAGGATTTGAACCTGCGACCCCTGCCTCCCGAAGGCAGTGCTCTACCAGGCTGAGCTACTCTCCGATCACCGGAAGCGGCGCATTATAGCACCGCATTTCGCTGTGTAAATCGCGTTAGGGGCGTTTTGGGGATTCGTCGTCCAGACGGGCCGACATGCGGTCAAGTTTGGCTTCCATACGCCGCAACCGGGCGTCCATGTCATCGAGCCGGTGATAGGTGGCTTTTTCTTCGCGGTACAGGTCCTGCTCGCCGCGGCTGAGAAAGTGGGCGGCAAATGCGGCGGTAAGCATTGAAAAGAGGGCAATGCCGAGCAGGATGACAAAGCTGCCAAAAATGCGGCCCACGTGGGTAACCGGCACCACGTCGCCATAACCCACCGTGGTCACCGTGACCCATGCCCACCAGATTCCATCCCAGGGCGTGCCGATACCCGGGTCGAGCACGGCCATCATGGCGCCGGCCATGACAATCACGATCAGGCTGGTAATCAGCGCGGTCCCCACTTCGTTTCGGGTCAGCATTTTTCGGGCACCGCTGCCCACATGCAAAAACAGGGACAGGATGATAAGCAGCCGAAGCAGGCGTAGTGCCCCCAGATGAACATCCCAGCCGAGAAGGAGTGGAATACCAAGCAGGATAATTACGAGATTCAGCCAATTGCTTTCCAGATAGCGGCCGGTGTGCCGTACCAACAGGGAGAGCACGCTGGTCTCCAGCACGAAAAGGCCCCAGAGAAGAATATCGTAGAGCCCCGCGCGGCCCGGTTCGAGAATACCCTGGCGTTCGGCCCACCAGTTCAACAGGATCCATGCCGCCGCCATCAGCATGGGCACTTCGAAAATCACGCCAACGCGCCTGGCCAGCAGGTTTTCCTCAGGGGCCACGCCCGCGGCGCCGATAAGCCGGCTGATTTGGCGACGATCGAATCTCATGCTTACAGTAATCCGTTTTTCGGGCGAGTTTATCATAGCCATGGCGATGATCGGGGAGGGCAGGGAGATCGACTTACATTGACTTGATCGGGAATTTGGGTCGAAAATCAATATCTGCGCCGTAGACAGTACTCAGGATCGCCGTGAACTCGAGCACCGAAAAAATCCGCGCCAAAAAAAAGCGCTTTCTGGAGCGGGAGGAACGCATTGTCGAGGCGGCCCGACGCCTGTTCCTGGAAAACGGCGTGGACAATGTCACGGTATCTCATATTGCCCAGCGGGCCGGCATTGGCAAGGGCACCGTCTACAAGCACTTCGAGAGCAAGGCCCAGATCATGGTGCGCATCATGCTCGATTACGAAAAGCGTATCTGCGCCAATCTGGAAAAGGGCATCGACGCCACACTTAACGGCGACCCCGGTGCCGCCGCCCGGGCTTACTTCCAGTCCCGTCTCGGGAACCCCGAACTGGACAGGCTGGTGCAGCATCTGGAGGCCCGGCTGGAAGGGGAACCGGAGGTTGAGGGCGAAATGCGACAGCTTCACGACGTCCGCCGTTCAACCATCGAGTCTCTCAACACCATGGTGAAGGAGCTCATTCGCCGCAATATACTCGAAGATGTGCCTCCTCATTACCATTACCTGGCATGCTGGGCCCTGGCCCAGGGCGCCGTGGAGGTCTGTTTCAACAAAGGCTATGCCGATCAGTTCGACGATAAAGAAAGTCTGCTCGACTTTATTTCGAGAATCGGCGTCACCATGGGCAATCGCGGCCAGTTGCGCCGCCAGTGAAGGAACTGCTATGTCCAAATCCCTGGAAGATATTTTTGCCGACGTGATCGACCGCCAGCAGGCGGACCAGGGCGGGCTACCCCCCGTGGCCGACTGGGACCCACCCAAATCAGGGGACATCGATATCCGTATTGCCCGGGACGGGACCTGGTATCACGAGGGCAAACCGATTCACCGCGACTCCCTGGTGCGGCTTTTTTCTTCGATACTCAAGCGGGAGGGGGACGACTACTTTCTGGTTACACCCGTGGAAAAGTGGCAGATCCAGGTGGACGACGTACCTTTCCATATGCGTCATCTCGACGTCCTTAACCGCAACGGCAACCAGGCCCTGGTTTTCGAGGCGGCCACCGGGGACAGGGTCACGGCGGGTCCCGCCAATCCGATCCGGGTCAGGATCGACCCGGAAACCGGTGAACCTTCTCCCTATATCCGCGTCAGGGACGGTATGGAGGGGTTGATCGCCCGGAATGTATTCTATGAACTGGCGGAAATCGCCGAGCGCGACTCGCCTCCGGGTACAGACAAAGAAAAGGCCGTACACGGGGTGTACAGCCTTGGCGAGTTCTTTCCGCTGGAATAGGGGAGCGGGACTCCCCATCCCACAACCGGCATTTACATATTGGGATAATTAGGACCGCCGCCACCTTCCGGCGCCACCCAGACGATGTTCTGCTCGGGATCCTTGATATCGCAGGTCTTGCAGTGCACGCAGTTCTGGGCATTGATCTGGAAGCGCTTGTCGCCATTGTCGTCTTCCACCACTTCGTAGACTCCCGCCGGGCAATACCGCTGTGCCGGTTCGTCGTACAGGGGCAGGTTGTGCTTTATGGGGATATCCGGGTCTTTCAGGGTCAGGTGACAGGGCTGATCCTCTTCGTGGTTGGTGTTGGAAATAAACACCGAGGACAGCTTGTCGAAGGTCAGCTTGCCATCCGGCTTGGGGTAGGCGATTTTCTTGCAGTCCTTGGCCGGCTTCAGGGTCTTGTGGTCGGGCACCGGGTCGGAGAGGGTCCAGGGCAGCTTGCCGTTGAAGATGTTGAGATCGATAAAGGCATAGGCGGAACCCAGGATATTGCCCCACTTGTGTTGGGCGGGCCCGAAATTTCGCTGGGTGTGGAGCTCCTTCCAGGCCCAGGAGGCCTTGTAGGCATCGGTGAATTCGGTCAGTTCGTCGTTGGCGCGGCCCCCGTCGAGGGCTTGGGCAACGGATTCGGCGGCCACCATGCCGGACTTCATGGCCGTGTGTATGCCCTTGATCTTGGCGAAGTTAAGGGTGCCGGCATTGTCGCCGATCAAAAGGCCCCCGGGAAAGGTCATTTTGGGCTGGGACTGGAGACCGCCCTTGACCACGGCCCGGGCACCATAGGATACCCGTTCGCCACCTTCCAGGTGCTTGCGGATCCTGGGGTGGGTCTTGTAGCGCTGGAACTCGTCGAAGGGGCTCATGTAGGGGTTCTTGTAGGACAGGTCGGCGATAATGCCGACAACCACCTGGTTGTCCTCCAGGTGGTAGAGGAAGCCGCCGCCGGCGGTGCCGGTCTCGTCGAGCGGCCAGCCGGCGGTATGGATCACCAGGCCCTTTTGGTGAACCTCGTCGGGTACCGTCCAGAGTTCCTTGATGCCCAGGCCATAGTGCTGGGGTTCTTTTCCCTCCGCGAGGTCGAATTTCTGTATCAACTGCTTGCCCAGGTGGCCGCGGCAACCTTCGGAGAAAAGGGTGTACTTGGCGTGCAGCTCCATGCCTGGCATGTAGCTGTCCTTGTGCTCGCCGTTGGCGGATACCCCCATGTCGCCGGTGGCGATGCCTTTAACGGAGCCATCTTCGTTATAGACAATCTCGGAGACCGCAAAGCCGGGGAAAATTTCCACCCCCAGGTTTTCCGCCTGCTCGGCGAGCCAGCGGCACAGGTTGCCCAGGCTGATCACGTAATTGCCGTGGTTGTGCATGGTCTTGGGCGCGAACAGCGAAGGCACTTTGATACCGCTCTTGTCACTGCGAAAGACGTAAAGGTCGTCGCCGGTAACCGGCGCATGGAGAGGCGCTCCCTTGTCTTTCCAGTCGGGAAAAAGCTCGTTGAGGGCCGTGGGTTCGAGAACGGCGCCGGACAGGATATGGGCACCCACCTCGGAACCTTTTTCGACGACACACACCTCCAGGTCCGGATTGAGCTGGCGGAGTCGACAGGCGGCGGACAGACCGGAGGGGCCCGCACCGACAATGACGACGTCGTATTCCATTGATTCACGTTCCATACATACCTCCAGATTAGCCAGCTCTGTAATTTCAAGGACTTGGGGCTCGAACCGGGGGAGGATTTTATACGGAATACCGCCGCGATTCTACCGGAAGCGGGGCTTTTGCCAGGCGAGGGGGGGCGGGTGAGCGGTGCAGGCGGCGGCTTAGCGACTCTCCAGCCGATAGCGTTTTTTCTCTTCCTCGGAAAGATTTTCCCAGCGTTTGCGCAGTGCTTCCCGGGCTTCCGGGGAAAGTTGCCGGTAGCGCTCCCGGGCCTCGCGTATGCGTTCGCGCTTATCGGGAGGCAGTTGCTGGTATTCACGGCGCCGGCTCTCGATCTTTCGGCGCTCCTCCGGCGACAGTTTGCGGCCTTTGCCGCTATCCCCGGCCGCCAGCAGGAGAATATGATGGTCTTCGCCTGTGAAACCGAAGTTCGGCAGCGATGAATGATCCTGGTAAGCCTGACCGGGCAGGACCACGAGAACAAATGCGGCCAGGGCCACAGCGGTTAGAGGCTTCATCCGTTGCTGGACCTCTCACTTTCGGCAAGCCAGTAATAAAAATCGAGGTTTTCGTAAAACTCCGCGTTATTGCTCAGGGGTGGCGTCTTGCCGCCAGTTTCGCGGTTTTCCGGCGGGAGTAGCCACAGGGCAAGCACCAGTGTCGCCGCCGCCATGCCCGCCGCCGGCAGGGCGAGACGCAGACTGCGCCGGGCACCGCCCATCGAGAGTGCCCGTCGGCGGACGCCGGCAAGCCTGGTGGCGGTATCTTCGTCCAGTTGTCGTTCGAAGTCGTCCAGCCGGCGCCGGAGCGACCGTTCGAATTGGCTCATTCGCGCATTTCCTCCAGCAGTTCCCGCAGGGCCTGCAGGGCCCGGTGGTAATGTGTCTTGACGCTGCCTTCACTGCACTTCATGGCGTATGCCGTCTCGCCAGTCGACAACCCTTCCCAGCAACGCAGCAGGAAAGCCTGCCGCTGCCGCTGGGGCAGCCGGGCCACGGCCGCGGCAACGGCTTCCATGGTCCTGCCCCGCTCGAAACTCTCCGCCGGGTTGTTGCCCGGAATGTCAGGGGCCAGTTGCACGGGGTCCGGCGCGTCCCTGTCACCTTCCTCTCCGCGTTTCGGCCCCAGCCAGCCGATAACGCGGTCGCGGACCATTCGGCGGCGGTGCCAATCCCGGATACGGCTATCCAGAATCCGGTAGAAAAGGGGCCGCCATTCCTCGGGCGGCTTGTGGGCGTATTTCTGCACCAGTTGCATCATGGCCGTCTGCACTGTATCCAGTGCATCCTCATCGCTGCGCAGGGACAGTCTGGCGATCATGAAGGCCCGGCGCTCCACCGAGGCAAGGAAAGTATCCAGCGTTTCTTTAGGCAGTCCTCTAGCCAGTCCTCTTCTCCCGTCGTCCCGGAGCGCGCAGGTGTCATGCACTGCGCTCTCGATCGCGCTCAGCGATGGTCATGATGAAGGATCTCGCCGAGCAGGATGACGCCCCCGATCCACCCGTGGTGATGATCGTTGCGCCGCCGATGGATCACATGAATGTCGCGCCCCCGGTGATGGCCGCGTTCAAAGCCGCGCCGATGGGTTGCCCAGTGGTGTCCCCGGTAACCCGGATGGCGCGCTTCAAAGCGGTGGCTGTGACGTTCTACCCTGATCCGGTGGCTCCCGTGAGCGCGGTGCCGCGAAGTCTCGTAGCGCACCGAGCGGTGACGATCATAATCGTGGCCATTGCGAAAGCCGTGGTAATCCCGGGCGGACTCCCCCAGGACGGGCAGTGCAATCAGCGCGCCAAATAGAGCGGTGGCAAGACAGGTCTTCAGTTTCATGTCGGAACTTCCCTCTTAAGCAACCTCCCCTCAAGTAACGCGGGGAACCGGGATCGGTTGACAAAAGGATTCAAAGCTCGAGATCGACCCATACCGGGCAGTGGTCCGAGGGCTTCGTCATGGCACGGATGCTGTGGTCGATGCCGGCGCCTGTTTGGTGGGCGATAAGGGGGCGGGAGGCCAGAATCAGATCGATTCGCAGGCCGCGCCTGGGTTCGCGCTCGAACCCCCTGCTGCGATAATCGAACCAGCTGTAACGCTGCTGGCCGGGGTCGGGGTGCGCTTTCTCGTAGGTATCCTCGAGCCCGTGGCTTCGAAGCCTGTCCAGCCACTCCCGCTCTTCCGGCAGAAAGCAGGTCTTGCCGGTGCGCAGCCAACGCTTACGGTTGTCCTCGCCGATACCGATGTCCTTGTCGAGGGGGGCAACATTCATGTCGCCCATGACCAGGACCAGTTGCCGGGCAGTGTGGCTGGCCTCCAGGTGCTCGGCCAGATGCCGGTAAAAAGCTTCCTTGGCGGGGAATTTGACCGGATGGTCGCGATTTTCGCCCTGAGGGAAATAGGCGTTGAAGACGTGCAGGGGGCCCCGGGAAGTTTTCAGGGTCGCGGATACCAGACGGCGCTGGGCATCCTCGCCGTCGTGGGGATAGCCCCTGGCGGTCGCCAGGGCCGGCAACCGGTAGAGCAGGGCGACGCCGTAATGGCCTTTCTGTCCGTGATAGACAGCATCGTATCCAAGACTCCGGATAGCCTCCATGGGGAAGAGGTCGTCCGACACCTTGGTTTCCTGGAGACCGATAATATCGGGGTCGTGGTCCCGGACCACCGCTTCCAGCTGATGCAGGCGCGAGCGTATGCCGTTGACGTTAAATGAGACGACACGCATTGTGATTATTGCCGCGACTGCACCAGGCGGGCGCCGCCGTCCCGGGACAGATCGATGGTGTCGGCGAGAATCAGTCCGGCTTCTTTAAGCAGGGGATCGTCGTCGAGACTCACCGGATCGGAAGAAGGCTCCCCTGCCTCTTCGCCAGAGGGATTCGTGTCTTGTGCTTCTTCCCAGGCCTCGACACTGGCGTAGGGTTGCAGTCCCTTGGCGGCGCGACGCTTGTTTTCCAGAACAAGCAGCGCTCTTTCGCTCTCGGCTTTCTCGCGCTTGCGTTCGTCAAGATTCAGGGAAACGCGGTTGTCTTCCCTCTGCTTTTCAAACAGCGCCAGCTTTTCCTTGAGGAAAATGAAATCCGGGTCCCGGGCTGCCCGTTCGGCGTGACGACTCTTGAGCAGCGGCACCAGGGAATCCCGACTGGTCTTGTCGTCGTTGACGGGAATACCGTGGATTTCATCCCAGGGCAGGGCGTGTTCCTGACTGCTTTCGCCGATTTCCTCGATATCGTAAATGGATGGCAGGCTGATATCGGGCAACACGCCGCGATGCTGGGTACTGCCGCCGGAAATTCGGTAAAATTTGGACTCGGTCAGCTTGAGCTGACCCTCGGGCAACGGCGCCAGGACCTGGACGGTGCCCTTGCCGAAGCTTCGCGTTCCCACCACAAGGCCCCGCCCGTAATCCTGGATGGCCGCCGCGAAGATCTCCGACGCCGAGGCGCTGAGGCGATTGATCAGCACCAGCAGGGGACCCTCGTAGGCAGGCTCTGTTCGCGAACGGTACTCCCGGGAAATGGTCTGGTTGGTATGCCGGATCTGTACCACCGGCCCCGGCTGGACAAAGAGGTCGGTCAGGGTGGTGGCCTCATGCAGCGAACCGCCGCCGTTATTGCGCAGGTCGATGATAATGCCGTCGACATTTTCGTTCTTGAGTTCGCCAAGGATACGGGCCACGTCCCGGGTGGTGCTTTTATAGTCGGGATCGCGATTGCGGTAGGCCTCGAAATCAAGGTAGAAAGCGGGGATGTCGATGACGCCCAGGCGATGGCGTTCTCCCTCCGTGCCCAGCTCGATAACGCGACTCTGGGCGGCCTGTTCCTCCAGTTTCACCTCGTCCCGGACAATGGAAATGAGTTTGCTGGTGTCGGAGGGCTCGCCGCGGCCGGGAAGGACTTCCAGTCGCACTGTCGTGCCTTTTTCGCCCCGGATCAGGTCCACGACATCGTCCAGGCGCCAACCGATGACATCGCGGATGGCCTCGTCGCCTTCGCCGACGCCGATAATCTTATCCTGGGGTTCCAGCTCCCCCTGCTTATCGGCGGGCCCGCCCGGCACCACCCGGACCACCTGGGTGTATTCATCCTCGGCCTGGAGGACGGCGCCGATCCCCTCAAGGGACAGGGACATGCTGATATTGAAATTTTCCAGTTGGCGCGGGGAAAAATAGTTGGTATGGGGATCGTAGAGCGTGGTGTAGGTATTCATGAAGACCTGGAAAACGTCTTCGGCATCGCGTTTTTCCAGCTGTTTGACCTGGTTTCGATAGCGCTTGATGAGTTGCCCGGCAATCTCGTCGTCCTCCTTGCCGGCCAGCTTGAGACGCAGATAGCTGTCCTTCACTCGTCGCCGCCACAAATCGTCCAGGGCCGCCTTACTCTTCTGCCAGGCCTTGTCCTCCGGATCGACGGTATAGGATTCATCAATGGTAAAATCGAACTCCGGGCCATTCTTCAGAAGGGCGATGTTGCTGTTCAGCCGGTCCAGTACCCGGTTCCGGTAGACGTTGAATATTTCGAAAGCCGGACCCAGTTCGCCACGCTTGAGGGAATCGTCAAGGCTGGTACGCCAGCGATTGAAGGCCTCGATATCTTCGGCCAGGAAATAGCTGCGCCAGGGATCCAGGGTGTCCAGGTAGTTGTCGAGCAGTTCGCCGGAGAGTTCATCGTTGAGGGGCTGGCTGCTGTAGTGCTTGGTCCCCAGCATCTCCACCATGCCCACGGTGGTTTTCGTCTGGCCCCGTGTCGCCGTCAGCGGCTCGATATCCGCCAGGGCTTGCGAGACGACAAAAAGGATTAAAAAAACAATATAATTGACTGATTTCATTAAATACAACTCTTGGGTTCGGCGACCTAGGTCTGAGAGTTTAGCAAAAAACACCATGCTATAGACCTGCAACAGGGTGAACTTGTTCACTGTTGTCGGCGCGGTCTTCGCGGCGGCACCGTTAAGCGGTGCCAACTGGTTTTGTCGAAGGCTGTACGTTAGTATTGAAACAGATGCAGGCACTGTAAAAAGGAGAGCCAATGACAACGACCTCAGCGCCCGGCAGTGACATTGTCATCCGGAATCCGGTCACCGAGGACGGTACCGCCATGTGGCAGCTACTGGTGGATGCCGGTACCCTGGATGTCAATTCCAGCTACCTTTACCTGCTCTTGTGCCGCGACTTCGCGCCCTATTGTGCGGTGGCGGAACGGGGTGATGAAATGGTGGGCTTCGTCACCGGTTTTACCCCGCCCCTGAGACCGGATGTCTGGTTCCTCTGGCAAATCGGCGTATCGGCGACGGCTCGCGGCGAGGGGATTGCCAACCGGCTCGCCTTCCACGTCCTTAAGGATCACGCCGCGCGTGGCGGACAATACCTGGAAACCACGGTTACCGCGTCCAACAAACCGTCCCGGGCCCTGTTTAACGGCATAGCACGGCATCTTGATACCCGGATCGAAGAGCAGGAACTGTTCACCGCCGAGATGTTTCCCGAGGGCGGCCATGAGGCCGAACCCCTGATACGGATCGGGCCTTTCGATGCCGCCGCAGTGGCCCGGGCCACGGAGCAATAACTGCCAGTTACCAAAACTCACGTCAGAACGAGAGGAAGACATGCGAATTTTCGAAGAAATGGAGTCAGAGGTCCGGGGTTACGTACGATCCTTTCCGGCGATATTCGACGTTGCCCGGGGCTCCGAGATTTTCGACGAGCAGGACAACCGCTATATCGATTTTTTTGCCGGCGCCGGCACCCTCAACTACGGCCACAACAACCCGCAGATCACCGAGGCGCTGATCAAGTACCTCCAGCACGGGGGGATTGTTCACGGCCTGGACAAGGCCACGGTGGCCAAGCGGGCCTTTCTTACCAAGTTCCGGGACACCATCCTTGCTCCCCGGAATCTCCAGTACAAAGTACAGTTCACCGGCCCCACCGGCACCAATGCCGTGGAGACAGCCCTCAAGCTGGCGCGCATGGTCAAGCGGCGCTCGAACATTATCGCCTTCACCAATGGCTACCACGGGCTGACCCTCGGTGCGCTGGCGGTGACCGGCAACTACGATTACAAGGATGAATCCTACGGCTCCCGCAGCAATACGGCATTTATGCCCTTCGACGGTTTCCTCGGTCCCGATGTGGATTCTATCGACTATATGCGCCGCTTCCTGGAAGATGGCAGCAGCGGTGTCGACATTCCCGCCGCGGTGATTGTCGAAACCGTGCAGGGAGAGGGCGGCATCAACGTTGCCGGAATTGAGTGGCTGCAAAAACTGGAAGCCCTGTGCCGGGAGTTCGATATCCTGCTTATCGTCGACGACATACAAGTGGGTAATGGCCGCACCGGCACGTTCTTCAGTTTTGAAAGGGCCGGCATCTACCCCGACATGGTTTGCCTGTCGAAATCCATCGGCGGCGGCCTGCCCATGGCCCTGCTGCTGATGCGGCCCGACCTGGACCAGTGGCAGCCCGGCGAGCACACCGGCACCTTCCGGGGCAATAATCTCGCTTTTGTCGCCTCCACCGAGGCCCTGTCCTACTGGGACAACGACGATCTCGCCAAGGCCATCGAATACAAGGGCGACATTCTCTGCACCGAGCTGCAAAAAATGGTGGAAAAATTCCCGGAACTGGAAGCGTCACTGCGCGGCGTGGGCATGGTCTGGGGCCTGGAGTTGCCACAGACCGGCGTTGCCGGCGAAGCCTCGGCCGAGGCGTTCGAGCGCGGCCTGATCATTGAAACCGCCGGTGCCAACGACCAGGTCCTCAAGTTCCTGCCCTCGTTGCTTATTGAGGAAGATATCCTTCGCGAGGGCCTGGGCATTGTCGAGGAATCCCTTGCCGCCCTGGTGGACAAGCGCAGGAAGCTGCTGACCGGCGAGGAAGAGTAAGCAACATCGCCATGTGAAGCCCGCGGGATTGCCGCGCGACGGACCGCCGCCCGACGGGTTCTTTCCGCCTATCACCGACAAAAGGCAAGATTTCACTATGGATAAGGTAGTCGTTAGCAAATTTGGCGGCAGTTCGCTGGCCAATGCCCGGCAAATCGAGAAGGTCAGGGACATCGTCCGCGGCGACGTCAAGCGACGCATCGTGGTGGTTTCCGCACCGGGCAAGGCCCGCGCCGACGAAGAGAAAATCACCGACCACCTGATCAATATCGCCACCAACGGCTCGCACTTCCGCGACCAGCGCATCAATATTTCGCCGTCCGACAGCCGCGACGCGGTGGTCAAACGCTTCAGCGAAATCATGGCGGACCTGGAAATCGAGGAACAGGACCTGGTCGACGCCCTGAAGCATGATCTGGATACGGACCTGGAGGGAGACAAGCGCATTGCCTTCCTGGCATCCCGGGGAGAACACTACAATGCCCGACTGATAGCGCGCTTTTTCGAGCAGTCGGGGATGAACGCGCGCGCCGCGCTACCGGAAGATATCGAATTTCGCGTCGAGGGCCACTACCTGGGGGCCCGCATCCACGAATCCTCCTATGCCCATCTCGCCAAACTGCCCGAAACCCCTGGCATTATCGTTATCCCTGGCTATTACGGGGTCAATCTGGAAGGGGAGGTTGCGGTGCTATCCCGGGGTGGCTCGGACCTTACCGGCGGCGAAGTGGCGAAGGCGGTGAATGCCGCCATCTACGAGAACTGGACCGATGTCAGTGGCGTGTTCGAGGCAGACCCCCGCCAGATTCCCGAGGCCAGGGCCATTCCGCGCCTGACCTTCAAGGAGATCCGGCTGCTTTCCTGCAAGGGCTTTAATGTATTTCACCTGGAAGCCATGCTCCCCTGCAAGGAACAGAAAATACCGATTCATATACGCAACACCAACAAACCCAGGGAACCGGGTACGGTCATCCTGTTCGAGCGAGTGCCGGAAGAGGGCATTGTGGGCATTGCGCGGCTTGATAATGTCGCCTACCTGTACCTGGAAAAGGATCTGCTGGGAGAGGAAGCCGGTTTTATCGCCGACCTGCTCAGGATCCTCGAAGAGTTTGGCATTCACTGTTATCACTATCCCACCGACAAGGACGACATGGCCATTCTGGTCAATCAGGATGACCTCACCGGCACCATCAACGACCTGCGCCGGCGCATCGAGCAGACCCTGAATCCGGATTACATGGACGTGGTCTATAACCTGTCCATTCTGACGCCGGTGGGGCTGGGGCTGAAAGGCAACTCCTATCCCATCGTCGATTCCCTTCGAGTGCTCGGGGATGCTCATATTTCCATCGAGATGATGGACCAGAGCCCATCGCAGATCTGCTTCCATATCGGTGTTCAGCAGGCGGTGGCAGACGAGGCGCTGCGCATCCTTTATGACGCCCTGATCGGCTGATCGAGCCCCCGGACGACCCCGTCCGGGGTTGTCTGTCACTATAAATAGGACTAAAATAGTACCAGATATATTGTCGAGGCCCTGACATGTTCAGGATAACCAAGCTCGCCGACTATGGGATGGTGCTGTTGATCGAGATGGCGCGCCGGCCCCGGGAGACGTTCAATCCCGCGGAACTGGCGGACTCGGTTCATATCCCCGAGCCCACGGTGAGCAAGCTGCTCAAGCGGATGACTTCCGGCGGACTGCTGCGCTCCCGGCGCGGCAAGAACGGCGGTTACGAGCTCAACAGCGACCCCGAGCAGATTACCCTGGCTCAGGTGCTGAGTGTCCTCGAGGGGCCTTTTGCCATGACCGAGTGCAGCGCCGGTCCGGGCCGCTGTCAGTTGGAAGACGACTGTTCGATTCGCACCAACTGGCAGCAGATCAACGACGCCATCTTTCACGGGCTCGATCAATTGAGCCTCGCCGCCATGGCAAAACCCCTGGAAGCCCAGGCTGTGCCGCTGCACCTGGAGCAATGACGGCCTGCCGATGGCAGTAACGCTTTTAAGTCTGGAGTAAAAAAGACTATGGGTACTGGAACAGACAGTGTCAATCAACTGATCGAGGGCGGCTACAAGCACGGCTTCGTCACCGAGATCGACGCGGACAGCCTGCCGCCGGGTTTGAACGAAGACGTGATTCGGGCCATTTCCGCCAAGAAGCAGGAACCCGAGTTCATGCTCAACTGGCGACTCAGGGCCTACCGGCACTGGATCAAGTTGCAGGAAAAAGAGCCCACCTGGGCTCACGTAAAATACCCCCGCATCAACTACCAGGATATGGTCTATTACTCGGCGCCGAAGTCCGACAAGGAAGGCCCCAAGAGCCTGGAAGAGGTGGATCCGGAGCTGCTTCGCACCTATGAAAAGCTGGGGATTCCGCTGCACGAGCAAAAGGCCCTGGCGGGTGTTGCCGTCGATGCCGTCTTCGACAGCGTCTCGGTGGCCACCACCTTCAAGGACAAACTGGCCGAGGCGGGCGTCATCTTCTGTTCGTTTTCCGAGGCGGTCCAGAACCATCCGGAACTGGTGGAAAAGTACCTGGGCAGCGTCGTGCCCTATACGGACAACTTCTTCGCCACCCTCAACGCCGCGGTGTTTTCCGACGGCTCCTTCTGTTATATCCCCGAAGGGGTGCGCTGCCCCATGGAGTTGTCCACCTATTTTCGCATCAACGCCCTCAATACCGGCCAGTTCGAACGCACCCTGATCATCGCCGAGAAGGGCAGTTACGTGAGCTATCTCGAGGGGTGCACCGCACCCATGCGCGACGAAAACCAGCTGCACGCCGCCGTCGTCGAACTGGTGGCCCATGAAGATGCAGAAATCAAATACTCCACTGTCCAGAACTGGTATCCCGGCGACAAGGATGGCAAGGGCGGTATCTACAACTTCGTCACCAAGCGCGGTCTTTGCAAGGGTGACCGTTCCCACATCTCCTGGACACAGGTGGAAACCGGCTCCGCCATTACCTGGAAATACCCGAGCGTCATTCTGCGCGGGGACGACAGCACCGGCGAGTTTTACTCGGTGGCGCTCACCAACAACCTGCAGCAGGCGGATACCGGCACCAAGATGATCCACCTTGGCAAGAACACCCGGAGCACTATCATCTCCAAGGGAATTTCCGCGGGCCGTGCCCAGAACAGCTACCGCGGTCTGGTGCGGGTCAGTCCCAAGGCGGACAACGCGCGCAATTTCACCCAGTGTGATTCCCTGCTGCTGAGCGACCAGTGCGGCGCCCACACCTACCCCTATATCGAGAACAAGAACCCCTCGGGACGTATCGAGCACGAGGCAACCACTACCCGTATTGGCGAGGACCAGTTGTTCTATTGCCGCCAGCGCGGTATCGATCCCGAGGACGCGGTGTCGATGATCGTCAACGGGTTCTGCGACGACGTCTTTCGCAAGTTGCCCATGGAATTCGCCGTGGAAGCCCAGGCGCTGCTCGAAGTCAGCCTCGAAGGCGCGGTCGGCTGATCCAACGCATTACCACTCAGGAGTAAAACAGTATGCTTAGTATTCGCAATCTCCGCGCACGCGTAGGGGAGACCGAAATCCTCAAAGGCATCTCGCTGGAGGTGAATCCCGGCGAGGTCCATGCCGTCATGGGCCCAAACGGCTCCGGCAAGAGTACGTTGGCGCGGATTCTCTCCGGCCGCGAAGGTTACGAAATCACTGCCGACAAACTGGAATACATGGGCCACGACCTGCTTGAGATGACGCCCGAAGAGCGCGCCCGGGAAGGTCTTTTCATGGCTTTCCAGTACCCCGTGGAGATTCCCGGAATCAGCAATATCCAGTTCCTGCGCACCGCCTACAACAGTGTGCGCAAGCACCGGGGCGAGGAGCCACTGGATTCCGTCGACTTCCTGGCCATGGTCAAGAGCCGGCTCAAGGAAGTGGATATCGATCAATCCTTTCTCCGGCGATCCGTGAACACGGATTTTTCCGGGGGCGAGAAAAAGCGTAACGAAATGCTCCAGATGCTGGTGCTCGAACCCAGGCTTGCGATTCTCGACGAAACCGACTCCGGTCTCGACATCGATGCCCTGGCCACCGTCGCCGGGAGCATCAACAGCCTGCGCAGCGAAGATCGCTCCATCGTCATGGTGACTCACTACCAGCGTCTTCTGGACTACGTTGTGCCCGACCATGTCCATATCCTGGCGGACGGTCGTATCGTCAAATCCGGCAAGGCGGACCTGGCCCAGAAGCTAGAGAAAAAAGGCTACGGCTGGCTGGCCGAGCACGCCGGGGAAGAAGCGGAGGCTTGACGTGAACGCATTTGCCATTCCCGATTTTGAACGCCAGTTCGATGTCCGCCGCGAACAAGCGCCGGCGTTTCCCGATTACCGCCAGAAGTCCCTCGACGATTTGCGCCAGCAAGGCCTGCCCGGTGCCAAGACGGAGGACTGGAAATACACCAGCGTCAGGGAGGTGCTCGGCGAAACCTTCGTCGAAGCTACACCGGCCGCACCGGTGGCCGTACCCGAGTGCGCAGCCCGCCACCTGGCGGTGATGGTCAACGGTTATCTCAATACCGATTTGTCCCGGCTCGAGGATTTGCCCGAGGGGGTGACCCTCTGTTCCCTGGCCGCGGCCCGGGACAACCACCGCGATCAGGTCGACGCCATGCTCGGCCGGGTGGTGAGACATGACCGGCATCCGTTCGCCGCACTCAACGGCGCCTTTTTCCGGGACGGCCTGTTCCTGGACGTGGCGCCGGGCACTCAGGTACAGGAGCCACTGGTTGTTCTCTGGCTCAGCGGCGCCGGCGATGCTGCGCTGATACAGCCGCGCGTCCTGGTCCGGGTGGGCGAGGGCGCGGAGTTGGCCCTGATGGAGCAGCACCGTGGCAGTGCCGCTGGCCATTTCACCAACCAGGTGTCGGAAATCCTGGTGGGCGACAATGCCGGCCTCACCCAGGTGCAGTTGCAGGATACCGGCAAGGAGCAACTGGTTTGCGGGACGCACGTGCGCTGCAGCCGCGACAGCCGTTACCGCGCCCAGACCATTGACCTGGGCGGGAAACTCATCCGCAACGACCTGGCCATTTCCCTGGATCAGCCCGGTGCCGAGGCAGACGCGGATGGCGTCTTTCTGGCCGGCCGCGACCAGCACGTGGACAACCATTTGCGCGTCGATCACCGGGCGCCCAACTGCGACAGCAGCGCACTTTACAAGGGCCTGCTTGGCGGTGGCGGACGCGGTGTCTTCAATGGCAAGCTCATTGTCCATCCGGAAGGCCAGAAAACCCGCGCCGAACAGACCAACCATAACCTGCTGCTTGCCCGGGACGTGGAGATCGACACCAAGCCGGAACTGGAAATTTACGCGGACGACGTCAAGTGCAGCCACGGCAGCACGTCCGGTGAACTGGACCCGGATCAGTTGTTCTACCTGCGATCCCGGGGCATTGACAGCCCCGAGGCACGGGCGCTGCTGGTGCGCTCCTTCGCCCTGGAGATCAGCGAGCGGATGAACCATTCCCGGCTGCGGGACCTGGTCGGCGAACAACTGGAGCCGGCCCTGGACCGCCTGGCCCGCAACGAGCTGGAGGGTTGAACTTGGTAATGGATACGAGTTTCGCCGAAGCCCAGGAGCCCGTCGACAACGGTCCGGATGCCATGGACCGGGTACGGGCCGCGCGCGCCGATTTTCCCGCCCTGAACCAGATGGTCTCGGGGATGCCCCTGGTTTATCTGGATAGTGCGGCGACAACCCAGAAGCCGCTGAAGGTCATCGAGCAGATCACCGATTATTACCACAGGCACAACGCCAACGTGCATCGCGGCGTCCATGAATTGAGCGAGCGGGCGACCCGGCTCTACGAGGGCGCCCGTGACAAGATTCGCGACTTTATCAACGCCTCGGCCCGGGAAGAGATAGTCTTTGTCCGCGGCACCAGCGAGGCCATCAATCTGGTTGCCCAGAGCTACCTCCGGCCACGTATCGGCGAAGGTGACGAGATTTTGATCACCGAAATGGAACATCATTCCAATATCGTGCCCTGGCAACTGGTGGCCGAGCAAACCGGTGCCAAACTGCGGGTCGCGCCCATCACCGATAGCGGCGAACTGATGATGGACTCCTTCGCCGACATGCTCGGTCCCCGGACCAAGTTGGTGGCCGTGGCCCATATCTCCAATGCCCTGGGTACCATTAATCCGGTGCAAGAAATCATCCGCCTCAGCCATGACCGTGATATACCCGTACTGCTCGACGGGGCCCAGGCGGTTGGACACATGCCGGTGGACGTCCAGGCCCTGGACTGCGATTTTTACGCTTTCTCGGGTCACAAGATGTACGCACCCACGGGTATCGGGGCACTCTATACCCGCCGGGATATTCTCGAATCCATGATCCCCTGGCAGGGTGGCGGGGAGATGATCCGCAAGGTGAGCTTCGAGAAAACCGAATATAACGACATTCCCCATCGCTTCGAGGCGGGAACGCCCGCCATCGCCGGTGCCATCGGCCTGGGCGCGGCGATCGACTACCTCGAAGCCCTGGGCCGGCCGGCCATCGAGGAATGGGAAAACGAACTGCTCGCCTACGCCACCGACGCCCTTAACAGCGTCCCTGGCCTGCGCATGATCGGCACCGCCCGGCACAAGGCGGGCATACTTTCCTTTGTAATGGACAACGTCCATCCCCACGATATCAGCACCATTCTCGATAAGGAGGGGGTCGCGGTAAGGGCCGGCCATCATTGCGCGATGCCTTTAATGGATCGCCTGGGCGTACCCGCCACCACCCGAGCCTCCCTGGCGCTGTACAACAACCGCGAAGATATCGACGCCTTGCTGAAAGGACTGGAAACCGTAAGGGCACTGTTTCAATGAATCCGGAATTGCGCGAACTCTACCAGGACCTGATCCTCGACCACGGCCGCCATCCCCGCAATTTTGGCGGGCTGGACGGCTACACCCACAAGCTGGAGGGCTTTAACCCCCTGTGTGGCGACAGGCTCACGGTCTACCTGAAAGTAGTGGACGGCAAGATCGAAGCCATCGGGTTTGAAGGCCAGGGCTGTGCCATTTCCGTGGCCTCCGCTTCGCTGATGACCGAAAGGCTCAAGGGCAAGACGGTGGACGAGGCTCTGGCCCTTTTCGAACCCGTGCATCAGTTGCTCATGACCGGCGACCTGGATGAGGAGGAGTCCGAAAGCCTGGGCAAGCTCACCATGCTCAGCGGTGTCAGCGAGTTCCCCACCCGGGTCAAGTGCGCCACCCTGGCCTGGCACACCATGAAAGGGGCTCTATCCGGAAAGTCCGACGGTATCACCACGGAATAATCGCCGGGGATTTTGGGTCAATGGTCATCAAGAGAGAAACCGTCACCCTGGAGAAGGACTGCGAGGGACACCTGGTGCCCGTGGGCACGCCCGTGCAACTGAAGGCAGGGCAGGAAGTCCAGGTTACCCAGTCCCTGGGCGGCAATGTTACCGTCAACGTCAACGGCAACCTGGTGCAGATTCCCGCACCCGAAGCCCATGCCCTGGGCGATGCCTATCGCTGGGAGCCCCCGGAAGAGGCGAGCGACGCCCCCCTGAAGGAACAGGTCTGGGAAATGCTGCGCACCTGTTACGATCCGGAGATTCCCGTCAATATCGTCGACCTGGGGTTGGTGTACGATTGCCGGATAGCCACCTTGCTCGACGGCCGGACAAGAGTGGACGTGCAAATGACTCTCACCGCACCCGGCTGCGGCATGGGTCCGCTGATGGCCGAAGATGTGAAGAAGAAACTCCTGACACTGGATGGGGTCGACGAAGCCGGTGTCGAGCTGGTTTTCGATCCCCCCTGGGGCCGGGATATGATGACCGAGGCCGCGCAACTGGAGCTGGGGCTCCTCTAGAGTGCGTCTTTAGGAAGCCCGGTGGGGAGGGATTCCATCAATGGCGATTTCCCTGTTGGCTACAGCCTGCCCGTCCGGGCCAGGCGGCGATCGACCCAGCGGTGGTATAGGAAGGCAACCAACTGCCGTATTCCCGGCAGGCCAATCAGCCAGGCCAGCGGCCTTAACCACAAGGTCCTGGCCATCAGCAGTATGTAGGCATCCAGTTCCCGGCGCACACAGCCGTGCTCGTCCACTACATGCAGTTCCCGCAGAGCCGCCTGCGGGTCGATGCCTGCTGAGCGTAGTTCCGCATCCCGGTCTGTGATGTCGATCCACTCCACATCCGTGGCCTGCTTGCCCGCAAGTTTCTCGTAACGCCGCCGGTCCCGGATACAGCCCGGGCAGGCGCCGTCATAATAGACTCGCACCGGTCCTGCCACACCACCTCCAAGTTCTTACACTGATCATGCCAACAAAGGAGAGAATGATGTCCCGGGAGTCCCCCGTCAAACCCCTTGAAGGCCGCCGGATTGCCGTACCCGAAAGCCGCGAGCTCAATCTCTTTGCCGGCATGCTCGAGGAGCGCGGCGCCATCGTCACCCGCTGCCCGTTGGTGGCAATCCACGACAGTCCGCGGCGCCAGGCCATCGAGACCTGGCTCCGGGAGTTCAGCCGGGACAATGTTGACGATCTCATTCTGTTAACGGGCGAAGGTTTGCGGCGACTGCTGGGATTTGCCGACAGGGCGGGGGAGGACCTCCGCGACAGTTTCGTTCAGGCCCTGGCGGATGTCCGGAAAATCACCCGGGGTCCGAAGCCCGCCAACGCCCTGCGCAGGATCGGCCTGAAGACGGATCTGCCGTCGGTGGAACCGACTACCGACGGGGTCATCCGGACGCTCGAGGGGATGGACCTGCAAGACCGCAGAGTCGCGGTTCAACTTTATGGCGACGATCCCAACGAGAAGTTAGTGGACTTCCTGACTGGCCGGGGAGCGCGGGTCAGCACTGTGTCGCCCTATATCTACGCCGACGACAGCGAAGACTCCCTGGTCGAGGACCTCATCCGGGCTATTATCGCCGGCGGGCTGGATGCCATTGCCTTTACCAGCAGCCCCCAGGTACGCCGGCTGTTCCAGGTCGCGCGTCGATGCCAGCTCGAGGAACCATTGCGGCAGGGTCTGGACGACATACTGGTGGCCGCGGTCGGGCCGGTGGTGGCGGACAGCCTGCGCCAGAAGGGCGTAACCGTGGATTTGATGCCTGAAAGCACCTATTTTATGAAACCGCTGGTTCGCCAGCTGATGGAGGCCTTTCAGAGGTAGCTGGAAAACAGCCAGCAGAGGGCATCCCGGGCACGGGCGGTAAGGGGACGGTTATCGAGTTCCGCGAGTTCCACAGGCCGCGACTCGGCCATCACGGTATCCATGTGCGCTGTGACCCTTGCCGCCAGTTCCCGATCAAACATTTCCACACCCAGTTCAAAGTTCAAGCGCAGGCTTCGGGGGTCCAGGTTGGCCGATCCGCCCAGCACATAGTGGTCGTCGACGACGATCAGCTTGCTGTGGGCAAAGGGCGGTGGCTTATAGTAGATATCCACGTTCCAAATCAGTAATTCCCAGAGCATATTGCGCGTAGCCCAGTCCAGTATTCTCAGGTTACTGCGTTCGGGCAGGATAATCCGCACCCGGACTCCCCGCAGCGTCGCGGTCTGCAAAACGGCCAACATTTCCCGGTTGGGCAGAAAATACGGCATCATGATGGCGATTTCATAACGGGCCGAGGCGAATACCCCATTGAGGGTCATGGCCAGGTGGTCGAGGCTCTCGTCCGGACCGTCATTGATGACCCGGCAGGCGGTTCTTCCCGTCATATTTTCGGTAGGGTCGGGCAGTACAAGGTTTTCATGGGTGGCCAGCCACCAATCCTCGGTAAAGAGCTTTTGAAGACTACCCACTACCGGCCCTCTTGCTTCGAACTGGATGTCCTCCGTGGGGTGGGAATTGGCTGGATCCTCGACCATATGGCGTTGATCGATATTGATACCGCCAAAAAATGCCACCTTCCCGTCGACAACAACAATCTTGCGATGATTGCGCAAATTGATACTGATCGACGGAGGCAACAACCTGGGGGGCATAAAAAGTGCCACCTCAACATCTGCCTTGCGCAGTGGTCGCAGGGCCCGCCGGAGCGAGTACAGAACCCCGAACCCGTCAATCAACACGTAGACCCTGACGCCACGCTCGACCGCCTGAGACAGGCAGTCGATCACATCCCGGGCGATACCCCGGCTGGAAAAGAGATAACTGGAGACAAGAATATGGGTTTGTGCGCGCTCGATTTCTGCCAATAGGCGTGGGAAAAAGGTTTCGCCGTTTGTCAGCATCCCGAGCTGATTGCCCGAGAGCAGCTTCGTGCCCGTTACCCGTCCGCCGACCATGGCCAGGGCGGGATTGTCCTGCGCTCCCGAGAGGGGATCCTGGAAACCGGCGGGCGCCGACAGGCTGGCCCGTTCGAACCCGAAATGCATAAAAGGCAGATAACGGCCGGTGAACAACCTCGCCCTGGATCGCAACCGGTTGATACCAAAGAAAAAATAGATGAGTGGCCCGACAACTGGTGCTATGACAATGATCCCAATCCAGCCCAGGGCTGCCCGATGATCCCGCTTGTAGACGAGGGCGTGAAATGCCGCCACAGGCATAACCAACAGGTGGAATACAAGCCAGACCCAGTAAACGCCGGGTGTTGACGCGATAAAATCAAGCACGGAGTCTTCGGACCCTCTCAGAGTGAGACCGAGGGTAGCCTATCACGGGCAGAGCAAGTGAGTTATCCTCAGAAATTCAGAGAATTTAAAGTTTATTAAAGAATCTGCCGGCGCAGCGTCCCTGAACCCGACTTTCAACTTGCTTTGTGGTTGATCGCGCTGTTTTCCTCGAGACTATGATTATGATTCAACGGGCAACGCTGGTATCACGTGAGGCTTGCTTTTTGGGGCATAAGACTGATCCCAGTGTATCAACAGCATTGTTGCGATTATGTTTTGGCAGCACGTATAATACCCCCGTTTTTTAACGGGTTATAAGGAGATCGCCAGTTGGCCAGCGGAATCGGAAAACGCAGAGCGGCAGCGAAGAAGGACAAGGCACCGAATTATGAAAAGCGGCGCAAAGAAATTTCCGAGGCGGCAGCACGTGTGTTTAACCAGCGCGGGTTCAGGGGCACTACGATCAGTGCCGTTGCCGAAGAGCTGAGTATTGATCGCGCTTCCCTCTACTACTACATCTCTAGCAAAGAAGAATTATTCGATGAATTGATTCGGGAAGTTTCGGTGGAAAACCTGGCCATGGCCGAGAAGATCGAGTCCAGCGATGCCTCTCCTGCGGACAAGCTTAGGAGCCTGATTGTCGATTTGATGGGTTCCTATGCCCGTACCTACCCCCTGCTGTATATTTATATTCGCGAAAATCTCAATCATGTTGCCGACAAGCGTTCCCAGTGGGCCAAATTCATGAAACAAGTCAACCGTGATTACGACAGAGCGGTAATCTCCATTATCGAACAGGGCTATAGCGACGGTTCCTTCAAGAACATTGGATCCGCAAAAGTCGTGGCCTACGGTATTATCGGGATGATTGGCTGGACCAATCGCTGGTTTAAGCCGGATAACAAAAAACTCGGTGCCGAGGAAATCGGCAATATCTATGCTGACCTGGTCATTGGCGGATTGCACTCGGGAACCCTTTCCTTAAGCAAATAACGGCGCGGTAGAGTGTCTTCGGAGTATGAGTTCGTCGGCCAAATTACAGTTTGTAAGACTCTCGGTATTTTTCCGATGAGTAGGATGCAGAGCTGTTGCCGTTAGCCCAACCATCCGTAGCCAATGACACTGAATTTAATTTTAAAAGCCTCGATTTATCCGCATACCCGTTAAAAGTAACTGAATTCCCGCAATCGTCCCGGCCTTATTTCCTGTTGGCATAAATAGCACTCTTCGGCGAATTTTCATGGCGTGGTGGGGAGCCATAGATTTATCGTGATGGGAATTAGTCGAACGAAATTCATTCATTCTCGTACCTCTGCAAAGAGCTGTTTTTTCTAAAGCTTGTCCCGTTTTGGCGGAGCGCAGTTTTTCCACGCTACGTGAATATGCCCGATTTGATCTAAGCTGATCGAAAGCCCCGTGAAAAATTGTCCGGATCTTCGCCAATCAACAAAGATGTTGACAAACCCCGTTATGGTATGCCACCCTTCTTGATCGTAAGAAGGGTCCAGCCTATCTTTTGGTAGCGAGGTTTCACTTATGGGCGAAGACAATGGGGCATCGACTGTCGGTCAGGATTGGCTGAGGGAAGCTATCGAGCAGGCCAATACACCGACGCTGGCATGCCTTCTGGTGCAACTCACCGGCGACCGCCGGTGGATCGAAGATCGTTTTATACCCTCGCGACCCCGAGGGCTTGACGACAACGATAGCGGCGGATTGCCTGAAGAAGTTCAGGAGGAAGTCCGCGCAGCATCTGTGAAGGAGATCCGCCAGTGGCTGGAAGGAGAGCCCATGGCGTTGCCGGATCCACCGGACGAGCTGCTGGTTGAAATGATGAGTGTCTCGTTGCGCGAAGATATCCCGTTGAAATACGCGCCCATGATCAGGCATGAACTGGGACTCGCACCCGCCTCCGGGGCCATTGACAAAGGTCAGGACGCTTCGCCCCGGCCGACCCCCTCATTGCCGGCCGAGTCCATGGGCGGCGCGGCACCTCCGCCGGGGTTCCGGGCCCTGATCATCGGGGCAGGCATTTCGGGGCTTTGTGCCGCGGTCAACCTGTCGGCTGCCGGGGTTCCCTTTACCATTGTTGAACGCCACCACCGCCTGGGAGGCGTCTGGCACGAAAACAAATATCCCGGGGCTGCCTGCGACGTCCCCAGTCATCTGTATTCGTTCTCGTTTGCTCCCTATGACTGGTCCCGGTTTTTCGCCGCCAGCGATGAAATCCAGGCGTATCTGGAGCATGTTGCCGACCACTTCGATATTCGCCGTTACATCCGCTTTGGCGTAGAAGTCACCGAGGCTGATTACGATGAGGACTCGGCCGAATGGCATGTACAAGCGACTACCGACGCAGGCAATAAAGAAACGCTCAGTGCCGATATGGTGATCAGTGCTGTCGGGGCCTTCAACAAACCAAAGTACCCGGATGTGCCGGGTATTGATCAATTCGAGGGCCAGAGTGCCCACACCGCGCGCTGGCCGGAAGAGGGCATTGACCTGGAAGGGCAACGGGTCGTTGTAGTGGGCAACGGTGCCAGCGCCATGCAGGTGGTGCCGGCGATTGCCGAACAGGTTGCATCGCTGACGGTCATCCAGCGTTCGCCCCAATGGGCTGCTCCCTTCCCAAAATTCCAGCAGCCGGTACCCGAGGCTCTCCAGAAGCTGCTGCACGAAGTGCCCCTGTATCGCTTGTGGTACCGCATCAGGCTGAGCTGGGCTTTCAACGACAAGCTCTACGAGGCCCTACAAAAAGATCCGGACTGGCAGGATATGGAGCGTTCCATCAATGCTATCAATGACGCCCACCGTCGTGGCCTGACCAAATATATGGTCTCGGAACTTGGCGACGCGGACTACCTCTTGCCGGAAGTGCTGCCGGGTTACCCGCCATTCGGCAAGCGTATCCTGCTGGACAATGGCTGGTTCCGAACCCTCGCCCGGGATCATGTCGAGCTGGTGACAGGGGCAGTGACGGAGGTGCTTCCCGAAGGCGTGGTCACCGACGATGGCCGGATTCACAAGGCCGATGTGGTGATCTGGGCCACAGGATTCGATGTGGTGAACTTCCTGGCTCCCATGACCATCAGGGGCCGGGGTGGACGTGAGTTGCACGACGAGTGGGACGGAGACGACGCGCGGGCCTACCTGGGTACTGTTGTTCCGGGATATCCCAATTTCTTTTGTCTTTATGGCCCCAACACCCAGTTCGGCCACGGCGGCAGCCTGATCAGTATTGTCGAGCGCCAGATGCATTATGTGATGTCGCTTTTACAGAAAATGTTCAGTAACGGTCTGCACACCGTGGACGTGCGCAGAGAAGTCCACGATTGGTATACCCGGGAAGTGGATAAAAAGCACGAAGGAATGATCTGGACGCACCCGGGCATGAGTACCTACTACAGAAATTCGAAGGGGCGTGTGGTGGTTTGTAATCCATTCAGGATTATTGAGTTCTGGCAGATGACCGATGAAGCCACTCTCGGGGATTACAGCATCGGACCGGGCTATAGTGAAGGGAAGGACACGATCTCGGCCGGGAGTGAGCAGCGAGGAGTAAAGCCGTGAGCAACGAAATTGTTGTCGAGCGCCAGGGCAGCACCCTGATTGTTGCCATTGACCGCCCCGAACGCCGAAATGCCGTTAACAGGGCCGTGTCGGAAGGTATTGCCGCCGCCATGGACCAGCTCGATTCCGATCCGGATTTGCGGGTAGGCATTATCACCGGGCGTGGCGGTAACTTTTGTGCAGGTATGGATCTGAAGGCATTTGTCGATGGCGAGCGGCCGGAAATCGAGGGCCGGGGGTTCGGAGGTATTACCGAGAAGCCACCACAGAAACCGTTGATTGCCGCGGTAGAAGGCTTCGCTCTGGCGGGGGGGTGCGAACTGGCCCTGGCCTGCGATCTGATCGTTGCCGCCGAAGATGCTTTCTTTGGGCTGCCGGAAGTGACCCGAGGCCTCGTTGCCGGCTCCGGGGGGCTGGTGAGACTTCCACGACGCATACCGCCGGCAATAGCCCTGGAATATGCGCTGACCGGCGAGCGCCTGGATGCGCCCGGTGCCCACCAGTGGGGGCTCGTTAATCGCCTGACTCCAGCCGGAGGCGCCCTGGAAGGCGCCCTGGCTCTGGCCGCAAAAATAGCTGCCAATGGGCCCCTGGCCACTGTGATGACAAAGCGCCTGGTGCACGAGGCGCCGGGTTGGCCCGCGGATGAGGTTTGGCGAATTCAGGATCCACTGGTGGAGTCCGTGTTGGCCTCGGAAGATGCCAAAGAGGGTGCCCGGGCCTTTTCGGAAAAACGCCAGCCGGTATGGAAGGGGCGTTGAGACAGGCCAAGTGGTGACGATATGACAGCAGCAGATGTGGGGAGCAGAAAATTGCAGGATGTAGCAGTAATCGGCGGCGGCACCATGGGCACCGGGATCGCCTACGTGTCCGCCATGTCAGGTGCCCGGGTGATTGTCGTGGAGACCGACGACGCCAGGGCCGAGACCATGCGCAATACCATCGAAAAGACCGCGGCCGGTGGTGTCAGGCGGGGCAAGCTGGACGAGGAACAAGCCAGGGCCCTTGCAGGTCGCGTGAGCCGTATCGGTGCGGTCTCTGAGTTGCCGCAGTGCATGGATCTGGCTATCGAAACAGTGCCGGAACGACTGGATATCAAACACCAGGTTCTCAAGCAGTTGGCGGAAAGACGGCCCCGGATTATCGGTACCAACACCAGTGCTTTGTCCATCGATACGTTGGCCGAGGTCCTGCCCGGCCCCGACTGTTTCCTGGGTATGCACTTTTTCAATCCGGTCTGGTCATTCAAGCTGGTTGAATTGATTCGTGGGCAGGCCACCAGCGAAGACACCCTGACAACGGCCAGAAGGTTTGTCGAGCAAATCGGCAAGGAATCCCTGACGGTCAGGGATATACCGGGTTTTGCCACCACTCGACTAGACCTTATTGCCAGCCTGGAAGCAATGCGTATGCTCGAGAGCGGCGTGGCCAGTGCCGAAGACATCGATCGCGCTGCCGAACTCGCCTATCAGCACCCGGTTGGCCCTTTGCGGCTGAGCGATATAGTCGGCCTGGATGTACGCCTGGATATCGCCCGCATCCTCGAAAAGGCCCATGGTGAACGGTATAGACCGCCGGAGATATTAATTGAAATGGTTGCCCGGGGAGACCTGGGCCAAAAATCGGGCCGAGGCTTCTTTGAGTGGAAAGGCTAGTAATTTTTGGCGCCATAGTCAACATAATCGTTGACAGCTGAAACAGCGGAACGTAGATTGTCAGCAGCAGGACCGGAAATAGACAGGATATAGCGATGACTTCTGAAACAATGTTCCAATCACCTCTGGTCGACACCGAGGAACACCACGTGGCTCTGAGAGAGAGTGTGGGCAAGCTGGTCGCCAAATACGGGCGAGGTTATTTCCAGGATATCGTCGCCCGCGACGAGAAACCCGATGAGCTGTGGCAAGAGCTCGGGTCGGCGGGTTTCCTGGGCGCCCATATTGCCGAGGAATTCGGCGGCAGCGGCGGCGGCCTGGGTGACCTGAATGTGATTATTGAAGAAGTCGCGGCTCAGGGATGCCCGCTGCTGTATCTGGTTATTCAGTCGATTTGTGCGCCGATTATTGCCCGGCACGGTTCCGACGACTTGAAAAAACGCTGGTTACCCGCCCTGGCCTCGGGCACCAAGAAAATGTCCTTTGCCATTACCGAGCCTGATGCCGGCTCCAATACCTACCGCATCAGTACCACGGCAACCCGGACGAAAAACGGTTGGAAGCTCCAGGGCAGCAAGTACTGGTCGTCCGGTGTGGATGAGGCCGATGCCATGCTGGTAGTGGCCCGGGACGGGGAGCTGTCAACGCCGGAGCGCGCTTCGCTGTCGCTGTTTGTGATCCCCGCGAATACCCCCGGTATCAGCTACCATCCCATTGATTCCGCACTCAAGTCGCCCACCAAGTCATTCACCCTGTTCTTCGATGACGTGGAGCTGGAGCCCGATGCCCTGATCGGCAAGCAGGGCGATGGTCTCAAACAGGTATTTGTCGGCCTCAACCCCGAACGGGTATCGGCGGCAGCGCTAAATAACGGTATTTCGCGTTTTGCCCTGCGCCAGGGCGCAGCCTATGCCCGGGACAGGACTGTCTGGAAAACACCGATCGGCGCCCATCAGGGCGTAGCACATCCCCTTGCTGAGTCCTATATCGGTGTCCAGGCGGCGCGCTTGCTGACCGCCCGCGCCGCTCAACTCTACGATATGGGAGAGGATGCCGCGGAGGCGGCCAATATGGCCAAGTTTTCTTCCGCCGAAGCCTCCCTCAAGGCCCTCGACCAGGCGATTCAGGTGCACGGAGGCAATGGCCTGTCCAATGAATACGGGCTGGCGGATATGTGGTTTATTGCCCGTCTGCATAAAACGGCACCGGTGAGTCGGGAGATGATTCTCAATTACGTGGCACAGCACAGTCTGGGACTGGACAAAAGCTATTGACGGTTTCCTTACGGGAGAAGTATGAGCACGAAAACCGGCGACCAGGACAGCGAATTCACCCTCGGTAATTTGTTGCGGGGTTATGCGGCCAGCCGGCCCGAGGCACCCTGTCTTACATTCCAGGGAGAAACCCTCAGCTACGGCAAGCTCAATGAGCACAGCAGTCGCGTTGCCAATGCGCTGATATCGAAGGGATTGTCCCGGGGCAGCCGGGTGGCCATCCTGGCCCGTAACTCGCCTGTGTTTTACGAGGTCGAATTTGCCTGCGCCAAGGCGGGCACCATTATGCTACCGGTCAACTGGCGTCTCTCCGCGCGAGAAATCGCCGGCATCTTAAAAGATGCCGACCCTGGCCTTGTGCTTACGGACGTCGAATTCGCCGACAAGTTGCCGACATCCATTGGGAGCAAAACACTGGATGTTATTGATCTGGATAACGACTATCAATCCTGGCGAGAAGCAGCCTCTTCGACTGATCCGAATTTGAAAGTCGATGCGGAAGATACGGTTTTATTACTCTACACATCGGGAACAACCGGGCGCCCCAAGGGCGTGATGATCAGCCATCACAACCTTTCTTTCAGTGAGCGCATGGCGCGGGAAATCTGGCGATTCAACGCCGACAGCGTCAACCTCGTGGCGCTGCCCCTGTTCCATATTGGCGGCATCGGTTACGGCCAGATGGCCCTGACCCAGGGTGGTCACACGGTTCTGCTGACCCAACCTTCGCCGGAGGCGCTTATCAGCGCCATCACAGATAATCGGGTCACGCATACTTTTCTGGTTCCCGCGGTCATTCAGGCACTGGTGGATTTCAAAGGTGTCGACGCCATGAATATGTCGAGCCTGGAACTGATGGTCTACGGATCTGCCCCCATCAGCGAGACACTCCTGATGCGCGCCATGGATGTCTTCGGCTGCGGTTTCACCCACGCCTACGGCATGACCGAAACCTCGGGCACGGTGATTACTCTACTTCCTGAAGAACACGACCCCGGCGGCGAGCATGCTGGCAGGTTGCGGTCCTGCGGCCGGCCTTTGCCCTGGGTCGAGGCGGGGCTGTTCGATCCGACGACCAGCCAGGAGGTACCAAGAGGGGAGGCCGGTGAAATCTGGATTCGTTCCCAGATGAATATGCAAGGCTACTGGAACAAACCCGAAGAGACGGCGGCCACCGTCTTGCCGGGTGGCTGGCTGCGCACCGGGGACGCGGCTTTTCGCGATGACGACGGCTACTATTATATACATGACCGTTACAAGGACATGATTATCTCTGGTGGAGAAAATATTTATCCCACGGAAATTGAGAATGTCCTCTACGAACACCCGGGTATCGCCGAGACGGCCGTGATCGGTATTCCCCATGAGCGCTGGGGTGAAACGCCCAAAGCCATTGTCGTGCCCAAAACTGATGCCGAGTTGTCGGAGCCGGAACTGATTGAGTTTGTCCGTGAGCGGCTCGCCCGCTACAAGTGCCCAACTTCAGTCGCATTTGTCGATGCATTGCCGCGCAATGCATCGGGAAAAATCCTCAAGCACGAATTGCGAGCCGAATACCGTACATCCACAAAGGAAGGGACAGGAAAATGAGCAGCACCACACGGGGAGCAACAACCCCCGACGCGCCCTCCATACACCCTCTAGCCGCTTTGTTGCGGGGCTTTGCTATTGACTTTATTACCGCCCACGACCTCACGGCGGTATCCCGGATTATGGCACCGGACTATTGCCTGAGTATCGGGGGGCATACCCTTGACGGGCGAGATTCTCAGTACCTGCCGCCTACAGCGGCCCAGATCGAACAGTTCCCCGGCCTGTGCGTCACCGTCCACGACGTGATGTACGGAGAAGATGCCATCGCCATGCAGTTTACCGAGCACGGTCGGTCCTCCCGGCATGATTTTCGAGGGGCGACCTGGCGGGGTATCAGCCTGTTTCGCACCGACGGCGAACGGATGCGCTGGGGCTGGGCGGAGGAAGATTATTTTGCCCGTAAATCGCAGTTGGCCAGCGGTGTCTGTGATGCAGTGGATCCACCCCATGCAACCCCCTGGGATGTCCAGCCAGAACTCCCTGACGCCGGTGTAGAGGAAGTTGCCCGCGACTGGCTTCGGCGCCCTGAAAAAATTGCCGATATTCCCCATGCTCACTGGATATCCAAGGTGGATCCTCTTCCCGAAAAGCTCATCGACTTCAACACCGTGGAAAAAGTTGAGATCGATACGCTGTTTTCTGCGGCCAATCGCGTCGCATTTCATCTGGCCTATCATGGTTCTTATGCCGGAGGCTTCAGCGATATCGACTCGGGCGCAGTCGGTGAGCCGACAATCCTGCGGGCGGCCGGTATGCTGACTATTCGACGGGGTGAAGTAGTCGATGCCCGCATTACGACGGATCGGCTGGGTTTCTACCGTTCGCTTCTCAAAAGCAGGAAATGAACGAACCGGAAGCACATAAAAGAGTCATGAGTGTTTTATAAGGGCGTCAGGGGATTTTTATGGAAAAAAATGATAAAAAACCGTTCATTTTCTACGGCTGGTGGCTCGTCCTGGTATGCGTATTGATCCAGGGGGTCGGTTACGGAACGTCTCTGTATCTCTACAGCGTGCTGATCGGAGCCATTGGCGAAGAATTCAAAAGCGGTCGCTTTCTTTTGATGGTGGGCGTGTCGGGCATGCTGCTTCTTACGGGGCTGATGTCGCCCAAGATCGGCTCCCTGCTCGATCGCTTCCCGGTCAAGCGAATACTTGCCGCCGGCGCCCTGGTAATGGGCATCGGTTTTATTCTGATGTCGTTCGCGCCCCATATTTCTCTGATTATAGTCTGCTATGCGTTTTTTATTGCGCTGGGCATGACGATACTGAGCCCGCTTTCCTGCTCTGTTCTGCTGACCCGGTGGTTCAGCCGCTACCGCGGTCTCGCACTGGGTATTTCAGCGCTGGGAACCCAGTTGGGTGGAGCGGTATTTCCACCAATCATTGCCCATTCCATCTCCCTTTACGACTGGCGGGTAACGGCCGCAGGTCTCGGCGTATTTATCATTGTTTTTATACCACTGCTGGCCTGGTTTTTTGTTTATGACCACCCAGCAACCAAGGGCCTGGAGATCGACGGCAACAGAAAACATGACTCGACGGCCGATCCCTCGGAGGTGCCGAAGGCGCCGAGAACGACTATCCCCAAAAGACTGGTCTCTCTCAAAAATATCTTTACCAGTCGCAATTTTATTATTGTGGTGATCTTTATGGGATTCCTGTCCATCGTCTATTCAGGGCTCCTGGCTAACCTCTCCCTGGTGGCCATTGACAAGGGACAGAGCCTGGAGCGAGGCGCTTTCCTGGTGTCGCTCCTGGCCCTGGTGGGTATGGTGTCCAGCCCGTTGCTGGGACGTGTAAGCGACTTATTGAGTGTGGGCGCCACACTGGCGACGCTCTGCCTTATAGCAACCGTCTCCCTGTTCCTGTATCTGCGCGCGGAAAGCTTTGCCATGCTGGTCGCAGCTACCGTTTTCTTCGGCTTCTTCGGAGGCGGCGTTGTCCCTGTCTGGTCTGCTGTTATCAGCCGGTTGTACGACAGCCGCATATACGGTCGGGTTTTTGGCGCTTCCACTGCGCTGGTGTACTCCATGGCGGCATTTTCGGCGCCGGCAATCGGGCTTCTCTATGACCTCACTACCAGCTATCAAATCACTTTCCTGATACTCCTGATTGCCAGTCTCGCCGTGGTGCTCTGTGCCTTCGGGGTTAAACCCCAGGCCCGTGAAGGCATCGATGAGGTAATAGACCAACAAGGCGAAGGGAGAACCAGTATCTGACGCGAGAAGCCAGAAAGGCAGAGGTGAGTTATGGCACAGCATTTTATCGACATCTCCATACCACTGGAGACTGGGGTTGCCTCCGATCCGCCGGTTTTTCAGCCGGAGATCGAATATCGCAAACACGCCGATACCGTCGAGGAACTGGCCTCATTTTTTCCCGGCCTCCTACCCTCCGATCTGCCGGATAGTGAGGGCTGGGCCTATGAATGGCTGCGGGTCAACACCCATAACGGCACGCATATGGATGCCCCTTGGCATTACCACTCAAGCCAGGACCATGCTCTGGAAGAGGGTGGACGGCCGTCCATGACCATTGACCAGATTCCCCTTGAATGGTGCCTCAAACCTGGTGTGAAGCTGGATTTCCGTCATATCGCGGACGGCGTCATCGTTACTCCGGACGATGTGAGGAGAGAGCTCGACCGTATCGACCACCAGCTGCAGCCCTTCGATATCGTATTGGTTAATACCAGCGCCGGCACACGCTATGGGCAGCCGGATTACGTTGCCTCCGGGTGCGGGATTGGACGTGACGCAACGCTTTATCTGGCAGAAGCCGGGGTCAGGATCGTCGGCACCGATGCCTGGTCCTGGGATGCCCCTTTCTCGCATACCGCCAAGCGGTGGGAAAAGGATAAAGACCCTTCGATCATCTGGGAAGGTCATAAAGCTGGGCGCGAGCGGGGCTATTTTCAAATGGAAAAACTTCATAATCTGGAAGCCCTGCCAGCCAAAGGTTTCACAGTGAGTTGCTTCCCCGTCAAGATAAAAGGGGCCAGTGCCGGCTGGGTCCGTGCCGTGGCGATTATTGATCAACTAACGTGTTGACATTTGCTGAATTCGACCTACAATCAACTACGATGTTGACACTTTTTGGCATCGATATCTGTCGAAGTGCCGGGACCTCTGCCGAAGAACGCCAGAGGGAAAGCATAGGGAGCCAAGAGGGGAGTCATTTGCACATGTCCGGACGATGCAAGTCTTTTATTGCCGGTTGAACTCTGGCTGCTGTAGGCAAGATTTCGTATTTCGCAACGCCCGGCGCCAAACGACGCCGTAAAAACCGATAAAACTCATGCCTAGGCAACGGGCTGAGTCAAAATTGTTAAGACACAACAGATAGGGGTAAATACATGAATAGCCACATAAAAACAGTTGCTTCTGCGGCTACGGTCATGGCTGCACTGCAGTTCCCGGGCGCCTTTGCACAGGGCGAGGGATCCGGATCGGGCGTTGGCAACAGGGCGATGCTTGAAGAAGTGATAGTAACCGCCCAGCGCCGTGCAGAAAGTCTCGAAAGGACGCCGATTTCTGTGGCGGTCTTAAGTACGGAGTCGCTTGAACAGCAGGCCATTGTATCCGAGCTCGACCTGCAGACCGCTTTGCCTGGATTAACCGTCAAGGCATCGCAAAGTGCGAATCAGTTGAATTACGCGCTTCGCGGCCAGACCGTGGACGCCTTCAGCTTTTCCCGATCCAGTGTCTTGCCGTATTTCAATGAGGTCCAGGTTGGTGGTTCATCGTCAACATCATTTTACGACCTAGAGTCAGTCCAGGTTCTTAAAGGCCCCCAGGGGACTCTATTTGGCAGGAACTCAACTGGCGGTGCTGTCCTCTTTACCACGGCCAAACCAAAAGAGGAATTTGGCGGGTATGTTAGTGGCTGGTACGGAAACTATGATGAAGTGAAGGTGGAAGGAGCCGTCAATATCCCACTTATTGACGACAAGCTGCTTATGCGGCTCGCTACCTATTATCAGACACGGGAAGGTTACCAGAAGAACCTGTTTGACGGCTCGCGCCTTGGCGATGTCCGTCGGAAAAACCTCAGGCTCAGCGTGACTTTCAAGCCGACCGAGGATATTACAAACGATTTCGTTCTCGATTACGCCAAATCGGATGGTGACAACCTGACCAGCGTCGCCTACAACACTCTCGGCGTCGCTGATGCCGGGAATGCCTTTGTTCCAACCCCCATTCTCTTTTCGCCCTTGATGGATGTGGCATTTGGGTTCCCTGGCGCCTGGGACGCATTCCTGGCCGCACACCCAGGTGCCGACCCTGAAGGCTGGGTCGCCTCGGTCGAGAAACAGCAGGCACGAGACCCCTACACCGTCAATGTGGATGCCCCGAATTTCCATACTGCGGAAAATTTTGTTGTTTCGAATATCACTACCTTCGATCTCGCTAACGGGATGCAAATCCGGAATATCATCGGCTACACCCACCTCAATTCGAACAACGCCTCCGAGTTCGATGGTACCCCTTTCCCATCCGATGACAATGGGACGGAAGGGCGCGGCGGTACCCTGGAGCAATTCTCCGAGGAAATCCAGCTTCAGGGAACTGTCTGGAACGATCAGCTGGATTTTGTAACCGGCCTCTATTACTCGGATGAAGAGGATCATATTCGATCCCTCAGTGTGCTTTTCGACTTCACCCCAATCGCGCCCCCTGCCCGCCAAATCAATCATGCGGTTATTTCTAACGAGACCTATGCGGTTTATGGTCAGGGGACCCTCGACCTGAGCGAGATTGTGGGCATCCAGGGACTCGCCGCAACCCTGGGCGGACGCTATTCCAAGGAAGAAGTCACCATGGATCGTAAGCCCGACGATTTCTTTATAACAAGCCCCGTTCCGCCGGGTGCAACTTACCTGAATCCATTGGAAGATACCTTTGAGCAATTCAGCTGGACAGCGGGACTTGAGCAACAGGTCAATCCGGATCTTTTGGTCTACCTTGTGTCAAGGCGCAGCTTCCGCAGCGGCGGTTTCAACTTTTTCGCGCCTCCTCTCCCCGGTTTTGGCAATGAGGGTGGCGCCGAATATATGGAAGAAAAGGCCACCGATGTTGAGGTAGGCGCAAAGTTCAGCGGTGAATGGGCTGATATGCCGGTAAGACTTAATGTGGCCGCCTATAAAATGTGGATCGACGAAATCCAGCGATCCAATTATGTGCAGATTTTCGGTAGCCTGGCGGGAATTACCGTCAATGTGCCAGAAGCAGAGATCGAAGGCTTCGAGATCGACGGCGAAATCCGCCCGACTTCCTGGCTGACCCTTGGTGGCGCGGTGAATTATACCGATGCCGAGTTCACCGATAACCTGGTATCGGTTCTCGGTAACCCGACGGTTGCATTTGGACCCTATCCCGATACACCGGAATGGGCGTCGTCGGTCTTTGGTCAAGTCACCGTACCGGTAGGCAACGAGCTGGAATTGTCCTTCCGTGCCGATATCTATCACCAGACAGAAACGTATTTCAGCTCCACCCACAATACACTCAACCCAGGCTCTGAGTTGCCGGACTACACCACGGCAAACTTCCGGTTGGCGCTGGAGAATGTTTCCACTGGCTGGACAGTTGCCGCCTATGTTAGGAATGCCTTTGACGAGGAGTATTATGTCGGTGGTATTGGTTTCAAGAGTTTGTTTGCGGTCAATACGGTAATCCCGGGCGCACCCCGTACTTATATGGCCGAGGTCAAATACCGCTTCTGATAGATGTCCTGTGTAAGGCAGTCGGGCCATGGAAGGCTTTCTAGCCACGAATGCCGGTGCTTTTAATAGACTCCTATTACCAGGCATGACTTCCAGAATGGCACTGAAGACCTATCGGCTTAAGCACAGATTGGATAGGCCACAGTTCTACGTCGAGGGTGCAGCGAACCTTGAGGAAAGATTATGAGGCTGATCAACAATAAACCCAGCCCCTTCGGGCGAAAGGTCATGATTGCTCTCAAGGAGAAGGATATACCCTTTGAGATTGAATGGGACATACCATGGCACAAAGATACAACCGTGGACCATTACAACCCCTTGGAGCAATTGCCTATTCTTGTTACCGAGGGGGGAGAGATTGTCTATGAGTCTTCGTATATCCTGGACTGGCTCGAGCATCATTATCCCGATCCCTCGCTGATCCCGGAAACACCTGACGAGCGTTTGAAGATGAAGTTATTTCAGGTGCTGGGCGTGGGGGTTATGGACGCTATTGTCCGAATCAATTTTGAGCTCGCCCGCCCGCAGGAATGTCAAAGCAATGAGTGGATGCAAAGACAGAAGCGAAAAATTGCCGGCGGCCTCGGAGAGATCAGCAGGATAATTGGCAATGAGGAGTTTGCCGTTGGCGGGCAATTGACTCTTGCTGATCTTGAAATTGGTTCTGTTCTTGGCCACCTGGACTTTCTTGCTGAAAGCATACCGGCCTTGACTGAGCTGTTTGTCAGGGATATCCAGTGGCGCAACCGTCATCCAAACCTGGGGCGCTATATCGATAATCTCGAGCAGCGGGCTTCTTTTAAAGAGGCGGCGCCGCAGATGGTCGAGATCGATTTTCAATCGGTTATACATTGATTAACCATTTTTTGGCGTTTCCTTGTGAAATACATCCATTAAGGATGGTATTTCTAACCCTTCAGGGTTAACTGGAGTTTTCGTCCATGGCCCTACCGACTTTCAGTCTCGACAACCAGGTAGTCCTAATCACAGGAGCCGGAAGTGGTATCGGCGCAGGTATCGCCCGCGGACTGGGAGCTTTCAAGGCTGCAGTAGGATGTCTTGATCAATCCGAGGATGGTGCTTTTGAGACCGCATCAGCGATAACCGCGGCCGGGGGCAGGGCGGTAGCGCTGACAGGGGACGTTCGCGACGAATCGTCCATGTCCGATGCAGTGGCGCGCCTGGAGCGAGAGTTTGGTCCCCTGAATGGTGCCCTGAATTGTGCTGGTGTGCACGATACCTCACCGGCCGAAGCAATGACTAGGGCGCAATGGCAGCGACTGATCGACATCAACCTCACCGGTGTATTTATTTCCTCCCAGGCCGAGGGGCGCGCCCTGATCCGGAATGGTGGTGGCAGCATTGTCAATATAGGTTCCATTTCTGCCCATATCGCCAATCGCGGTCTTAGCCAGTCTCACTATAACGCCGCCAAGGCGGGTGTTGCGCATTTGTCTCGCTCCCTGGCTCTGGAATGGGCGCAGCAAAACGTCCGCGTCAATATTATCAGTCCGGGTTATACCGCCACCCCGATGGCAAAATCACCCGAGGTCTGGGGTCAGGTCAAGCACCTTATTGACGATATTCCACTGGGAAGAATGTGCGAAATCGACGAACTCGTGGGACCGGCTGTGTTTTTGCTCAGCGACGCCGCCACCTATTGCACCGGTCTGGATCTCGTCGTCGACGGTGGTGCGATTCGCTGGTGACAAGCCGACACCACTCGTCAATATCTAGCGGTTATACGTCATCGATATAACGGCTGATATCTTTTATAGCAAAAATATTGAGCAGCATAATTTCGAGTAAGCTTTACTCAAAATTATTGCTCAAGCTTTAATAGAGCATTCTGTCAATACGGGTGTTGACTTTTAAGTCTGCGCGTGTAATATCAACTACAGTGTTGATTTCGGCATTCCGGGAAACGGACTCCCTCAGGATGCTTGATCTCGCTTAAGGCCACTTTGTCTGTCCGTTTAGCTGGCAGATCGGTGGAAACGGTAGTCGGCACGGGTATGCCGATAAAAAATGGGGAGGGGTAACCAGATGTTTTGCCAAAGTCTGTTTCAGACAATGGCCCCTGGGCACCGTTTCTCCACACTTGGCAACAGACCCATACTGGGACAAGGCTCATGAGAGAGGGTAGGATAATGGGATTATCATCTAAACATCAGATCGCTAATCACAGTCAATTGAACAATCCATGGCTCAAGTCCATGCTTGCACTGAGTATTTCCGCAGCAACCATGACGTCCGGTTTTGTCCAGGCGCAATCAGGGAGAAGTAGCGCGCTCATCGAGGAGGTTATGGTCACGGCACAGAAAAAATCCACTGCCGAAGCGGTTCAGGATGTGCCGATCGCGATATCGGCCTATTCAGGCGACAAGGTCGAGGCCATGTTTGCGGTGGATCTTCAGGACGTCGGCCAGACGGCACCGAACGTGAATCTGGCGGAGCAGGGTACCGTCCCCCACACCGGTAATTTTCTTATTCGTGGTATGGGCACTATGGGCCAAAGCATCCCCTCGTCAGACCCGGCGGTTGGTGTGGTTCAGGATGGCATGCCTTTCGGGCTGATTTATGGCGTCGTAACCGATCTCTTTGACCTGGAGTCTATCGAGATTCTGCGCGGCCCGCAGGGGACCCTGTTCGGACGGAATGTCACCGGCGGTGCGGTGGTTATGCGCACACAACGTCCGACGGAAGAGTTTGAAGGAAAGGTCAAAGCCACCATAGGATCGCATAAAACCCGGAATATCAGCGCCATTGTCAGAGGGCCGCTGACCGACCAGTGGAGCGGAAAGCTTGCCGTCATGTTCAAGGACCGTGATGGCCTCTGGGACAACACGACCCTGGGCGGTGAGCATGGCGAATCCGAATCTCTTATCGTCAGGCCCGCTGTCAAGTTCCAGGGCGACAACTATGATCTTACCCTGATGACCGAGTACGCGGAGATTGAGGGCGACGGCATGGCGCCCCGTAACTTCTTCCGATTCGGCGTTGAGCGAGATCCCTGGGCAGATAATTCCACCTCTACCGATACGGAAGGGGATCTGGATATGGAGTGGTACAGCCTGATCGTCGAGCATAACCTGGATCTCTGGGACGGCGTCTTGACCACCATCGCCGGGTACCGGGACCTGGAGCAGGAAACCTGGGGTGATATTGACGGCGCGCCGGGAACGATTCGTTTCGAATTTGGTCCGGGCTCGGGTCTCGAACAGGACCAGTGGAACCTGGAAACCCGATGGTCGGGTGATTTGAGTGAAAACCTCAACCTGACCGTAGGCGTGAACGTGTTCAGCCAGGAATATACCTACAACGAACGGCGCTTGCTGATCGACCTGCAGGATGCACCGGCATCGTCCACGATCGAACATGAAACCGCAGGCATATTTGCCCAGGCGGAATATAACCTGACCCAGGACCTTATCCTGACGCTCGGAGGAAGGTTTTCGTACGAAAACAAGGAAGCTGCCATCGGCGTTATTGGCGACCCCAATAACAACCCCGGTTGCGAACTCCTGCTTGATATGCAGGAATTGGCGACAGGCGTTCCACTTGCGAGCCCCCCGGATTTCCCGGGCGCGCCGCCGCCGTTTCCCCGGGAAGTGGACTGGGATTCGTGCCGGCAGCCTTTCCAGGACGACGAAACCTGGTCGAACTTTTCGCCGAAGATCGGCCTGACCTGGCATATCAATCCGGATCTTATGGCCTACGGTAGCTTCACCCGTGGTTTCCGCAGCGGCGGCTACAACGTGCGTTTTGCCACCACGGCTTTCCTGTCGGACCCAACCAATCCTGCTTTACAGCCGGGGCCGTACGATGAAGAGGTGGTCGATGCATTCGAGCTCGGCTTCAAGTCGGAGTGGAATGAGGGCCGCATACGCCTCAACGGTGCCGTTTTCCATAACGAGTACGATGATCTCCAGCGCTCGGCCAATAACCAGTCGGGGGTCCAGACCATTTTCAACGCGGCAACCGCTACCGTCCAGGGCATTGAGGTGGACGTGGTCGCCGCGGTCACCGAGCGACTCACTGTAGAGGCCAGTTACGGTTATACCGATGCGGAATACGACGAGGCGGACTTCCTCGTCAGGGCCACTGGCCGGGATCCCGAAGAATTCGACTTCCAGATGGTGCCCGAGCGAACCGCTTCTGCCGCCGTTACCTACGAGCACGAAGTGGGAGCTCTTGGCTATCTGAATTGGCGTGGTTCCTACTCCTACGTCGACAGTGTGGCAAGTGACAACTTCAACTTCCTGATCCTGCCGCAATATGAACTCTGGAATGCCAGTGTTTCCTTTATCAGCATGGATGAAAAACTGAAGGTGGCACTTTTTGGTCGCAACCTGAAAGACGAAGTCTATTCCCACTTTGGTTTCGACAATACGTCCATCGGTTCCAAAACCGTCTGGCTTGCACCGCCGCGCACCTACGGGCTGGAAGTTACCTATAATTTCTAAACCAATATAGGTTATGCGGGACGGATCCAGCCTCTGGCCCTGCCAAGGGTTCAGGGGCTGGCTTTTATTGACCGGCCTCCCTGACGGGGTGCCCATCCAATAGCAGGAGTTTTACCATGAGAGAAGCTGTTATCGTCTCCACCGCCCGAACGCCCATAGGCAAGGCCTTTCGCGGTGGCCTCAATAACACCAAGTCACCCACCATGGCCGGCCATGCCATTGCCCATGCTGTTGAGCGTGCAGGCCTCGAAGGCACGGAGGTGGACGATGTGGTGCTGGGTACCGTACTCGCTGCCGGCACTGCCGGTCTGAATATTGCCCGCAATGCGTCTTTCGCCGCTGGCCTTCCCGCCAGCGTGCCGGCCCAGACCATTGACCGGCAGTGCTCATCCGGCCTGATGGCGATTGCCATCGCCGCCAGGCAGATTATGGTCGACAACATGGATGTCGTGATCGGCGGCGGTCAGGACAGCATTTCCCTGGTCCAGAATGAATACATGAAATGGCTCCAGAGCAGCATGGATGACAATGTCACCACCCGTCAAGAACACGCCTATATGGGCATGCTCCATACCGCCGAGTATGTGGCCAAGAAGTACAAAGTCAGCCGCGAAGCCCAGGACGAATACGCACTGCAATCCCAGCAGCGCACTGCTGCGGCCCAGAGTGAAGGCCGGCTGGATGACGAGATTGTTCCCATCACCACCGAGCAAATGCTGGTTGACAAAGAAACCAAGGAAGTTTCCTACCGCGAAGTGACCATTGATAAGGACGAGGGAAACAGGCCTAGCACCACACTGGAAAGTCTGCAAAGCCTGGACCCGGTGATCGAGGGCGGCTTTATCACAGCCGGCAATGCCAGCCAGCTTTCCGATGGTGCCTCGGCCTGTGTGCTGATGGAACGCAAGGTGGCGGAACAGCGCGGTCTTACTCCCCTTGGAGTCTACCGTGGCATGGCGGTGGCGGGTAACGCGCCGGAGGAAATGGGCATCGCCCCGATTTACGCCATTCCCAAGCTGCTGAAAAACCATGGCCTGAAAATCGAGGATATCGGTCTGTGGGAGCTTAACGAAGCCTTTGCTGTCCAGGCCCTGTATTGTCGGGATTATCTGGGAATCGATCCGGAAATTTACAATGTCGATGGCGGCGGAATTTCCATCGGTCACCCCTACGGCATGACCGGCTCCCGCCTGGTAGGTCACGCTCTTATTGAAGGCAAGCGCAGGGGTGTCAAATACGTCGTGGTGACCATGTGTGTTGGTGGCGGCATGGGCGCTGCGGGCCTTTTCGAGGTTCTGTAGCTCTCAAACGCAGAGACTGCTATCGCCTGGATACCCGGTTTGGAACCGGGTTTCTGTTAATTAACCAAGGGACCCCAACTGGTGACCGAACTACAGCAGACGGCGATCTCAAGCAAGCGGGTCGAGGATATCGTCGAGCGAGTGCGGGATTCGACACCGGCAAAGCCGAACCAGGAAGCAGTACGACTCGCCGAGAAGTTTAAATCCCACGGCATCAAGCCCTATAGCCAGCTCAGCGTTATCGAGGCCCGCCTCGCCCTCGAGGAAGTCACGCGTTTACAAATGCCCGAACAGCCGGTAGCCAGTGTCAAAGATATTTTAGTGCTAGGCGCGGCGGGAGAATTACCTGCCCGGGTGTATAACCCGGATCCCGAGCGGGCCCTTCCAGTCATTGTCTACCTGCATGGCGGGGGTTGGGTGCTCGGCAGCGTTGCCGTCGCCGATCGCCCGTGCCGTCGGCTGTGTCTGGAGAGTGGCTGCATCGTGGTTTCCGTTGAATATCGTCGCGCGCCCGAAACACGGTTCCCGGGTCCGCTGGAGGATTGCCTGGCTGCGGTACGCTGGATTTCGGCCCATGCCGGCGAGCTGGGCGCCGGTAGCGATGGGCTTACGCTCATGGGGGACAGTGCGGGTGGTAATCTTGCCGCCGCCGTCACGCAATCGCTTAAAGGGGAGGAGGGAGTCCGGGTCGCTAGGCAGCTGCTTCTCTATCCCTGCCTTTATCCGGCTCGGGGTACGGATTTCTCCTCCTACCGGCAGCATGCCGGCGGCCCCCTGATGACCGACGGCGAAATGGAATGGTTCTGGAACCATTACCTCGGAGAAACCGGCGATGAGCGGGATCCCCGGGCCGCACCCCTGCTGGCAGCAGATTTTTCCGGTCTGCCTCCGGCGACCATTGTGGTGGCGGAGGTGGATGTTCTCCGGGATGAAGGCCTTACCTATGCCCAAAAACTGAAATCCGCAGGCGTTCCCGTAAACGTTATTCTGTTTCCGGGAGCCCCCCATGGGTTTTGGTGGATGGACGCCGCTTTTGGGCAGGCGCGGGAACTCGACCGCTTACTGGGTTCCGAACTTACCGGCAACTGAAACTAAAAAACCTGTCAGTGCTGAGACAGCCTGTCCCATGTTCGCTGCCAGTCTTTTGTGGAAGACTATTGTTCCGTTCTTTGTAACGGGTGGCCGCTAAACGCCATGCCCGGGTGCGCTCTGAGCGATAACTATGGACAGGAACGTCAGGGACGGCAAGACGTTAGCTCTCTTTCAAGTCGGCACAGTTTATCCTTCAGGGGGCGGCAGCCATCAGCCCGGCCGACTACACCATCGCAACATTCGATTTTCGAGACGGCGGCACACCTGCCGCAGGATTAATCGGTGTGCCGCTGTCAAAAGCTCAATGGGCCAGTGGATCGGGCCTGAGTTGCACATGGCCCACGTAGGTTCTCGGTATCTCCGACATAAATACCGGGTCGAGACCGTTGGTGAACCATAATCCACGATCTTTCCACCCGCCATCCTTTTGGTCAATGCGTCCATCGACACCGCGTGTATAACTGATCATGGGGTAGGGTATTCGAATCACCGTAAATTCCTCCGTATCAGGCCTGAAGGCAATCAGCGAGTCGGAATTTGTACCATTGATTATCACGGTATCCTTGCCCATGCCCAGCGTATTGTACTGGTCGACCCAGGTAAAATAGTGGAAATTGGTACCTTTACCGGGAGCGTCCTTGAATCGTGGCCCGGGGGTTTCCCAGAGTGTCCAGCCCTCCGGACATTGATCCCCCGCGCCCCAGGTCTGCTCGCACTTGCTGCGGTCGAAGCGAGCCAGGTGCCCGCTACCCGCCATGCCAGCCCAGATATTACCCTTGGTGTCCACATCGATACCGCGCGCACCCGAGGCAGGAGCCGGGGGCTTGTAGGCTTCGTGGGTGCCGGTTTCAGGGTCGTAGCGGGTGATATAGCCGCGATCGCCATAGGTGGGGTGCTTGCCGTAGGATCCGGGAGGTATGGCGATCCAGACATCGCCCCTGGCCGGATTGGGAATGATACTGTAGCGATAGCCAATGATCGGTTTGTCGGGAGTGCCATCGCCATCAGTGTCCGCCACGCCTTCAGACCAGCCTTGAGCGGTTTCCAGGGTTTCCGGTTTGTCCGGATCGAACTCTTTGGTGTCCAGCCAGCCGATAACATTGCTGTCGCCGTTAACCCAGAGAACTCCATTGTCATCGAACTGAAGGTGGTGAGTCCCAAAACAGGTATCGATGGGGATAATTTCCCCGGTACCGGTATCGTAATAGCCCAATTGCCGGTGATGGTATTCGCCGGCTATAAGCGGGTCGTTTTTGCAAAATTCCGGCAAATCCTCACCCCATTCCCGCCGGACCTGCATGGTCATCCAAACCTTGCCGGTATCGTCCATCATCGGATTGTGGGGATTCACGGGATTCTGATAAGCACCCATATGCGGTGTCATAACACCGGGTTCCGGACAACCCAACAATTGGGCACCCACAGGAATTTCTTCGCCTCCGCCTAGTGGCTTGTAAGTCTGCTCACACCAGGGTTTGGCATGTTGGTAATCCGGCAATTTCATTTGCTCCCACTTGTGCTTCCCGGGATCCAGCACCAGCAGGTGATCGTTGCCGATATCGAGGCCATAAATTTTTTCATCAGGGTACAAATGAGGATTGCGTTTGTCAGTGGATATCACATCGTGGGCGTAGGTGTACTCACCGCCATATTCCCACTGTGTGATCACGAAATTGCGCTCGATTCCCTCTGGACGAGGTGGGGCGGCTTCCGGTGTCTCGCCGGCGGCGATTTTCTCTCCCCAATTTTCAAGCACATCCAGCAGGATATCGCGATTGAGTTGCTCGGCCAGCAGATTCATCTCTCCGGCCTTTTTCAGGCCGTAGTCGGTGGCCTCGCGTGATGGAAATACCGCCCTCGCGGGAGCGCTGCCCGGCTGATGGCATATGGTGCAGTTAAGCTTGAACTGACTGAGCCAGTCCTCGGCAGAGGCGTAAGGGTGTTCAGCATTCTTCAAGGCTTCGGTTGATGGGGCTTCCATCATCGACAGCCAGTAGTTGGCGGGATAGAGCGAGGCGGCCTCCTGCGCACTCGCGGCCTGTTCGACTTTCAGGGAGAGCTTGTCGCCGGGTGTTGCTTCCAGTTTTTGCGAGTCGGTAAGGCCGTAGCCCCGTACCCATACGTGGTATCTGGTAGACGGCAACTCCGGCAGGACGAAGCGGCCTTCGTCATTGGTTACCACGATTTTCCGGAAATTTGTCGGCAGGCTGTCTGTTTCCGCTATTACCCAGACACCGGCTTCGGCAGCGCCCTGCGAATTGACCACCTGGCCTTCAATAAAGTCCGGCGTTTTTGCCGCTTCCCCTGTTTTTGGCTCAGTGGGAGGTTCAGGGTCTGTACAGGCTGCAAGAGCCGCCACCAGGACCGCTACTCTCGGCACAGAAATCAGATATTTTTTAATCATTACCCTTCTCCCGGACGGTAAAAATTATTGATCGATAAAGTGCATGCTAAGGCAGGCCAGCCGGTTCACCCGCCATATGCCAGCATTGTTGAAAAGTGGTGGCACGTGGCGGGTTGAAAGTGAGCCAGGCTCTCAATACCGGGTGACATTATCTCTCAACCGATTCCAGGCTTTCTTCATTTCAAAGCCTTCGTAACCGGCATCGACGACTTTTTGGAGAATACGCCTGTAGCCGCGGACACCACCGGAATAAGGCATGAAAACGTGCGGTTTTCCGGGGATTTCGTCGCCGTTGTAGTAGGAGCGGGCCTTCGGATAGAGCGTTTCCTTGGACCGTTCGTTGACATGCTGGACCCATTCCCTTTCTTCTTCCGGGTTCGCTTCCACCTCCCTGATATGGTTTTCGTCCATATAGGTGATCATGTCACTGATGAAGTCGGCATGATCTTCAGTGGATACCAGCACATTGCTGAGGAGTGACGGGCTTCCCGGGCCTACCATGATAAAGAAATTCGGGAAGTCGGCCGTACTCAGGCCCAGATAGTTGACCGGCCCGTCTTTCCATTTTTCCTTGAGAGTCAGGCCCTTGCGACCGACAATTTTGGGCGCCAATAATGAACCGGTAAAAACGTCGAATCCGGTGGCATAAATGATCATATCCAGGGGGTGGTGTTCCGCGGTGGTGGATATTCCCGTTTCGGTAATTTCCTGAATTGGGTGTTCCTTGACATCCACCAATTCCACGTTATCCCGGTTAAACGCCTCGTAGTAACCATCATCCACGGAGGGCCGCATCGCGCCGAAGGGAAACCCGCGCGGGGTCAGCTTTTCGCGAGTCTCCGGATCTTCCACCTTTTCCGCTATCTTGCGCCGAAGGAAGTCGGCCGCCAGGTCGTTTGCTTCCTGGTTTAGCAGTATGTCGTAATAAGCGAGGGCGAAACCGAAACCCAGCCGATTGTAGGCGGCCTCGAAAACCTCTTCGCGCTTTTCCGGGGGGTCGTCCAGGGCGGAAGTCTTGTTGGGCATAAAGCCAAGGCCCGTAGGCGAATTCCGACACTGCTCCCGGCGTTCCTGGTAGTGTTCCTTGATTTCCGCATCCTCTTCATCGCTGATATAGGCATGGCATGCGGGAATGCTGAAATTGGCAGTTCTCTGAAAGACCTTGAGGTGGTCGGCGTGTTTGGCAATCACCGGCGTCATCTGGACCCCGGAAGATCCGGTGCCGATTATGCCAACTTTTTTTCCTTCGAAGTGGACGTGTTCCCGGGGCCAGAGCGCACTATGCAGGATTTCTCCCTTGAATAATTCTTCGCCGGGAATATCGGGCTTTTTGGGTTGTGACAGCTGCCCGACCGCCATGATCAGAAAGCGAGCGGTAATTTCCTTGCCAGTATCCGTCATGATCGTCCAGTTGGCGTGATGCTCGTTGTATTCGGCATCTGTCATCCTCGTGTTGAATATAATGTCCTTGTTCAGATCGAACTTCATGGCGGCATAACGTATATAGTTGAGTACCTCTGATTGCGTGGCGTAACGCTCTGTCCAGCGCCATTCCTGCTCCAGTTCCCGGGAGAAACCGTAAGAGTAATCGTAACTTTCCACATCACATCGCGCGCCGGGATACCGGTTGTAATTCCAGACTCCGCCTACCTGATCTGAAGCCTCGATCACAGTCACCGACTTGCCGGCTTTGCGCAGGGTATAAAGCATTCTCAGACCCGCAAAGCCGGCGCCGACGATCACTGCATCCAGGCCCTCTATCTTATTGATACTCATAAATTTTCTCCGTGCTTTCAAGCTTTGCAAACTGAGGCTGATTACTGTTAAGGGGCAGCCTCCAAATTATAGTTCAAGACCAGTTGTCAATGAGATTATTGACTTGGCAGCCTCTCCCTGTCAACATAGATGTTGAAGGATGTGGGCTATACTTTAGGCGTTACCCAGATTTTTATCTTGATTTAAATCAACGTATATGTTGATCTAAGCGGGTCGCTTTCACCATCAATTGCCAATGGCAGGGGTAAAAACCATGGAACTTGAAACACTGATCTACGAAAAAGAGGGGCGTATTGCCACCGTAACCCTCAACCGCCCGGAAGTGGGCAACGCCTTGTCCAGAAAATTGCGTGACGAACTGGATTTGGTTATGGATGACCTGGATACGGACGACGAGACACGGGTACTTGTGGTCAAGGCAAATGGAAATCATTTCAGTACCGGCTACGACCTGAAGGAATTTTCCTATCTGTGGGATGCGGATAGTGCTATCAACGATATCCAGCGCCGTCCCCACCGCCGGCATCCAATATGGTCTCGGCGGGAGTTCCATCTCTCGCGGGAGCGTTGGATGCGCCTGTTCCGCCTGCGACAGGCCACCATCGGCGTGGTTCACGGCCACTGTGTTGCCGGCGGTCTAGACCTTATGGGTGTGCTCGATGTGGTCTTCTGCGCCGAGGACGCACGCCTCGGTCAGCCCGAGGCGCGCGCCATGGGCGAACTTCATGTATTCGCCCTGTGGCCAATCCACCTGGGGATGCGCAAAACCAAGGAGTGGCTTTTTACCGGCGACAACATGACCGGCGCCGAAGCGGCTGAAATGGGACTGGTGAATCGCGCGGTGCCCCGGGAGGAAGTGGAGGCGGTAGCTCGCACTTACGCCGAGCGCGTTGCCAACGTGCCCCTGGATGCCATCTATTCCCACAAGGAGGTTACCAATCGCTGGTTCGAAACCTCCGGTATGCAGGCGGCAATGGCGGCTGCAAACGATCTCGACGCCCTGGGCATATCCAGCCCCAGCATGGATGAGTTCACCAGAATATGGCGTGAAGGTGGTGTACGGCCAGCCGTTAGAGCGCGGGACAAGGCGTTCAGCGAACATCGCACCTACTGGGAAGCCTATCTGGCCTCGAAAGAAGGAAAAGGGAAGGGTGATAAGTAGGCAGTCAGTCCCTTTGTCTATGCGTCGACGATGGTTTGAGTTGAACAGGATTAATGGGTATGGCCGATACGATTAAACCCTTCAATGAGCGGCAGCGCGCCCTGGCGGCGCGTTTTCCGGTTTGGCAGCCGCGCACCCTCGATCAGATGCTGGCAGTCACTGCCCGGGAGTATCCCGAAAGACCGTTTATCATTACCGATGAGCGCACTTTCAGCTATCGCGATATCGATGACTGGGCCTCGCGTTTTGCCTGCGGTCTTGCGGCTGTAGGCGTCAAACCCGGAAACCATATTGCCCTGGTGATGGCTAACTACCCGGAATTTGTTGCGCTGAAGTTCGCCATAGCCCGTGTAGGTGCCGTGGCGGTGCCCATCAACTTTCTCAACAGGACCGCCGAGCTCGGTTATGTCCTTGGTCAGTCCGATGCCAGCCTGCTCATTACCATGGACAGATTCAGGGATCTTGACTACCTCGATATGCTTGATGAACTGGCGCCGGGTTGGGAGGAAAAGGGCGGCGGCAGTCATTTGCCTGAATTGCGTCGGGTTTATGTCTTTCCAACCGCCGGAGTGAACAGCCGGGGGAACGTCTCCATGCTGGATGAGCTTGCAGATAACGGCGGCGAGTGGACAGAGATTCCCGACCGGGATCCGCAGGGGCTTTCCGATATCCTTTATACCTCGGGAACCACCGGTGGCCCCAAGGGAGTGCTGCTGACCCACGATATGTTTCTCAGGAATGCCTACGGTAGCGCCTATGCCCGGGGCTTCCAGGATGGTCGCCGCCACCTGTTTTCCCTGCCCATGTACCATGTTTTCGGCTATGTGGAGGGACTTCTTTCCATTCTGTTCGTTGGTGGCGCCATTATCCCCCAGACGCAATTCGATCCGGAAAAGACGCTCGAGGCTATCGAAAAACATCGCGCCGATGATGTCCTGATGATACCCACGATGACGAAAGCCGTTCTCGCTAAAATGCGTGAAGGGCACTACGACCTGTCTTCGCTGAATGCCGTGTTTTCTTCCGGGGGGAAGGCGCCACCAGGCCTCTGGGAACAGGTGTTCGAGCTTTTCGGCGAGGTGGAGGTTTCCACCGGCTACGGCATGACCGAAGCCACGGCTTCGACGACGGTGGTGGTGGACAATTCTCCCACCAAGCGCCTTACGAGCACTAACGGCCGACTTCGGGATGTCGGCGTGGCGGGAGATGAGTCGTTGGACAGAAAACTGGTCGTCTACCGTGTCGTCGATACCGTCACCGGAGAGGAAGTGCCCCCCGGTGAGATGGGAGAACTGCGCATGAAGGGGCCGGGTGTTACCCGGGGTTACTACAAAAAGCCAAACGAAACAGCTGCGGCCTTCGATGACAATGGATGGATGCGTACCGGTGACCTGGGGTCTGTGGACGAAGGCGAATACCTCCGCCTTCTTGGGCGCACAAAGGAGTCATACCGCTGCGGGGGCGAGCAGGTGCTGCCGGTGGAGATCGAGGATGTCCTTCTTCAGCACTCGGCCGTCGATCAGGCTTTTATTGCACCCGTCCCGGATGAGCGTATGGGGGAAGTCGGCGTAGCCTTTATTATTCCAAAGCAAGGCGATCTGCCCACGGCTGAGGAAATCAAAGACTACTGCTCCCGGCACCTTGCCAGGTTCAAGGTGCCCAAATACGTCCTGTTTATAAGCCAGGGGGAGCTGCCCACCACAGCCACCGGCAGACCCCGGAAATTCCTCCTGACCGAGCGCGCGATAAAAGACCTGGGACTTGAATAGGAGCACGCCATGCAAAAAGTCGCGATTGTTACCGGCGCGGCCCGGGGGCTGGGCGCCTCTATCGCCCTCAGACTCGCCGATGAAGGACTGGATATCGGTGTTCTGGATCTGGATGAAAAGCGCTGTATCGAGGCGGTCGACGCCATAACGGAAAAGGGACGCAGGGCAGTTGCCGTTAGCGTGGATGTTACCGACGAGATTTCGGTCAGGAAAGCGGTGCAAGAGGTGGAAACCCGGCTCGGACCGCCCACCGTATTGGTCAATAATGCCGGTGTCATGAGCAGCCGCATGAGCCATAAGATGACGCTTGAACAATGGGACCTGGTCATCAATGTCAATCTTCGCGGTTCCTTTCTGATGAGCCGGGAAACCTGTCCCTACATGAAAGATGCCGAATGGGGGCGTATCGTCAACATATCCAGCACCGGCGCCTTGGGACTCATGGGCGGTGCCAATTACTCGTCGGCCAAAGCCGGGGTGCAGGGTCTGACCAAAACTCTTGCCATTGAGTTGGGCAAAACCAATGTCACAGTCAATGCTGTGGCTCCCGGTTTTGTGGTGACCGACATGACCCGGGCCACCGCGGATCAGGTGGGCGTCAGCGTTGAAGAGATGGAACAGGAGGCTGCCAGGGATATCCCGGTCGGACGCGCCGGGACAACAGACGATATTGCCAATGCCGTTGCTTTTTTTGTCGATGAACGTTCGGGTTTTGTCTCCGGACAGGTACTTTATGTTGCCGGAGGACCCAAGTGCTAGACCGCGACGGTGGCTGGTCTAAAGCGGCCTGACTATTTTTTCCTCGGTTATCTGGTAACCTGCCTTGTCACTGATCCGTAGATAATTGCCGTCCTCACGTTTTTCGATCCATGGCGATACTGCAATGACCTCGCTTCTCCTGGTGTCAGCCATTGCCTCATCCAGGGAGCTGTATCTGCCGATTCTGTCGAGGTTGCAGATTGTTGGGAACAACACCAGGCGTTTGCCGCTCTGCGCATCAGCCAGCGCCTGTTTCGGAGTAATCCATACCGAGTCCACCGATTCCATGCCATCGTGTTCGGCAAAGTGGTCGTCGGGCGTCCTGGCAAGAAAAAAGTGGGTATCGAAGCGGCGACGCTTGAATTCGGGCGTTACCCAGTTAGCGAAATATTCCAGTTGATCGCAGGCAAAGTGCAGTTGCTCCCTTTCCAGAAAACCCTTCAGGGTTATTTCACCGCTGTGCAGACTTTCACGGTAGCCGGTCAGTTTCCGAAGCCGTTCGCCGCTGATTAATTGGGAGGTAGTTCGGTCTCTGGCCAGCAGGATTCCGCATTCCTCAAAGGTTTCCCTTATCCCGGCCACCTGTATTGACCGGGTAGCCGTGTCCTCCGAGGGGCCGTCGAGATAATCGATCAGCGCAGGGTCTGCATCTTGTGAATCGACCTTGCCGCCGGGAAACACCAGCGCTCCGGAAGCGAAATCGATCTGCTGGTGGCGAACCACCATAAATACTTCAATTTTACCGCGGTTTTCCCTGGCGATAATAAGCGTAGAAGCAGGGAGAGGAGTGTTTTGCGTTGTCGTCATAGGGAAATTACAGTCAAGGGGAGTTGTTTGATTTGCTGCCATTTAGATGGGAATCATAACAGCGTGTTTTTATATCATAAACGAGGACGCCCGTATTTTCACACCCGCACACCGACATTGATAATGTGTGTGGTCTGTGGTGGTCCGACTTCAAATCCTTCTAGCTTCACGAGTTTTTTGTGATTGGCCCCTGCTGATTGAAAAGAGCTTGCCGGTTGATCCTGACGAACTGACAAATTTGGTCCAACCTTCATCGGGTTATGCTGCACTAAAGGGACCGGCTGGGGTCTAGTATCGCTCAAATACAGATAATCCTCTCAACCCTCACATCATTCGTTCTCGTCCTTCAAGTGACAGTCGACCAGCTTTCAGGGCTTCCAACAAATGTGTTGATTTCTGGGTGGCTATTCACTATGTTTGACTGAGGTAGCGCACGGAAAACCCCCACAGCATCTTCCGACCAACCCGGAAATTTCAAAAGGGCATGATCATGATAGACTACTATAAAGCCACTAAGCATTTGATTCCCGCTCTTTTTTTGACGATTTTCACCTCTGCCTTAGCAGGTGATAATTCGGTTCCAGAATGGAAAACTCTGCCCCTGAGCATTCCCCAGGAAGCCATCGATCGGGTTATGGCTATGCCGCCGGTGGCAGTGGCCGAAGGGTTTGAACACCGGATCCTGGTTCCCACCGGATCTCAGTTGTTCGACCCCTTCGATTTCCATGTAATAGACAACAATACGTTCTGGGTGGCCGATGATGCTAAAGGCGGTGCGATCTACGTTGTCACCACCGAGGGTGACATTTCGGTGCAAATCAAGACCAGAAAGCATCCGCCCATTTCGCTGGATGTCGCACCTTCCAGTTTTGGTGACAATGCGGGCTTGATTTATACCGTCGCCTTCGCCCGGCCGGAAAAGGCCGGCGGCTGGGTACTGCCGAACGCCGTTACCCGCATAAATCCAAAAACAGGGGCGGTCGATGTTGTCTGTTTTCTACCTGAAAACGAAAGGGGAGAGGCCGGTGCCGGTAGCTTTTTTGCCCGCTTTGGTCCGGAGAAAAGTCCTTTTTCCGGAAAGCTTTTCATTACAGCCGCCAGCAATCACACGATTTATCAGGTTTCTCCGGACGATCAGTGCCGACCCTTCGTCACCATTGATTTGGAAAAACAGGGCTCTCCGCGGGGAATTGCTTTTACGCCCGACGGTAACACCATGTTAGTGGGTGCGGCTGTACCGGAGCCCGGTAATCCGGCCATTACCAGGCCCGGCGAGGGCAGTATCCTGCAAATATCGCCTGAAGGCAAAGTCAGTGATACCCTCTTTGCCAAGGGCTTTCACGAGCCAGGAGCAATGGCGTTTGCTCCGGAGAGTTTCGGCGACTTTTCCGGCCAGTTGTTTATCAGTGACGCCGGAGACTGGGACAACGATATACCGCCAACGGAGCCGGTCGGCAGCGACGGCATGGTGTATCGGGTGACCTCCAAAGGTGAAATTATCCCCGTTGTCCAAGGACTGGCTAATCCGGTCGCCGTAGCATTTATCGGTGATCAGCTTATCGTTTCGGATATCAATGGAGATTTCCATGTGGGCCAGCACAAGATCCCCATTGGCTTTATCATTTCCATAAAACCGAACTAAAGGTGAAAGTGAAAAAATAAAATTGCATGAATATTTTACGGAGGACTGGTTTCAGGATAACCGACCCGTGGCTTTTATCGTTGGTTTTCATGTGAGACCGGCCTGCGATATAGTGCGAATTCGTGTTTCTTCTAATTTTAAAGCGCGAGAATATATATGGTTGACCACGCCGGTCGAATCCTGCCGTTTGCCGAGAGTATGCGCGCCCTGACCAATAGTCTCCTGCAGGACTTCCTGGGGGGGCCGAAATTACTCAAGCTATCCTGGGTTATCAACTTTCAAAAAGCCGGAACCTTTTTTTTTATCGGACTCCTGATGTGGATCTACCAGAACGCGGAGCCCGTCGTCTGGATTTACCTGGCATTGCATGGAAGCTACGGACTTTGCTGGATACTGAAGGATAACGTTTTTCCCGATTCAGGCTGGCAGGTTCGTGTCACTTTCGGCGGCGCCTTTATGGCGTTTGCTCTGGTTTTGGGTTGGTATTGGGTTATACCCTGGCTGCTGGTTTCCGGTGTATCGGTGCCGGATTATCCGATACCAGAGGCACCCTGGCTTGCTTTTTGTATAACCCTTCACACCCTCGGTATAGCAATCATGCTGATTTCGGATTGCCAGAAATACTTTTCTCTTAAGGCTGGCTCCAACCTGATTACCACCGGAATGTTTCGTTATATACGTCATCCCAATTACCTGGGCGAAATGATGATTTACAGTTCATATGCACTCATCGTCTTTCACTGGCTTCCATGGGTAATACTCGCCTGGGTCTGGCTTGGGATCTTTTCCGTCAATATTTTGCTCAAAGAGAAATCATTATCACGGTACCCTGAATGGACCGAATACGAATCGAGAACAGGCCTGCTCCTGCCTGCTATTAAGCACCGCACGTGAATTGATCATCGGTTTTCTATTATTCCTGATCCGGAACAGTAGAGGTTTCATATCACATCTTGACAAGACGTAGAAAATCGACGATGCTTGAACGATAATCAACACTAATGTAGATAGATAGCCCAAATGAGGCCAACATCAAACAAGCTGCCAGAGCCAACCGTTCAATCGGCCGCGGCCTGCAAAAGCAGCAGGAGGAAAGTGCCATGAAGCCAATACATAATAAGAAGTGCCTGTTTGCGACATTGATATCGGCGACAAGTCCCTTATGGTCGCCTGGCTTGCACGCCCAGGATGCCACGGGTAACCGAGAAGGTTACCGTAGCGGTATAGAAGAGGTGGTAGTGACGGCTCGCCGCAAAGAGGAGAGGCTACAGGATGTGCCCGTAACGATAAATGCCATCGATGGCGGGATGCTGATGGAACGCGGGATATTCAATACCGAAGATCTGATGGGTGCAATCCCTAATGTTCAGATCAGTTCCTTTGTCGGATCTGCAACACCAAATATCACGATCCGCGGTGTCGGCGTCGGCAGTGAATTCAACGCATCCGCAACGTCGCCAATTGGCGTCTATATTGACGAGGACTATCAGGCTTTTCGTCCGGCTCATGGTGTCCAGTTTTTTGATCTGGAACGTGTCGAAGTTGTAAAGGGGCCTCAAGGGACACTGTATGGCAGGAATACAACGGGAGGCGCCCTGAATATCATCAGCAAGAAACCTTCCCTGGGGGAATCCGATGATTACGTCACGGCCAGGTATGGCAACTACAATGCCTATACTCTGGAAGGCGCCAAAGAGTTCACCCTGGTCCCCGATGTTTTAGGAGTCCGGTTTGCCGGCAATCTTTCTAAAGCCGACGGCTTTATCGAAAACGAAAGCCCGAATGGTGTCAATGTGACAAATGACGATTTCGGTCAGACGGACAGCACCTCGGCGCGCTTGACAGTTCGCTACAAACCTACCGAATCCCTTGATTTTGTTTTGAAAACCTATTGGGCCGAAAGCGATCCGGTGGGTACGCCGCCGATTATGAAAAGTATTCTGCCATCCGGAGGAGACGCCTCCGGCTATTCCCGCGCGGGCCTCGACAAGGATGAAGCACAGCCCAATAGCCAGGGAGAGATGCTAAACAGAACCAAGGGTGCCGTTTTGCGAGCAACCGTAGCATTGGGCGATGCCGTGGTCACTTCAGTGACGGGCTACAATGACAGTCTCTACGATGTTCAGATCGATTGTGACGGTGGTATTAACAATATCTGCAATCACAACCTGATCACCGAGTACGAACACTTCAACGAAGACCTGCGCGTCAATTTCACCTTCGACCGCTGGGATGCCATTATCGGACTTTATTACGGCGAACAAACGGTCGAATCCGACAACTCATTGAATTACTTCGGGTTTATCGAGGACTTTTTCCCGAGCATTCCCTTTAACCCGCCCATTGGGTCGCCGGATGCTATCAGTTCCGGCCTCTTCGACCCGACCGCCCCCATCACGGGAATTCATGCCCAGCAGCGCTTCGAACAGGTGTCTATCGCTAAGGCAATCTATGGCGAAGTCAATTACGAGTTAACCGAGTCTCTCGACCTGACCTTGGGAGCTCGATGGACCAAAGATGAAACCGAGTATAACGACGCCCTGACGGTGTTGAAAGATAACAGTGGAAACATCCGGGCCAGCACCATACCCTTTTCCTTTCCCTTTGACAGCTCTGTCGGTTTTCTCGAGCGTGACGCCGATACCGATGAATTAACCGGGCGGGTCATTCTGGATTACAAATTCGGGGATGACGCCCATGCGTTTGCCAGCTATAGCCGCGGTTATCGGTCCGGTGCATTCAATGGCTTCGCGTATCAGAGTGTTGAGCAAATTTATTTTGTTGAACCTGAAATTGTCGATGCCTACGAAATCGGTGTTAAATCCCGCCTTGGCGATGGTAGGTATCAACTCAATGGTTCGATTTTCTACTACGACTATCAGGATCAGCAGGTTCAGGAAGTGATCGGAGCTATTGGCTTTCTACGCTCAATAAGCGGTGAGGTTCGCGGAGCAGAACTGGAAGCAGTTGCTCAAATTACACCGGATTTAACTGTCAATAGCTCTCTGGGGCTTCTTGATACAGAGTACGACGACGATCAGATTATCTCCGGGAAAGACGTGGGCGGGAATTCCTGGCCTTTCGCACCGGAGATGACCTTTAATATCCATGCCGACTGGATTTTCGCAGAGACAGAGAGGGGCGTATTTCGCCTGATGCCTGAGGCCCAGTATTCGGATTCCTACTACTACGACATTTTCAATGTCTCGGCCCTCGAGCAGGAATCCTACTGGCTCATGAACGGCCGGATCAGTTATGAAGACAACAGGGGATTCTCCGTGGCCATATGGGGAAAAAATATCACGGACAAGTACTACGAGCCCTGGGGTGCAGATACTGCCGATTTTGGCGCGAATTATTATATCCGTGGAATGCCAAGAACCTATGGCATTGAATTTTCAATGAGATTCTAGGACCGCATCATTGAACTGGACACCCTTGAAGAAATCCTCCCATATTTTTTATGAGAAAATGGACATGACCTTATTGCTGAAGTACCTAGGCCTTTCAGTCGTTCTTTTCTGCGCATGGTTTATGAGCGCAGCTTCTGCACTGGATGTACAGGGGAGGGTGGTGGACGAGGAGGGGAAATCAATACCTTTTGTGAGAATTCGATTCTCAAACCGTCAGACGATCCCCTATTCAACAACGGTATTCACCCGCAAGGACGGTACATTCTCGGCCAATGTAGTGGAGACAAATCCAGAAGCACTTTCAGTCGATGCATTCAGGATCGGCTGGAAGGAAACGGACCGGACCATTGCCAGTGAAAAGGATCGATTGTCGGTGAACCTGGTGATGGAGCCAGTGGCCAACGTTGCCGATCAGGTGCCGGGATCTGCGTGGCTCAGAGGTGACCCGGATTCGATGGCGTATCACATGAGCACCCTGGTTTGCTCCCATTGTCACCAACTCGGTTCCCAGCGCGTACGGAGCTTCTCCAGCAAGCTGGCCAGTATTCCCGTGGGGGAACGGGCTGAATCCTGGTTGAAAAGAGCCATTGAAGATCTTGCCTATGATGGCAAGAAAGGGGCATGGAGAACCGACACCGATGAGGATGAGGAGAATGTGCCAACCCATGCCCGGGCCGAAGCCTGGGAGAACATGGTTCAGTACATGCGCTGGGTAACCATGAGACTGGGGGAGGAGAAGAAATTGCGCTGGGGCCTAGAGGAGGGCAGTGAGTTCTATAATGCCCTGCTGGAGCCGGAAAACAGCTTGTTTCCGCCCAGGGATATGGAAATTATCATTCCCTACCTCACCCATAACTTTCCCGTAAATTTCGATACTCTGACCGGTTACAACGATCTCGAGAAACTGGGCAAGTATGGTGTCAGTGGAAAAACGGTTGTCGAGGAGTACATCCTTCCCACGTTCGGCTGGACCCGGGAAATTGCCATTGCTCCGGGGTCCAGTATTGTCTGGTTTGTAGAGACAGACAAGGACAGATTGGGCGGCCTCAACCCCGCCGACGGGACTGTGACCTGGTACGATGTCCCTGAGATACGGGGAGTCAAATTCCATGGCCCCCATACCATAAATGCCGATGCGGAGGGTAACCTTTGGGTCGCCCTGGAAGACAGTTTCTATATTGCCCGGTTCAATACCAGGACCCATGAATGGCGACTTTACGCACCACCTGAGGGCAAACAGTTTGGCGTGACCCATGATTTTGCCTACAACTCCAACCGACACGTGGAACCGGATTCCGATGGACGAATCTGGATTACCGATCTGGGTATGAATGAGCTCTGGGGTATCAACACCGATACCGGCGATATCAACACCTACCGACTTCCCCTGGTAGGCGGTGAAACGCATTTTCATTCTCTGCTCTACGGCGCTGCCGTCGACGTCCAACGCGAACGGGTCTGGTGGTCCCAGGTATACGGTTTCGTGGGCAGCTTCGATACGGAAAAAAATATCGTCGAGCGTATCGTTCCATTCGAACGGGGTTCCGGCCCCCGACGACTGGCCATTCAGGAAGAAAAGGGTATTCTGTGGATACCATTATTCGGTTCAAGTGAGCTCGTCAAGCTGGATACCGAGAGTGGACTGATTCTCGGGCGTTATAAAATCCCTGACGTAGGCGCGGCTCCCTATGGCATAACTCTCGACAAAGGAAGGAATGCGATATGGGCGGCGACGTCGAACTCCGATCGAATTTACCGGTTTGATATTGAGGACGAAAATTGGCGGCACTATCCCATGCCCCGTCAGGAAACCTATATTCGCATGATCGAGGTAGACGAGCAGACCGGGGATATCTGGACCACATATTCCAGCTTGCCGGTCGGTAAACGGGACCCTGAAACATACGGCCTGGAAAACGCCAATAATATCATCGTGCGGCTGGTACCGGGCGATTAGCTAAGCGCATAGCACAATTACCCCAAGCAATACTTATTAATTATTTCAGGAGTTTTTTATGGCCGGCAGATTGCAAGGCAAGGTTGCTGTCGTCACCGGGGCTGGGTCGGGGATGGGCAAGGCCATCGCAGCCAGATTTTGCCGAGAAGGTGCAAGCGTTCTCGCCGTCGATATCAGTGGCGAGCAGGAAGAGGTTGCCCGGGCGCTGGGCGATCAATGCCTGGCACACCAGGCGGATGTCTCCCAGAGTCGGGATGTTCAGGCAATGCTCGCCAAAGCCAGGGATCAGTTCGGGTCCCTCGATATTCTCTGCAACAACGCCGCAATCCAGGGCCCCCTGGCGCCGACCGGGGAGTACGACGAAGCGGCCTTCGACAAAGTGATGGCAGTGAACGTTCGCAGCGTCTTCCTGGGTATGCGTTATGGGATTCCCCTGATGCTTGAATCCGGGGGCGGTTCCATCGTCAATACGGCGTCGATGGCGAATGTGGTGGCCTTTCCGCAACTGGTAGCTTATTGCGGATCAAAGGGTGCTGTCGCGGCAATGACCAAGACTGCGGCCGTCGAGTATGCCGATCAAGGGATTCGGATAAATTGCTTCAGTCCCGGATCCATCGAAACAGCTATGTTCACCAACATGCCCCAGGAATACCAGGACAAGGTAGTCGCTGCCAATCCCGTGAAACGGGTAGGGCGGCCGGAGGAAATTGCCGATCTTGCCCTGTTCCTGGCTAGTGATGAATCCACCTTTATCACCGGGACCGAAATTGTGATTGATGGCGGCTATACTTCACTGTGAAGCAGCGACGAACAGGTCATCCCTCGTAGCTGATTTTCGTCATTCAGAACGGCAAAAGTCACGGCGCCTGGCCAGTTAACCGGTCCCGGAGCGAGAGCTTTTATTCGTTCGCCACCGGACCCGTATTATGATCGCGGCAATGATGGCACCAACCCCATTGGCCACCAGGTCCCACCCGGTATTCAGGTAACCCCCGACGTTGGTCTCGGCCAGCAGCAAACTTGCCATAAACTCGATGACCTCATTCAGCGCCCCCAGGCCCATGGCAGCAAACGCAGCCAGCGATAACAGGCCCGGGGAAGGGCGAAATCTGACGCCCTCCCGGGCAGCGGCGGCGGATATTCCCTGCCAGCAAAGCAGGGTGGTAATGCCAAAGCCGTAAGCGTGCACCAGCTGGTCGTATTTGAGCAGCCCGGGAATCAACCACAGATTGTATAGAACGCTGGTGTCACCCGATAAAGTTAGTGTTGCCGGAACCACGAGCAAGCCGCCTGCCATGTGAGCCAGTCCCCAGACACTCAGGGCCCAGAGGAGGCCGAGAGACAAATGAACCCGGCGGTGCACCAGCCACACACAAAACATGAGAATAATCATCACCAGGATGTAAATCAGGAATTCCAGGTTATCCCGGTCCGCGGCATAAACCGAGGCCACCACGATATAGGCCAGTGTAAAACCCAGAATGGGAAGTAACGGCCGAAGCTGGAAGTCCACGGCTGGGTCCGAAGGTTGTGCTGTTGTGTAGTTTCGCATCTGTATCCCTTATTTAAAGCTCCCTCGGAAGAGAGTACAGGCAACGGGCAGGCATGTGCCAATTCGTTTCAGAACGCCCATTTACAATTTAACATAGGGTCTTAGGAAGTTAAGACATCAAATTGGCTTCTCACGAAGCAATTTAAGAATGACGTGGTACAAGCTATCACGTCGGTGGTTGAA
>MRWG01000349.1_pt1 | contig 64439 bp, 53 predicted proteins | sample 1013341 | NCBI WGS metagenome assembly MRWG01 (sample SAMN06117577, study PRJNA244670) | biofilm metagenome | biome: Water; feature: Cathode Biofilm; material: Biofilm; isolation source: microbial consortium enriched at the cathode of a solar microbial fuel cell | place: USA: District of Columbia ...
ATAGTGGCGCTATGTCAAACTTTCTCAACGCAGAGACGCGTTGTCTGGCGAAGTGATCTGTTACCTTATTTTGCGCATGGCCCACTAGCAGCTTCCAAGTGATTGGGAATTATGTAATCTCCAGCATTACAGTACAGCTGTCATTGTCCTTTCAGGGATGGCAATGCACCTATAACCTGCTCCGAGAATCCCATCTTCGAGGCCCAATCGATAAAGCGCAGCTGCTGACTTCACTGACGAGCATAGCCCGGGTATCCCACATCGATGCGCGGCGGCCGGGAGGCAATTCACTCGCAATGACTGTTGCGATAGCGAAACCGTGGAGGAATTGGCAACGCTTGAGCGGCGCAAAAACCTGCACCCTGTCTTCTGGATCGATGTCCTGATGTTCGCCGCAGAGCTAGGCGCCGTCGTCTGGGCCGATTGCAAGATGTTAATTGCGGACCAACTCCTTCTGACCCGACATCGCCCGTGTCATCGGCTTCGTTTTTCTGCGCACAGCGTGCGAGGTGCTTGGAGGCGCCCACCGTCCCTGGCAGGATAATTAAAAGCAAGGAAACGAAATAGTTACCAAGTCCCAGATTGTCATTGGCTGACCGAGGGGCTAAACTTACTCGACTCGTTGAGCTCGACTTCCGACAATGCATCCAAAAAAACGCTGGCTACTGGTATTCGCGATGTTCCTCCTGGTCTGGGGACAGTTTACCTACGCCTGCGAGACCATGGAGATGCCACCCCAGCCCTTCTGCTGTTGTGAAGACGGCATGGGCGGCTGCGATACTGTAGTACCTCCTTCAGATAATGACAACTGCAATCATTCGGGTTCGACGTCTTCTTCGGCATCCTGTTGCGCGGTCGACTATCAATCGGCGGCTGAAGGTGCCGCTCCCTCCTCGTGGAGTGCCGATCAATCGATAACGTGGCTCTACAGCATTGCTACGCTGTTTTCCTCCTACCTGGACGCGCTATTCACCACTGCCACAGCACCTGCTCCCCCTAATCCCGACTGGTTGCTCGCGCAGGCAGATAGCGGCCGCGCAGTCTACCTCTCCACCCTTCGTCTGCGTATCTGATTCACCCCTCCAATTTGCGATAAGGCTTTGGCCTCCCCCTGCCGGGATGGGATGCCGAGGATTATTTACTATGCCGATGGAGGGTACCTCTCATGCGCAACCGAATTGGCGACTTGATTGCCCTGTTGCTGACGGCCACACCGCTGACAGTTTTCGCTGTACTGCCCCCTGAAGAAAATGTTCATGGCCTGACAGAGACAAAAGAGTTCACTGCTGAGCAACTTGTAACCGCAGTGCTGACACGAAATCCGGGCCTTCAGGGGCTGGAGGCCGCTACGGCAGCAGCGGAGTACCGCATAGCGCCGTCGGGTGCTTTGGACGACCCCATGCTGACCTATGCCGGGGCGCCGGAGACCGCCGGTGGCCCCCGGGGCTTCCAGGAACGGGTTGATCTGAGTCAGTCCCTACCCTGGCCCGGTAAGCTGGCGTTGCGCAGAGACGAGGCCCGAGCCCGGGCCCAGGCAAAGCGAGAGTCCCTGGAGGATCGTCGGCTGGTGTTGACGGCGGCCGCCAAGCGCTTGTTCGCCGAATGGGCTTACATTCACCGCACCCTGCAAATCAAGCATACCCACAAGAAACTCTTGACCGAGCTGCAGCGAGTCGCCGAGACCCAGTACGCCGCCGGCCAGGCTAAGCAGCAGGACGTGTTGCAGGCGGCAGTGGAAGAAGCCCGCATCGACACCGACATCATTGCTCACCGGCGCCGCAAACGGGAAGTCCAGGCACTGATCAACGGGTTGTTGAACCGCTCACCTCAGAGCGCCCTCCCCCGGCCCGCACCACTGCCCGAACCGGTGGCGGCGCCCGCGCTGCAAACGCTGCGGGTATTTGCCCTGAAAGAGCATCCCGCCCTGCAACGAGCTCGCGCACGAATCGCCGAAGCGCAGGCGAAGCACAACCTGGCCGAGAAGGCGTATTTTCCCGACTTCAAATTGACGGCCGGCTATAACACGCTGTGGGACGATGACGATAAACGCTGGAATATCGGAGTTAGCATCAACCTGCCGTTTGATTTTTCCAATAAACGCGACGCCAGCCTGGAGGCCGCCAAGGCCGAGGTCATGCGCCACCGGTGGCAGCTTACGGATCAGGAAATCCAATTACTCGCGCAACTGGAACAGGGTCGCGCCCGGGTGCAGGAGAGCCGGGAGGTCATCAAGATCCACCGCCAGCGTCTGCTGCCTCTGGCCAAGGAGAATCTCGCCGCCGCCGTGGCGGATTACCGGGCGGGCCGGGGGCGCTTTCTCAACGTCATCGATGCCGAACGCCAGCAATTGCGTACCGAGGACAATCTGGCCCGCGCCCACGCTGACTACTTGCGAGCAGTGGCCACGCTGGAGCGCCATGCGGGCCGCCCCCGTGAGGCTATACCCTCCGCTGCTGCCACCGATTTACCGGCGAGCGCCGATGGCGACGCTTCCGATCAAGAGTAATGACCATGAAACGAACGACCACATTCATCTCTCTCGCAATCGCCGGTCTGTTGTTTGGTACCGCCTGGCTTGTCTCCACTTGGAATTCGGGCAACCAACAGCAACCAGTCTCCCGCGCCGAAAAAAAACCCGAAACCGGTGAACTTCCCTACCGCAGCGGACCTTATCGGTTCGATGTCTCCGTGCAACCCGAGACGCCGCGCGTGGGCAGAAATGCCCTCACCGTTATTCTGCGCACTGCCGACGGCGATCCGTTGGACAATGCCGACATCCGCGCAGTGGCGGAGATGCCGGCCATGGGCGCCATGCCCGCCATGCAGGCACCGGCCGAGATGCGGCGAGCAGGTCCGGGGCGCTATGAAGGTGTTTTCAAGCCGTCCATGGAGGGTAGCTGGCCGTTGACTCTGGAGATCCAGGCCCCCGACCTGCCAAAACGCCAGATTAGCTTCGACCTGGCCACCGGTCGGGAAGGACTGCAGCTGGCCTCGGGTGCTGCACGGACCGACGGTAATGGGTTGGCGGAAGAAGCACCGCCGGGCATGGTCACCCTGGATGCCCGGCGCCGGCAGCTGATTGGGGTAACAACTGCTATTGCGCAACGCAAGGAGGTGTCCCGCCGTATTCGCGCGGTTGGCGAAATCCGTTACGACCAGACCCGACTGGTGGATGTCAGTCTCAAGTTCGATGCCTGGGTCGGCGAGTTGTATGCCGATTACGTCGGCGTGCATGTCAAGGAAGGAGACCCACTGTTCACCGTCTACGGTGCCGAGCTGCTCGCCGCCCAGCAGGAATACCTGGAGCTCAAAAGGCGAGTGAGCCCATCGCAAACGCTGCTGGCGGCCGCCCGCAAGCGGCTGACACTGTGGGATATAACGGAGGCGGAAATCGCCGCCCTCGAACGCCGGGGGAAGCCGTTCGACTATGTCACCCTGTACTCTCCCCTCAGCGGCACCGTCGTGGAACGAAACGTGGTTGCGGGCTCCGCCCACAAGGCCGGTATGACGTTGCTGCGCATTGTCGATCTCTCCCAGGTCTGGGTGGAAGCTGACATTTATGAGGCGGAGCTGCCCCTGGTCCAGGAGGGCATGGCGGCGTCAATCACCCTGCCCTACCTGCCCGGGCAGCGTTTTGCCGGGACGGTAGACTTCGTCTATCCCACCCTCGATGGCGCTACCCGCACCGGGCGGGTCCGGCTCACGCTGCCCAATCAGAACGGTATGCTAAAACCCGAGATGTACGCCGAAGTGACCCTCAAGGCCGACCTCGGGGAACGATTGGTCGTGCCCCGAGAGTCGATAATCATCGCCGGCAAAAACCATTTCGTGTTCGAGGACCTTGGCGGAGGCCGGCTGGCACCGCGTCGGGTAATCACGGGTCAGCGGGCGGGCGGCGTCGTCGAAATTCTTGAAGGCATCGAAGCCGGTGACCGGGTAGTAACCTCCGGCAATTTCCTGATCGCATCCGAAAGCCGTCTGAAAGCGGGGCTTGAGCAATGGTAAATAACAGCCACAAGAATCCGTCCGCTCACCCACCCGCTGAAGGCGAAGCCATTGGCTGGCTGCAACGGATTATCGGCTACTGCGCCCGTAACCCGCTGCTGACAGTGGTCGCTGTCCTCGCGCTCACCGTCGGCGGCTGGCAGGCCCTCCGGTTGGCGCCGCTGGACGCCATTCCGGATCTCTCGGACGTGCAGGTGATCGTCTTTACCGAGTGGCCGGGCCGCAGCCCCGACTTGGTGGAGGACCAGATTACCTACCCATTGACCACAACGCTGCTGGCTGCGCCCGGGGTGAATTACGTCCGGGGCCAAAGCTTTTTCGGACTGTCGTTCGTCTATGTGATCTTCGACGACGGCGTCGATATGTACTGGGCCCGCTCCCGGGTGCTGGAGTATCTCAACAGCGCCACCGCCGATCTGCCGGAAGGCGTCAATCCCACCCTGGGGCCGGACGCCACCGGTGTGGGCTGGATTTATCAGTATGCGCTGCGGGACACCTCCGGCAACCACAACCTTGCGGACCTGCGCTCGCTGCAGGATTTCAACCTGCGCTATGCCCTGGAAGCTGTGGAAGGGGTTTCCGAAGTGGCTTCGGTAGGCGGCTATCAGCGTGAATACCAGATCAGCCTGGACCCCAACAAGCTGGCCTCTCTGGGGATACCACTGCAGCACGTCGTGGAAGCAGTGCGGGAATCCAACCAGGACGTGGGCGGCCGCATCCTGGAAGTGGCAGGCCACGAGCAGTTTATCCGCGGTCGCGGTTACGTAAAGTCCGTAGCCGATCTTGAGCAGGTGGTGCTCAAATCCACCGAAAATGGGGTGCCCGTCACCGTGGAACAGGTGGGCCACGTAGCCCTGGGGCCGGCCATGCAGCGGGGCCAGGCCGAGCTGGATGGCGAGGGCGTCACCGTCGGTGGCATCGTGGTGATGCGCTACGGCGAGAACGCGCTGGATGTGATTCGCCGGGTCAAGCAGCGCCTCGAGGACATCAAATCCGGCCTGCCGAAAGGGGTGGAGATTGTGCCGGTCTATGATCGCTCTACCCTGATCAATGAAGCCATTGATACCCTGACCCGTACCCTGACCGAGGAGATGCTGATCGTCTCCCTGATCATCGGGCTATTTTTGCTGCATGCACGTTCCACCCTGGTGGCGGTGATCACACTGCCGGTGGCGGTCCTGCTCTCCTTTATCCCCATGTATTACCAGGGGCTGACGGCCAATATCATGTCGTTGGGAGGCATAGCCGTCGCCATCGGCGCCATGGTGGACGCCGCCATCGTCATTATCGAAAACGTCCATAAGCGATTGCATCACTGGCAGAGCCCTGAGGCTGACCCGGAGGAACAGGCCAAGCCCCGCCAGCAGGTGATCATCGAGGCCATGCAGCAAGTGGGACCCAGTATTTTCTTTTCGCTGCTGATTATCACCGTGTCCTTTATGCCGGTCTTCGCCCTGGCAGGCACCGAAGGCCGGTTGTTCAAGCCACTGGCGTTCACCAAAACCTACTCCATGGCCTTTGCGGCGCTATTGTCCATCACCCTGGTGCCGGCCCTGGCGGTGTGGCTGATCCGAGGCCGAATCCGCGGTGATCGCAGCAAGCTGAACCAGTGGCTGGTGGCCGCCTACCGACCGGTGGTCGCCTTTGCGGTACGTTTTCGTTGGCCTGTGGTTGGAGGAGCGGTACTGATCCTGGCACTGACAGTGATTCCCTTCCGGCAGTTGGGCAACGAATTTATGCCGCCGTTGAACGAGGGTTCGATTCTCTACATGCCGACGGCGCTGCCTGGCATGTCCATTACCGAAGCGACGCAGACCTTGCAGACCATGGACCGGATCATCGCCGCTATACCAGAAGTGGAGCACGTCTTCGGTAAGGTGGGCCGCTCCACCAGCGCCACGGATCCGGCGCCCCTGTCCATGGTGGAGACGGTGATTACCCTCAAGCCCCGGAATCAGTGGCGGGAAGGCTTGACCTGGGACGGCCTGATCCAGGAGATGGACCAGAAACTGCGCTTCCCCGGCATGCCCAATATTTTCTGGATGCCCATCCAGACCCGGACCGAGATGTTGGCTACCGGCATTCGCTCGGCCCTGGGTATCAAGGTGTTCGGCCCCGACCTGGCCACCATCGAGGAGACCGGTGTGGCCATCGAAAAAGCCCTGCAGGCGGACGAACGCATGGCGCCCTATACGCGCAGTGCTTTTGCCGAACGCAGTACCGGGGGTTACTTCCTGGATTTCACCGTCGACCGGGCTGCGGCCGCCCGCCTCGGCCTCAACGTCGGTGATGTAGAGCGGGTCATCATGGCCGCGATGGGCGGCACGGTGGTCTCCCAGACCGTCGAGGGCCGGGAGCGCTACAACATCCTGGTGCGCTACGCCCGGGACTACCGGGACAACCTCGACGCCCTCGAGCGCGTCCTCGTGCCCACATCCACCGGCGCCCAGATTCCCATTACCCAGGTGGCGAACATTGAGTTCCAAACCGGCCCCCCATCGGTGCGCAGCGAGGATGGTCAGCTGGTGGGCTTTGTCTTTGTCGATGTGAAAAACGACATCGGCATCGCCGACTACGTGGAACAGGCCAAAGAGGTGGTCGCTGACAACGTCGACATCCCTTCGGGCTACCGCCTCGCCTGGGCCGGGCAGTTTCAGTACTTCGAGCGGGCTAAAGCCAAGCTGCAGTTACTGGTGCCCGCCACGCTTTTTCTGATCTTTTTCATGCTGTTTATGCACCGGGGATCGCTGACCGAAACCCTGGTGGTGATGTTGAGCGTACCTTTCTCTCTCAGCGGTGCCGTCTGGCTGCTATGGTGGCTGGACTTCAAACTCAGCGTCGCCGTCTGGGTGGGCATGATTGCCGTGGCGGGTCTCGCCGTGGAACTGGGCCTGCTGATGATGGTGTATCTGGATATCGCCTGGCGGGATCGGGAAGCGGAACGCCGGCTCAATACCCGTGGCGATCTGCAAGAGGCTGTGCAGACCGGTGCCGGTCAACGGATACGCCCCATGTTGATGACCGGGTTGGCACTATTCATGGGACTGGTGCCGATCATGTTCTCCAGCGGCACTGGCGCCGACGTCATGCAGCGCATTGCCGCGCCCATGGTAGGAGGCGTGGTCTCGGCACTGATTATGGTGTTGGTGGTATTCCCCGCGATCTTCATGTTCTGGCGAGGGCAGAGTCTGACCAAGGGATCGCCGGCGCTCTCAGAAGAAAACAATGAGAGGTGACCCGGAGCTATGGCTGGGATGGCATCATCAATCGGGTACGCAGGAATGCCCATCCCCCGTTAATGGGGTAGAGCTTGTTTTTTAAGAGGAAATATGGTCGGAGCGGCCGGATTTGAACCGACGACCACTACACCCCCAGTGTAGTGCGCTACCAGGCTGCGCTACGCTCCGATTTGTAATGGGTGCTGCGGGGGAGGCGCAATGATACCGAATCGGGTGATCATTGCAAGCCGGAATCAGACTTTCAGGACATTGAGAACGTCTTCCAGTTCGGCAATAGTCTGGGTGACCAACTGGCGAATCTGGGTGGCTTCTTCCTTGGCGTCCTCGCCGGTCAGGCGCTGACGGGCACCGCCGATCGTGAAGCCCTGGTCGTAGAGCAGGGAGCGAATCTGGCGGATGAGAAGAACGTCCTGGCGCTGGTAATAGCGGCGGTTACCCCGGCGCTTGACCGGGTCGAGCATGGGGAATTCCTGCTCCCAGTAACGAAGCACGTGCGGTTTGACTTCACACAGATCGCTGACCTCACCGATGGTGAAATAGCGCTTACCGGGAATAGGCGGCAACTGATCGTTGTTACCGGGCTCCAGCATGGTCCTCGACCCTCGCCTTGAGTTTCTGGCCCGGTTTGAATGTCACCACGCGACGGGCCGTAATGGGTATCTCCTCGCCGGTTTTGGGATTGCGGCCCGGTCGGCTGTTCTTGTCCCGGAGATCGAAATTGCCGAAGCCGGAAAGCTTCACCTGTTCGTTGCTTTCCAGGGCGACGCAGATTTCCTCGAAAAAGGATTCGACGATTTCCTTGGCCTCCCGTTTATTGAGACCCAGTTCCTCGAAGAGCATTTCGGCGATGTCGGCTTTGGTTAATGCTGACATTGTTGTTTTATCCCCTTAAGGACGCCCGGTGTTCCTCTTTGAGACGATCAACCACAGCGTTCACGGCTGCGTTCACCTCGGATTCATTAAGAGTGCGGGATTCCTCCTGGAACGTCAAGCCCAGCGCCACACTTTTTCTATTATTTTCAATACCTTTGCCTTCATAGACGTCAAACACCTTCAGGTCAACCAGCAAAGGTCCCGCAGCGCGACGGACGGTATCGAGCAGGGGCTGAACGGCAATGGCCCGGTCGACAATGACGGCGATGTCCCGGCGCAGGCCCGGGAAGCGGCTGACCTCCCGGAAGCTCGGAATCCGGGTTTCCCGCAATGGTTCCTGTTGCATATCGAACAGGTACACCGGTTGCTCCAGGTCCAGGTCTTTTTGCAAGGAAGGATGCAGACGCCCCAGTATACCCACCGGCTCACCGGCCTTGAGAATGGCCGCCGACTGCCCCGGGTGCAGCGCCGGGTGCTCCATGGGCTCAAAACGGAAACGATCTTCCTCCCCGGTCAGGGCCAGTAACGCCTCGACATCGCCCTTGATATCGAAGAAATCCACTTTTTCCCGGCCGTGGTTCCAGCTCTCGGGCCAGCGCTCGCCATAGATCAGGCCGGCGAGCATGGGTTCCTGGCGAAGTGTCTCCCCCGGTAGGAAACGCAAACCGGCCTCGAACAAGCGCACGCGGCTCTGCTGGCGATTGATGTTGTGTCTGAGGGCCCGGATCAGGCCCGGCCAGAGAGAGGTGCGCATCTGCGCCATGTCGCTGGCGATGGGATTGGCCACCGGCAGGGCCTGGACACCCGGGTTGAGTTTGGCCTGGAGCGCGGGGTCGACAAAACTGTAGGTAATGGCTTCCCGATAGCCGCGCTCGACAAGGACATTCCTCATCGCTGATAGGGGCAGGCGCGCCTCCCGGCCGGGTTCGATGGCCAGGGCGGATTTGACGGTGGTAATGGGCAGGCGGTTGTAGCCGTAGACGCGGGCCACCTCCTCTACCAGATCGGCCTCGATGGCAAGATCGAAGCGCCAACTGGGCACGGTCAGGGTCCAGCCTTGCGCATTCTCGGCGGTGACCTCCAGGCCCAGACGGACCAGTATGTCCCGCACCTCGCCCGCCTCGATGGAAAATGCCAGTTGCTGGCGCAGTCGGGCTAGGGACAATTGCACCGTGGCCAGCCGCGGCAGGTGCTCCTGAAGTTCTTCCACCACCACCGGGCCCGGCTTCCCGCCGACGATATCGAGGAGCAGGGCCGTGGCCCGCTCGATGGCGAGCTTGCACAGCGCCGGGTCGACGCCGCGCTCGAAGCGATGAGATGAGTCCGTGTGCAGGCCGTAGTAGCGAGCCTGACCGACAATGGCCAGCGGATTGAAAAAAGCGCTTTCCAGAAACAAATCCCGTGTTTGCGCGGAAACGGCGGTGGCCCGGCCACCCATGATGCCGGCCATGGCAACGGCGCCCTGCCCATCGGCAATGGCCAGCGTGCCGGACCGGAATTCCGTGGTAGCGCCGTCGAGCATTTCCAGCTTTTCGCCCTGCTTCGCTTCACGCACCTGGATGCCCCCGTCCAGCTTGTCCAGATCAAAGGCGTGCAGAGGCTGGCCCAATTCCAGCATCACATAATTGGTCACATCCACCACGGCGTCAATACTGCGTACGCCGCAACGCCGGAGTTTCTCCACCAGCCACAGTGGCGAGGGACGGGCGATATCGATATCGCGAATGACACGACCCGCGTAGCGGGGACATTTATCCCCGGCATCGAGGCTGACCGGGAAACGATCCTCCACGGCCGCAGGAACCGGTGCCAGATCCGGTGTTTCCTGGTCCAGCCGACAGAGCACGGCCACTTCCCGTGCCAGGCCGCGAATGGCCAGGCAGTCGCCCCGGTTGGGGGTCAGGTCCACCTCGATCAGGGTGTCATCGAGGGCCAGGTAGTCCCGCAGGGATTCGCCCACAGGCGCATCGGCCGGCAGTTCCAGCAGGCCGTCATCCTCATCGGAAAGGCCCAGTTCGTCGCCGGCACAAAGCATGCCCGCGGATTCCACGCCGCGCAGTTTGGCGCGCTTGATCTTGAGCGCACCGGGCAGTTCGGCCCCCACCAGGGCAAAGGGCACCTTGAGCCCTGCCCGGGCATTGGGCGCACCGCAGACCACCTGCTGTTCGCCCTCCGGCGAGCCGGAAACCCGGCAGACACTGAGTTTATCGGCATCCGGGTGCGGCTCGCAGGCGAGGATTTCCCCAACCACGACACCGGAAAAATCCCCCGCGGCCGGTTCCACGCCATCCACTTCCAGGCCCGCCATGGTGAGCTGGTGGGCCAGTGCTTGGCTATCGATGGCCGGGTCTACCCACTCCCGTAACCAGGATTCGCTGAATTTCATCGGTTTTCCTTCACTTGAAAGCTTGCTCTGACATCGACTACCGGATGTTAAAAAACGACCTCAAAAGTCGTGTGGCACTCAGGCTCAAAACTGTTTAAGGAACCTCAGGTCGTTCTCGAAAAACAGGCGCAAATCGTTGACGCCATAGCGCAGCATGGCCAGTCGCTCGACACCCAGACCAAAGGCAAACCCGGTGTACTTGTCGTTGTCGACACCGCAATGGCGGAACACTTCGGGATGCACCATGCCGCAACCCATTACTTCCAGCCAGCCGCTGCCGCCACAGACCCGACATCCCGAACCGCCGCAATTGGTGCACTGGATATCCACTTCCGCGGAGGGCTCGGTGAAGGGGAAGTAGGAAGGCCGGAAGCGCACCGGCAGGTCCGCCTCGAAAAAGGCCTTGAGAAACTGGTCCACCGTGCCCTTGAGGTCGGCAAAGCTGATATCGGTATCCACCACCAGCCCCTCCACCTGGTGAAACATGGGCGTGTGAGTCAGGTCGGAGTCGCAGCGATAGACGCGCCCCGGACAGATGATCCGCAGGGGCGGCTCCTGTGCCTCCATGACCCGGATCTGGACCGGCGAGGTGTGGGTGCGCAACACCGTGGACTCGTCGATATAAAAGGTGTCGTGCATGGCCCGGGCCGGGTGGTGGGCGGGAATATTGAGCGCCTCGAAGTTGTGGTAATCGTCCTCGACTTCCGGCCCCTCGGCGATGCTGTACCCCACGCGGACAAAGAAAGATTCGATACGCTCCATGGTCCGGGTCACCGGGTGCAGCCCGCCACGGTCCACAGCGCGCCCCGGCAGGGTCACGTCCAGGGCTTCGGCGGCGAGCTGGCTCTCGATTGCCGCGCGATCCAGGGTTTCCCGGCGCCGTTCGATCTCTTCCTGAACCCGCGCCTTGGCCTCGTTGATACGGGCGCCGGCGGCGGGCCGCTCCTCCGGAGACAAAGCGCCCAGCCCCTTCAACAGGGCCGTGAGCTTACCTTTTTTACCCAGGTACTCGACGCGGACGGCATCGAGAACGGCCAGGTCCTCCGCATCGGCAGCGGCCTTGACGGCTTCATCGGCGAGTGCGGCAAGATTTTCCATTTCGACTTCCTTAGACGATCCGGTTCCCTGCAACCCCGACGGGAACCAATAAAAAAACAGGGAAAGAGCCACTGCCCTTTCCCTGTTCGACGAGATTGCCGGCGCCGGCTCAACGCCGGCGCTTCACTTATGCCAGGGCAGCTTTTGCTTGATTGACGACAGAGGCAAAAGCGGCCTTGTCGTGCACCGCCAGGTCGGCGAGCACGCGGCGATCCAACTCGATACCGGCCTTTTTCAGGCCCGCGATCAGCTGGCTGTAGGTAACGCCTTCGGCGCGTGCCTGGGCGTTGATCCGGGCGATCCACAGGGTGCGGAAAGTACGCTTCTTGGCGCGACGGTCGCGATAGGCGTACTGTGCGGATTTGGTAACGGCCTGTTTGGCAACGCGATAGACGCGGCTGCGGGCACCGTAGTAGCCCTTGGCCTGCTTGAGAACTTTCTTGTGTCGACGGTGTGCGGTGACACCACGTTTGACGCGGGACATTTCAATCTCCTCCTAAAATGGGCTATCAGGAACGCAGCATGCGATCGACCAGCGGGGCGTCCGCCGCATTCAGCGTGCGGGTGCCGCGCAGGTTGCGCTTGCGCTTCTGGGACATCTTGGTGAGGATGTGGCTTCGGAAAGCCCGCTTGTGCTTGTAACCGGCACCGGTTTTCTTGAACCGTTTGGCGGCACCGCTGTGTACTTTGGCTTTTGGCATTTTTAAAACTCCACAGAGTAGTAATTTAATAAGAAGAAGACGCCCGGACAGCCAGCCAAAGGCTGCACGCGGTACGCTTGACTGCTACTTCTTCTTGCTTTTCGGGGCGATGACCATGGTGAGCTGCCGACCTTCCATTTTCGGTTGCTGCTCGACATTGCCCAGTTCGGCGAGATCTTCCTCTATGCGATGCATCATCTCCATACCGAGTTCCTGGTGGGCCATCTCGCGGCCGCGGAACCTCAGGGTTACCTTGGCCTTGTCCCCGTCTTCGAGAAAACGGGTCAGGTTGCGCAGCTTGACCTCGTAATCCCCTTGTTCCGTCCCGGGACGGAATTTCATTTCCTTGACCTGTGTCTGCTTCTGCTTCTTGCGTTGCGCCGCCTGCTGCTTCTTGTCCTCGAAGAGCTTCTTGCCGTAGTCCATGATCTTGCAGACTGGAGGCTCGGCATCGGGCGCAATTTCCACCAGGTCCAGGTTTGCAGATGACGCGGTTTCCAGGGCCTGTTCCAGGCCGACGATACCTACCTGTTCGCCATCTGCGCCTATCAGGCGGACCTCCGCGACATCGATCTCATCATTCATGCGCGAACGCTTTGCCCGCCCCTTGGCGTAATTTTTCTTAATAACGCTATCTCCCGTCTGGTTGATCCACTAGTAAGCGACCGCGGCTCAGTTCCTCTTCCCGCAAGCGTTCTGAAAACGCTTCAAGGGACATGGCGCCCAGATCTTCGCCGGATCGAGTGCGAACTGCCACGGTCTGCGTTTCCGATTCCCTATCGCCGACAACGACCAGGTAGGGAACCTTCTGGATAGTGTGCTCGCGGATTTTAAAACCGATTTTCTCGTTTCTCAAGTCGTTTATCGCCCGGAAGCCCTTGTTTTGCAATGCTTCCGTCACTTTTTGGGCATAGGGGGCCTGTTTGTCGGTGATATTGAGCACCACCGCCTGCTCCGGTGCCAGCCAGAGCGGAAAAGCGCCCTCGTAGTGCTCGATCAGGATACCGATAAACCGCTCGAAGGATCCCAGGATCGCCCGGTGCAACATGACCGGCACCTGGCGGGAGCCGTCCTCCGCCACATACTGGGCGTCCAGGCGGCCGGGCATGGAGAAATCCACCTGGATGGTACCCAACTGCCAGATACGGCCGATGCAGTCTTTCAGGGAGAACTCGATCTTGGGGCCGTAGAAGGCGCCCTCGCCGGGCAAAAGCTCCCACGGCAGCGCCTTGCTGTCGAGGGCCTCGGCCAGCGCCTTTTCGGCCTTGTCCCAGATCTCGTCGGAGCCCACCCGCTGTTCCGGCCGTGTGGACAGCCGGTAGATGACTTCGTCGAAACCGAAATCGGCATAAACCTCGTGCAGAAAGTCGATGAAATCCGCCACCTCGCCCTGGATCTGATCTTCGGTACAGAAGATGTGGGCATCGTCCTGGGTGAAGCCGCGCACCCGCATCAGGCCGTGCAGGGAGCCGGAAGGCTCGTTGCGGTGGCAGGAACCGAACTCCGCCAGGCGCAGGGGCAGGTCACGGTAGCTTTTCAGGCCCTGGTTGAACACCTGCACATGGCAGGGGCAATTCATGGGCTTGATGGCGTAGTCCCGCTCCTCGGCATGGAGGGCGAACATGTCGTCGCCGAATTTGTCGGCATGACCGGACTTCTGCCAGAGGCTGTAATCCACCACCTGGGGCGTGCGAATCTCGCGGTAGCCGTGACGGTTCTGCTGCCGGCGCATGTATTGCTCGATGGCCTGGTAGACAGTCCAGCCCCGGGGATGCCAGAAGGCCATGCCCGGCGCCTCCTCCTGCATATGGAAAAGACCGAGCCGCTTGGCGATTTTCCGGTGGTCGCGCTTTTCGGCCTCTTCCATGCGCCGCAGGTAGGCCTTCAGGTCCTTCTTGCTGGCCCAGGCGGTACCGTAAATGCGCTGGAGCATCTCGTTGCTGGAATCACCCCGCCAGTAGGCGCCGGCCACCTTGGTGAGCTTGAAGGCGGGAATCTTGCCGGTGCTGGGCACATGGGGGCCCCGACACAGGTCGATAAAATCGTCCTGCCGATAGAGGGAGATATCCTCGGCGGAGGGAATTGAAGCGATAATCTCGGCCTTGTATTCCTCGCCCATGCCCCGGAAAAAATCCACCGCCTCGTCCCGGTCCATCACCTCGCGAACCACCGGGTAGTCCGCCTTGGCGATTTCCTGCATTCGGGCCTCGATTTTCTCCAGGTCTTCCGGCGTGAAGGGCCGGTCAAAGGCGAAATCGTAGTAAAAGCCATCCTCGATTACCGGACCGATGGTGACCTGGGCTTCCGGAAAGAGGTCCTTCACCGCCTGGGCCAGCAGGTGCGCACAGGAATGGCGAATAACTTCCAGGCCTTCCTCGTCGCGCCCGGTGACAATGGCCAGGTCGCTGTTGGCGTCGATCACGTAGTCGGTATCCACCAGCTTACCGTCCACCCTGCCCGCCAGGGCGGCCTTGGCGAGGCCGGGACCGATATCCTCGGCCACCCGGTGAACGGACACAGGGGCGTCGTAATGACGCTGGCTGCCATCGGGGAGAGTAATATCCGGCATGAATCCTTCCTTCACTTCCAGTGGTGACCCCTACCAAAGGCCACGTGGGTATTTGCAATGCGACGGTGCTAAACCGACGCTGTGGCGGGCCAGTTCCCGCCGGGGAAAAACTGGTAGGCACGAGTGGATTCGAACCACCGACCCCCACCATGTCAAGGTGGTGCTCTAACCAACTGAGCTACGTGCCTGTTCAGAGGCGCGCATTTTATATCAGCGACGTCGGGGAATACAACCGGAAACGGCCTCCAGCTTTAGTGCCGGTCATGTGTCCGGACGGGATTGGCGAGCCGACTATCTGTCCGCTTGACGTCGGGCGCCGGATGCCCTTCACAACCCAAACCGGGACACAGGGACAGACAACACGCAGGGCAAAATTTATTCAGGAGCACAGGTTTGACGGTGTCAGTCGTCACAGGTACACCGCCCGAAACAAGTCACCCCCTTTCGTTGGCCACCCCGTGCGGTACATGCCCGGTGGAAACATGGGGGCTGGCGGATTCGCAGTGCTGCTGCTGATCGTCGAAAAAGACATCGGCACCGTAGGACTTGAGGAACTCGCCCTTGGGCAACCCGCCCAGGAACAGGGATTCGTCGATACGAATATTCCAGGCCCGCAGGGTCATCACGACCCGTTCGTGGGCGGGTGCGGAGCGGGCCGTCACCAGGGCCGTGCGAATGGGGCATTCATTGGGCTTGAACTCCGCCTGCAGACGATGCAGCGCCGACAGGAAATTCTTGAAGGGGCCGGCGTTCAGGGGTTCCCGTGCCGAGGCTTTCTCACTGCGGGCGAATTCCTCCAGGCCCTTTTGCTTGAACACTTTTTCCGCTTCGTCGGAGAAAATCACCGCGTCGCCGTCGAAAGCAAAGCGCAGTTCGTCGTCGTCCCTATGGGTTTTCGAAGACGGCAAGAGAGTGGCCGCCGCGACACCGTTCTTGAGGGCATTGCGCACGTCTTCGGCCTGGGTGGAGAGAAACAGGTGGCAGCCGAATGCCGAGACATAGCGGTAGGGGCTTTCACCACCGCAAAAGGCGGCGCGGGTGATATTGAGCTTGTAGTGTTCGATGGAATTGAAAACCCGCAGCCCGGTATCGGCGGAATTGCGGGAAAGCAGGATCACCTCGACTCTCGGTTCGCCGCCCAGTTTTTCATTGATGCGCAGCATCTTCTGAACAAGCGGGAAGGCTTCCCCGGGTTCGAGAACCTCGTTCTCCCGGTCGATCTGGTGCTGGGAATAGGCCGCCAGGCCCTCTTCCCGGAACACCCGGTCGCTCTCCGTAAGATCGAACAGTACCCGGGAGGATATGGCGATAACCAGCTTGTCGCCCAGATTGGCTGCCATACGCAAGACTCCTTTGCCATTGCCGCCATTATCCATTAAGGCGCTTTGCCTGGCCAGCCATCGAAAGCTATGCTGGCAACACCCTTTCGAGACGAGCACGAGCCATCATGCCGCTACCACAGGCTGTTCAGAAACAGGTGGAGGCCATCCTGGAATCGCCCCTCGAGCGGGCCGACCCCGTCGCCGGCGGCGATATCAACCAGGCCTGGTCGCTCACCGGCCGCACCGGCGAGCGCTTCTTCCTCAAACACCACGCTTCCCCGCCACCCGGATTATTTGACGCCGAAGCCCACGGGCTTGAGGCAATCGCCCGAACCGGCACACTGCCCGTGCCCGGCGTTATTGCCGTCGGGGAACACTTCCTGCTGCTGGAGCTGATCGAAACCGGCCACCCCCAGGACGGCTTCTGGCAGGCATTCGGCGAGGCCCTCGCCGCCCTGCACCGCCACGGCCGGGAAAGCTTCGGTTTCGACGGCGACAACTATATCGGCCTGACACCCCAGCCCAACCCCGACAGCACCGACGGCCATGCCTTTTTCGCGGAACACCGCCTGCGCCACCAGGGCCGGCTGGCTCTGGAACGGGGGCTGCTGGACAGCGGGGAAATGACCGGCCTGGAGCGGGTTATCGACCGGCTGCCGGAACTGGTGCCAAAGCAGCCCCCGAGCCTGATCCACGGCGACCTCTGGTCCGGCAACTTCCTCTGCAACCGCAACGGCGAGCCGGTATTGATCGACCCCGCCGCCCACTATGGCTGGGCCGAGGCGGAACTGGCCTTCACCACGCTGTTCGGCGGTTTCAGCGAGGCCTTTTATCGAGCCTACGAAGCGGCTTCAGAGATTGCGCCGGACTGGCGCGACCGGTGCGATATCTACAACCTCTACCACCTGCTCAACCACCTGAACCTGTTCGGCGGAGGTTACCGGGGTTCGGTCAGGCGTATCCTGGCCCGGTACGGGTAGCCCGCGGCCGCCAGGGTCGCCGCGTCCCCCTACCGTTGTTCGAAAAACTGTCGGGTAAGACGGAAAACAACCGGGCTCAACAGCAACAGGGCGATCAGGTTGGGGATCGCCATCATGCCGTTCAGCGTATCGGCGATGGTCCACACCAGGTCCAGGTGGACGCTGGCGCCGACAAAAACCACCGCCACCCAGAGAACGCGAAAGGGAACGATGGCCCTGATGCCCAGCAGGAATTCCACGCAGCGCTCGCCATAGTAGCTCCAGCCCAGCATGGTGGTAAAAGCGAAGAGCGACAGGGACAGGGCCACCACCCTGTCGCCCTGGGGCAGCGCCGTGTCAAAGGCCAGGGCGGTGATGGCGGCACCCTCCTCGCCGCTGTTCCAGGCCCCGGTGACAATCAGCACCAGCCCCGTGAGGGTGCACACCACCAGGGTGTCGATAAAGGTGCCGAGCATGGCGATAAAGCCCTGGCGCACGGGGCTGTTGGTCTCCGCCGCGGCATGGGCTATGGGGGCACTGCCAAGCCCCGCCTCGTTGGAGAAAATACCCCGGGCCACTCCCATGCGGATGGCCAGCATCACCGTGGCGCCGGCAAAGCCGCCGCCGGCCGCGACCGGGGTGAAGGCGCTTTTTACCACCAGCACAAAAGCCCCGGGAATGGCCTCCGCAAACAGCAACAACACAGCCAGGGTGGCGGCCAGGTAGGCCAGCGCCATAAAAGGAACCAGCCTGCCGGCGACCTTGCCGATGCGCTTGATACCGCCGAGCAGCACCAGCCCCACCAGCACCGCCAGCACCAGACCGGTTACCGGTTCGGGTACGGAAAAGGCGGCGCCCAGGGCATCCGCCACCGAGTTGGCCTGAACCGAATTGCCGATACCAAAACCCGCCACAGTGCCAAAAACGGCAAAAAGCCCGCCCAGCCAGGCCCAGCGCCGACCCAGGCCATTGCGGATGTAGTACATGGGCCCGCCCACTTTCTGGCCCCGTTCATCGGTTTCCCGGTAGTGAACCGCCAGCACCGCTTCGCCGTATTTGGTGGCCATGCCCACCAGGGCGGTGCACCACATCCAGAACAGGGCGCCCGGTCCGCCGATACCCAGGGCAGTGGCGACACCGACGATATTGCCGGTACCGATGGTCGCTGACAGGGATGTCATCAAAGCATTGAAGGGACTGATCTCCCCTTCCCCGGAGCCGACGCGACCGGCGGCCAGCTGGCGGAATGCATACGCCAGTTTGCGCAGGGGCATGCCACGAAGGCCGAGCATCAGGTAAAGCCCCGTACCCAGGATCAGCACCAGCATCACCGGCCCCCAGATGAAGCCGTTGACAGCGTTGAGTGCGGTCTCGAACATGGCTGCTTGCTCTTGTTGTTATGGGCTTGTTTGTAGGTACCCGGCTATCAGAGTTCCCGGGAGGGCCGGGTGATTCCCAGGTTGTCCCGCTGCGCCATCAATCCGAAGATGCCGCCGGTATGGACGAAAACCACGTCTTTTCCACGGGCAAGGCGCCCGGCCCGGATTTCCCCGATAATGCCATGGAACGCCTTGGCGCTGTAAACCGGATCGAGCACCAGCCCTTCGGTTTCCGCCACCAGGCGGATTGTCTCGAAAATCTCTTCCGTGGCGACACCGTACCCGGGGCCGATGTAATGGTCATTCACCTCGATAGTCAGCGACTCCACGTCCACATCCGGGTCATAGCGGGACTGCCAGTGACGCAGGTCGGACCTGACCTTTTTCTGGAAATACGCTTCATTGTCGCAAACGGCCATGCCCACCACCCGGCAGGGCAGGTTGTACAGGCGGGCGCCGGCGGTGAGGCCGGCCTGGGTGCCGCCGGAGCCGGTGGCGTGGAAAAGGACTTCGGGAGCAATTCGGGCCCGGGCAAAATCGTCCGCCAGTTCCCGGGCACAGCCCACATAACCCCAGACGCCGTGACCGTCGCTGGCGCCCACGGGAATCACCCAGGGCGTGCGGCCTTCATCGATATAGTGTCGGCGCCAGTGTTCGAGCAACTCGGCGTGCTCGGTAAAAAACCGGCTTTTCGGGTAGATGGAGATCTCGGCCCCGGCCAGGTAATCCAGCATGAGATTGCCGTCGGGCACCTCGTCGAAATTGCCCTCGTCCCGCAGCAACAAGTGCACCTTAAAGCCGAGTCGTGCGCCCAGCAGCGCCGTGGCCCGGCAATGGTTGGACTGGAGCCCGCCACTGGTGATCAGCGTATCGCACCCGGACTCCCGGGCCCGGGCCAGGGTGTACTCCAGCTTGCGTATCTTGTTGCCCGTCGAGGCGCACTCGGTGAGGTCGTCCCGCTTCACCCAGAGTCGCGGCCCGCCCAGCCGTGCCGACAACGTATCCAGAGCATGGAACGGTGTCGGCGTGCGGGCGAGGTCCAGTTTGGCGGGAAGGACGGGCTGGCTCATGGTACGGTCGATATTGTTTCGGTGAAACCCAGTCTAGCAGGGTGACAAAAAACTATCTGCGCGATATATGGCGTTGGGAAAGCGCTCCAATCACTCACCTGCCAACCCGGGCATAGCGGTATCCGGCTCAGATGGCCTTGATCGTGCCCTTGGGCAGCACGGCATGCACCGCGGATTTCTGGAACTTGAGATTGACGTTGTCGTTGACGGACAATTCCAGGTAGTCGTCATCCAGCTTGGTGATCTTGCCCAGCAGGCCGCTGTTCATGACCACCTCGTCGCCCTTGTTGAGGCTGCTGACCAGTTGCTGGTGTTCCTTCTGGCGCTTGCGCTGGGGGCGGATAATCAGGAAGTACATGAATACGAAAAGGCCGGCGAACATCAGCAGGGTGATCAAAGGGTTCGCCTGCTGGGCGGGCGCCGCCTGGGCCAGGGTGATCATATCCATGGGCACTTGCATTGCGTCACTCATCAAAAGACCTCGCATCGATAAAAATCAAAAGCGGCACTTTAACCGTTTCCCCCCGCGGCCACAACGGCGCCGCCATCACAGGTTCTCCCGGATCCAGCCCCGGACATCCTCGTGGTGGGTCTTGGTCTTGACCTTGGGCATGATATGTTTGAGGCGACCATCCTTGCCCACGATAAAGGTCATGCGATGGATGCCGTCGAACTCCCTGCCCATGAATTTTTTGGGACCCCAGACGCCGTACTTGTCGGCGACCGCGTGGTCTTCGTCGGATAGAAGGTCGAAATTGAGTCCCTCCTTCTGCTCGAACTTTTCCAGGCGCCTGACCGGATCGGGGCTGAGGCCGAAAACCACGGTGTCCAGCTTATCGAACTCTTTCCGGCTGTCGCGGATGCCGCAGGCCTGGGTGGTGCAACCAGGGGTCATGGCCTTGGGATAGAAATACAGGACCACGTTTTTGTCACCCTTGAAATCCCTGAGGCTCACTTTCTCGCCACGCTGGTTCTGGAGGGTGAAAGCCGGTGCCATGTTGCCGATCTTGGGCTGTTGCATTGCGGTTTATCTCCTGATAGTTGTCTTACCGGGTCGCTGTCTTGCCGGAAACCGTTCCCGGAACTGTCGGGGCACCCTGGATCAGGACGACCAGGAAGGGCGCCGGGCGGAAACAGCGAGACTCTAAACAGAAAGCGTATCTCGTTCAATCCGGGCAAAGCCATTATACTCGGTTGCCATTGGCCGTCTCTGCGCATCGCGCCGGGGCCGGTTCCGCAGCATAGACAAGGAGAACTCCATGCGCTCTAACGCCGCCAGCCGGTTCATGTTTCCCCTCGCACTCCTGATTGCCTGCCCTCTCTGGGCCGACCAGGGTGGGGCCGGCGAGCAGCCTGCGCCGGCGCTGTCACCCACGGCAGCGGCTTACCGGAACCAGTGCGACACCAATCTGGACCGCTTTCAGCAGGATTTCCGGCAACTCGAGTCCATTGAAGCGCCCTACAACGCGGGGCGGGTGCTGGCGCCTCTCAACGCCTTCGAGTTGCGCCTGGGCGATGCCCTCAATCAGTCGTCGCTCTATGAATCGGTCCATCCCGATGCCGACGTTCGCGATGTCGCCCGGGACTGCACGGCGGCCTTTAACAACCTGGCCACCCGCCTGTCCCTGTCCCGTCCCGTCTATGAAGCCGTCGAGGCCGTGAATGTCGCCGGGGAGCCGGCGGATACCCGCCGCTACCACTTCGTCACCCTGCGCAACTTCCGCCTGGCCGGCGTCGACAAGAATGATGAAACCCGGGAAAAAATCCGCGCTCTCAACGAGGAAATCACCCGGCTCGGCCAGTTGTTCGACCGCAACATCCTGGAAGATGTGCGCTATATCGAGGTAGATACCGAAGAACTGGTCGGGCTGCCGGAGGATTTTATCGCCAACCGCCCGGTCCAGGAGAACGGCAAGATCCGCCTTTCCACCCGCTACACCGACACCATCCCCGTGTACACCTATGCCCGCTCGGATGAGGTGCGGCGCCGGTTGCGCCAGGCGGACCGTTCCCGCGCCCACCCGGAAAACAGGGAAATTCTGGAACAACTGCTCGCCAGGCGCCATGAGCTCGCCCGCTTGCTCGGCTTCGACAATTTCGCGGATTACATTACCGCCGACAAGATGATCGGCAGCGCCGACAATGCCAGGGCCTTTATCCGGCGTATTCACAAGCTGGCCGCGCCGGCGGCGGAAAAGGACGTGGAAAGGCTGCTGGCGGAATTGCGAAAGACGCGGGCCAAGGCGGATACCGTGCAACGCTGGCAGGCAATGTACCTGGAGGAGCAGATCCGCAAGAGCCAGTATCAGGTGGACGCCGCCGAACTGCGCCAGTATTTTTCCTACGCCAAGGTCCGGGACGGTATTTTCGGGCTGGTGACGGACCTTTTCGATGTCACCATCAAACCCTGGCACACGGAAACCTGGCACCCCAGCGTTGAATCCTACGAAATGTACCGGGACGGCGAACTGATTGCCCGCTTTCACATGGACATGCATCCCCGGCAAGGCAAATACCAGCACGCCGCCGCCTTCACGACCCGCACCGGGATCGCCGGCGAGCAGTTACCCGTATCCACGCTGGTATGCAATTTTGCCGGCGGCAGCGATCCCGACACCCCCATGGAGTTCAGCGAGGTACGGACTTTCCTCCATGAATTCGGCCATCTGCTGCATGCCCTTTTCGGCGGCCACCAGCGCTGGGCCGCCCTCAGCGGCATCGCCACGGAATGGGATTTTGTGGAAGCCCCCTCCCAGATGCTGGAGGAGTGGATGTACGACCGGGAAACCCTGCAGACATTCGCCATCAACGACCAGGGCGAGCCGATTCCCGGCGAACTGGTGGCCAAAATCAACGAGGCCCGCCACCTGGGCGAGGGCCTCACGGTCAGTATTCAAATGTACTACGCGGCCATGTCCCTGGAGTTTCATCGCCTGCCCCCGGAGCAGTTCGACCTGCTCGATAAAATGCTCGAGCTGGAAGCGGAGTACTCTCCCCTGCCCCACCAGGAGGACACCTACTTTTATGCGAACCTGGGCCACCTGAACGGCTATTCCGCCCTTTACTACACCTATATGTGGTCCAAGGTCATCGCCCTGGACATGTTCAGCGAATTCGAAAAAGAAGGCCTGCGCAGCACCGAGCTGGCCACCCGCTTCCGGGACAGGGTGCTTGCGCCGGGCGGGACCCGGCCGGCGTCGGAACTGGTTCATGACTTCCTGGGGCGCCCCTACAACTTCGAGGCCTTTGCCAAACGCCTCAAGGGAGAGCTTTAGAGGGCTTCACGGGAGATTGCCTCGTCGGCGGCCTGTTGACCACCGGTACTTGCGCCGCCGGCATGGCCACTTTATGGTTTCCCGGAAGGCGGGTCCGCCTTTCGGATACAACAACAGGATAAAACAACAGACAAAAGGGGGTTTTCATGACTTTCAGACAGACGCTTTACCTGATTCTCGCTATCGCCGGCCTGGTGGGCACCTGGTATTTCAATCTTCAGGCCTTCAACACCATGGACATGGCCCTGGAAAACTGGCTGGCGATCATGTATGCCTCGCCTATCGCCGCCAGCCTCAGCAACGACCTGATGATCGCCTTTGTCACATTCCTGGTGTTCGTGGCGGCCGAGGGTGTGCGCCTGGGCATGAAGCACTGGTGGATCTATCTGGTCCTGGGTTGCCTGGTGGCCTTCGCCTTTGCCTTCCCGCTGTTCCTGTTGATGCGCGAACGCAAACTTCAGGCGACAAACTCCTAGTGTCCCTCACTTTCCACGAGTGGCCCGTAGACACGGTCGGCCCCGTGGTCGGGATTCAACGCCACCACGGCGTCGGCCCGGGCCGGCATTTCCGCCAGTTGGTGGCGGGTGAGGCGCTCGTAATGGGCGACAAAACGGGCCACCTGCCCCGGCGCCATAAAGCGGGCGCCGTTTACCGCCTCGCGCCGGCTTGCCCGCAACTTTTCTTCCTGTTCCAGCCGCCAACGATAGACGGATTCCCAGCCGGGGACCTTGAGCATGATCAGCACATCCAACTGGCCAAAAAGGGCCGGATAGGTGTCGGCCAACTGGCTGTTGGCATAACGTCGCCAGTGCCCATCGGCATCCTCATCGGCTTCCAGACGGTTGATTGGCACCACCAGATCCGCCTCGTCCTGTGGCACCGCCCCCAGGCACCAGCCCTCCATCAGGATCAGGTCCGGCCGACCCCGAAACCGGGGCCACCGGTCTTCCGGCAGGCGATCGTCCCTGGCCTTGTCAAACCTCGGAATGGCGGTAGCCGTGCCGGGGCCGGCATTGCGCAAACGATCCATAACCGCCAGGCCCAGGTCGATATCGTGGGTGCCGGGCACGCCCCGGGTCCGCAGCAACGGATGAACCCGGGCGGCCAGGTCCGAGCGCTGGCGACGGGTCAGGTACAGGTCGTCCAGTGACAGGGTGACCACCCGAAAACCCTGGCGGTGAGCCAGAATGGCGGCAACGAACCGGGCCAGTGTCGACTTGCCGGTGCCCTGGGCGCCATTGATTCCGACCACCAGGGGACTTTCGCCGGTCATCCCACGCCGCTTCCGGCACAGGGCATCGGCCAGGGGATAATAGACGGTGTCGATAACGCGGCGAAAATCCGGCGGCAGGGCCTCCCGGACCATCAGTTCGTCAATTGCCCTGTCGAGACGGTGACTCACCGTTCTAAAGTAGATTCCGCAAACGAAGCTCCCCGGGATAGGGCGCCATATACCAGGAGCGCTCGATATAGGGGTCCGGGCTTTTGCGGAAGAAGTGCCGCAACAGCGTAATCGGAACGATTAGCGGGACTTCGCCCCGATAGTAAGCCTCAATGGTTTCCCCCAGCTCCGCCTTGTCGTCCCCGTCCAGGTTGCGCTTCAGGTAGCCCTGGATGTGCTGGAGCACATTGACATGGTTTTTTCGCGTCGCCACTTTTTTCAGGGTGGTCATGGCCAGGGCAATATAGTCACCGGCAATGTCGTCGAGGTTGTCCGGATTGGCCCCGGCGGCGATGCGACCGAGCTCGCGGGCGGCCTGTTGGTCATGGCTCATAAGGGTCAACTTGATGCGGGCGTGAAAGTCGGTCAACGCCGCCACCGTGAGACCCTCCGCCATCAGGTTTCGCCAGCGGTGATAGATAAATACACGTTGAATGAAATTTTCCCGCAGCCGGGGCTCACCCAGGCGGCCCTCCTCTTCCACCGGCAATAGCGGAAACCGCGCCATCAGCCCCCGGGCAAAGATGCCCACGCCGCGGTTCTCGGGCATACCCTTGTCGTTGTAGAGTTTTACCCGCTCCATGCCGCAACTGGGGGAGCCTTTCTTGAGGATAAAACCGCGCAGCGGGGCGATGGCATCGCCCTGTTCGTCGGTGTAGGCCTTCAACTGGTCGGTGACATCCATGGCCGGGTCCTTGACACCCACTGCCCGGGCCTCCCCGTCGGAGGCGATCAGGCGTATGGCCGGGCGGGGCACGCCCATGCCGATACCCACTTCGGGACAAAAAGGTTCCAGGTCGAAAAACCTGGACAGGGTGCCGTTGATGTAGGAATCCCGTTTGTGGCCACCGTTGTGCCGCACTTCATTGCCGAGCAGGCAACTGCTGATCCCCACCGGAATTTTTTCACTGGAATTCATAGACCATAACCCATGCGTCTTCTCTGCCTGCTCCCGCAGGATAGTAGCCTTTCCGTATCCCCGCCTTGACGAACCCCCGGCTGCGATAGAGGGCGATAGCCGACTGGTTGCCGGACCGCACCTCAAGGAGCATTCGTACCGCCCCGGTCCCGTCCTTCGCCAGGCACCGGTCGAGCAATATACCGCCCAGGCCCTGCCCCTGCTGCGCCGGCATCACGGCAATATTGAGCAGTTCCCTTTCGTCCAGAACGCTGGCGACAACGGCGTAACCGGCCACTGTCCCATTGACATCGAGCAGGGTCACGGAATGAGATTCGAGACTGTCCCGCCATTGCCGCCCGGACCAGGGCGCGGCAGCGGCCTGGTCCTGGATGGCCAGGATAGCTGCCAGGTCATCGACCGCGGCTTGCCGAAATCTGATGGCCGGCTGTTGTGCCAACGCCTTCTTCTCAGGTCTTGTCCGCCAGGAAGCGTATGGCTTCCCAGGTGTCCCGCTTGAGCGCGGGGTCGCCAATCATGTCACTCAGGGAGTGGGTAACGACGCCCCCGGCGCCGCCGGGGAGCGCCAGGCTCTCGCCGATCACCGGTGGCACGGTGCCGGGCTCGTCGAAAACCAGGCCGGCGGCGCGCCCCATCAGCAGCACCCAGGCAAACGGGGATTGCTGGCTGCGGGCGGCGAGGAATACCGACATCATGTCACGGGCGCCGCTCCTATCCGCCGGGGCGGTGGCGGTAGGCGGCCAGTCGATCAGCTCCGCGGGCGGCAACTCGGCACCACCGCGTTTGATGGCCTTGAGGATATTGGCGAGCATCCTGCGGTGTTCCGGGGAAGGTCGCTGCCCGGGCTCCAGGCTGTCCAGCACCGCCAGATCCGGTGCCGGTTGCCAGAAGGCCAGCCGGCAGTGGAGGCTGTCCGCCACCTCGGGTTCTTTAGACGCTGGTTTTTTTGCCACCTGCCCGCGCTTCGTCACGCCGGACGGCGAGTCGAGGTTGAGTTCGATGCGGGGTCGGGAACGTTGCAGTGATTGATCCTGCGGCGGATCATCTTCGGCCAAACGCTGGCTGGTTATGTCTTCGTTCGGGACGCTGTCCCGGGTCTGTGAACCGGTCTCGTCAATGGCATCCCGGGGCAGGTATTGGACAATGCCCAGCGCGCCGAGATACCAGTCCCGCAAACCCTGCCCATCGACCATCAGCCTTCTCCCCGCTTCATTCGCCGTCGCTCTTATGGCGGCGGGAACCGTAACGGCGCCAGAGCCAGCTTACCGGCCCGGACAGGGCATAGGCGGCCGCCATGGCCAGCAGTACCCGGGGCGGATCGATGGTCACCACCACGAAAACCATGACCACGGCAAGAATCACCACAAAGGGGACCCTGCCGCGAAGATCGATGCCCTTGAAGCTCTGGTAGCGCAGATTGGCCACCATGAGAACGCCGGCCAGCGCCGTGACCAGCGCCGCCACCGCGGCAAGCCCCGTGGTGACCTCGCTGTCATGGCCGGTCCAGACCATACCCGCCACCAGTGCCGCGGCGGAAGGGCTTGCCAGACCGACAAAGTAGCGCTTGTCGACCACATCAACCTGGGTATTGAAGCGGGCCAGGCGCAGGGCGGAGCAGGAGGCGTAGATAAAGGCCGCCGCCCAGCCCACCTTGCCCAGACTGTGCAGCATCCAGCTGAATGCCACGATGGCCGGCGCCACACCGAAGGAAACCATGTCCGAGAGGCTGTCGTACTGCACGCCGAACTCGCTCTGGGTGTTGGTGAGCCGTGCCACACGGCCATCGAGACCGTCGAAGAACATGGCCACGAAAATGGCGATGGCCGCCTGCTGAAAATGGCCGTTCATGCCGGCGAGAATTGCATAGAAGCCGGCAAACATGGCGCCGGTGGTAAGCAGGTTGGGCAGCAGGTAGATACCCCGCCGCTTGAGACTCTGGTCGTTGTCGTCGAAGGAACGGTGCTCCCCGGCGGTTTCCTCGCGGGCGTCGTTCATGAGACCTCGGTGTTTGACAGGTGTGAAAGGCAATGTAGCACTGCGGTGGCGGCTTGTTAAGATTTTAAAGGCAGACGTTGGCCGCACGACACCACGGGTGGCGCATATTCCGTTGGCCAATGGTCAAAAACGGGGGCATTGCCCCCGTTTTGCGGTGTCCAGCGTGGGACGCCAGCTCCGGTCCCGGAACCGGGACCGGAGCTGGCGGCTGCCGGTATCAGTTTTTGCTTTTGTCCACCAGCTTGTTCTTGGCAATCCAGGGCATCATGCCGCGCAGCCTGGCGCCCACTTCCTCGATGGGATGTTCGGCGGACATGCGACGGCGGGCCTTGAGAATGGGATTGCCGGCCTGGTTGTCCAGGATAAACTTGTGCACGAAGGTGCCTTCCTGGACATCCTTGAGAATGCGGCGCATTTCATCCTTGGTGTTGTCGTTGATCACCCGGGGACCACTCATGTAGTCGCCGAACTCCGCGGTATTGGAGATGGAGTAGCGCATATCGGCAATGCCGCCCTGGTACATCAGGTCGACGATCAGCTTGAGTTCGTGGAGGCACTCGAAATAGGCCATTTCCGGGGCGTAGCCGGCTTCCACCAGGGTTTCGAAGCCCGCTTCCACCAGGGCGGAAACACCGCCACAAAGAACCGCCTGCTCGCCGAAGAGGTCGGTTTCCGTCTCTTCCCGGAAGTTGGTTTCAATAATGCCGGAGCGGCCGCCGCCGTTGGCGGAGGCATAGGACAGGGCGGTTTCCTTGGCCCGGCCGGAGCTGTCCTGGTACACGGCGATCAGGGTGGGTACGCCGCCGCCTTCCACATAGGTGCTGCGCACGGTGTGGCCCGGCCCCTTGGGGGCGATCATGATCACGTCAAGGTCGGCCCGGGGCACGATCAGTTCGAAGTGGATATTGAGGCCGTGGGCGAAAGCCAGGGTGGCACCCTCTTTCAGGTTGGGCTCGATCCGGTTTTCGTAGATGGCCTTCTGATGCTCGTCCGGAGCCAGGACCATGACCACGTCGGCACCGCTCACGGCGTCCTCGATTTCTGCCACCTTGAGGCCTTCCTGCTCGGCCTTGTTCCAGGAACCGGAGCCCTTGCGCAGGGCCACGGTGACATTCTCGACACCCGAGTCCCGCAGGTTGAGCGCGTGGGCGTGGCCCTGGGAACCGTAGCCGACAATCGTCACCTTCATGTCGCGGATAATGGAAAGATCACAGTCTTTGTCGTAATACACTTGCATTGTTGTTCACCTGTCGTAGAAAGTTTGGCTTGGATTGAAAGACACGATTCAGACCCGGAGGGACTTTTCACCCCGGGACAGACCGCAGACCCCGGAGCGCACCACCTCGACAATATCGGATTCCGGCAGGGTGGCGATAAAGGCGTCGAGCTTGCTGCTGTCGCCGGCGATCTGCACCGTGTAGCCGGCGGGGCCGACATCGACGATCTGGCCCCGGAATATGTCCACGGTACGCTTGACCTCGGCGCGCTGGGCGCCGCCGGCCCTGACCTTGAGCAGCATCAACTCCCGCTCAACATGGGCGCCCTCGGTGAGGTCGATGACCTTGACCACATCCACCAATTTGTTGAGCTGCTTGGTGATCTGCTCGATGATCCGGTCGTCGCCCTGGGTCGTGAGGGTCAACCGGGATAATGTCTGGTCCTCGGTGGGCGCCACGGTCAGGGAATCGATGTTGTAGCCGCGCTGGGAGAACAGTCCCACGACCCGCGACAGGGCGCCCGGCTCGTTTTCCATGAGAACGGAAATGATTCTTCTCATCAGGTACGCTCCGTTTTGCTCAGCCACAGGTCGCGCATGGAGCCGGGGGCCACGTGCATGGGGTAGACGTGCTCGCCGGGATCCACGTAAACATCAAGGAATACCGTGCGATCCTTCAGGGCAAAGCACTCGCGCATGGCCGGTTCCAGATCCTCGTATCGGGTAACCTTCATACCCACGTGACCATAGGCCTCCGCCAGCTTGACGAAGTCCGGCAGCGAGTCTTCGTAAAGGATATGGGAATAACGGCTGCCGTATTGCATGTCCTGCCACTGCTTGACCATGCCCAGGGCCTGGTTGTTGAGGTTGATGATCTTCACCGGCAACTGGTGCTGGGTGCAGGTGGACAACTCCTGGATATTCATCTGGATACTGCCCTCCCCGGTCACACAGGCGACATCCGCCTCCGGGTGCGCCATTTTGGCGCCCATGGCCGCCGGCAGGCCGTAGCCCATGGTGCCCAGGCCGCCGGAATTGACCCATTTGCGCGGATCGTCAAAGAGGTAGTACTGGGCGGCGAACATCTGGTGCTGGCCCACGTCGGAGGTGACATAGGCCTTGCCCTCCGTGACCTTGTAGAGAGTCTTGATGACGTCCTGCGGCTTGATGATTTCACCGCCACTTTCGCCATAGCGGGAAGCGGTATAGAGCCCGTGGCGCTCACGCCATTCGTCGATCTGCTGCCACCATTCGCCGATGGCCTCCCCGTCGGGCCGTTTGCCGGACGCGGCGATCTGGTCGATCATCTCCTGCATGACCTGGTCGCAGGAGCCGACGATGGGGATATCGGCACGGATGGTCTTGGAAATCGACGTGGGGTCGATGTCCACGTGGATGATGGTGGCATTGGGGCAGAACTTGGCCGGGGTGTTGGTGACCCGGTCGTCGAAGCGCGCGCCCACCGCCAGGATCAGGTCGGCATGGTGCATGGCGGTATTGGCCTCGAAGGTGCCGTGCATGCCCAGCATGCCCAGGAACTGGCGATCCGAGCCGGGGTAGGCGCCCAGTCCCATCAGGGTATTGGTAACCGGATAGTTGAGCATTCGGGCCAGTTCCCTAAGCTGTTCGGAGCCATTGGCCATAATCACGCCGCCGCCGGAATAAATGACCGGCCGCCTGGCGGCGAGCAGGTGCTTGACGGCCCGCTTGATCTGCCCGGAATGACCCTTGGTGGTGGGCTGGTAGGAACGCAGCTTGATTTTTTCCGGGTAGCTGTAAGCGACCTTGGTATTGGGATCGGTGACGTCCTTGGGGATATCGACCACGACGGGTCCCGGCCGCCCGGAGGAGGCAATGTAAAAGGCCTTGGCGATGGTTTCGGCGATATCCTCGGGCCGCTTGACCAGGTAGCTGTGCTTCACGATGGGCCGGGAGACGCCGATCATGTCGGTCTCCTGGAAGGCATCGTCGCCGATCTTGTCCTGAACCACCTGGCCGGAGATGACCACCAGGGGAATGGAATCCATGTAGGCGGTGGCGATGCCCGTGATGGCATTGGTGGCGCCGGGACCCGAAGTAACCAGAACCGCGCCCACTTCGCCGGTGGTCCGGGAGTAGGCGTCGGCCGCGTGCACGGCCGCCTGCTCGTGGCGCACCAGGACATGGTCCACCTTGTCCTGGCGGAAAATGGCATCGTAGATATGGAGTGCGGCGCCGCCCGGGTAGCCCCACAGGTATTTGACGCCGGCATCGTGCAGGGCGCGGAGCAATATGTCGCCACCGGAAAGGAGTTCCACGTTGTTTACCCTCATTTGATACACTGACTTTACGGCTACGCCCAATGGGAGTAACGAACAGCGCTGTGCATCACAGGTTGGCGAGGGCAACACACGGTCAAGGCCAAGGCCTGGTTTCTGACCGTATCAGGGTTGCTGGTTGGCATCCCCTGTCTGTTAATGACCAGCGAGCGCTGTTTACACCCATCTGGTTGAGGCGTTGAGCCGAGCCTTGCGGAACGGGTCCGCGACGCGTCAATGTACCAGCACTGGGAAATTAGTCAAGGGCTTTGCGGCCGGCGGACCATTGCCATTGCCGGGCGGGAAAAATGCTCCCCAGCGCACAGTCCGCTATCCTGCAGATGGTACACTTGCGCTCAGCAAGCCCTTACACGGAGTCACTGCGTCATGAAAGCATTGCCCCTGTTACTCGTCCTGATCGCCGGCTTTTCCCTGCACGCCCAGGCCGAGAAATATTACAAATGGGTCGATTCCGAGGGGGTCACCCACTACACCACCAGCCCGCCGGAGGAAGTGCCGGCGAGTACCGTCAATGTAAAAACCGGCAGGACCCAAAGCGAATCGGCAGCAGACGGCGGCGAGGACACCGACGGCCAGGCAGCGAATGAATCCCAGCCGCAGGGAAAAACAGCGGAAGAGCTCGCCAGGGAAGCGAAAGCGGCCGAGGAAGCGCTGGCGCAGGAACAGGCCAGGCAGGCGGAGTTGAACCGGAAGAACTGCGCCATCGCCCGCAAGAACGCCTTCAACCTGAAACACCGGGACCGCATACGTGTCGCCGACGAGGAAACCGGGGAACAGCGCTACCTGACGCCCACGGAGCTCCAGCAATGGCGCACCAGAACCCAGCAGCAGATCCAGGAGTTCTGTGACCCGTCAACGGCTTCGGCCGCCGGCGGTCAGACCATCAACCCGTGACCGCCCTCGCCGCCGCCAGCAGCGCCCGGAACAAGCGGCGGTAGTATTTCGAGTAGACCAGGTACTCCGGGTGGAACTGCACACCCATGAAAAAAGGCAGGCGCGGGTCCTCGATACACTGGATAACGCCGTTGGCCTCCCGGGCCGTGCCCACCAGATGGCTGCCCAACCTGTCGATAGCCTGGGTATGGAGGCTGTTGATACGCACCGACTCCAGGCCCACGATGGAATGGAGCTTGCTGCCCCGCTCGATATGGGCCCGCTTGCGATAGAAAATCCGGGCCAGGGTTCCGGACGGGTAACGGGCCTTTTCATAGGCCTTGCTCACATCCATGTGCAGCGTGCCGCCCCGCACCACGTTTATCAACTGGGCGCCCCTGCAAATGCCCAGCACAGGTAACCCCTCTTCTTCCGCGCGCGACAGCCACTGCCTCTCAAGATCGTCGCGACCGTGATCGTATCGGTAGTGGGGCTTGGGAGGCTGGTTGTAGAGTTCGGGGTAGATATCGGTGCCGCCGGACACCACCAGTCCGTGGAAAGGCTCGTTAAGCTTTGCTTCGCGCTCCGTGATCCGCACCGCCCGGCCGCCTGCCAGCCAGACACCCGCCGCCACGGCAGCGAACGGTAGCCTGTCCCCGGTTACCGGCCGGGTCACCGCAATCAGGGGCCTCGCCATTTACAACCCCTGGACGTAGTGATCCGTGGCTCTTGCCCAGGACGCCGTGGCACCGCTGAACGGATTGCCGGCAATTTCCCGCCAGGCCTCGATCATGTCTTCCCGGCGCCGGTCGTCGGCGGCGAGGCGCTCCACCAGGCACCAGTGCCGCCACTCAGTCCGGAGTGTCCAGTCCGGATCGTCCAGGCGGCAGTTGGGCATGCGGAAATGATAAGTGGGCCGCTTCTTGATCAGGTCATCCCGCACCGCCTTTCTGACCCGGGCCTCGTCGAGCCAGGCCAGCAGGGGCAGCATATCCAGGGCCCGGTTGCGGGTCGGGTTGAATGCCAGGTAATCCCCCATGAAACGGGACATGTCCGGCCGGTAATCGACGCTGAGAACCCTGACGGCATACTCCCGCGGGAAGGGCCGGGCAAACTGGGTAACCTTCCGGGTCAGGTCGATTGCCATGCGGCGCTCCAGCCAGTCATAAAGCAACAGGAAGGACTGCAGGCAGACGCGCAGGGAATCCACCTCCAGGGAGGGCACTTCCGGATTGATATGCAGGCCGAAGGCATAGGCCAGGGAATCGCCAGTGCCCCGGGCGCCCTCCCGGCACATGGCGCGCCGCAGTTCGTCGATATCGTCGATCCTGGAAAGCGGAACCGGGGGGCAGACCACTTCGTTGGGGGCAAAACTGGTCAACAGGGCGGAAAGGACATTATTCATGGCTCCCTCCACGTCCAGTGCCTTTGCGGCGCGGTTATCCCTGGAGGCCTCGGAGAGTTCCTGCAACAGGTGAACGTCCAGTTCCACCTCGAACCGTCCCAGTTCCGGCACCTCCACCGCCACGCTGTGGCGGTGATCGCGGCGGATCACACCGCCGAACAGGTCGACGATCAACTGGGCCGTGCGCTCCAGAGAAAGGCCGATATATTCAATCTCGAAACCAATCCGGCGCTCTTCGCCGGCGTAGTTATGGCGGGGAATACCTTGTTCAGACATGGGCGGCGGGTCCGATTGCATGGCGTCACTATACCCAAGCCTGTTGCCGCTGCAATCTCGGTCCGGAAAAAATGCTATTGCGTGGCGTCGTCGATTTGCCGGCGCTGTTGCTCCGCCTGCTCCCGTAGCTGGTCCTCCACGGCGCGGGCCTTGTCGGTGCTTTCCTTGTAGATGATCTCGGGCTTTTCTTCGGGCCCGCGCTCGAAGAGAAGGTAATAAGCAGCCAGGCCGACAATGGCCAGGGCAATCAATAGACGGGTCATGGGTCTTCTCCTCTGGAGTCCCGGACTGGCAGGGCCCGCTGTGCCTCAAAGGGTCCCTGTCGAGCATCATGCCAGACCCGTGACGGTTCGACCACGGTGGTCCGGCCGGGTCCGGGGACAGCTTGACGAACCCGGCCACCTGCAGCCTATACTGTATGTATATACAGTTTCTGTTGGTGACCATCATGCCGGCCATTCCCGAAAGCCCTCGCCCCGTACTTCTGGAACAGCTATTGCGCCGCGACGACCTCTGGCGCGGCCATTCCCGACGATTTACCGCCCAGCCGTCGGTGGACACGGGCCATGCCTCTCTCAATGGGGAGCTGCTGCACAAAGGCTGGCCCCTGGGAGCCCTGGTCGAGATCTGCCAGCGGGGCTTCCAGGGGGAGTGGCAATTGTTTATGCCGGCATTGCTTGCCCTGCATCCGGGACTGATCGTCCTGCTCAATCCACCCGCCGAGCCCTTCAGCCAGGCCCTCCTCCAGGCCGGCATGGACCTGGACCGACTGGTGGTAATCAATGCCCCGGACAAAACCCGGTTTCTGGCCTGCTTTACCGAACTGGCCCGCACCAGTGGCTGCGGAGCCATTCTCGGCTGGCAACCCCGGGACCATTTCACCTACACCGAAGTGCGGAAGTGCCTGCTCGCCGCCTCCGAGGGCGCGGGACTCCCTATCCTGTTCCGGCCCTCCGCCGTGCAGCAACAGAGCTCCCCCGCGCCCCTGCGGTTGTTCAGCCAGGTGGTTCCCGACGGCCTGGAGGTCACGGTTTTTAAACAAAAGGGTGTGCTGCAGCGATACCAGCCGCGGCCCCTGGTACTGCCGCTGCCGCCGGCGTGGCAGGGCGCACCGCCCTACCACGTTCTGGATCGGCAGCCGCACCCCGACCAGAAGCGTGGCGGGGTACCCGGGACCGATATCGTCGACATCCGGGAGAGCTCGTGAATGCCCGGCGGGATCGCTTGTGGCTGGCGCTCAGGTTCAGGGATTTGCCACTTTCCGCGCTGGATGCGGCCGAGTCCCCCGAAGAGCCCCTGGTCGTGGCCGAAAAGCGCAAGGTGGTTTTCAGCAATCCCCGGGCAAGGGCAGGCGGTGTTGTCGACGGCATGGACCTGACCACGGCACAGCTTGTCAGCGGCTGCCGGGCACTGGCCAGGAATGCGGCCAGGGAGGAAGAGGCCCTGCACCGGTTGCGGGACGCGTTATACCGGTTCACGCCGCATATCGATATTTACCGGAGCCGGCGAGCTCCCCACGCCGGCCTGCTGCTGGAAATCTCCACCTGCCTCAGGCTGTTTTCCGGAGTGAAAAATCTCGGCGATACCTTGCTGGCGTTCCTTGAGCCCCGGGGGCACGACCTCAGGTGGGGGCTGGCGCACTCGTCCACAGGCGCCTGGTTGCTGTCGTTCGCCCGCCACGAAATAACAGGCGAGGAGACCCGGCGGCTGTTCACCGACCGCCTCGATCGCCTGCCGGTACAGGTGCTTTACGATTACCCAGGCGCCGTGGAAGCCCTGGTGAAAATGGGGTTTGCCACCCTCGGGGATGTGGCCCGCCAGATCCGTTCCCGTTCAATGGACAGCCTGACCCGGCGCCTGGGCAAAGAATTCACCGGGATGATCGCCGACATCTACGACATCGAAAGTGATTTCACCCAACCCAGCCTCTTTGCCCGGCCCGTTACCACCTACGTGCCCGACCAACCTTTTTGTGAAAGCATTGAATTCGACTACCCGGTCAGCGAGGTCGAGCATCTCAGGCCCGCCATCGAGAGCCTGCTGCAAAGCCTCGCCGAGTTCCTGCAAAGACGGCAACTGGCCTGCCAGCATATCCAGTGGCGACTGGCCGGCATTCATGATCGCCGGGAAGCACTCGACATCCATAGCGATACCCCGCAAAGCGACTGGCGGCTGCTGTTCGACCTCACCTTAATCCAGTTCGACCACACGCCCCTCTCTTTCGAAGTGGACTGCCTGACCCTGGCCTGCGGCGACAGGATGCCGCGCCGGGACAGCAGCCTGGATCTGGATTTCGAGGGTAAACGCCGCCGGGGTGGTTGCCCACGGGAACTGGCCGTCACCCTGGCCAGATTGAAGGCCCGGGTCGGGGACGCCGCCATTTATAAAATAAGTTACCGGGACAGCCCCCTGCCCGAACTGAGCCACACCATTCTCGCCCTGGCGGAAAAATGCGCACAGCAGTTGCCCCACAGCCACCGCCACGGACTGCGGCCGGCCTGGCTGTTCGCCGAGCCGCAGCCCATCGAAAAGCGGGGCCGGCGGCTGTACTGGCAGGGATACCTGACCCCGGCCGTAGGCCCGGAACGGGTGGCGGGCCACTGGTGGCGGGAATCCGTCGCCAGGGATTATTACCTGGCGCGTCGGCAGGACAATGTCGCCGTCTGGATATACCGGGACCTGTACAGCAGGGCGTGGTATGTGCACGGGGTTTTCAGTTGATAAGCAAGGGTCGGCAGCCGGACTTCAGCCCTGCCAATAAAGAACCTGGATAGGGGGCAAGCAGCCATGCGCTATGCACACCTCAACACCACCACCAACTTCACTTTCCTGACCGGCGCCTCCCATCCCGGCGAATACGTCCGCCGCGCCCATGAACTGGGTTATGACGCCCTGGCGATCACCGACGAGTGTTCACTGGCCGGGGTAGTCAAGGCCTTTGTGGCAGCGGAAGAACTGGGAATCAAGCTTATTATCGGCAGCCGCTTCCGGCTTTCCAACGGCCTGCACCTGATCGCCATTGCGCCTTCCAGGGCCGCCTATGCGGAACTCTCCGGTTTTATCACCCTGGCCCGCCGGCGCGCCGCCAAGGGCGCCTACGAGGCCCACTTCGAGGATCTGCGTTTTCGCCTGCGCAACTGCCTGATGATCCATGTGGCCGAAGTGGGACACGAAATGCCGGAGGACGTGATAACGACGCTCAAAAACGGCTTCGGGAATCGTCTGTGGATCGGGCTCGATCACCAGCTTCGCGGCGGCGAGCAGCAGGACTTTGCCCGCTGGCTTGCCCTCAGCGCCGAGAAAGGTGTTCCCCTGGTGGCCTGCGGACAGGCCCTGATGCACAGCATGGAACGCAAGCCCCTCCAGGACACGGTAACCGCCATTCGCCACAATCTCAGCATCCAGGAAATGGGCACCCGGCTGGCTTTCAATGGCGAGGCCTATCTCAAGTCCCGGGAGCAACTGGCACAGCTTTACCCGGAAGCCCTGCTGGAGGAGACCTGTGCCATCGCCGACCGCTGCCATTTTTCCATGAACGAATTGCGCTACCAGTACCCGCAGGAACTGGTACCAAAAAATCGCACCCCCATCGAACACCTTCGACACCTGGTCGATGAAGGCACTCGGATTCGCTGGCCCCATGGCGTACCGACGGACGTGGAGCAGACCCTGGCAAAAGAACTGGAACTGATCGAGGAGCTTTCCTACGAATTCTATTTTCTCACCGTCTACGACATTGTCCGCTTCGCCCGCTCGCGCGAGATTCTCTGTCAGGGCCGCGGTTCCGCCGCCAACTCCGTGGTCTGCTACTGCCTGTTTATTACGGAAATCGCCCCCGGCCAGATCAGCGTGCTGTTCGAGCGCTTTATCTCCCGGGAGCGGGACGAACCGCCGGACATCGACGTGGATTTCGAGCACCAGCGGCGGGAGGAGGTAATCCAGTATATCTATGAAAAATACGGTCGCGAGCGGGCCGCCCTCGCCGCCACCGTGATCACCTACCGACGCCGCAGCGCGATCAGGGACGTGGGCAGGGCCCTGGGACTGGAGCCATCGTTGCTCGATCAGTTGTCCCGCTCCATGGCCTGGTGGGACGAACCCGCTTCACTGGAAGGCATCCTGGCCGGAAAAAACCTGCCGCTGGAACAGAGACTGCTGCACCACTTTGTCGTCCTGTGCAACGATATCATCGGCTTTCCCCGCCACCTTTCCCAGCATACCGGCGGTTTCGTGATTTCCCGGGACCGAATCAGCGACCTGGTTCCCGTGGAAAACGCCAGCATGCCCGAACGCACCATTATCCAGTGGGACAAGGAAGACCTGGAAGCCATGCGACTGTTGAAAGTGGATGTCCTGGCCCTGGGCATGCTGAGCGCCCTGCGCCGGGCGCTGGACATGGTTCGCCAGTACGATCCCGCCATCGGGACGCTCGCAGATATCCCCCGGGAGGACCCGGCCACCTACGAGATGCTGTGCAATGCGGACAGTGTCGGCGTTTTCCAGGTGGAATCCCGGGCGCAGATGTCCATGCTGCCCCGTTTGCAGCCGCGCTGCTTCTACGATCTCGTCATCCAGATCGCCATCGTCCGCCCGGGTCCCATCCAGGGCGACATGGTTCACCCCTACCTGCGTCGCCGCGCGGGACTTGAGCCCATCACCTACCCCACCCGGGAGGTCAAACAGGCCCTTGAGGCCACCCTGGGCGTTCCCATCTTCCAGGAACAGGTAATGCGCCTGGCCATGACCGCGGCCGGGTTCACCGGCGGCGAGGCGGATGAACTGCGCCGGGCCATTACCAACTGGGGCAAAAATTCGAAGCTGCTGCTGTTCCGGGACCAGTTCATCGACGGCCTGCTGGGCAATGGCTACGCCAGGGATTTTGCCGAACGCCTGTTTGAACAGGTCAAGGGATTCGGCGGCTACGGTTTCCCGGAAAGCCACTCGGCCAGTTTTGCGCTCCTGGCCTATGCCTCCTCCTGGCTCAAGTGCCATCATCCCGCCGCGTTCTACTGCGCCCTTCTCAACAGCCAGCCCATGGGTTTTTACACCCCGTCCCAGCTGATCCAGGACGCCCGGCGGCATGGCATATCGGTGCTGCCGGTGGATATCAACAAGAGCAGCCACGAGAACAGCCTGGAGATAGTGGCCACCAAAAACGGCAACGGGGTGTCGGGCATCCGCCTGGGGTTCTGCGAAGTGGCCGGCTTCCGGGAAGAGAAGGGCCGCGCCATCGAACGGTTGCGGACGGATACGCCCTTCTCCTCCGTGGGAGAGCTGTCCCGGCGCACCGGCCTCTCCGCCAGCGATTTGCAACGACTGGCCTCGGCGGACGTACTGCGATCCTTAAGCGGCAATCGCCACCGGGCCCGGTGGCAGGCCGCCGCCGTCCAGCCCCACTCGGTACTATTGGAGAACGGCGAAAGCACCGGGGTAAACGACGACCTGGTGATGGCCGCCCCCGGCCCGGAAGAGAACGTGCTGACCGACTACCAGACCCTGGGCCACAGCCTGCGCGCCCACCCCATGGCGCTGCTGCGTAAGGAGCTTCCCTTCAGTCGCTGCACCCGGCAGAGCGACCTGATCGGCAGGCGCCACAGGGGACTGGTTCAGGTGGCGGGCATCGTCGTTTCCCGACAGCGGCCCGGTACCGCCGGCGGCACCCTTTTCCTGACACTTGAAGACGAAACCGGCAATATCAATGTCATCGTCTGGCGAAAGACTCAGGAATACTTCAAACACATCATCCTGACCGCCAGGCTGGTGCTGGTGAAAGGCACGGTGGAAATACTCACCGAAAACGTGGCCCAGCCCGTGATCCACGTGATTGCCGGGAGTATCGAGGATCATTCACCCCGGCTGGGCCAGCTTAACGTCAGGTCGAAAAATTTTAGATAGTGGTCCGGATGCACACGTGGCTTTACCGGTCGCCACTTACAGCCCGGTCGCGTGACAGTAACGCAGGCCATGCCCGGGTGCCAGGATAAAAACGCTGTAGCTAACCGCCTAATCCTGTCAACCGGTAGGCGAGTATCGCGTCAGACCGTTTTCAGCCTGCGCCGAGCGGACAGTCCGAGTCCGACAAGCCCAAGACCCAACATGATCAGCGTGCCGGGTTCGGGAACGGTGACCGGCCCATCGTCATCGGCACCCGGTGAAAAGGCGGTGATCAGACGCGTCCAATCACCAGGACTGCTAGCGGTCCAGTCGATATCAACATCGGTGCCATTGAAATCAGTGCTGTCCGCACCTTCCAGACCACGATTAGTGAAATCGTTATAGTCGAGACCCGGCAGGCCAAGGATATCGTCGCTGTTGAAGAGATTCGCATCTTCCGTCATAAACGCGAAGATCTGTGAGTCCAGCGAAATGGTAGTTTGCACGCTTGAGCTGCTGTTATTGCCCGGATCCCACTGGATGTAATGACTGGACACCACCGTACCGGTTTCAATGAGGAAATCATCGCCGTCCGCCGTGATAAAATCGGCCGTCTCATCAAATACGCGATCCACGCGCAAGGGCGAGGTAAGGGTAAAATTCTGCACTTCATCCCACGCCAGTAGAATGCCGTCATTCGGATTCGCTGTAACAGGGTTGGGGGGTGTGTCGGTAATAATGCAATCATTTGCGCCGGTGCAATCCCCCAGGCTCACCAGTGTCGCATGGGCATTGTTGATCCCAGCCGTGGCGCCCGCGAGGACCGTTGTCAGGATAATCAGGTTTTTGGCTGACATGGTCACCTCCTTACTCTATTTGAAAGCGCATTCACCAGACTGCGCCTTGCATAAAAAAGAAGCAAACTCCATACCGACACAAAAAAATAACCGGGAAATAACCATTTATGTGGGAGGGCATCAGCTGGCTCTATCTGCAAAGCCATGATGTGTAAAATATTTTGACATCAGGAATCTTTTGCAAACTGCCGCTTAGGCCAGGCCACCTCCCTTTCCCAATACCCGATGAAATTACGCTGTTTATAGGAATGCTCGGGAGAATATTTTACTGACCATCAAAATCGATGTCACCGCCGCCCTGTCGGCAGACAGTCTCCATAGGGCACTAACTGACAATAGACGGCTGGAGCTTTTTTAACCGAACCAGAACAGATAACAGACTTACCTTGCGTTATCAGCCCTTTAAACGGCGGCACCAACGACAAAAGGGACACGACCCGGACGCGTTCCAATACCTAACCGATAATTGCCGAGCATTGAAAGCGAGTTTCTACTGAAAGATGTTGCGGAGGACCTACCATGACGCTCCCAATGTGGATGAACTGCGACAGAAATAATTTTATCCATTGACCATAAGAAAGCGACCACAAGAAAGAAGCTGTGAAAACCGTTTCTTGTGGAGTCTATGGCTAATTTTTTCGCGTATTCTGAATCGATCTTTTCCTATAAAGGGCAACCCGTCTATTCCACGTATTCGTATAGCGGCTTGCCCTTGTCGACCACATGAACGGTAAACAGCTTCAGCACACTGTCACCCACCACCGTGAAGCCCCCATGAATAACGTCCCGCTCGTAGAGCAGCGAGGTGCCAGTGGGTATATCCCGCGGCTCCTTCCCCGGTGCCTGAATCATAGCGCCCTGGACTACGTAGAGAGCTTCCAGACCATGGTGATAATGACGACCTATAGAGTCGCCCGGTGCATATTCAGCCGTCGACACAATCGTCTCCAAAGTTGGCGCCTCGGCCAGGTCAGCGCGATGCAGCTCGTTTCGAGGCCGTGAATCGACGGGTTCCTGCCCGACGACCCCGGCAGACATCCCGGTCAACATTAGCGCAACACCGACCATCGAGCCGGCGCATTTAATCAATATCATCTTTCCCCTCGGATCTCCGTATATTCATGGTCCTGACAAGATCCTATACCCTACTAATGCATGCCAGGGACTCTTTTCGTACCGTTCGCATACATCATATTGTGAAGCATTCCGGCAGATCTGAACAATACGCGCGGATCACGCAACCCGGACAGGCAAGGCAGTGTATTCCAACACGCTCACCTTCCAGCACCGGCCGGCAACATATTCACCTCGGAGAAAAACAAGTAAGCGAAAGTGCCGCAATCAATGACCGGAGCAATCCAGTACAAACTTTGCTTTCCAAATCATTCGATGAAAGAGAGCGAATATATGAGCCCACGCATTGGCATTACCTGAACCCCTGCTCTGCGGGCACATCCTCGCCTTATTTTTGCACGCCGGTAACGCAGGGGCTAACAGCCCATTTCCTGCATTTTATCGCGAAGGTCTTCCAGTTCCTCGGAGCGATCCATTGCTGAGGACGGGTCGCCCTGTATCTCGCGGCCGATGTCCTGCATCTGGTCCTGCACACTTTCACAGGACTCACCGCAGGCGGACAGCACCAGTACCATGCCGAGAATCGACGTCAGGGTGATTATTCGAAGCATCAGACATTCTCCTTTTTGTTTTGTCTCAAATATCCGGTATGTCGGTCGCCTGTTCGCCTCGGGCTTCAGCGTCCTTTTTCCGGACCTCTTCGCGCAAGGCCATATTGGCCATTTTGTTGATATGCAGGTGCCCCGGGTTGGCAATTTTGCCCCCCACCGACTGCACAATGCCGTCATTCCCCGCCGCGTAAGAATAAATCAGCGCGGTCGCACAGTCCGTCGGGTTTCCCGCATATTGCAGAACCCATGACTGGCCATGGGTGGCTCCACGCGCGCCGGAGGCACAGTCCACACCAGACGACGGATAGAGCCATTTGAGGACCTTCCCGCTGTAAAGATTGAACTCCGCATCCGGCGGACCATATTTGTCAATAAGGACCTGGTGATAAACGCCGGCGGAGACCTTTTTGCCACTTTCACTGAAGCGCATGTTGTGTATTCGCGTTATGGAGTGAACGACATTGTCGGCGGGCGGCAGGGCGAACTCGATGTTGATTATGTCCTTTGTTTTGTTATCGGTGGCGCGCGCCTTATCGGCGTATGCACCGGATGTCGCCACCGTTGCTTCCTGCCCCGGGGGCCAGAGTCCCGCGCTCTGCGGCACAGTGAAATAGCGCGGCTCTTCGATAATGGCGTCTTGGGGAAAACTCGTTTTTAAAGCCGCGATCGCCTGCTCAGGGGTCATGCCCAACCGCACACCGCGAATATCGGCGCCGACATCGGGCGGAGTGGCAATGGCCTCCAGAGCGGCGACCGTCTCTTGCGGCGTCAACCCCAGCTTTTGCGCGATAGAGTCAGCGACAGCTTCCGGCGCCACGCCGGCATAGGGATCGGTAGGTGGAGCACTGTTTTTCCGGGTACCTGCCCTGTCTGTTTTTGTGGTGATCCCGGCCATGTCACCGGTAGCATCGGGAATTTGCGCGGCATCTTTGTCGTCACCGCCGCAGGACAGCAGCAGCATCGAAATTGCCGCAACGGAAATCGCTATAATCGGGAATCGATAGCTCATGGCCAGCCCCGCGCTGTCTACGCTCCCTGTGGATTTCAAGTATAGGCAGTATTAACCCCCTTTTCACTAAAAACCACCCTGACCATCCCGAACCCATCCGCCGTGTGTGGCGTTCGTGCTTCGGCAATCACATGCCCCACTGTTATCCAACAGGTGAAAAACGAGTGGCTGCCGTACGTGATATTCGGCCAAGCAGAGTCGAAAGGCAACCGCGACCCTTTCCCGGTCTCACCGATACCGCCCCCTAGTTTTTCCTGATCGAAATACCACTGACCTGTCTGCGCCGGGGTGTGATTGGCGGGAAACCAGACCACCCATGACACTCCTCCTGTGCGCAGGTAATTAACCTGATCACGGCGCCTCTATCATCCATTTCCATTTCTATCCTGAATACCCGACTTACGTTTTGCGCCCAGGCCATGACACAGTGCCATTTGATGGCGTAAGCGGTTCATCGGACACAGTGGCCCGCGTTCTGGCGACTGTATCGTTTCCTTCGTCGCGGCCGCAGCAGATTATACTTGCTCTTGTTCAGCAAGTATAATAGCCTGAACTGATTCAAATGAATAAACAAAAAATTACCGCGCAGGCGAATAGAAGCGGGAGGGTAATTAATGAGCGAAGATATTAAATCCCGGTCTGATGACGTTGGCCTGGAAGATGAAGCAAAAATATTATCCGAGCATAAGTGGGACGGCAAAACATACTCCTATATTCCGCCGAGAGAACTGAAAATCGACCCCCGGTTGCAACTCCATGAAGACCATGACGAAGACCTCGATCCGATAACCTATCAGGTCCTGCGCTCCCGGTTCTGGAATATCAACCTCGACCATTCGGACACGGTAAAACGTGTGTCCGGATCGCCTGTCATCGTTTATACCGAGGATTTCAACACCTCGCTGCTTACCGAAAACGGCGACACCATAATTTGCGGACCTTCCATACAATACTTCACCGGTTATGGCGACCTTGTTGTCAAATGGACGCTGGAAAACCGCAGCACCAACCCGGGCATCCATGAGGGGGACATATTCATCCAGAACGACCCTTACATCGGCACGGCACATCAGATCGATGTCGAGCTTTATATGCCTGTTTTCTGGGAAGGAAAGCTATTCTGCTGGATTTTCTCGAATTGCCACGTCGGCGATATCGGCGGCATCAACCCCGGCAGTTTCTGCCCCGAGGCACCTGACATTTATTCGGAACCGGTTCCCATGCCCCCTATGAAACTGGTGGAACGGGAAGAAGTCCGGGACGACATCTTCGAGATGATCGTTCGCCAGAGCCGGACACCGGAAAACCTCACGCTTCAACTGCGAAGCCAGATCGCCGGGCTCCGGGCAACACGGACACGTATCAGGGAATTGCTTGAAGAGCACGGTGCCCGGGTTATCAAGGGAGCGATGAGAAAACTCATCAGTGACTGCTCCCGCGTTGTACGGGAGCGTCTCAGGGAAATTCCCGATGGCGAGTGGAACGAAGCCATTTATATGGGCGCCGCCGGACCGGAAGACCGGTCGATACACCGGCTGGTCACCCGGGTGGTCAAAAAGGGTGATCACATGACGTTCTACAACGAGGGAACCGATCCACAGTTTCAGGCGGCCAGCGGCACCTACGGCTCCTGGCGTTCGGCCCTGATCTGCGCCGCGGGAACAATGCTGGCTTACGATCAAATGTATTGTCCGGCCGGGGTGATCGAACACATGACGTTGGTTCCCACCCCCGGTACTTTAACCTGTGCCGTGCATCCCGCTGCCGTGACCACGTTGAGCGCCACTATTGTCAGTGTTTATCTGGCCAGCCAGGTGCTCAGCAAGATGGTGCTGACGGGCCCGGAAGAGATTCGGCGAGTAGCCAACGCAACGGGTGGCGTCGCGCTGCCCGGCTGGTGGGTGGCGGCCGGAACCAACAGGAACGGCCGTTATGTGGCGGATGTTACCGCCGATCAGGTGATGGGATCCATCGGCGCTTTTCCCTACCGCGACGGCGTGGATACCGGCGGTGCCTGGTGGTGGCCGCGATCGACGGCGGGCAATGCGGAAGACTGGGAACAGTCAGTCCCCTTTCTCTATCTGTACCGCCGTGAACAGAAAGGCAGTGGCGGCGCGGGCCGTTGGCGGGGCGGCAATGGCGTCGAGGTCGGCTTTGTCCCCCATAAAACCGAGGTGTTGAGTGCCCAGGTGGTTTCCGTGGATCCAGGCGTGGTGACCACCATCGGCCTGATGGGCGGCTTGCCGGGCCATCCCGGCAATTTTCTGACCGCCAGCAAAACCGATATATGGGCCAGATTTTCCCGCGGGGAAATGCCTGGCACCCGAGAAGAGGTAGAGTCCCAATTGGGAGAGCTGCGTCGGATTTCCCCCAAAGGCTCGCTGGAGCTGACCGACGGCGACATCTGGGTGGTTGAAAACAGTGCCGGCGGCGGCTTCGGGGATCCTTTATTACGGGAACCGGAAACGGTTCTCGAGGACATTAAGGAAGACCGGATTCAGGCGAGCCAGTCGGAAAAGTACTATGGCGTTTTGCTTGATGGTAATGGCAACCTGGATGAGGCCGGGACAAAAAGCGCACGCAGCGCAATAAGGCAGGATCGAATGGACAAGTGCCGGCTCCCCGATAAATCGCCAGTCCGGCCTGGCGCCGCGACTGCCAATGCCTCGCGCTTCCTCACGGAAGGTGTGGGACTGTTGGTTGCCGAGGAGGCACTGTTCTGGACCTGCGCGCACTGTCAGAGAAGCCTGGGGCCGACAACAGAAAATTACAAGGATTATCTCGGTTGCATCGAAACCAACCCCCACGATGTTGACCCGGTAATGTATCCGGATTCCCACGACTTCTGCGATGATGACCTGGTTATGCGCCAGTATATTTGCACAGACTGTGGTCATCTCGTTGCCACGGATATTGCGCGCGCACACGACAAGCCGGTTGTAGACATGAAAATAACCTCTCTCCCCGGGCAACAAGAAGAAACCATTACAAGGGGGGCGTGATGGAAAACCGGAGAGCTTCAGAAAAGCGTGATCTGGCAATCGGGGTCGATATCGGCGGTACATTCACGGACTGTGTCGTTGTCTTTGACAGCGGCACTATTATTACTGCGAAAACCCCGACGACGCCCAGTGATCGATCAATCGGTTTCTTCAATGCCATCGAAAGGGCGGCGGAGAAGCTCGAAATACCACTCTCGGCCCTGATGGTCCGTTGCCGCCGAATAGTCCACGGCACAACCACAGGCACAAACGCGCTGGTCAGCCGGGACGGTTCCCGGGTCGGCTTGCTGACCACCAAGGGTCATGGCCATGCCACCTACATGATGAGAGGCTCCGGCCGTACTGCCGGATTGCCCGCGGATGAACTGCTGGACATCTCCAACACCTATAAACCCACGCCGCTGGTTCCCCATGACCGTATTCTGGAAATTCCCGAAAGAATCGATGCCGATGGCGATGAAATTGTCCGACTCGATGAGAATTCGGTCCGCGAAGCGGTATTGACATTGAAGGATGCGGGCTGCGATGCCATTGCAATCAGTTATCTCTGGAGCATCAAAAACGAGACACACGAACGGCGATCGCGGGAAATCGCCGAAGAAGTGGCGCCGGAACTTTTTGTCTGCAACGGGGCAGACCTGGTGCGCTCTGTGGGCGAGTACGAGCGGACTGTAACTACCATAATGAACGCCTACATCGGCCAGGTAATGTTGCGTTACATCGATGCCATTGAAAAGGGCGCCAGGGAGCGCGGCTACAAGCGCGGGGTATTGTTTGCCCAGTGCGGGGGCGGCGCCATGTCCGCGGCGGAAGCGAGGAAAGCACCTATTCGTACCGTACAGTCGGGCCCTGTGGCGGGCATTGTCGCGTCCCGGTACCTGGCTGAGAAGATAAACATGCCCAACGTGCTGGCGGCAGACATGGGCGGCACTACTTTTGATGTCAGCGCCATCCGCAAAGGTGAGCCTCTGGAAAGGTCGTCTTCGATTTTCCAGCGGCTGGAACTGGCCCTGCCAATGTACGATGTGGAGTCCATAGGTGCCGGTGGCGGATCGATCGCCTGGATTGACAGCTCCGGACGCTTGAACGTCGGCCCGAAAAGTGCCGGTGCCGATCCGGGGCCAGCCTGCTACGGTCGCGGGGAAGATGCCACGGTAACCGATGCCGATGTAGTTATGGGCGTGCTCGACCCTGATCAGTTTCTGCACGGTCGTATGAAAGTCGATGCCAGACGTTCCGAAGCGGCCATTCAACGGCTGGCCGATCAGCTGGGACTCGGCTTACAGGAGACTGCCGCGGGCATCGTCCGGATAGTCGACTCGAAGATGGCCGACCTGATTCGCAGGATGAGTGTAATGCGGGGTTTCGATCCCAGGGAATTTTCCTGTTTTGCATTTGGCGGCGGTGGTCCCGTTCACGCCGGTGCCGTGGCCCGAGAAGCGGGATTGCAACAAGTGGTGGTTCCCCTCCCCTGGGCCGCCGCCCTGTGGTCGGCCTTTGGGGCGGCGACGGCGGATATCGTCCATCTCTATCAGCACCCTGAAAACATCCTTCTCCCCAACGACGGCGCCAGGGTGAATGAAATTTTCACGGATCTCGAAAAGAAGGCGATGGAAGAATTGGAAAAAGAAGGGTTCCCGCAGACGGACATCGTGCTTAATCGACGAGTCCGCATGAAATATGCCATGCAGGTTCACGATGTCGATGTGAACGTTCGTAATATCGCCATAGGCGCGCCGGAGATGGAGCAGATCGAGAGAGATTTCTCATTCATCTACGAGGAGCTGTTCGGCAAAGGCGCCGGCTACCGGGAAGGCGGTGTGGAAATAACCGGTTTCTCGCTGCGCGCGGTGGGCCGGACCGTTAAGCCGGAGATAGCGGAACGTAACACACAGTATCGCAGGGTGGAACCCGGTTCGACGAAAAAGGTGTACTGGTCGGAAAAAGCCGGTTTCGTGGATACACCCGTCTGCACCATCGAACACGAGGAAACTATCGCGCCCTTGCAGGGCCCTGCTTTAATTCAACTCCCGGATACCGTCATCGTAGTCAGACCGGGCCAGACGGCGGAGATGGATGCTTTCGGCAATATCCTCATTAAAGTGTAATGAACAGCAAACAACCCTGGAAGAGACTTCACATGAATGAATATGAACAATTGGAACGAAGAATCCGTCGACTGGAAGATACGGAAGCGATAAAACAGCTTGTAGCCCGCTACGGGTTCGCCGCCGACGACAGGGACATGGAAGCCATTGGCGCTATGTTTACGAAAAATGGCTGTTTCAGGTCGGTAAATGGCCAGATGGAGGCGCATGGAATCGATCAAGTCATCGATATGTACCATAAACGCTTCAAGGGAATGAAACACGCCTTCCACGTTGGCCATGACCATATCATTAATTTCGAGACCGACTCGCGGGCGACGGGTATCGTCGCCTCCCATGCGGAGGTAATACGGAACGACGAACCCTGGGTGGTTGCCCTCAGATACCACGACATCTACGTCCGTGAAGCCGGCAATTGGCTTTTTGAGGAGAGAGCGCTGGCGTTTTATTACTACTTGCGGGTGGCGGATTACCTCAGTGTAATGCCCGGGTTGAAGCGGATGCGCGGCATGAGCGAACCCCTTGACGCGGATTGGCCCGAAAAAACAGACACATTCAGACGGTATCAGTCAGAATCTTGAAACGACACACCCTTTGAAGCTGCCTGCTACTCTGCTAGAGTTGTGAGCCGATTTCCGGGATGCCTTGCATGGTTAAAAGCTGTTTCATAGTGCTGATTACGCTCATGATTGCCTTCCAATCAGTGGCGTCTATTGCCTATGAGGCGCAGTTGCATCATGCCGACACAACACATTTTGCCGGGCATTCCCACGAACGGGCGGAGTTTAAAAGCGAACATCCGACAACCAAACCGTCTCCTGACAACCCCTCTCAGTCGTCCGATCACTGCCATCACGGCCACAGCTGCTTCCATATGGTATTGCTGGGAACCCATACAGACATTTCCGGCTTGCTGACCGTCACAGTGCTGACCGACTACCAAGCCAATTTCACGACCGGAGTTCAATCCCCCCTGTTCCGCCCTCCCATCGCCTGATCCTGCGAAGACCTTCCCCACGCGGGGAATAACCGTCATTTAGATTCCAGCAGGAGCAGTCTCATGCTTTTCAGTATGCTCATGAAAGCCCGGCGGTGCGCGACGCCGTGCCATATTTCTATCCGCACGTCTTGTCTTCTGGCGCTGGCATTCGGTGCCGCCTCTGCTCACGCCGGGGAGAAGCCGCTGACACTGTCAGAGGCTCTCTCCAGGGCCATGGCGCAAAATCCCGGGCTTCACGTCTTCGACCTGCGTCTTGAGGGACTTAATGGCCGTCGCTTAACGGCGGACCAAAATCCAGCCCTGGAGGCCGGACTGGAAGTCGAAAATTTCCTGGGCAGTGGTGAGCGGCAGGGACTCGACGGCGCAGAGTACACGCTGTCCCTGTCGTCGACCCTGGAACTCGGCGGCAAGCGTCAGGCCCGCGTGAGTGTGGTCGACTCACGGTACGGGCTGGTCGAGGCCGAACACCGGGCCGAGATTCTTGAGGTGCTGGGACAAGTCACCCGGCGTTTTGTCGCCACCCTGGCCCTGCAGGAGAAGCTCCAGCTGGCCGCTGATGCCGTGGCGCTTGCCGAGGCCACCCACGAGATCGTCGCCCGGCGCGCCGACCGGGGTGCAGCGCCCCAGGCCGAAGTCCTGCGCGCCAGGGCCGCACTCACCCAAAGTCGAATCGAGCAGGCCCGTCTGCAGGCCGAATACGAGAGCCGGAAAACAGCCCTGGCGTCGTTGTGGGGCAGTACCCGTCCGGCCTTTCGGAATCTGGAGGGCGACCTGTTCCAGTTCAGTTCCGCCGACAGTTTCGAGACCCTGTACCGCCGGGTCAGCAAAAGCCCGGCTATTCAAGTCTATGCCAGCGAACAGCGTATCCGCGAAACGGAAATTCAGCTGGCCCGGAGTGAATCCGAGAGCGATATCCGTTGGCAGGTGGGCATCCGGCATTTCGAGGAAACAGATGATACCGCTGTGACCGCCGGGTTCTCAGTACCGCTCTTTGCTGGACCGCGCAATCGCGGGGACGTGCAGGCGGCCGTGGCAGCGCGGGATGAGGTCCAGTACCGCCGGGAGGACAACCTGCTGCGCCTGCGCTCGCGACTGTTCGAAGCCTACCAGTTACGCCAGCAGAGCATCGATGCGGTGAAGCGAATCCGCAGCCAAATACTCCCCGACCTGAGCGAGGCGCTCACCCAGACCCGCAAGGCCTACGAGCGCGGCCGCTACCGCTATGTCGAATGGACCGCCGCACAGCGGGAACTGCTCTCCGCACGGCGAGCGCTGATCGACGCCGCCACCACGGCACTGCTCAACCAGGCGCTGATCGAACAACTCACGGCACAGCCTCTCGCGACCGTTCAGGGCGCCCCGGCGCGCTAACCCACGAATTCAGGATTCACACCATGCAACGGATAAAACACTTCTCTCTGATACTGGTGGCCACCTGCCTTGCCATCGGGCCCTTGCAAGCCGCCGAAGAAAAGCACGACGACTCGCAAGCCAATGCCAGAGGCCCTAACGGCGGCTTACTCCTGCAACAGGGCGACGCCACCGTCGAGCTCCTGATCTTTGAAAAGGGCGTACCTCCGCAATACCGGGCCTGGGTGACCAAGGACGGCCGCGTCGTGACCGATGACATTGATCTTGACGTCAAACTTACCCGTCTGGGCGGACAAGTGGACACCTTCGATTTCGCCTACCAGGGGGACTACTGGCTGGGGGATGGCGTGGTGACCGAACCCCACTCCTTCGATGTGGAAGTCACCCTCACCATGGACGGTAAGCGCTATCGCTGGCAATGGGAATCCCACGAGGGCCGCACCCGTATCGCGCCGGATATCGCCCAGCAGGCGGGTATTGCCACGGCCGAAGCCGGGCCTGGCACTATTGAGCGCAGCTTGACCACCTACGGCAGCCTGACCATGGCACCGCAACAGATTGCCCGGGTGCGTGCCCGCTTCCCGGGCGTGGCCACCCAGGTGAATGTCAGTCTGGGCGACCGGGTCAACCGTGGCGACGTACTGGCCCGGGTAGAGTCCAACGAAAGCCTGCAGACCTACGCCCTGCGGGCACCCATCGACGGGATCGTCATCGATCGCCGGATCAGCAACGGGGAGATGACAGGGGAGCAACCCCTGTTCGCCATCGCCGATCTGACCACTCTTTGGGCGGAACTCAAGGTATTTCCCGGCCAGCGGTCCAAAGTTGCCGTCGGCCAGAAAGTCCGGCTTCGTGCCGAAGGTATTGACCAGAAGAGCACCATCCGCCACCTGCTGCCGGCACCCGGTAATGCCCCGTACACCCTGGCCCGGGTGGAGGTCGACAACGCCGACGGCACATTGACCCCGGGGTTACTGGTGGCCGGGGATATCGTGGTGGAAACGGTGGACGCCCCCCTCGTGGTGGATAACCGCGCCTTGCAGTCCTTCCGTGACTGGACCGTGGTGTTTATCCGGGTGGACGACACCTACGAGATCCGTCCGCTGGAGTTGGGCCGCAGCGACGGCACGCTGACCGAAGTGCTGGGAGGCCTGCGAGCGGGTGACCGCTATGTGGTGGAAAACAGTTACCTGATCAAGGCCGATATCGAAAAATCCGGCGCATCCCACGACCACTGACCAGGAGGCTATGATGATTAATGCCATCTTGCGCCTCTCGGTAGAGCGGCGGTTTTTAATATTGTCCCTGATCCTGGTGCTGGTCGGCGTCGGCGTGTGGAGCTTCCAGCGCCTGCCCATCGACGCGGTGCCGGATATCACCAATGTCCAGGTGCAGATCAATACCGAGGCACCGGGCTATTCGCCCCTGGAAGCGGAGCAACGCATCACATTCCCGGTGGAAACGGCGTTGTACGGCCTGCCCAATCTCTCCTATACCCGGTCCCTGTCCCGCTACGGCCTCTCCCAGGTTACCGTGGTGTTCGAGGAAGGCACGGACATCTATTTCGCCCGCAACCTGATCAACGAGCGCCTGGGCGCCATCAAGAGCGCCCTGCCCTCCGGGCTGGAGCCGGAAATGGGCCCCATAGCCACCGGCCTGGGCGAAATCTTCATGTACACGGTGGAGGCCGTGCCCGGCGCCACCCGGGCCGACGGCGGCCCCCTGAATGCCACCGCGCTGCGGGAAATCCAGGACTGGATTATCAAGCCCCAGTTGGCCCAGGTGCCCGGTGTCATCGAAATCAACACCGTCGGTGGCTACGACAAGCAATACCACGTGACGCCCTACCCCAAAAAACTCCTTCAACACGGCGTGACCCTGGATCAACTGGCCGATGCATTGCGGGCCAATAACGCCAATCGTGGCGCCGGCTATATCGAACGCAACGGGCAACAACTGCTGGTACGTTCGCCCGGGCAACTGGCTACCATTGGCGATATTGAACAGGTGGTGATCGCCAACCGGGATAGCGTGCCTGTGAAAGTCGCCGATGTGGCCGACGTGGCCATTGGCAAGGAATTGCGCACCGGCGCCGCCACCCGCGACGGCGAGGAAACCGTACTGGGCACGGCCATGATGCTGATCGGGGAAAATTCCCGGGCGGTCGCGCGGGCGGTTGCCGAAAAGCTGGAGGCAATCCAGCCCTCCTTACCCGACGGCGTCAAGGTGGAGGCGGTTTACGATCGCACAACCCTGGTGGACAAAGCCATCGCCACGGTCCAGAAGAATCTGCTCGAAGGGGCCCTGCTGGTGATCGTGGTGCTGTTCCTGTTGCTGGGCAACCTGCGCGCTGCCCTGATCACGGCAGCGGTGATTCCACTGTCGATGCTCGCCACCATCACCGGCATGGTGCAAGCGGGCGTGTCCGCCAACCTGATGAGTCTCGGTGCTCTGGATTTCGGCCTGATCGTCGACGGCGCGGTGATTATCGTCGAGAACTGTACCCGGCGCCTGTCGCAGGCGCAGCACCAGGGTCAACTTGCGCTCAAGGAGCGGTTGCAACTGGTGTTCGAGGCCACCAACGAGGTCATTCGTCCCAGCCTGTTCGGTGTCGCCATCATTACCGTGGTGTATCTGCCGATCTTTTCCCTCACCGGTGTCGAGGGCAGGATGTTCCACCCCATGGCGGCCACCGTGGTGATGGCCCTGCTGTCGGCCATGGTGTTGTCGCTGACCGTGGTGCCCGCCGCCGTGGCAGTATTTCTACGGGGCAAGGTCAACGAAAAGGAAAGCCCGGTGATCAGTGGCGCCAAGTCGCTGTACAGGCCCGCCCTGCTGGTCGCCATGAAGTTCCGCTGGCTGGTGTTGGGCGGCGCAACCGCACTGGTGGCGGTCTGTCTCTGGCTGGCGACCACACTGGGTTCGGAGTTTATTCCACAACTGGATGAAGGGGATATTGCCCTGCACGCCCTGCGCATTCCGGGTACCGGTTTGGAGCAGGCCATCGAGATGCAGGCGCAGTTGGAAGAGACGTTGAAGGACTTCCCCGAGGTGGAAAAGGTATTCGCCAAAATCGGCACGCCGGAAGTGGCCACCGACCCCATGCCGCCGAGCGTGGCGGATAACTTTGTCATCTTAAAGCCCCGCGACCAGTGGCCGGACCCCGATAAGACGAAAGATGAACTCGTGACCGAAATGGAAAAGGCGGTGACACAACTCCCGGGGAACAAATACGAGTTCACCCAGCCCATTGAAATGCGTTTCAACGAACTCATCTCCGGCGTGCGGGCCGACCTCGGTATCAAGGTTTTTGGCGATGACCTGGATCAGCTGCTGGCATCGGCCAACGACGTCCTTGAGGTTGTGGAATCCATGGAAGGCGCCGCGGATGCCCGGGTCGAACAGGTCAGCGGCCTGCCCATGCTGTCGGTGCGCCCCAAACGCATGGCGCTGTCCCGCTACGGCCTGACCGTGGCCGGTCTCCAGGGCCTGGTGGCAGCGGGCGTGGGCGGCGAGAATGCCGGCCTGATCTACGAAGGTGACCGCCGCTTCCAGTTGGTGGTGCGTCTGCCCGAAGACATCCGCCGGGATGTGGACAGCCTGGCGAATCTGCCGGTACCCCTGCCGGACGGCGGCTATGTACCATTGTCGGAAGTGGCCGAGCTGGAACTGGCACCGGCACCCAACCAGATCAGCCGGGAAAACGGCAAGCGCCGGGTCGTGGTTACCGCCAACGTCCGGAACCGCGACCTGGGTGGATTTGTCGAGGAAGCCCAGTCGCGCATCGCCGACAATGTCGATCTACCTGCCGGATACTGGCTCGATTACGGCGGCACCTTCGAGCAACTGCAGTCCGCCAGTCAACGGCTTGCCATTGTGGTGCCGGTCACCCTCGCGATTATTCTCGCGCTGCTGGTAATGGCCTTTGGCTCACTCAAGGACGCACTCATCATCTTCACCGGCGTGCCACTGGCGTTGACCGGCGGAGTCCTGTCCCTGTGGCTGCGGGACATGCCCCTGTCGATCTCGGCGAGCGTCGGTTTTATCGCCCTCTCCGGCGTGGCGGTGTTGAACGGTCTGGTAATGATCGCGTTTATCCGCGACCTGTGGCACGAACAGGGCGATTTGAGAAAGGCCATTGTCGAAGGCGCGCTGATCCGTTTGCGGCCGGTATTGATGACCGCCCTGGTGGCCAGCCTCGGCTTTGTGCCCATGGCCCTGAATACGGGAACCGGCGCGGAAGTCCAACGGCCGCTGGCGACAGTGGTAATTGGCGGGATTATTTCATCCACCCTGTTGACGTTGTTTGTGCTCCCGGTGCTGTATTACCTGTTGCATGGAAAGGACGAGAAAGTTCAGTAACAGCTGATGGCAAACCGTCGCTCCCCCACCTTCGGGTGAAGTGACAGCTTCTATTCGGATCTTCCGGACATTACGCCGGCAAATCAGGCAAAACCGCAGGTGAAGGGGTTTCCCAAGGATAGTGGGTCGAGCTCAGAAGGGCTCCTTCACCCTTTTGGTACTTTCCCCTTGTTCGGGCAATACCCACCAGCCGGGTGTTAAATCCTCGCCAGCGCCTGTTCCAGATCGGCAATCAGGTCATCACCGTTTTCCACGCCGGCGGAATAGCGCACCAGGCTCTCCGGAATCCCCATGGCGGAACGTTCCGCCATGGTCAGCTCCACATGGCTGGTGACCCGCGGCGGCCCCACCAGGGTGGAAACAGATCCCAGGCTGGCCGCGCTGTGCGCGTATTTCATCTTTGGCAACAGCTTCTTAACCTGATCGAAATCGCCCTTCAGGGCAAAGCTCAGCATGCCGCCAAAGCCACGCATCTGTCGTTTGGCGATATCGTAATTGGGGTGATCGGGGAGCCCCGGATAATAAACGGATTCCACCTTGTCGTGCTGCTTGAGGAATTCCGCCACCCGCTGGGCGTTTTCGTTGTGGCGCTGGATACGCAACTCCAGTGTCTTCAGGCCACGCAGGATCATGTACGCGGAGTTGGCATGCAGGGTGGCACCATTGATCTCGCGGTAATGGAATACCCTGTCGACCAGCGTCTTCGGCCCGCTCAGGATGCCGCCCATGGCATCGGAGTGACCATTCAGGTACTTGGTGGCACTGTACACCACCAGGTGGGCGCCCAGTTCCAGCGGCATCTGGTTGACCGGCGTGGCGAAGGTATTATCGACGATAACGATGGCGCCCTGGTCCTGAGCGGCTTTCGCCAGCCGCTGGATATCCACCACCTTGAGTACGGGGTTCGTGGGTGTCTCCAGATAGAGCACCTTACAGCCCCTGGCCATCTCTTTCTCGATACCCTCGAAATCCAGGGTATCGCAGAACGCCACGTCCACGTCATTGGCCGGCAGAAACTCGAGAAAGATCTTGTTGGTGCCGCCGTAGGTATCCTTGATAGCCACCACCCGGTCGCCGGGTGACAGCAGGGTAAAGAGGGTATTGCTGATCGCCGCCATACCGGTGGAGAAGCTGATCGACTCCTCGGCGCCGTCCAGGGCGCGCATGGTCAGTTCCAGCGCACGCACCGTGGGGTTTGTATTGCGCGAGTAGATATGTCCGGGTTTCTTGCCCACCGCCACGTCAAACCACTCATCCATGTCCTGATAGGCGAAGGTGACACTGTGATGGATGGGCATGGCCACATCCCGTTCCGGCGACTCATGGTCATGAGCCGCCCACAGGGCCGTGGTGCTGTAATGTTTGCGGTTTCCAGCCATGATTGTCCTCCCGTCGGCACGATGAGACTTCCGGCAGCATATCAAAGGGGAAGGTGCCGTATACAGGTCACCGGAGTTTTGCTATCGGCAAATACAGCAGTTCGAACTTCCCTACTCGGTCGTAACTCCATAGCCTAAAAAATGGTCCTGTCGGCCATTGGCGACATGGACATACCGGTTCTCAGCCATTAGCGTTCCGTGCTTTATCTGCCGGCCAATCCGCAAACGCCAGGAAATAAAGGAAAAGCAGATTGGCGACGGGAATCAGTATCAGGATTCCCAGCCAGCCCGGATAGCCTGTGCGCCGGCAGATACGCCAGACCGGTATTACGACGACAACAGCGACAACCAGCATCCACAGCCAATGGCCGGCCCACATTGTGTTACCCAACATATGATTTTCCATTAGCGTATGACCCTCTGTTTCAATAAATGATTTTAGTGGTGATGTTCATGTGATTTCTCCCCACCCGCTTGTCTGGCCCGCGCCGAGCTTTTCAGGAAGATCTGCTCGCCAATCGCAATAACAATCATGGCGACAACGGCAACGCCAATTACAAAGGGGTCCGAATTCAGCTTGACCCAGACAAAGCCTCCGAGGGCGAGCAGATCGAGCAAAATGGCTATGGCCGGCACCCATGCCCTGGCCTGGATATCAGCACGAAGATAGCGCAGAACGCCCCAGTGAATGGCAATGTCCATGATCAGATAAAAAACAATGCCCAGGGCCGCGATCCGCGACAGGTCAAAAAAAGCAGTCAGGATCAGACCAAGCACCACGGTGTACACGAGGGTGTGCTTCTGGATGCTCCCGGGCATGCCAAAATGACTGTGGGGCACCAACTTCATTTCCGTCAGCATGGCCAGCATCCGCGACACGGCAAAGATACTGGCGAGAATACCCCCCGCCGTCGCCAGCATAGCGATGGCGACCGTGAACCAGACGCCGTATTCCCCCAACGCCGGGCGTGCGGCAGCGGCCAGGGAGTAATTTCGGGTCTCGATAATTTGCGCCAGGGAAAGATTACTGGCAACGGCAAAGCCAACGAGGGTGTAGATCACCACGCAGAACGCAATGGAAATGATAATAGCCCGGCCAACATTACGTTTCGGGTCTTTTACCTCCGAACCGCTATTGGTAATGGTGGTAAAACCCTTGAAAGCGAGGATACCCAGCGCCGTGGCGCCAAGGAAATTACTCACCGCGCCGCTGTCCCCAGCCGCCGTAAAATCGACAGCGATACTGTCCGCTATCCAGACCCCCACCAGGCCAAAGATCAGGATACCACCAATTTTCAGAACCCCTAGAAACGAGGCGACACCTTCAATCAGGCGGTTACCCATCAAGTTGATCACGAAGGCAGTTAACAGCAGAGCGACCCCGAGTATCGGCACCCACCGCCCGCCATCGTCACCATTGAACAACTGTACCGTATAGGCGCCGAACGTTCTCGCCAGAAAGCTCTGGGCAATCACCATGGAGAAGTACATGAGCAAGGCATTGAACGCCGTCGGCAGGCGGTCGCCATAGGCCTTGTGCAGGTACATGCCAATCCCGCCCGCCGACGGATAGGCGTTGGAAATCTTGATATAGGAATAAGCGCTGAAGGCGACGATGACCGCGGCGGCCAGAAACGCCAGGGGAAATAACGCACCGGTCATCTGCGCCATCTGCCCGGTGAGGGCAAAGATACCCGCACCGATCATAACGCCGGTGCCGAGCATAACTGTCCCCCACAGAGTCAGGCTGCCCTCTCTGTAATGGGTTGTTCTATCGTCTTTTCCAGCCATAACTCCTCCGGGTCATTGGTGTCTCAGGGCCTGTTTACCCCAGTACAATAGAACACTTGGAACAGTGCCGATGGAGCCTTCCATGGCCCCGACAGCCTGCTCAGAACCAGAAGCGGACGCCCGCCACCAGCGACGTCACCGATGTGGGCTCGCCCTCTTCCCGGGCCAGGTCCCCGGTCTCGCCGTAGAGTTTTTTCCACTGCACGCCCAGGTAGGGTGCGAACTCCCGACGAATCTCGTAGCGCAACCTGATGCCCAGTTCGGTCTCGTTAATGCCGGCGCCCAGGCCGTACTCGGGAACGTCTGAAAACGCCGCATTCAGCTCCAAGCGCGGCTGAAGGACCAACCGCTGGGTGATCCGCAAATCGTACTCCGCCTCCATCCGCAGACTGGCGTCGCCCTCGTCACTCACGAACATCGCGGTGTCCACCTCGAATTTGTAGGGTGCCAGTCCCTGCAGGCCCAGAACCAGAAAGCTGCGCTCCGGGTCGGGGCGGAAATCGTGGCGGGCGCCGACTTGAAAGTCCCAGAACGCCGTCAGGGTTCGGCTGTACAGCGCCTGGAGTTCGGCGGATTCCAGGGCTTCGCCCTGCTCGCCCTCCCCCTCGCTCTTGAGCCAGAGTTTGTGGTAGGCCCCACCGTACCAGGCCTGGGCATCCCACACCTGCGTATCCTGTTCTTCGGCAAAACCCGCCTCCAGGCGGTCGACCAGCAGTTGCCCGAAGCGGTCCTCCATTACCGGCTCGCCCCAGGCGCGGGGTGAACCGGTCGCCGGGTTGATGGTTTCCTCCCCGGCCCATCCGCCTGAAGACAGTGAAGCCAAAACAGACGCCAGCACTCCCGTGAAAGTCAGTTTCATCCGGTTCATCATTATTTCACCTCCACAACGCGGAACATGCCCATATCCATGTGATAAAGGAAATGGCAGTGAAAGGCCCAGCGCCCGGGCTCGTCCGCGGTGATCAGCAGGGAGAGCCGCTCGGCGGGCTTGACGCTGACGGTGTGCTTGAACGGCAGGTGATCGCCCTGGCCGTTTTCCAGCTCCATGAACATGCCGTGAAGGTGGATAGGATGTTCCATCATGGTGTCGTTAACCAGGATCAGGCGGATGCGCTCGCCATAGGGAAAGTGGATGGTGTCCCTGACCTCGTGAAAGCGCACACCATCGAAGGACCACATGTAGCGCTCCATGTTGCCGGTCAGGTGAAGCTCGATGGTTTGCGACGGCTTCCGCTTGTCCGCCATGGGTTTGACGTTGCGCAGCTGGGCGTAGGACAGCACCCGGTGGGGAAGGTTTTCCAGGCCGGTGCCCGGTTCCGCCAGCCGGTCCCGCTGGACCTGGGCAACCGTGATATTGCCGGGGCCGTGCCGCTCCGGTCCGTGCCGGGCAATGATCGGACCGACCGAAGCCATGGCCCTACCCCCACTCTCGCCCTGTTCCATAGGCTGGCGGTGACCTCCGTGGGCCATGCCATGATCTGTATGACCGCCTGTGGATTTATCTTCCATTTCTGCTTTTTTAGTCGCTTCTCCATGGGCCATGCCCATATCCACCATGGTACGCCGGGGTGGCTCCCGCAGGGCTGGCACCGGCGCCTCCATGCCCGCGCGGGGCGCCAGGGTGCCGCGAACATAACCGCTGCGGTCCATGGATTCTGCCATCACCGTGTAGGGCTTCTCCTCATCGGGGCGGACCAGTACATCGAGGGTCTCCGCGACGCCGACCTGGAACTCGTCGATCTCCACCGGCTGCACGTTCTGGCCATCGGCCTGGACCACGGTCATGGCAAGGCCGGGAACGCGTATATTGAAATAACTCATGGCCGAACCATTGATAAAACGCAGGCGCACGGTTTCGCCCGGGTTGAAAAGCCCGGTCCAGTTGCCCGCCGCCGACAGGCCGTTCATCAGGTAGGTGTAGGTATGGCCGGTAACATCGGCGATGTCGGAAGGCATCATCCGCATCCGGTCCCAGGCCAGCCGATCCCGCAAAGCCTGACCGAAATCGCCCCGCGCTCCCTCCTCGACAAGATCCATTACCGTTTGCTGGTGGAAATTGTAGTAGTCGCTCATCTTCTTGAGGTTGGCAAGGATGTGATGGGGGTCATCGAAGGTCCAGTCCGAGAGCATCACCACGTAATCCCGCTGGTAGCTGAAGGGATCGGGCTCGGCGGGATGAACAATCAGCGGTCCATAGACGCCGATCTGCTCCTGCAGACCGGAGTGACTGTGGTACCAGTAGGTGCCGTACTGACGCACCGGAAACCGGGCCTCGAAGGTTTCGCCGGGCCTGATGCCGGGGAAGCCCACCCCGGGCACCCCATCCATCTCAAAAGGAAGGAGGATGCCGTGCCAGTGGATGGAGGTATCTTCTTGCAGATGGTTGGTCACTCGCAATGCCGCTTCCTGCCCCTCGTACAACTCCACCACCGGGCCGGGAATGGAGCCGTTGATGGTGAGCCCACTGGCTTTGGCGCCGGCTATGTCTAGGGTCTGGCGGCGAATGGCCAGATCCATCACCGTATCGGCGGGCGTTCGCTGGGCCGGACGGGTCAGTGCTCCCAGTGCGGGCAGGGGCAGCAGGGAAGCGAGCGCCCCCGCGCCGCCCAGGGCCGCAAGCCGGCCGAGAAACGCCCGGCGGCTGCGCAATAAATTCTGTGGCATTGCTGTTTCCTCATGGCAAGTCTGAATTTGGATGCAATCCCGGTGCGGGACAACATCCATTGAAAAGCTTCTAATCAGATCGCAATGGGAGGTCGCAGCAGAGGAAAAACAGGTGCGGAAGGAATGGAAAAGGCGTATAGGCCCCGTTCATCCGGTGAGGGCGATAACACGGGAACACGCAGTTGCTGGAGGGCGATGGCGGACAGGCAGTGGCTGATCGCGCACTGGCAACTGGTGGGACAGCAGGATTCCTCCACGCCTCCCTCCGCGGAATGATCGTGGAATGACGGGACAGCGGGAATGCCCTCGCCCTGGTGAGTGGCCACCATGTCCGAGTGATCGGTATCAGCCCCGGAGACCTCGTGCGCCCCTATGGGAACCGCCGCCCATACTTGCTGGGCACAGAACCAGAGCAGCAACAGAAAAACTAGGCGCTGGGACGACACCATACCAGTCATCAATTCGCGATTCATATTGCTTATATTAGCGGATTTTTTACGGCAGGCACAGCACATGACTCTTCAGATCACGCTTCCATTACCCACCGCCACATCCCAGTCGAGCGATATACTGAGAAGCGAGCGATAATGGTTCACATCTGATCTCTTATAGAAACAAAAACGTGCGGGAAGGAGCCCTGAGCAAACGCCTGGCCTGGATGCGAAGGAGGAAGATTGAACGATCAGACCCGGATGGTCGTATTAGGTCCGGGTCTTTCCTTGGGTTGAGCAAGACGACTTCAGATACTATCAGAACGCAACCTTAAAAAAGCGCAAACTGACCAGTCGCATCCAAGTCATTGGTAGCGTTCGATCGCCGCTCTGTCGACATATATCACCCTATTCCCACTCAATAGTTGCCGGCGGCTTGAGCTGGTAACGGGGCCGACTACTTCTTCTGGCAGGACCAGTTTTCAGCCTCATTAACCGCACCCGGAACATTGGCTTTCGACTGGTCAAACACAGAAACCTGGCCCCATGGGCAGACCAAGAAATCACGGGAGCCACCCTCCGGAGGCGGAATTACAACGCCTGATTCTGTGGCCAATTCGTTGTCGGTGTTGAATATCGGCTTGGTTCGGTCAGCGCCGCTATGCATTTCAACTGGTCCAGGCGTTTCGCCTTTTTCAACCCAATTAATAAGTTCCTGCAAAAGCCGGTCTGCGCCGTCACCGGGCCCCGTACCTCCACCACAGTGACCCCAACCAGGAACGTCGTAAAATGTTACAAACTGGGCGAGTTTGTCTTTCCCGCCCATATTGTCCGCGACGTCATTGAGCCAATTTTTATTCGCGATGTTAGAGCAGCAAGGGTCGCTAACGCCGGCAAAGAAGATCGCCTTACCCCCGGCTTTTTTCAAACCGCTAAGGTCAGCCGGTTCAGGGTCACCAAAATCCATTTCTGCCCGGATCTCGTTCATTCTTTCCAGTTCTTCTGTTGTCAGAGGATCTTTAATGACATCACGATCTGGCTGGTTGAGGAATGTTCTGGCCCAGGTGGTGAGAATTACATGAGCGCCGGATGCTTTTGGCATATTTTCAACCGAAGGTTCAGGGGACCAAGGTGGTGCAACGCGGCCAAGAAAACCTGACCACTGAGTCATATTTGAAATAGGCATAGACGTATTGTGGAGCAGGTTGTTGATGCTCGTAATTTCAGGCTGTGTAAGACATTCCGGACCGTCGCCAGCCTCACACTGCAATGTGCTGAAGTCAAATTCACACTTTGTGTGATCCCAGATGACACCGTCATTGGCCCCATCGGTCATGTCGCAGGCTTCAGTAACCTTTTCTTCAGCAAGTTTTAGCTTCGCAGGCGAAAGCCAAGAACCAGGTTCGCGTGTCATTTCACGGACCATGATTGTGAAGGCTTGACCGGTATAAGGTGTCGGCGGTTTACCTTCCGGCCAGCGGCCACCAGGCCATCCAAGCAGCACACCGTCATAATCCTCAGGATGCTTCTTAATGGCTTCCATGCCCATGCGGCCACCACCGGAGCATCCTGAGTGATAGCGATAGAGCTTGTCGGCGTCATAATAAGCCTTGGTGATTTTTTGTGTTGCAACTGTAACCACATGGGCGCCGCGATGAATGTGATCGACGCGTTGAGCCGGATCGTCCAAAAAACTCCAATCAAGCAGATGTGCCTGATGTCCCGTATCGGTTCCCGCGACTGCAAACCCCGCCGCAACTGGGTTACCCGAAGGAATTTGGGAGTCAGTCGGTACGTAGCCTGCGGAACCGCCCATGCCTATGAAATAAAAGCGATTGTTCCACTCATCTGGAAGCTGCAACCGGAAATTGTTCTTGTTCGGTCCGGGATCGGTAGTGGTTACATAGCCGTCAATACGACAGTGCGGTGCCGGCTCGGCCGTCGGCGCAGCCGAGGTGATGGTTGTATCGGACCCGACCATGGCCTGAATCGCATCAATACTACAGTCGCCCGCGTTTGCCACTGCACCCATGCCGCAGATAGCGGCACCAAAAGTCAAGGTTCTGACAAACCCCGCTCCGCTTGAATGCTTGATCTTCTTAGACATTTTTCTCTACCTCTTCGTATGCACGAGTTTCGTTTAATTATGTCGTACGGACTACTTTGCAGGATCAGTTGGCGACGTCCATTTCATTGCCTTCCTTGCCCTTGAACTTGGTGATCTTTGGAAATGAACACAGCAGGAAGTCACGGTCGCTGCCGGTTGAGGGGGAACCACCACGCCTGTTGCGGTTCGTGTGTCGGGGGCGGCGAATAACATTTCGGCTTTTTCGCCACGATGAGTGACAATTTCAGCCGGGGCTTTATCCTCTTCAACCCATTCAATCGGAAGTATAAACCCACTTTTCACCGAAACACCACTCGTACCAGACCACAGACACCCGGTCAATTCAAGGCCAGCAGTAGTCAATCTCACCTGATGCTGCGGCTTTATTAGCAAAGTCGTTCGGATTCCGGCCCAGTACCTTCCTCATACCAATCCGTCAGCCGAGCGCCACCCTTGCCTGGTGTCGCCGGCACCATCCTTGTGATTCACGAACACATTTTCCTAACACAATAAGCTCGTTGGCGGCGGACCCCGGTTCTCGGGTAATCAAAACGCGTCCTTGTATTCACCCTGTTCCTTCAGGTGATGCAGGCGGACCACCTTGCGCCCGGCCGGCGGTCCCACGGCGACGGGATACCTGACCGAATGACCGCACAATTGGCACATTGGATCGTCGTCTACCGGATCCCCGCTCAGGTAGCTATTTTCGGCAGTAGGCCCTGCTGTTCCTGATATCGCCCCGACCCGGTGGGCAATAGTATTCGCCAGTTGGGTGACTTCCTGGCCGGTCGACGGCTTGATCCAGCGGAACCGGGGTGATCATCGACGTACACCCCCGTCCAGAAACAGCATGTGGAAGTTGATATTTGGATTTATCGCGGACCCAATCCGCTGGATCAGAGTGATTCGAATTTCCGTCGCACATAACCCCGCGGGGCCTGCCCTGCTCTGCTAGGTGGGGCTTGAATGCCGGGTAATACCCGTCGACGATCCGATAGAGATGTGTCTGCTCGGGGCAGTGGCGCTGGTAACGGCAAACGCCCGATTCGGGGAGCGGCATTCCTTGCCGCAGCGTTGTGAGGCATGCGTCGCGTCCTTGCGATACTGCGTTTCTATAGAATCTTTTGATTGCCTGCGGGATCTTGATGCCTTAGCTGTGATGCTTGTCAGTGCCAGACATTACCTGCTAGTACCTGTCACTCCCACTCGATTATCAATAAGCCTTTTTTGTCTCTTATATTCAATGAGTTATTATCCTGATACACGGTAATACCATGAAAAATACCATGCTCAGAAATTACTCTCGTTTGCTCATATAGACGTAAGAATTAAAAACTGATTGCCTTTCTTTTTACCCTGATCTATATTCATTTTTGTTAATTATGAATATTCGAGGTGCGATATGGCAACGACAAGTCTTAGCCTGGGTGAGCACTGGGAAGTCTATATCAAGAACGAGATTGCCAGTGGGCGATACGGT